>Ga0187844_10001576_pt1 | contig 17193 bp, 19 predicted proteins | sample SpaLakP09_SKY_50_FD_134517 | JGI IMG/M metagenome (GOLD analysis project Ga0187844, IMG submission 134517) | Oligotrophic lake water microbial communities from Sparkling Lake, Wisconsin, USA - SP09_SKY_50 | ecosystem: Environmental > Aquatic > Freshwater > Lake | place: USA: Sparkling Lake...
GAACCTGGCCCTGGCCCGCATCCTCATTCCCTTGCAGCACAAGGCGGCGCGCTTCTGGGTCTTCTCGTTCGGCGGGGCGACCGAGGCCGAACTTCTGGCCGATATCGAGGAGCACCGGCAGGTTGCCCGGGTGATCGCCACCGGCGACGTCGAGGGCTCTCGCGCCGCCATGATGCGGGTTCTGAATGTGACGCCCGAGGCGGTGCAAAGGTCCAACCTGGCGACCGGTTCGACCTAAACCCTACTTATTGAAGGGTGAGACCAGATCGCCACAGGGCCTCAGAATACATTCTAAAATGTCAGGCAGCATTTTGACGGACGTCGCGTCAGGTTCGAAGAGTGTCGGGACTTGCCCGGTGGCGACTTCACCGGGCGTCTTCGGGGCTCGTCCGCATGTCGTTTCGCCTTGTTCTTCTCTCTGCCAGCCTTCTGACGCTGGTCAGCGCCGGGACTGTGCGGGCTCAAGATCAGGCCTCTGACCCGGTGGATGCCGTGCTGGTCCTGGCGCGTGACAAGGCCGGCCTCCTGGAGAAACAGCCGTCAGACACGGTGTTCGGCATTGCCAAGCCGCTGATCGAGACGCCGCGCTCGGCCAGCCTGGTCAGCGACACCACCCTGGAGCGGTTCGGTATCGAGACCCTCGACGGAGTCACTTCGGTGTCACCAGGCACCCACACGGCCAGCTTTTACGGGGTCCCGGGTGCGCTGAACATCCGCGGGACCCTGGCCGAGAACTACTTCCGGGGCTTCAAGCGCGTCGAGAACCGGGGAACCTACTCCACCCCGATCGGCGGTGCCGCGCGGATCGAGGTCCTGCGCGGTCCGCCGACCCCGGTCTATGGCGCGGGCAAGGTCGGTGGCCTCGTAAATTTCATCCCCAAGTCGGCCCGTGATGAGGGCCGGTTCCTGGCTGGACCCGAAGGCGAGGTGACGGCGACCTTCGGCAGCTACAACAAAAAGCAGGTCTCGGGCCAGTTCGGCGCGCCGGTTCAACTGGGTGCCGCCGAGGGCGGGGTCTATGTCTATGGCGAGGCTGAAGACAGCCACAGCTATTACAAGGGCATCTATCCGCGCCGCCAGCTGGCCGAGGTCTCGGCCGACTTCGACCTCGGCTCGGGCTGGAGCACGGCCTTCGGCGGCATGGTCTATCACTCGGACGGTGACGTTCAGACGGCCGGCTGGAACCGCCTGACCCAGGACCTGATCGACAACCGGACCTATATCACCGGCCGCGATACCAGCCTGAAGGACAGCGATGGCAATGGTCGCCTGACCCCCAATGAGGTCGGCTTCTATCCCTATGCCAGCGCGCTCTATCTGCCCTTCTATGGTTTTCCGGCCAGCGACGCGGTGCATACGCTCGACACCGGCGTCGGCAAGACCCGCCTGGGCCGGCGCACGGTCTATGTCAGCCCGGCCGACTTTTCGAAGACCACCACCGGGACGCTCTATTTCGATCTCGCCCGCGATCTGGGCGGCGACCGGACCCTGAAGCTGCAACTGTTCCACGACCGCCAGGACAATGAGCGCTTCGTCTCTTACGGCTATCCGTCTGCGGTGGATGCCAGGGTGTCGGAGGGGCGGATCTCCCTGTCCCTGCCGACCACGGTCGCGATGATCCAGGGCGAAACCCTGCTGGGCGCGTCGCATCGGCGGTTCGAAGGCCGGCGGCGGGAAAGCTTCAACAGCGGCCTGATCGCGCTGGACCGGCGTGACCTGGCCTTCGGGGCCACCCCGACCGATACGATCGACAGCCCCTTTACCGACGAAGCCGGAGGGATCGGCCTGCGCTGGGAGAACGACAACCATTCGACCTGGACCCAGTCCGGCCTGTTTCTGGCCTCGGACCTCAAGGCCGGACGCTGGAACCTCATCCTTGGCGGACGCTACGATCACTATGAGGTGGAAAGCCAGGACACCGGCTTCCTCAGCTATACCGTGGCCGGCAAGCAGGTGGCCGATCGCAACAAGGCGACCTGGAACGCCAGCCTGACCTACCGGGCCCCGTACGGCCTGATGCCCTACGCCTCCTATGCCAAGGCCTCGGCGCTCGAGATGAGCCAGGCCGGTGACATTGCCCCGTCACTGGTGGCCAACGGCTCGTGGCTCTCCGGGTCCGACCTCGCCGAGGCGGGCGTCAAGGTGCAGTGGCTGGACGGCACCCTGGTTGGTTCACTGGCGGCCTATCGCCAGAACCGGACCCAGTTGACCAACACCTCGCCGCCGACCGTCCAGGGCACGCGGGCCAAGGGTGTCGAGCTTGAGGTCCGCTGGCTGGCCAGTGAGCAACTGAGCTTCACCCTGACCGGCAATGCCCAGCGCACCACGATCAAGGGACCGGACACCTCGTTCCAGTACATTCCGGCCTATACGGCCGGGGTGGCGGGCGCGAATGCCTATGGCGGCTCCTATGTGGTCTGGAGCTTCGCCGGCCTGCCCGGGCGGGGCGGCGACTATGCCTATACCCTGGTGCCGAAATCGGTGGTCAGCCTCTACGGGGCCTATACGGCCAAACCGAGAGACTGGGGGCAGGCCGGGGCGACCCTTGGCGTGACCCATGTCAGTGAAACCAGTGGCACGGTGCAGAATGCGGTGCGTTATCCTGCCTATGCGGTCGTCAACGGCTCGGCCTATGTGATCCGAGGCCCCTATACGGCGCTTCTGAACGTCGAAAACCTGTTCAACGCCTTCTATTTCACCCCCGATGCCGACACCTATGCCAATCTGGGCGCGCTGCCCGGCAAGGGTCGCGAATGGCGTGTGACCCTCAAGCGGACCTTCTGACCCTGTGAAAGCCCTCGATCTGCGCCGCACCAGCCTGCTGGCTGCATTCAGCCTGCTGCTGTTCCTGATCACCGCCTCGACCTACGGGTCACTGGGCGTGGTCCTGCCGGCGATGATCGGACAGCTGAACTGGAGCTTCGAGAAGGCCTTTCTGGGCTTCTCGGTGCTGGGCGTGTTCACGGGAGCCTCGTCCTGGCTTCCGGCTATCCTGATCCGCCGGATCGGCGTGCGGGGGACCCTGATCGGGGGCGTTGCGATCCTCGCCCTGGGCCTGCTGGGCTTTGCCGGCGCCGACAGCATCGCCCGCTACTATGCCGGGGCGGCCCTGTGCGGCATCGGATTCCAGATGGCGGCCCTGATCCCGGGGACCCATGTGCTGTCGGCGCTCTACCGGCAGCGGGCCCTGCCGTTCGGAATCTATTTCACCTTCGGCTCGCTGGGCGGCGCGGCGGGGCCGCTGATCGCCAACACCTTCATGCGCGCCACCGGCGATGACTGGCACGGCTTCTGGCAGGCTCAGGCGCTTCTGGTCGCAGTGATCGGCCTGGCCTGCGCGGCCCTGGTCGGCGGATCGCGCTGGCTGCAGACGGCTGCCCAGACCGTCGATCTCGAGGTCGAGCAGGCCGCCCGGGACGCCCCGCCTCATCCGAGAGTCTACCGCACCTCACGGGAATGGCCGGTCTCGGCCGCCCTGCGGACCCCGCAGTTCTATATTCTGGCCGCAGCCTATTTCACCCATCTGCTGGTGGGCGTGACCGTCGCCAGTCTGTCCGTAACCCACCTGACCGAGATCGGTATTGCCGCCGGGGTCGCCAGTGTCGCGGCCGCGGCGCTGGCCGCCAAGATGCTGAGTCTGGAGTCCCTGATGCAGACCCTGGCCCGGCTGGGCGGCGGGCTGCTGGGGGACCGGATCGATCCCAAGGGCCTGCTGGTCGGAGCCCAGGCCATGCTGGTGGCGGGGCTGCTGGCCCTGGCGACCGCGACGACGGTGCCGATGATGCTGCTCTATGCGATCGGTACCGGCGTGGGCTTTGGTATGACCGTGCTGGCGGTGACGGTCCTGCTGCTCAACTATTATGGCCGGCGCAGCAATCTGGAGCTCTTCTCGCTGACCTGCCTGGTCGGTGCCGTTTCGGCGGCGGGGCCCTTTATCGGGGGGGCAATGCGCGACCGGCTGGGCGGCTTTGCGCCGACCTTCCAGCTCTTTGCGGCCCTGGTTGCGATCGTTTTTGTCGCCGTCCTCGTGATGCGGCCACCGCAGCCGCCGGCCGGCATGGTCGACGTCACCGACTGAACCCTCCCCAGGCCGGCAAAGAAAAAGCCGCCCCGGTTGCCCGGGGCGGCTCGCTTCAACGTCGTTGACGTCTGGCGTTCTTAGAAGGCGGCCTTCAGGCTGACCGTGATGCGGTCGCCGTAGATGGCGCCGTAGCCGTGCTCGTCGGTGTCCGAGTAGCGCAGGTCAGCGGCCAGCTTTTCGGTCAGAGCGTAGGTCGCGCCGATGTTCCAGGTGTTGTAGTCGCCGGCGTGCTTGATTTCCTGGTGACCCAGGGCAGCGCTGACCGACAGCTTCTCGGCGACCGGCAGCGAGCCGTTCACTTCGTAGTAGAAGGCATTGCCGCTCTCGAAGGGGAACTCGGGCGAGTAGTAGGCGGCGACGCCCACGGTGGCCTTGCCGACAGCGCGCGAGGCGGCGGCCTTCAGTTCCAGGTAGCCGTACTGACCCGGGGTCGCGCCCTTGTCGTCGACATAGCCGTAGTAGATGACGCCGAGGTCGAGCGAGGTATCGCCCAGGGTCGGCTTAACACCGGCATAGAGGTCGATTTCCGCGCTCGGGTCATCGGTGCCGAAATCGACGTTCGAGGCCCAGACGCCGGCATAGCCGATGCCGTAGGACGCATCGATGCCGCCGAAGATCTGCGGATCTTCCTGGGTGTTGCTGACGCCGCGGAACACGTAGTCGCTGGCGATACCGACGTTGTAGGACAGCTTCAGCTCATCAGCCATGGCCGCGCCGCTCAGAGCAACCGTGGCCGCAGCCGCGACGAGAGCAATCTTTGCGAATTTCATTGGTTTTATCCCCTTGTCTGTGTCGTCCGTCAGGGCGAACCCCGCGACCGACTGCGCCTGCAAGCGCATTGGCGTCAGCAGCAAATAGCCACTCACACGCCTGTAGTTGCAATCAAGGCAGACAAAGCGCCAGTGCGAACGGCGTTCTTCGGCTAAAGTTTGGGCGAAGTGTGACGAATTTGCTTCAGATTCACCGTGCTGGGCCACAGTAGATGCTGAACACTTGTTTACCTTTGCCCGTGTCTTCAGCGCATCGACAGACTCGCGCCGCCCAGGTGCAGACCGGCATCGACGAGCAGGGTTTCGCCCGTCACGTGGCGCGATGCGGGGGAGGCCAGGAAGACTGCAGCTCCGGCGACATCCTCCGCCGTCGAGGCAACCTTCAGCGGCGTCGCCGCTGCCGCGCCGGTCCGCAGGCGTTCGACCCGGTCGGCATCCATGGCCTTGCCGAACCAGGGCGTATCGATGAATCCCGGGCAGATGGCGTTGACCCGGATCAGTGGGGCCAGGGCGCGGGCCAGGGAGAGGGTCATGGTGGTCATGGCCCCCTTCGAGGCCGCATAGGGGATCGAGGAGCCGTTGCCGACCACACCGGCGATCGAGCTGGTATTGACCACGGCCCCGGGCTGGGGGGCGGCTTCCAGCAGGCTGCGGGCAGCCCGCACCATCTGGAAGGCTCCGACGACGTTCACGGCGTAGAGCCGCAGGAAATCGTCGGCGTCCACGGCATCCAGATCGGCATGGTTGGGCGCGAACTTGGTCATGCCGGCATTGTTGAACAGGGCATCGATCCGGCCACTTGGGGCGGCGGCGGCAGCGATCCTTTGGCAGTCTTCGTCGATGGAGACATCGCCCTGGACGGTGACGGCCCGGGAGCCCTCGGCCGCGACCAGACGGGCGGTTTCCTCGGCCTCGTCGGCGCTGCGGGCATAGTTGATCACCACGAGAGCGGCCCCGCGCCGGGCGGTTTCGACCGCAATGGCCCGGCCTAGGCCAGTGGAGCCACCGGTCACCACCACCGTAAAGCCGTCGAAATCCCGTCCGCTCATGCCGTCCCTCCCGCGTTCGAACACGTGTTTGGACCGTTGTAGCCGCACCGCGAGCGCTTGTCTCGCTGCGGAGACGCGCCTAAATCCCGCCCATGACTGATCTCAACGTCACCCAGCTCGGCCAGATGGTCGATGCCCCCGAGAGCCCCGAAACGGCGGTCCTCGAGCGTGTACCCAATCCGCAATCCGACGTGCTGTACCTGGCCCGTTTCGTGGCCCCGGAGTTCACCTCCCTGTGCCCGGTGACCGGCCAGCCGGATTTTGCCCATCTGGTCATCGACTATGCGCCGGGCGACTGGCTGATCGAGAGCAAGTCGCTGAAGCTCTATCTGACCAGCTTCCGAAATCACGGCTCGTTCCACGAGAACTGCACGGTCAAGGTGGCTCGCAAGATCGTCGAGATCGCCGAGCCGCGCTGGCTGCGCATCGGCGGCTACTGGTATCCGCGCGGCGGCATTCCCATCGACGTCTTCTGGCAGACCGGCCCGGCGCCGGAGGGCCTGTGGGTGCCGGACCAGGGTGTAGCCCCGTATCGCGGGCGCGGCTGAGTCCGTGATCGATAGCGCGGAGATGGCAGGTCCGAAGCGATTTGGCTGGATCTTCGCGGCGCTGGTCGCCGACCTTGGTATGGGGGTTTTGTCTTTCACGCCCCTCGCATGGCAGATCAGCGGGGGCGGGGAGACCTATCCCGAACTTCTCTACGCCGGCCTGGGCCTGCCTTTGGCGTTGATCGGGACCGTCGCTGCAGGGGTGATCGTCTGGCAAGCAGGCGTGGACAAGGTGTCCATTTGGCCAGTCAAGGCTCTATAGGGCGTCGTTGTCGCCTCACTCTGCATTTGTGTGTGGCTAGCGCTGCTGATCTGGCCCCGCATCCCGTTGCCTGCGGATGGCGTGCTGGAGGCCCTTTTCAGTGTGGTCCTGCCGACACTGGCGGTGATCGCTATTGCTTCGAGTATCGCCCTGGTCCGACGTCACCCGAAGCGCAGCTCGTCCGATCGCGGCTGACCCTCAGCCCTTCGACAGCCGTCGCCGGTTGGCGCGGACCTTGCGGCGCAGGTGGGTGATCGAGCGCGACGCCACCGCCGGACCGCTGGTGCCCAGTTGGCCGGTCATGGCCATCATCGGCAGGGCGAAGCCGGCAGCGACCTTTTCGCTGACCATCAGCTGGATCTCGCTCTGGGCGGCGGTGCCGCCTGCGGCGATCTTCAGGGTGCGCAGGCCAATCACCGACGAGGCCTCCAGGCCCATGGCCCACAGGTCCCAGGCCAGGCCTGTCCAGGGGTCGTTGCGTCGCGTCATGGTCGTCGTCTCCCGGCGTCTGAGGCTACTCTAACGCGCGGATGTGAATACCGCCTTCAGATCGGGGACCATTCCGAGATGAGCGGCCCCAGATCGGGTCGCTGGCGTTCCTGAGGGGCTTCTGTGGCCGTACCGAGATAGAGATAGCCTGCGACCTGCTCGCCTTCGGCGACGCCCAGCAGGGCCAGGGCACGCGGATCATAGCTGTACCAGTCGGTGATCCAGTTCGCGCACCAGCCCATGGCGGCGGCGGCCAGCAGCAGCTGGTGGCAGACCGCAGAAGCGCTTTGCCGCTGTTCCCATTCCGGAATCTCGCCGGGGATATGGCGCGAAATCACGGCGATACAGACCGGCGGCCGGGTCAGCTTGCGCAGGGCGGCACTGGCCTTGACCGGATTGGCCTGGCTGTCGGCGAGCGGCGTGATCCGCGCGGCGAAGGAGTCCTTGGCGTCGCCGCGCAGGATGATGAAGCGCCACGGAGCAAGCTTGCCGTGATCGGGCACGCGGGCGGCGATGCGCAGCAGGTCGTTCAGGGCCTGGTCGTCAGGGCCGGGGGCCGTCAGGGTCATGGCCGAGACTGAGCGGCGTCGCGCCAGGAAGCCCAGGACCTCGTCCGATGCCTCGACCGGCAGGGTTTCGCCAAACGCCGGAGCTGGGGGAACGGAACCGGTCAAGACGATCTCCTCAAAGCATTGTAAGGGCTGACACCTATGGCCGCAGGTCGGCCGCCACAAGTCGCGAGTGCCCATGTCCGACACCTCTGATGCCTGCAAGCCGTCCTGGCTGAAGCCGCATGGCCAGCCCTGGGGCGTCAGCAGCAGCAAGCCCGTCTATGACAATCCGTGGATCGCCGTGACCGAGTACCAGGCGATCGCGCCGACGGGCCGGCCGGCGCTTTACGGCAAGGTCTCGTTCAAGAACCAGGCGATCGGCGTCGTGCCCCTGCATGAGGACGGGACCGTGACCCTGGTCGGTCAGAACCGCTTCGCCATCGCCAAATACAGCTGGGAACTGCCGGAAGGCGGCGCGCCGCTCGGTGAGGATCCTCTGGACGGAGCCAAGCGCGAGCTGGCCGAGGAGGTCGGGCTGGTGGCGTCGGACTGGCGGCCGCTCCTGCGGCTGGAGCTGTCCAACTCCGTGACGGACGAAATCGGTTTCGGATTTCTGGCCATGGGCCTGTCGCCGGCCCCGACCGCGCCGGACGAGACCGAGGATCTCGCCGTCGCCCGGGTGCCGTTCAGCGAGGCCCTTGAGGCGGCGGTCGGCGGCTACATGCCCGACGTGCTGACGGTGGCACTTCTGCTTCGCGTGCACCATATGGCGGTCAAGGGAGAGCTGCCGCGCGATCTTGCCCGTCTTGTGCTAGGATAGCGCGGTCGGTTGAGAAGCTTCGCGGTCTCACCAAACGGCTAGTGCGTTTTTAAAAAGAATGTTCTAGTCCCGGCAGGGAATGGGAGAGCCCCGATGGCCAAGCGCCTTGAAGTCGTCACCGAGCAGTCGACGCCCCCCGTCTGGGCCGCCCTGCGCAACCAGGCTGAGCACGCGGCCCGGGCCGAGCCGGCCCTGGCCTCGCTGCTCAATGCGGTGATCCTCAGCCACGACAATCTCGCCGACGCCCTGACCTTCCAGCTGGCGCGCAAGCTGGGTGACCAGGAGATGCGGGCCATGACGGCGCGCGAGTTCGCCGCCGACGCCTTCCGCTCTGACCCCGCCCTGATCGCCGCCGCCGAGGCCGACCTGCGCGCCGTGTTCGAGCGCGACCCGGCCTGCAAGGGCTATGTCCAGCCCTTCCTGTTCTTCAAGGGCTTCCTGGCCCTGCAGACCCACCGGGTCTCGCACTGGCTGTGGAACGAGGGCCGCGAGACCCTGGCCTTCCACCTGCAGAGCCGGACCAGCGAAATCTTCCAGGTCGACATCAACCCGGCGGCCCAGATCGGCTCCGGCGTGTTCATCGACCACGGGACGGGGATCGTCATCGGTGAGACCGCCGTGGTCGGCGATGACGTCTCGATGCTGCACGGCGTCACCCTGGGCGGGACCGGGGCCGGACGCGGGGATCGCCATCCGAAGATCGGCAAGGGCGTCCTGCTCGGGGCCGGGGCCAAGGTGCTCGGCAACATCACTATCGGCGACTATGCCAAGGTGGCCTCGGGCTCGGTGGTGCTCAAGCCGGTGCCGCCGCACTGCACGGCCGCCGGGGTGCCGGCCCGCATCGTCAACTGCCCGACCTGCGAAGAGCCGGCCCGCACGATGGACCACACCCTGGCCGAGGCCGTTTACGACTACGTGATCTGAGTGCGGTCTGGCTTCTGGAGAGGACTGCTCCTCGCCGCCGGACTGGCGACGGGGCTCTGGTCGCCGGCCTCGGCCCAGCCGGCCCCGCGCTACGGCTTCGAGATCGTGCGCGCCTATCCGCACGACACCGGGGCCTTCACCGAGGGCCTGTTCTGGCGCGACGGCTTCCTGTTTGAAAGCACCGGCCTGGAGGGGCGCTCGTCGATCCGCAAGGTGACGCTGGAGACCGGCGTCCCGGAACAGGAACGGCTGATCGAGTCCCGCTATTTCGGCGAAGGCATCATCGACTGGAAAGACCGGTTGATCGAGCTGACCTGGAAGCACGAGACCGGCTTCATCTACGATATCGCCACGTTCGAGAAGTTGGGCGAGTTCAGCTATCCGGGCGAGGGCTGGGCCCTGACCCGTGATGACCGTCGTCTGATCATGAGTGACGGCACCGCGAGCCTGCAGTTTCTCGATCCCGAGACGCTGAAGGAGACCGGCCGCGTGCAGGTCACCGATGCCGGGCGACCGGTCGACAATCTCAATGAGCTGGAATGGGTGAAGGGCGAGGTCTTCGCCAATATCTGGCAGACCGACCTGATCGCCCGCATCGATCCGACGACCGGCAAGGTGACGGGCTGGATCGACCTTACGGGCCTGCTGACTGAGGCCGACCGGGCCGGGAACCGCGTCGATGTGCTGAACGGCATCGCCTATGACACGGCGACCGACCGGCTGTTCGTCACCGGCAAGCTGTGGCCGCGCCTCTATGAGATCCGCCTGAAGCCCCTCGCGCCCTAGCCCGGGGCCTGCGTCAGTTCGTCCACGGCCAATCCTGAATTCGGGACGGAAGCGGCTTGCCACTGCGGCGCGGGACGCTAGGTTCGCCACGATACGCGCCGCGGCGCCCCATTCGACACAAGGAGCTCCCCGTGGACGCTGCAGCCATCGCCAAGATCGAAAAGCATCTCAAGCGCACCTTCGGCAACCCGCACATCGCCCTGAAGGCCCGTCCCAAGCAGAAGGACTCCGCCGAGGTCGAAGTGGCCGGCGAATTCATCGGCGTGGTCTTCCAGGACGAAGACGAGGACGGCTCCTACATGTTCGAAATGGCGATCCTGGCCGAAGACCTCGACTAGGAAATCTTGCAAGAATGACCACTTTGACTAGACTGGTCAAAGTGGTCATTCTTTATCGGAGGGTGTGATGCCCGACGGAACCTGGAGCCTGGCGGAGGCCAAGGCGAAGTTCAGTGAACTGGTCGAGCGGGCCCGTACCGAGGGGCCGCAGCGCCTGACCAGGAACGGCAAGGACGCCGTTGTGGTGGTGTCGGCTGAAGAATATCGGCGCCTGAATGAGGCGGTTCACTCAGCCTCTTCGGGCGCGGCAAAGCCCTGGCTGGATCCCCGCTTCGGCGTGCTGACCGACGAGGAGCACGCAGACCTGTTCAGGCGCGACAAGGATGTCGGGCGAACCCCCGTCGAGTTCTGATGTTCCTGCTCGACACCAATGTCGTCTCGGATTCGACCAAACAGGTTTCCCATCCTGCCGTATCGAACTGGCTGGCCTCTCAGCCGCGCGCCAGCCTGTTCGTCAGCGTCGTCAGTCTGGCGGAGGTCAGCTACGGCATCGAGCGGCTTCCGCCCGGGCGAAAGGCCGACGAACTTCGCCTCTGGCGGGCGAGCCTGGTGGCAGACTTCGCCGAGCGCCTGCTGCCGGTAGACGGCGAGGTTGCCCTGGTCCATGGCAGGCTACGCCGCGCCGGCGATACGGCCCGTCGCACGATCCCTGTCATGGATGCCTTCCTGGCGGCCACGGCCGAGGTCCACGGCCTGACCATCGTCACGCGCAATGTGTGGGGTTTTGAGGCCTGGGGCGGGCCGGTCTTCAATCCCTGGCCGGATGGCGCGGGCGGACAGGGTCACCGATGAGCGTGCACGTCCTCGACCGGCCGGTCTGGTCGGCCTTCAGCGGCCGGCAGGCGGATAGGGCGATCCGCAACGGGCTGGCCGTCCGGGTCGCTCCGGACTTTGGCCTGTTTGCCGCCACGGCCGATTTTTCGACGGAAGCCCTCGCCGATCTCGGCGCGCTGGTGGCGGCCCATGGCCAGACCGGGCTGGTCGAGCGCAAGGCCATTCCGCCGGTTCCCGGGACCCGCCTGGTCTCCGATGCCGTCTGTTTGCAGATGACCGCCACCGAAGTCGTTCCGGCCTGGGATGTGGCCTTCGAGATCCTGGCCCTGGGCGACGCCGACGCGGCCGAGATGCTGGCCCTGGCGACCCTGACCAAACCCGGCCCCTTCTTTACCCGCACCCACCAGCTGGGCCGCTTTATCGGTGTGCGGGTTGCAGGGCAGCTTGTCGCCATGGCCGGTGAGCGGATGCGGCCAGACGGCTTCACCGAGGCCAGCGGCGTTTGCGTTCATCCCGACCATCGCGGCCAGGGCTATGCCGCCCGTCTGCTGCGCGATGTTACGGCCGGGATCCTGGCGCGCGGCGAGCAGGCCTTCCTGCACAGCTATGCCGACAATACGACGGCCATCGGTCTCTATGAGTCGCTGGGCTATCGCGGCCGCGCCGAGGTGGTGTTCACGATCCTGGCGGGGGCTTGAACGAAAAAGCCCCGGAGGGCAGGGTCCGCCGGGGCTTCAACGCGATTGGTCAGGCGATGCTTCAGACCTCAGCCGTCCTCACCGCCGCCTGGCGGGCCCAGCGGTAGAGGCCGAATACGGTGATCGCTGCGGCGATCAGGGCCAGGATCATGCCGACATGCTCGGACGGCGCGAAGGGCACGGCCAGGGGCTCGCCCTTGTTGCTGAGCACGATCATCCCGGCCAGGGCGACGTTGAACAGGCTCTCACCGACGATGAAGCCGGAGGCGACCAGAACGCCCAGCCGCTTGGCGGGCTCGGCGGTTCGGTCCCTGGCGACGACCTTGTCATAGATCCAGCCGGCGACGGCTCCGACCACCACCGGCGCGGTGACCGAGCTGGGCAGGTAGATGGCCAGACCGACGCCGAGCGGCGGCAGGCTGAACTTGCCGGCGCTGGTCTTGCGCAGCACGGCGTCAACGACGACCAGACCGGCCCCGATCAGGGCCCCGATCCCCAGCAGGCCCCAGTTCAGGTCGCCGCCCAGCACGCCCTTGGCTAGGGTCGAGATCAGGGTCGCCTGCGGCGCGGCCAGGGGATCGTTGGCGATGGCATTGAGATTGGGCGCGCCGGCAAAGCCGTTCGAGCGGTTCAGCAGTTCCAGCACCAGCGGAATGACGATCGAGCCGGCGACGACGCCGATGACCAGGGCCACCTGCTGCTTCCACGGGGTCGCGTCGACCAGTTGGCCGGTCTTGAGGTCCTGCAGGTTGTCATTGGCGACCACGGCCACGGCCAGGACGATGGTCGTCACATAGAGGGCAAAAGCCACGAGGGCCTTGGTTACGTCGGGCCCGATCATGCCGCGCGCCACCGCGCCGACCATCAGCGAGGCCCCGAGCACGGTCAGGATGGCGATGCCCGAGACCGGGCTGTTGGACGAACCGATCAGGCCGGCCATGTAGCCGCAGACGGCGGCGGCCAGCATACCGGCGACAACCACATAGCCGATGCCGATGGCGACGAGCGGCGTCGTCAGGCTGACGATCGGGCCGCCGACCAGGAACTGGGCCAGGAACCAGCCGGCCGGGGCCAGCATGATCAGGGCGATCAGGCCCACGAGGGTGATCGGGATGTCCTGTTCCGAGCGGGGCAGGGCCGCGCCCCCGGCCTTGCGGGCCTTGCCGGCGTCGAGGGCCGAGGTCAGGCCGCTCCAGATCGGCGCGGCCAGCTTGCCCAGGGTCCAGATGGCGGCGGCACCGATCACGCCGGCCCCCATGAAGCGGACCTCGGTCTTCCAGACGGTGAGGGCATGCTTGGCGGCGTCGGCCCCGTCCATCGGGTGCAGGCTGGTCATGATGGGGACCAGAATCACCCAGGCGATGGCCAGGCCCGCGAACATGGCGATGCCGACCGTTATGCCCATCAGGTGTCCGGCCCCCATCAGGGCCAGGGAGCTGGAGGCGCCGATGCCGGTCGCACCGGCTCCGGCCTTGAAATAGGCCGAGACCTCGGCGGCGAAGATCTTGGCGGCGGCGAGAGCCGCGAACAGGGCCGAGGCGATGGTCCCGGCGGCGACCGCCAGCAGGCCCGCCTGCCCTTCAGCCGCACCTTCACGCGAGCCGGTGCCGACCTTCAGCACCTCGGCGGCGGCGACGCCCTCGGGGTAGGGCAGGTCGGAATTGGTCACCAGGGCCCGGCGCAGCGGGATCGTGTACATCACGCCCAGAACGCCGCCGACGACACAGGCCCCGAAGGTGGGCAGGAACGGCACATTGGCCCACCAGCCGATCATCAGCAGGCCCGGCAGGACGAAGATCACCGAAGACAGCGTTCCCGCCGCCGAGGCGATGGTCTGGACGATGTTGTTTTCCTGGATGGTACCGGTCTTGAACAGCCGCAGCAGGGCCATCGAGATCACCGCCGCCGGGATCGAGGTGGCGAAGGTCAGGCCGACCTTCAGGCCCAGATAAACCTGGGCCGCCGTGAACACGAGCGTGATCCCGATCCCGAGCAGGACGCCCCGCGTGGTAAACTCCGAGCGGGGGACAGAGGCGGCATCAGCCATGAAGCGGTCCTGAAAACAGTTAAGGCGGCCGGACCTTGCACGCCCGACCGCCTCAAACTCAAGTCTTGATGCGCATTTCGCGCAAGATCCGGAACGCGCCTCAGGCCGGGGCGGTGCAGACCTCATAGACGCGCTTGGCCAGTCGCTCGTCCTGTTCGTGGGCGGCCAGCAGATAGGCATCCTTGCAGCGGTTGGCGTTGATCAGGGCCGCCGCCCGCACGGCGCGCTTCCATTGAGCCTGGGTGGCCCGGGCTCCGCCTATGGCGGTCAACTGCCGGCTCCAGAGGTCGAACTGACTCATTCGCTCTGCGCCAGATTGCGGAATGACAAACTGCTGCGCCGCGACCGGCGAAGCGGCCGAGGCCATGAGCAGGGTTGCAACCAAGGCGGAACGGAACAGCGACATCGATTGTCTCCTGACGTCCAGGCGGGCGGGACCTGCCTTCAGCAGGCGTGCTCAACTCATGAGAGACTGATCCTGCCTGACCAAACTTTCAAGAGGTTTTCGCCGTCTTTCGGGGACGCCAGACGGCAAACAGGCCGGCTTGGGGCCGGCCTGTCCGTCGAAGGTCCGGTTGGTTCCGGCGTTACAGAACGCCCAGCATCTCCGCGACGAGGGGGTGGCGGACGATGTCGCGATCGGCGAGGCGGACCACGCCGATGTTTTCGACCGCTTCAAACCGCGCCGCCACGTCCGCAAGACCGGAAATACCGGGCAGCAGGTCGGACTGGTTGGGATCGCCGGTCACGACCATGGTCGAGTGCCAGCCCAGCCGGGTCAGCAGCATTTTCAGCTGCATGTAGGTGCAGTTCTGGGCCTCGTCGATGACCACGAAGGCGTTGTTCAGGGTGCGACCGCGCATGAAGCCGACCGGAGCGATCTCGATGGCGCCCTCGGCCATCAGGGCCCGCATCCGGCGGGTCGAGAGGCGATCGGTGAGGGCGTCATAGAGCGGGCGCAGATAGGGGGCCAGCTTGTCTTCCATGTCGCCGGGCAGGTAGCCGATCGACTCGCCGGCCTCGACGGCGGGGCGCGACAGGACGATGCGGGCCACCGTTCCGGCTTCGAGGGCCTCGACCGCCTTGGCGATGGCGATATAGGTCTTGCCGGTTCCGGCCGGGCCGAGCGCCATGACCAGGTTCTTCTTGTCGATGGCCTCCATCAACTCCGCCTGGCCGGGTGATTTGGGTTTTATGGTCTTTAGATAGCTCTGATCTCGCTCTGGCCCTTTGGCTGGCCCTTCATGGCCCAGGGGTGACCATCCGTTCCCGCGCTCGCGATGATCGACCGGCAGACGGCGCACCTTGGCGTCATCCGAAAAGTGGCCGGTCTCGATCGCGCCTTCGCGCGCCATACGCTTCAGGGCTCGCTTGGTCATGAAAGCCTCCATTCAGGCATGAAAAAAGGACGAGGCCGTATGGCGTCGTCCTTGGCGGTGGGGAGGAGATGTACGGAGACGGGTGCGCCACGAGGCGCGGCACTGGGCCGGGAAGGCGGGGGTCTCAGAGAACGCCTGAACGCCAAGAGCGACACCGTGGTCTCCGTTGCCGGGAGCCGGGACCGAACATCGGCCCGGTGTGAATCGAGGCTTTTACCCCGTCGATTCGCCCGACTAGGATGATGCTAACGTGGTTTATCAGAGATTAATCAAGCCGCGATTTTCAGATTATGGGGCATACGGATGACTGTCTATTCATTGGGCACTGCAAGGCCGGAGCTGCTGGCCAGGGTGAATACTGGATCGCGCCGACCGCCTCGGTCATGGGCAATGTCGTCCTCAAGAAGAACGCAAGTATCTGGTGGGGGATCAGTTATCCGCGGGGACAACGATCCCATTGTGATCGGTGAAAACAGCAACGTTCAGGACGGATCTGTTCTTCACACGGACCATGGCGCGCCGCTGACCATCGGTTCGAACGTGACCATCGGTCACATGGTGATGCTGCACGGCTGCACGATCGGCGACGGCTCGCTGATCGGAATCGGGGCCATTGTCCTGAATGGCGCGAAAATCGGCAGGAACTGCCTGATCGGTGCCGGTGCCCTGATCACCGAGGGCAAGGAGATCCCCGACAACAGCATGGTCGTGGGGGCCCCGGGCAAGGTGGTGCGCGAGATCGGCGAGCAGCATGCCCTGATCCTGCAGGCTTCGGCGCTGCACTATGTGGAGAACTGGAAGCGGTATGCCCGAGAGATGGTCGAGCTCCGCCCGAACTGACCGGCGGGCCCGGCAGTTTCGCCGGTGCCTGACGGGCACTCTTGTGCCGAATGAAAAGCCGCGCCACTCTCTGTCTTAACAACGATAACATTCAGGGAGGGCGTCGGGGCCATGGCCAGTGAACGCTTCGATTACATCGTCATCGGGGCCGGTTCGGCCGGCTGCGTGCTTGCGGCCCGTCTGACGGAAGACCCCAATATCAAGGTCCTGCTGCTGGAGGCCGGCGGCAAGAACACCTCGATCCTCGTCAAGATGCCCGCCGGCGTTGGCGAACTGATCAAGGCCAAGGGCGAGCAGAACTGGGGCTTCTGGACCGAGGCCGAGCCGCACCTGGATGATCGCAAGCTCTGGTGGCCGCGCGGCAAGGGGCTGGGCGGCAGCTCGGCGATCAACGGGATGGTCTATATCCGCGGCCATGCGCGCGACTATGACCAGTGGCGCCAGATGGGCCTGTCCGGCTGGTCCTATTCGGAAGTCCTGCCCTATTTCAAGCGCTCGGAAACCCACCATGCCGGCGGTGACGCCTATCATGGCGGCGCGGGCCCGCTGCATGTGTCGAAGGGCGAGTCGCCCAGCCCGTTCTATCCGGCCCTGATCGAGGCCGGCCGTCAGGCGGGTTACAAGACCACCCGGGACTTCAACGGCTACCAGCAGGAAGGCTTTGGCCCCTACGACCTGACGATCCGCGACGGCAAGCGCTGGAGCGCGGCGGCGGCCTATCTGACCGAAGCCCTGTCGCGTCCGAACCTGACCTGCGTGACCGAGGCCCGCACCACCAGGATCCTGATCGAAAAGGGCCGGGCGATCGGCGTCGAATATGTGGTCGGCAAGGGCGGA
>Ga0187844_10001577_pt1 | contig 17193 bp, 15 predicted proteins | sample SpaLakP09_SKY_50_FD_134517 | JGI IMG/M metagenome (GOLD analysis project Ga0187844, IMG submission 134517) | Oligotrophic lake water microbial communities from Sparkling Lake, Wisconsin, USA - SP09_SKY_50 | ecosystem: Environmental > Aquatic > Freshwater > Lake | place: USA: Sparkling Lake...
TATAGGTAATTACCACTGGCTGATAGGGTCAGCCAGTAATAAAGCGCCGGGTTGTTAGCTCAGTTGGTAGAGCAGGTGACTCTTAATCACCGGGTCGGGGGTTCGAGTCCCTCACAACCCACTGCGCAGTTTGCAAATAAACTACAATTTCTCCAATACTTTCATTACGTATTATCTAAGGTAAATCCCACTTTAATAGTAACTAAATAATTAAATTCTATTATACATAAACCTAAGTATCTTGAGCTCCAAGCGTAAATAATATTGTTTGAAGAATCTATTAAAATAAGTTGTAAATATTGAAATTGTGTTCCCACGCTTTAGAATTGGTTCGAATAATTTAGAATAGTGTTCTGGAAATAATTTATGATGCGACCCAAAAGAAGCATCATCATATATTGAATATACCAACCCATCCGCTTTTGAATTTATTAAGGAAAAATCAGTCCCCAGTTCAAATTTACTTAAAACTTTTGTAAAGACAATAGGTCCAGAAGTTTCGAGAACTCCAACTCGGCCGAATTTGGCATTGAACAGACTTTGCTTTTTCCTTAAATTCTCTAGAACAGCAGAAACTACATCATTCATAATATAATGTTTGGGTTCTGATATTAGAAACCACTGCTGGAACTCTACCAATCTACTTGTTATAAATGATTTATGATTTCCAAAATATGAGTTAATAGTCCCATCTACATTCAACCAGTGAGAAGTAATAAATTTGTCATTAGCTGAAATTAATTCGTCAAATGGAACTAAACAATTTGACTTAATATCTAGATATATTCCTCCCACTTTATGCATGATTAAATACCTAAATAGATCCGCTTTAATCACACCATATTTTTTATTTATGCTGTTGAAGGCTTTGTGAACCTCTAGATCACAATTATCTTGTACCCATTTAAGCATCTGTGCATCATCATAATAACAAAATGTATAATCTGGATTCTGCGATTCCAATGATCTATTCTTGCGATTAATTTCAATTGGAAGGGATTTAAAATCCTTACATGTGATGTGAACAATTTTTGGTATAATAAATGTCCCCCAGACAATTAAAAATTATAACACTTATTATAAAGAGTTATAAGATTTTTATTCCAAACAATCAATTAAATTTCTTTAATTTTAAACTACACGTCCTCACAATTAAAAATATCGAGCGGCTTTACTATAAAGTGTAGACTCATTATTTGCTATGATTGGAGTAAGTTTGGTTGTATTTTTATAAAAGTGAATTATGACTTTTTAGACTTATAATATTCTAGGATTTATTCTGATATTGTAGGTTATTAAAATATCAAAAATTATTCTTTGAAAAAAATAGATCCCGCTCCTCGCCTGTTCCTTTCAACCAGAAATTTTCTATATCATCTAAGTCTATTTTTTTTCCAAAATCATCACCCCAAAAAAAATCGTCATAAATCTCCAAACATTTTAATATCGGAGATATTTGTCTAGGAACTAAATTTGCCATACTACGAATTTCAATGATACCTCTAACTATTTGATTCCAAAATGAAGTTGGGAAATTTGAAAGTATAACAATTTCAGATCCTTGCGTATCACACTTAAGCGCAATAATTGCTGAGTCTGAAAACTCCTTTTCAATAAATTCGTTTGTATTTCTCAATGTAATCTCAGTGTCAAAAGTATCTTGAAATTTATCCATTTGGAATAAACTCGTATTTCCAATGTTTACTTTTTCTGAATAAATTTGTGCTATCCCGTCCTTCTGACTAAGTGCATAAGGGTAAATTTTGTAATCTGCTAGACACGTTTGCATTTGCATGTTTGCACGCAAAGCTTCTAAATTTAGCGGTAGCGGTTCAATGCAATAAGCAGTTATTGGGTTACTAGCTAGCCTTGCGGTTTGGATCGTAATCATTCCTGAATTAGCACCAATATCAAGCAAGGTATTGGCATTAAGATCAGAAGGCTTTCCAGAACTGAAAGCTTCTGCCAAATAAACGCAACTATCTAGTTCCCAACTTCCTGAGTTACTAATACTTTCAAAAATAACAAAATCTTTTGGAATACAAACAATTTCATTTTTTAAAGCCACTGGTGTGTCCTCATTAAATTGGAGAAATACATTTCCCATAGACGATTTTCCAATTACTTTAGCTCCTTTAATCTTCAGATTACGCAAAATTTTATTAGCAAGTCTTATAAATGGTGAGGTATTCTTTTTCATCAATCTGTGCCAATAAGTTTTCCGAGGATTTAACCTAACAGCTGGTAAAAACCTTAAATATCTACCGTATGCCATACAGATAGTATACCTTCATCTCGATCTCTGAAGAAATGGTTTTAAGCGTTTACATTGAGAGCCCTTATTTAAATATTAGGCAAAATCAAGTAAAAGATATAATTGATAGGAAAGAAAATGCCCATTAGTATAATTCTCATGTAAGTTATCCTTTAAATCAAGAGTAAAATAATTTTGAATTAATGAAAGGAATGAGGAGCACCTTGAATTATATGCTTTTAACTGGACCTAAATTTGTCATGTTTGATATTGCTAGGTCCCTCTATGCTTCTGGCAATCTAGAAAAAATTATGACAAGCTACCCTATAAGTAAATTATTGAGTGAAAATCTACCAAGAAATAAAATAGAATCTCATCCTTTTTACCAGATTACAGCATTCACTCTCGAGAAATTTAAGCTTAAATCTTCATCAATACATGAGTACATAAGTATACATAACCTTAAGCATTTAGATAACAATTGCTCAAAGCAGGTAGGTAATTCAAATTTAATTTCGATGTCTAGTATTGGGCTAAAAACAGCACGAATAGTAAAAAAACGGGGAAACACTTTCATGCTTAATCGATTTTCTCACCATATACTTGTTCAAAAAAAAATCTTAGAAGAACAATCATCAATTTGGGGTTGGCAAGAAACCTTGCCTTCACAATTTAGTATTGACCGCGAGCTCGAAGAATACCAATTGGCTGATAAAATCATTGTTCCTTCGCGTGTTTCATATGAGTCTTTTAAAAATCAGGGTATTGATATGGGAAAAGTTTTTGTGAACCCGTTTCCATTAATTACTTGGAAAGTTCTTGCAAATCACTTACCAAAGAAAAATTTACTTTTTGTTGGCAATGTTTCACTTCGAAAAGGTTTCCCTTCGCTAATTCAAGCTTTTAACTTACTTAATATGCCTGGAGTTAAACTGCATGTTGCAGGTGTTTACTCTGGATCTTTTATTCGCTATTTAAAGAAAAAATCACTTTCTTTTGACAATATAATATTTCATGGCCCAGTTGCTACCGATAAATTAAAGAATTTATACAACCAGTGTGATGTATTGGTTCTTCCAAGTTTAGAAGATGGTTGGGGTATGGTCGTTAATGAAGCAATTGCATATGGTTGCATACCTGTGGTTTCTAATGGATCCGGGGCATCAGATCAAATCAAGAATGGAGTTAATGGATTTGTATTCGAATCAGGTAATGTTTCCCAACTTGCTCACTATATTATCAAGGCAATGGGCAATACAGAATTACGGGAAAGTATGCGCAGTTTAATCAATTCTGCACCAAATTTTAAGAGAAATTGGGATGACTTTGTTCGGATATATCTTGATTAATCTCAAGAAAATTTCATATCGCAATTTCTATACAAATTTCCATAGAAATTTACTTGCTCTGGTGACAAGTACAGCAAGCCAAATCATAATACAAATCATAAGTCTCCCATTATTTCTAGCATATTTGACTATTGAGAAATATGCGATTTGGTTATTAGCATATAATGTCGCTCAGCTAACTGGGTTATTGGATTTTGGAAGCATTGCATATTCTCAAAATAAACTATCCTATTTAAATTCACAGAGGAAAGTCACAGAAATTGATTCGCATCTAAAACAAACTGTTAATATCTTAGTTCTAAACATCACATTATTTCTATTTATGATATTTTTACTCCAATTCTCTGGAAATGATAAATTTAGCGCGCCCTTGATAACCGTATTCGTATGTTCAAATCTTTTGCAGTCGCTATGGGGTTTGTTGGAAGCATTAACAAGATTTGATTCTAAAATTACTACAGGGCTTTATACTAGCAATGCTCTTAGGCTTGGTGAGTTTTTCGGGACTACTGTTGGTTTATTTATTTTTTCAAATAATTTAATTAAAGTTGCCTTAGTTAGTTTGATATTCAAAACAATAATTTTTTTACTTATGCTGATACCATTATATCCCAAATATAGATTCTTGAAAATTGGATTAATCAATTGGAATCAACTTATTGCTATATGTATGGGTGGTATTCCGTTTTTCCTTACTAAAATCGCTGACTTTATTACTCTTAGTGGTTTGCTAATTGTTCTGCATGGAAAAATTTCAACAAATCAATTTGTTTTGTTTGTTGCATCAAGAACTTTCTTTAGGCTTGGTCTGCAAATTTCAAGTTTGGTAGCACATTCTTATTCATATGAGATGACATCAAGTTGGGTATCGCGTGATTTAAACAAAATGAAAATATTAATTAAAAATAGTAATCGAATAAATATTATTTTAACAACTATAGGAGTCTTTATTTACATGCTAGTAGGGCAAAACCTGTTTGCGTATTGGGTTAATACAAAAATTGAGATGAACAGCCTAATTATTCTATGGGGAGCGTGCTATTCATTTATTCTAAGCATCAATCAGAACCAAAAAATAAAGTTTTACGCAGTAAATCATAATTTTTTGGTATCGGTGATTCAAATAGCATACTCAATACTGCTTGTTTTTATAGTTGCTATATCAAAATTTGATTTTTCAGTAGTTAATCTATTTATTTTGCTAACAATTTTTGAGCTCGCCTGCTTTATCACTGTTGCTTTAACTTCACGTAATTCAATTTATCGATATTTTCATGATTTAGATTCTATCAATAGTATTGAAGAATCTAATTGAAGAAACCGTTAAAATATTGTATGATGTTAAATAGTTTTAGTGGGATGAGAATACTTTTTGTGGGTCATGGTGGCATTGGTAGCAATGCATCGTCTTTATTTACTGGATTTCAATCGAATGTAAATCGAGCAGTATTCATAGATACTAAATTTTTTGATTCCCCACCAAGACTATCTCTTCGCAGAGTTGTATTATATTTTTTTCCTAAATTTTATGGATATGTTGCTTCGCAGATTATTGGTAGGTCTGTTCGGCATCAAGTGACTAAAGAAATTCCTGACATTATTTTCGCTTTCAAAGGCAATTACTTGAATAGATCAACCTTGAATAGGATCAAATGCTTAAAAGTGCATTACCACCCAGATGATTCCTCTAATTTGAGAAATAGGACGGCCATATTTAATGCGGCTGAAGGTTTGTATGATGTTCACTTTACCTCTAAAAAACACAATCTCAATGAAATATTTCATCGTACGGGTAAGAATGTTTTTTTTATTTGGTATGCATACGATGAAAGATGGCAATTTAGAACTGCCCCATTAAATTTTAATAATTCAAAATATCAAATTGGGTTTATTGGCCACATGAGGCCGGATAGAAGTCAATTAATTTTCAATTTAGCTAATAAATACGGAAAAAATTTAGCAGTAAGTGGATTGAAGTGGAATAGAATTCGAAAACTTAAGCTTTTAGCTTCTCTGCATCCACCATCTTATGGCGAATCATTTTCTAGATTTGTTGCTATGGCGCCCGTGCAACTTGGATTATTGAATTCAGATAATAGAGATCAACATACTGCTCGATCATTTGAAATTCCTGCATCTGGAGGATTAATTTTGGCAGAAGACACGGCAGAACATCGAGAAATATTTGATTCGGAAAAGAATGCACTTTTTTTTAAAAGTGAAGCTGATTTGTACGATAAAATATCTTGGGTTGCAGCAAATCCCGAGAAAGCTCAAAAAATTGCAGAGAACGGGTTTTTACATATAACTCGCAATCAAAATACTTGGAATGATAGAGCGAGTGAAATTTTGAAAATCCTAGTTGATATAAATCTAAGATAAATTACGATTTAGACTAGAAATCCAAAATTTCTTCGAGATCCATATGAATAATAGTATTTTCATAACTCCACTAAATATTCCAGTCGTTTGAACTACACCCATTTCAAATATCGTTGCATTTCCTATAAGTCCAAAAGCAAATATTAGTGAAATGGCACCTCTCTCTAAAGATCTGCCGACCCAAATAAAAATTATAGACATTAGTAAACATTCAATTACCAGCGACGAAAGCCCCGCCCACACATAACCTTCAGCAATCATCCCTTGAGTAAGAGATACGTTGCTCAGTTGCGCGCCAGGAATAGTTTGAGCAGTTATAAGTATATTCCAATCTTGGCCAAAAGTAGATTCAGATCTTCCTGAGCCGGGATTCCACTTCAAGCTATTCAAGATATAAATAATCCAGGATTGTAGCCCGTCAAAGCTTCGAGATTGATCAAAATAAGCATCTGTAACTCGAGCAAATTGATCAAACCGATTAGCAATTTCTAGAAATGGTGAAAGATACCAAGGTAATAATTCATAGTTATTTCTTGCGGAAGTTGCAGCTACGGCGCCTAGCTTAATTATTTGTAGCTTAGAAAATAATGGCATGACTATTGTCGCAATAAAAGCCAAAAATGAAACTTTCTTGAGATTTAATCCTTGCTTATCCCAGATAGTTAAAGTTGATATAAAAATAAGAACTGGAGTTAGTAAAATTCCTTTAGAGTTATTTGCGGAAATAGATAGAAGCAAAGTGCCTAAGCTTCCGATTACTACAATAGTAGAGCTTACTTTTTTTGCTAATTTTAATTCTCTTCTTTTCCAGAGAAAAATAGATAAACTTATAGAAATTAGCGAAGTTAATGATTTGGAAAAAGGGTTTTGAAACGATGTGCCCTCAATCAAAAGAGCAATAATTCCACAAGATAGTCCATATGAAATAACCCAGATAATTTCCTTTGAATTATTTGGGTTATTCAAAATTAAAGTTAGTTTATCATTACTACTTCTTCTAGATAAGTTAATAATAATTGGAATACAAAAAACAAAGCATCCTATAACAATCAACGACATTACTGATATAAAATTTGAAGAACTTTGACCAATCCGAGAATCATATATAACGCTATCTATATTCTGATCACGCGAGTAGATAAACACTAATGGTCTGACAATAAAGCTCAAAAACCAATATCCGCTTAACGAATAGATCAAAAATTTTAATCCATTATTGGATTTGCTCGCAAGATAAAATAGTAAACTTACATTAATTGCCATTCCAAAAAATAATAAAAACTCCATTAGAATTTCCGATTAAGTGAAACACTTATAATTTTTAATAATCTTTGCCGGGATAATTCTTCTGTAAACATTGAATCAAAAAGATTTTTCGAGCTCACGCTTAACTTTTCATAATCCCATGCCTGTGACTGATTTATTACTTTTGCAAATCTATTCACAAAATGATCTCCTTGTGACACTAATTTGCCGCTAACTCCGTCATGTACGTACTCTTTAGAGCCATCAGTCTCTGAACAGATTAGCGGAACTCCATATCTCAAAGCCTCTAAAGCAGCTAAGCCAAGCCCCTCTTCAAAAGACGCCTGAAGAAAAAAGGATGATGATTGAATTTTAGAATCTCTTTCGTGATCTGATAATTTCCCTAATATTCGGATGGGGTAATGAGGAGTAAGTTTATCTACTAGTCGCTGATTTTCAACCGAAAAAGATCCTGACCCAATAATTACTAAATCTGGTAATGCAGCATCCATATCAATTGCTTGTTTATATGCAAGCAAGAGGCGATTCCATCCTTTTCTAGATTCGTCAAGTCTTCCAACTGACACAAAATGACCATTTCGATGTGGTTTTGAGATTGAAGTAAATTTAGAAACCTTGGCCCCAGCACCTGGGTACCACATTTCAGTTCGAATCGAAGATTTAGAAGCAATCCATTCTTTCATTTTAGAGTTCTCAACTAATATGGTTAAATTTGAATTAAGAACTTTTCTTTCTTGAAAAGCCAAATATGGAAGTTGTATTTTTAAAAAGAATTGTTTCGGTCTACTCATAGATGAATACTGTGATTCTCTTTCCCACTTCAATCTTGTTGCACATTGAACAATAACTGGTACTTTAATCTTTGGAATCACATTAGCGAATTGTAATATTCCTGTAACAACAATTATGAGATCATAACCACTGAAAAAATTTGAGAGTTCTTTTCGCCGCCTGTAACGTAAAAATTCGAATTCCGAACCAATTGAACCAATTCTAGTTATTGGAATACTACGATAATTTCCATCACTTTTAATTATTTTATTTCTGTATGATTTTGGACGGGAGAAACTAATTGAATTTAAATCGTATTTCGAGTTAGAAAATGAAATAATTTCTATTTGTGAGTTGAATTCTTGAATTAAAGATTCAATAATATTTTTACTAACGCTAGAAATGCCCCCTCGATGCTCGGTATCGAAATCAAAAGTTACTATTGCAATTTTCACTTTTAAACACCAATAGCCTTCTCGAAACCAGTCTCCCAATTAGTTATAACAAATTCCCACTTTAATTCTTCACTAGCCCGCAAAGCTCTTTTACGCATTTCATTCATGTCAGAGTTAAACAAGTACAGCATAGCCTCTGAAATTTCAAAAGGCTCGAGATTAGAAAAAACTTTACCAGCATTATACTTGTCAACAAGACTTGATAATGCAACTTGTCTTGAAACTATACATGGAACTCCATATGCAAGTGCCTCTCCCGCAGCAATAGCAAAATTCTCATCTTCCGAAGTTAGCAAAAAGCAATCAGAATTATTAAGTATCATTGATTTTTCTTTAGATGATACCCAACCTCTGAAACCAACCTGGTCAGCAATAGAAAGTTTCTTTACTCTATCTACCATTGATTCTAAATAATCGCTGTCTCCACTGCCACATATGATTAGCTTAGAGCGTATTCGCACTTCTACTGGAAGGCAACTAAAGGCTTCTAATGCAACGTCTAATCTTTTCTTTGGAGCAATTCTGCCCATATACAAAAAATTAAAATAATCTTTCGCTCCTTCATATTCTTCTATACTATTATCGATCTCTAGAATAGAAACTCCAAGCCCTACAACTTCAGTTTTAGGTTTAAGTGAGGGGTCAATTTCGTCCTTCTCAATTTGAGTAGCCACGAAAATTGATCGAGCTTGATTTAGAACAAACCCAAAAAATAATGGTTTTAAAAGTAACTTACGTAAAAAATGCTTACTCCTTTGATACCTAGTTAAAGTACCATGTGGCATTATTGTAAATGGTGTTTTAGTTATTATGCTAAATACCGAAGCAATGATATTTTGATAATTATAAACCTGATGCGCGCTCACAATGTCAGCGCTCTTGATCCTATTGAAAAGATTAACAACATCAGGAATACTGCCAATTCCTCCATAGACCCGAGTTTTCAAGCTTTTTGCAACTATAATCTCAATTCTTTCACTTTTAAGTTTTTCATAAAACTCATTGTTTGCAGAAACACTCATGCTTGCTTGACCAAAAATAAATACTACAACTTGGTGACCGAGCCTTGCTAGACTTAATGCTGCTCCGACTACTGCCACGGGAGGCCCACCGTACTCTTTGTGAAGAGCTGATGAAATAAAAAGAATCCGCATAGTACATTGTATTGCCTATGCCTTATACTTTCAGTATGTCAAGAAATTTAAGTTTGTTTTCACCTGGTTCAACTTATAAGCGACCACATATACTGAGAATTATTGCTTGGACCTTCGTCCAAAACACCATATTCAAGTCATTTATTCTGCCATCAAATTTAAGAGTTTTTATACTGAAACTATTTGGATCTGCTATTGGCCGCAATGTAATAATAAGGAGAGGAGTTCGGGTCCACTTCCCTTGGAACTTATTAATTGGCAATGACTGCTGGATAGGTGAAGAAGTATGGTTTATTAATCACGATAAGATCACTATTGGTTCACATGTTTGTATTTCGCAGCGTGCAATTATCTGCTCTAGTGGGCATGATTATCGAAGCTCAACACTTGAATATGCGCATAAACCTATTCGAATTAAGGATGGTGCTTGGGTATGTCTAGATGCAAAGGTACTTGCTGGCGTGAATATTGGTGAATGCTCAGTGGTTTCCGCAGGTGAGATAGCCCGAAAATCACTTCCTGATTATTCAATGTTATTGGGCGATAAGATTCAACATATAGATCCACCCAAATAAGTTAATGACATTTTCTGAAGATTGAATAAATAGGTTTTTAACTTTTGCAGGCAAGGATAACAACAAACAAGAATAAAGACTATTAACAAGTATTTTGCGTAATACGTTGTAAAAAGAAATATGCCGCCTTTGTACCATCAAAGTTTTTCAAAGCATACTGTGTGCTAGATTTACTCATTGAAATTTGCAAATTTTTGTTTGAGATTATTTCAATAACTGCTTGACCAAAATCTGCAATTGGTGCATCTGGTAGGACTACGATTCCAGCACTGTTTTCTACTAAGATTTTTGCACTAGCATTCATCGGGTCAATCGAGGCAACAATTGGCTTGCCAGCACTTAAGTAGCTCATGATTTTAGATGGCACAGAGAAATTGGAGGCTTTGGGTTCAAGTACTGCGAGTAAGACTGAGGCATCGGCAAATAATTGGCCAAGCTCAGGTATTGTTAAAAAGTCCTTTAGTACGATGTTTTCTCGAATATTGCTGGGTCTTTCAAGTAATTCTCTTCCTTGACCTTGGCTGACCACAACTACTACTCCACCAAGTTTCTTAAACTCTGCATTATCGGCAAGGTGAAGTAAAAGGTCGGGGCGGTGCTTCAGGCCAAGCGTTCCAGCATAGACGGCTAATTTTCTATTAATATTTGCAGATGAAGGTTGCTTTTTTGGAAATAGATTTAATGGGGTCCAATTGGGGTATATAGATAATTTACTTTGATCTTGTTTCCAACTGTGGAAGATTTGTTCAAAGTTAGAAGATATTGCTACAACAGATTGAGCGCCTTTCAGGATATTTTTCTCTAAGCTAATCAAATAGTGCCTAATTGGCCACGAAAGGACACCGAATCTCTTTAAGGCATTTCCAATTGCAATACTATAAACATCTTGCCACCAAAAGAGATAGGGCCGATTATGGTGCTGCATTTTTCTAGCCAAACGTGACATTGCGAATAGTGGAACATTTGAGAAAATAGTATGGTTTGGATTAAACTCTTGAATTTTCTCCCAGAATTCTTTGGCAATTGCTGACTCGTGCTTTAAACGTTCTAATAGGTTGTAGCGATTGAAATCTTTTTTGATAGAAATATTAAGAAACTCTAGATCTATTGGATCTGTTGCTTCACGCTCAACCGCACCACGACCTGATACATAATCTGAGCAGTACATGTGGCGAACATTGTGTCCAAGCTTGGCTAAGGAGCGAGCCAAATCTGCTTGAGGAATGTGCCCTGAATAATCCAGGACCACTATTCGCATTTAAACTAATACCCTCACTTGATCATTGATCCAGGCATAAGTTTCTTTTAGTCCTTCAGTTAAAGTCCATTCAGGCTTCCACTTTAATTCTTTTTCAATTAAACGGTTATCGGAATTTCTTCCCCTAACACCAAGCGGAGCATTTAATTTGTGATTACGCTCAACTTTTTTATTGGCAATCTTAGAAACATATTCAACTAGTTGATTGATTGTGACCATTTCTTCAGAGCCGATATTTACCGGACCGGCAAAATTTGATTCCACAAGCTTTCTGGTGGCATTTATACAATCTTCGATATAAAGGAAGGAACGAGTCTGTAATCCATCACCCCAAACTTCAATTACACCGCCATCTGTGTCAAGCTTTGCAATTTTCCTGCATATTGCAGCAGGTGCTTTTTCTCGCCCACCATCCCATGTGCCTAGTGGGCCATAGATATTGTGATATCTGGCAACTGCGACTGGAATTTTGTAATTGCGAGAGTAGCTGAAATAAAGCCGCTCGCTAAATAATTTCTCCCAGCCATACTCACTATCTGGATTTGCTGGGTACGCACTTGACTCTTCACAGTTTGGATTATCTGGATCGGTTTGATTGTACTCTGGATACATGCAAGCACTACCGCTATAAAATATTTTAGTTTTATTTACATTTAATTTTTCATTTAACTGACGCAAAGCTTCTAGAACATTTAGATTTATAGTTGCTGAATTGTGCATAATCTCTGCGTCATGATCACCAGTAAATACAAAACCTGCGCCACCCATATCTGCAGCAAATTGATAAATTTCATCAAAAGTGCCATTGCTTTGAATTGGATTATTTAAATTAATAACACTTTCAACCAAAGATACATCTCTTAAATCGCCGACTAAAAATTCATCTGCATCAGAGGTAGAAAACTCTGGATGCTTAAGGTCAACTGATCTGACCCAGTAATTTTCTTTCTTTAATCGAGTCACCATGGCGTTTCCAATAAAGCCGCCACCGCCAAGTACTAAGGCTGTCTTTTGATTTGAACTCATGCCCTTAGTTTACCAAGGAATAGGTAGGCTATGAAATAGCCAAAATCGCACTTTTGGCTTAATAAATAAGTTATACGCCGAATAAATCATAGAATGAGCATATTATGGGACAAAAGGGAGGCATAAATGAGTTCAACAATAGCGATAAAAAAAGAATTCCAAGCAAGCTTATATCGCAATGCAATAATGCTACTTATCGCCCTTCCCGATTTTATTGCAATAATTATTTCGACACTAATAGCCTATGCAGCTCGTTTCCCAAATGTAGTTGCCGGTAAAGAAGAAGTACCAACAATTAATCTTATTAATTATAAACTAATTCTATTTTTGATTGCAATCGGGTGGTTTTTATTTTTTATTGGATCTGGTGTTTATCGATTCTCACATTCAAATTTAATAGCATTCAATTTAAGTTTGGTAATAAAGAAATCAATAGCTTATTTTTTCTTTGTTGGATTTATCTCATTTATCTTTAAGGCATCTTTTTCTCGTGGTGTCTTTTTGCTCATGCTCACTTCTGGAATTGGAATTCTATTCATTTTTAGAATATCAATATTTTTATTTATTTTAAGACCTTTAATTTTAAGCAAGAAGATATCAGCTAACCTTATGATTATTGGGAAAAATAAAAATGAATTAAAGGAGTACACAGACTGGCTGATCTCAAATCGAAAGTTAGGATTTTCAGCGGTCTCTCGCTTTGAATGCGCCAAGATCACAATTGAATGGCTTGAAGAGTTTGACCGAGTACTTCGGCATAAAAAAATTACAGAGGTTCTTATGCTTCCCGGAATGGAGGCGGATAAGAATTTTTCTAAGTTTATTCATTACTGTGAAGATTTAGATATCCATGTTAACTGGATTCCAATGGACTCAGGCAACATGGGTTACTGGTTAATTCCATCACCCCAGGAAAGTATTCCGTTTTTAACATTTAAAGAATCTAAGATTTCTCTGATTATGAAGATTACTAAAAGATTATTTGATTTAGCATTTGCAAGTACAGTGCTAATTATATTTTCACCAATCTATATTTTTGTCGCACTTCTAGTAATGATTAACAGTGGCTTTCCAATTCTCTACACCAGCCGGCGGGTTGGATTAGATGGAAAATCATTTAATTTTTATAAGTTTAGAACCATGGTCAAAGATGCTGATGAGATGGTTACTGAGGTTAAAAATATGCATGGCAAGGGGCATGTTTTATTTAAGAATCCAGAGGATCCTCGAATAACTAGTATTGGAAAGTTTTTACGCAAATACTCACTAGATGAGTTGCCACAATTTTGGAATGTAATTAAGAATGATATGTCAGTAGTTGGCCCACGCCCTGCCCTTGCTCGGGAGGTTGCGGTATATAACTCAATCTATGAGCGAAGGCTAAATGTTAAGCCTGGTATCACCGGGCCTTGGCAGATAAGTGGCAGATCTAATCTTGATCTGCAGACCAGCACCGCACTTGATTTGAATTATTTATCTAACTGGAGCTTTACTAGAGATATCTGGATCATTATTGCCACGATTGGTGCTGTAATAAAAGGTAAGGGTGCTTACTAAGCCTTTATCTTTTTAGCCTTACTTACTTTCTTAGCATCCTTCATTAACTCCTCTTTAAACCGCTTTCCTTTTATGTGTTTAAAGCTATCTTCGCGCTCAATCCGGGTTAGATCATCTTGGCGTGGCTCATAGAGTGCAAGCTCATCTTTTTTAGCACCATATGGGCGGTAGTGATTGCCGTAGTAACGTGGATAGCCGTAGCGATATCCATACTCATACTCAAGTGAGTTCTCTGGGATCATATTTAAAATCACGCCAAGAACGGTTGAGCCAACAGATACCATCGCATCCCTTGCGCCCGTGTATTGCGGTTTTTTAGTTGAGCCGGCGTGAACTACCAAGATTGAGCCATCTACTCTGGCTGAGACAATTGCAGCATCAGTTACTGGCAGTAGTGGCGGGCAATCAATAATTACATAATCATACTTCTTGCGAACAACGGTAATTAACTTATCAAAGTTCTGGGATGCTAGTAATTCAGATGGATTAGGTGGAACAACTCCAGAGGGCAGCACATCTAACTTTGAATCCTCATACCGCTCAATATGTTTTCTAAGTGAGGCAATGGTGATAGCTTTTTTGCTTGATAAAACTTCGGTTAATCCAGTGTTTTTTGAAGAGAACTCCATATAGATTGAAATCTTTGGCCGGCGCAGATCTGCCTCAACTAGTAATGTCTTAGAGCCTGCTTGTGATAAAGATAAAGCAAGATTCATCGCACTTGTAGTTTTGCCCTCATTAGGAAGGGCTGATGTAACAACAATTACCTTTGGCGGTGAATCAGGGCGTAGGTATTGCAAATTAGTACGAATAGTTCTAAAGGCCTCAGTTCGGGCTGCGTATCTACCAATTTGAGTAATTAAAGGTTTCTCATCTGCCAAATTATCAAAGCCAACCGCTGCAAGAAGTGGTGTGCCAGTTAGATCATCCTCATTCTTAACTGTGTTATCTAATAGACGACGAAGGGATGCAATACCTAGTCCTAAACCAAAGCCAAGTAGTAAACCAAGCGCTAAGTTAATTGATTTCTTTGGCGAGGATGGTGAGGTTGCTACTACCGCATTTTTAACAGTTGAAACCTTAACCGGTGAATCAACACCTAAGCCCTTCAGCTCTAATGTGCCAACTGTTTTACCAAATTGATCTGTAACTGCATTAGCAATATCTGCTGCCATTACTGGATCTGGATCGGTGACTGTGATTGCAATTAAAACTGTGTCTAAGGGGGCAGAGGCTGAGATTTTTTGGGCGAGTTGTTCTGGAGTTAGATCTAAATTTAATTTCTTAATTACTGGCCGCAGTGTGACTGGGCTATTAATAATCTGGGCATATGACTTCACTCGTTGTTGGGAGAAGCTGCCACCTGTTGCAAGGGTTGAGATATCTAATGCCGAGGCAGGGGTAGATACAAAGAGCTGCGCCTCTGATTGATAAAGCGGAGTGGTGGTAAAGGTAATTACCATTGCGCTTAGTAAGCCTAAAAATGTGCAGATAGAAATTACTATTTTGTTCTGGACGATTAATCGCCAGTACATTAGCAACTCCATTTTGTGCTCCTACTTATAACACAAACATTGCCCCAGATGAGGGTTACATCAAGGGGTTGCTAATGAATTGTACGGTACATAGTTGCTATTTAGCAACAATGGGTTTACATTAATTAAAGAGATCAAAATCTGACTTTGAGATGAACAATAAAAGTTATTTTTTACGCTTAATTACGACTATTAACATCGCCAAAATCAAGCCAATCCCTCCGCTGACCCCATTGGCTAGCAGATCCCGCCAATCACTGACCCGCCCTGGGATAAGTAGCTGCACTGCCTCAATTGCTAATGAGAGAAGTAGGAATCCGATAAAAATATAGGAGCTCTTTAGAGTTGGAAAAACTAATTTCATCAAGGCAGCAGCTGGTGTGAAGAGAAAAAAATTACTAACAGAGATAGTTGATGTATCTGCGTAGAGGATTTTATAAAAAATACCAGAGTGATTCATCAAAAAGTTTTGAAGAGCAGATGGATCAGCAGATTCTAAGATCGGCCGTGGAAAGAGGACAAAGAGTAAAACGATTGCTAGATAAATTACCGCTGAAGTAAGCAGCACTTTACTTAAAGTAGTAAATCTGGTGATCTCTTTCATAGGCTAACCTTATGCCATGTTAGTTGCAGTGATCTGCCGAATGAATCAAGCACGCTCTCCTTTTGTGCAGGGCGTACTACTTAAAAACTTTGGCGATCATCAAATAATCTCATCTGGCTTTGAAGCTATTCCTGGCCAGAACTTAATTGATGGGGTTGAGGAGTTAGCAAAGAGTTGGGATATTCCACTTCCTAAGAAAAAATCCACGCAACTACAAGATGATAAAGCTGAGTTACTCAAAGCTGATTTAATAATCTGCGCTGAGGCAAGATTTGAAAGTGCGATTAGAGAGCTTGGCTATAACGGAAAGATTACTTCATTTGAAAATTTACTGCTTGATCCATCCTATATGCCATTAGATCCAGAAGGGTTATCTGTTGATAAATTTAAACGGGAGTTAGCAAAGGCTTCAGCACTTGCAATTAGAGCGGTTAGAGATGAATTGTCATTAACTTTTCCAAATCCAATCTTAGTTATTACCCCAAATGGCACTACAGATTGTGATTTAGCACTGACCCATGCAGTGATGGAGGCAAAGTTAAGAGATGCAATTTTAGTAGATGCAGATCTTAGGGCGCCAAATGCTGCCGGAATTAGAGAGTTAAATCTGACCAGCATTGAGTTTGATTTAAATGATCTAGATAATTTACAACTTCCAACTGATACCTCATCGCAAATACTGACCCATAAATATCAGCTCAATCACCCTGGGCAATTTTTGCTCTCACCGATTTGGAGTAATTTCTTAATGAAACTTACTCAACATAGGCCAGTAGTTTTACTCACCGCTCCCCGCTACACGCCATCTACTAGATTGCCAGAGTCATTTTTAATCTCAGCCTATGCCACTGAAATGACCTTAATTTCAAGCTAGATCTATACTTAGTAAATGAGAGTTTGGTTAAGCAGGTATTGGCGCCTGGTATTGATAATTGGCGTGGTAATAACTGGCTTAGTTATATCTTTAGTTGGCTATAGCGCTATTAATGTATACCGAGATAGTAAGA
>Ga0187844_10001578_pt1 | contig 17188 bp, 13 predicted proteins | sample SpaLakP09_SKY_50_FD_134517 | JGI IMG/M metagenome (GOLD analysis project Ga0187844, IMG submission 134517) | Oligotrophic lake water microbial communities from Sparkling Lake, Wisconsin, USA - SP09_SKY_50 | ecosystem: Environmental > Aquatic > Freshwater > Lake | place: USA: Sparkling Lake...
CCGCGGCGACGTGCCGGACAGCCTGCGCAGCGACGAGATCCTCGCCATGCTGCGCGAGCGCGGCGGCCAGGTCTTCGTTGCCGCAGGGGACACGCTGAGCCAGCACGATCCCCGCGCGCGGGGCGTCGTGACGGTGCGGACGATCGGCAGCATTAGCGGCCTCAACATTTATCATCTGCTGCCCCGCCCGGACGGCACCGTGTGGCTGAGCGTCCCCGGCGGTGCCGTGAGCATCGTCGATCCGCACACCGGGGCAGTGGCCATGGCCGACACCCTGCCCAAGGGCCGCGTGCTCGCCATGGCGAATGCGCCGGACGGCAGCGTCTACATCGGCACGCAGCAGGGCCTGTATCGCAGCGATGGCAACGGGCGCGCCATGCGGCGCGTCGAGATTGCCGGACGCCGTCCCGACGCGTCCGTCTGGGCCCTGGCGTGGCGCGACGACGTCCTGTGGTTGGGTGGACTGGATGGGGCATGGGCGGTACGGCCGTCCTCCGCCGGGCCGCCGACGGTGCTGCGCCACGAAGACGAGGCACTGGGCGACCGCCGCGTCACCGCGCTGCTGCCGCTCGCGGACGGTACCGTATGGATCGGCACCCGGCGTGGCGTCGTACGGCTGGACCGGGACGGCAAGACGGTGGAGCGTCTGCCGACCGACAACGCCGACCGCACACGCGCGCCGAACGGCTTCGTGTCGTCCCTGCTCATCGACCGCAGGGGCCGCCTGTGGCTGTCCTCATTCGGCAGCGGCATCGCCATCCTTGACCACACCGATGCCGGCGGACGGCGCTGGTTCCGGCGCCTGACGACGGCCGACGGCCTGCCCGACAACAGCGTCAACGTGCTGGTGCAGGACCGTAGCGGACAGATCTGGCTGAGCACCGACCTCGGCCTGGCGAGCGTGCACCCCGACACCCTGCAGGTGCGCCGGCTGGGCGAGGCCGACGGCGTCCATGTGCCGGGTTACTGGACCAGCTCGGGCGCGCCAGGGCGGGACGGCGAAGTGCTGTTCGGCGGTGTCGGCGGTCTCTCCATCGTCTTCCCCGACCGGCTGGACACCCACCGGTCCGTGCCCCCGCTCGCCATCACGCAACTGATGCTCGGCGGGCGGGCAATCCGCACGCTGCCGCCGGGCGCATCGGCCGGCGAGCCCTCCACGCTGACCATTGCACCCGCCGATCGCGAACGCGGTTTCGCGGTCGAGTTCGCGGCCCTGGACTACATGCCGGCCGAGCACCGCCACTACGCCTACCGGCTCGAAGGCTTCGACACCACATGGATCGATGCCGACACGGCCGTGCGCCGCGCCAGCTACAACAACCTGCCGCCGGGCACCTATCGCCTGCGCGTGCGCGCCGTCAACGACAGCGACGATGCCGCCAACCTGGAACTGCCGGTCCGCGTCCTGCCCGCCTGGTACCAGCTGAACTGGGTGCGGGCGCTGGGTGCGCTCGCCGTGCTGGCCGTCCTCGCTGCCCTGATGCAGGCCCGCACGTCGTTGCTGCGCCGGCGCCAGCGCGAGCTGGAGGCGGTGGTTGCTACCCGTACCGCGGAGCTGCGCGCCACGCAGCTGCAACTGGAAACCATGGCGTACAACGACGCGTTGACGGACCTGCCCAACCGGCGCCGTTTCAACGACGAGCTGAGCCGCCTGACCGCCCTCGGCCGGCGCAACGGCGAGCCGTTCGCCCTCCTCCTGATCGACCTGGACCGCTTCAAGCACATCAACGATACGCTCGGCCATGATGCGGGCGACGCGCTGCTGGTGGCAGCGGCGGAGCGCCTGCGCGCGGCCGTGCGCCAGACCGACTGCGTGGCGCGGCTGGGCGGCGACGAATTCGCCGTCCTGCTGACGCCGGCCAGCGACGCCATCGTGGGCGACGTGGCGCAGCGCATCGTCGACTCGATGCGCGCACCGGTCACGTTCGGTCCCCACGCCATGCACATCAGCGCCAGCATCGGCGCCGCGGTGGCGTGGCGGGACGGTGTCGACACGCTGTACAAGAAAGCCGATACGGCGCTCTACCGCGCCAAGGAAGCCGGCCGCGACACGTGGTTCAGGGAAGACATGGCCGCCTGAGGTCAGTCGCGCACAGGTCAGCCGCCTACGCCAGCCAGCGCCGCCTTCACGGCGCTCACCCGTGCCGCGTGCACGGCCTCAGGAATCTTCTCGCGGTTGTCGACGTAACGCGCCGCCACCTCGCCCGCGTTCACGGCACGGGCCGCGTCCAGCGCGCGCAGCAGGTAGGGTGCCTGCGGAAAGTCGCGGCTGCGCATGTCATGGTTTTCGTCGCCGCGCCCGCGCGCATCGCATTCGGACGCCAGCAGCATCTGCGCGAAGCGGTCCGGCTTGCGGAACGCGTCGCAGCGTTCGAACAGGGTGACGATCGTGTTCGGGCGCAGCTCGAGCGCGCGGCTGACGTTGCCGTGCTCGCGCGCCGTCATCACGGCCAGGTCGCGGCACTCGGTCGGCACGCGCAGGCGTTGGCTCAGTGCCGTGATCAGGCGCGGGCCCATGCCTTCGTGGCCATGGTGCTTCGGCCACTGTTCGGGCGGTGTCGCCCCTTTACCCAGGTCGTGCATCAGCGCCGCGAAACGCACGGGCAGGCCGTGGCCCCGCTCGGCCGCATAGTCGATCACGAGCATCATGTGCACGCCCGTGTCGACTTCGGGATGGTGCAGCGGCGGATGCGGCACGCCCCACAGCGCATCGAGCTCGGGCACGATGCGCGCCAGCGCGCCGCAGTCGCGCAGCACCGCCAGCATGCGCGACGGCTTTTGCTCCATCAGCCCGCGCGACAGTTCCTGCCACACGCGCTCCGGCACGAGCGCGTCCACCTCGCCGGCCTCGACCATCTGGCGCATCAGCGCGAGCGTGGTGTCGGCAACCGTGAATTCCGGGAAGCGCGCGGCGAAGCGGGCCAGGCGCAGGATGCGCACCGGATCCTCGGCGAACGCGGGCGATACGTGGCGGAACACCCGGTCCTGCAGATCCTGCAAGCCGCCGTACGGGTCGACGATGGTGCCGTCCCCGGCACGCGCCATCGCATTGACGGTCAGGTCGCGCCGAATGAGATCGTCTTCCAGCTTGACGTCCGGCGCCGTGTGGAACACGAAGCCGTGGTAGCCGGGCGCCGTCTTGCGTTCGGTGCGGGCGAGCGCGTATTCCTCGTGCGTGTCCGGATGCAGGAACACGGGGAAATCCTTGCCGACCGGACGAAATCCCTTGGCGATCATGTCCTCGGGCGTGGCGCCGACGACGACCCAGTCGTGGTCCTGCACGGGCAGTCCCAGCAGTTCATCGCGGACGGCGCCGCCGACGACGTACGCCTGCATCGTCATCAGTCCGGCAACTCGTCTTCGTGGGCGCCGGCGGTTTCCTTTTCGGCCATGGCCTCTTCGACCCAGCGTGCCACGGCCGGGTGGGCGAGCATGCGCGCGCAATACGCCTGCAGCGCGGGCGCCAGCGCCACGCCATACGTCTGGAAGCGCATGACGACGGGCGCAAAGAAGGCATCGGCGATGGAGAAATCGCCGAACAGGAAGTTGTGGTGGCCAAAGCGCGACAGGCACTCTTCCCAGATCTCGCAGATGCGGCCGATGTCGGCCTGGGCACCCGGCGTGCGGCCGCGGCCCGGCAGGCGGGCCTTGATGTTCATCGACATCGCCGAGCGCAGGTCGGGAAAGCCGGAATGCATCTCGGCCACGACGGAGCGGGCCAGCGCGCGGGCCGCCACGTCCTGCGGCCACAGGTGTTTTTCGGGGAATTGCTCGGCCACGTATTCGCAGATGGCGAGACTGTCCCAGATCGTCATCTCGCCGGCCAGCAGCACGGGCACGCGGCCGGCCGCCGAGTACTGCGCGATATTGGTGGCCGTGTCCGGCTTGTCGAGCAGGACGCGCACTTCCGTGAACGGGATGCCGGCGGCAACCATCGCCACCCACGGGCGCATCGACCACGAAGAGTAATTCTTGTTACCGATGACCAGGGTCAGGCCGGCCTGGCGTGCGTTGTCGAGGGTCTGCGTCAATGTCGGGTCGAGTTCGATAGTCTGCATGGTGTGGCGTGATCGTTGAGGTCAGCGTCCGGCACGGGCGCGCAGGACGTCGAGTCCGCCGGGCGGCGCCAGGTACTGCGGCGCGACGGCCTCGAGCGCCGTGAGCTTGATTCCCAGCGCCGTTGTTGTCAAGACTTTATTGTCCGTGGACGGCCGGAGCACGTTGTCCACCTTCATCGAATCGAGATTGTCGCGCGTGATGACGGGCTCGCCCGGCAGCAGCTCGAAGAACATCGCCTGCAGCCGCGCGAGCGCGTCCGGCAGCGCGATCACCTTGCGCTCGTGGCCGGCATAGCGCCCCGCCAGCCGCACCAGTTCGCCCAGCTCGTAGATTTGCGGCCCGCCCAGTTCATAGGTGAGGCCGGCCGTGTGCGGATCCAGCAGCGCACGCACGAATGCCTCGGCCACGTCGCCCACGTACACGGGCTGGAAGCGCGCGTGCGCGCAGGCAAGCGGAATGACGGGCAGGTGGCGCTGCAGGCGCGCGAATGTATTGAGAAATTTATCTTCCGGGCCGAACACGACGGACGGCCGGAAGATCGTCGCGGCGACGGCCGGCTGGCTTGCCGCGGCCGCCTCGCCATCGGCCTTCGAGCGCTGGTACATCGACGGTCCGTTGCGGTCGGCGCCCAGCGCGCTCATGTGCAGGTAGCGCGGCACGCCCTCGAGCGCGCAGGCGGCGGCGATGCGGTGCGGCAAATCGACATGGACGCGGCGGAAATCCGGGCCGTACGGATCGCCGCGGCGCGAATGGAGGATGCCGACCAGGTTGATGACGGCATCGCGGCCGGCCACGAGCTTGCGGAGCGCCGCGTCGTCGTACGGATCGGCCTGTACGATGTCGACGCCCAGCGGCATCAGGTGCATCGCGTGACTTTCGTGCCGCGTGGGCACGACGATGTCGACGGCGTGCTCGGCCAGCCTGGCCGCCAGGTGACTGCCGATGAATCCGGTCCCGCCGAATACTACGACCGACTGCGCGTGCATGCTCGTCTCCTGCTGGATTAAGGAAGGCCGATGCCCCCGCCGCGCGGCGTGATCGTACCCAGGCGCGCCTTGAGCGATTGCGGGCGCTTGTCGAACAGCGCGGCATAGTTCGTCGCGTTCGACATCACGTTGCGCACGTAGGTTCGCGTTTCCTCGAACGGGATCGACTCGACGAACACGGCCCCCTCCATCGGCGCCGTCAACAGGCCGCGCCACGTGCGTGCGCGCCCCGGTCCCGCATTGTACGCAGCCGTCGCCAGCACCTGCGAGCCTTCCGCATTGTTCAGCACCATGTTCAGATAATTGGTGCCGAGCACGATATTCGTGCGGATATCGCTGAGCATGCCGTGGCCGTAATCCGTCAGGCCGATCTTTTCCGCTACCCATTTACCGGTCGACGGCATCACCTGCATCAGCCCGGACGCGCCCACGCCCGACTGCGCATCGGAAACGAAGCGCGATTCCTGGCGGATGAGGCCGTAGACCCATGCCTGGTCGAGGCCGAGCCCTTGCGCCGTCGGGTGCAGGATGTCGTTGTGCGGCGCCGGGAAGCGCTGGGTATAGTCGAACTCGGTGCGCGTCCGCTCGGACGTGGACAGCATGCGGTCGAGAATATCGTTCTGGCGCGCGAACTCGGCGGCGGCGAGCAATTGCCGTTCCGTGAAACCGGTGAGCGCCCAATTCCATTCGCGCGTGCCTTCGAAGCGCATGCGCATCGAAAAGAATTTCAGCGCGCGCTTGAAGCCGGGGTTCGTGGTCACCTGCGCCAGCTCGGACGGCGTGGGCGGCGCGGCGCTGGGCGGAATGCTGATCTGCATGCCCAGCTCTTCCATCGCCAGCTGGCCATAAAAACTGTTCTGGTCGGCGATGCGGCGGTACAGCGCCTGCGCATCCTCGCGCCGGCCTTCGGCCTGCAAGGCGCGGCCCAGCCAGTAGGTCCAGGCGGGCTCGTCGTGCTGCGGCGCCGGCATCGCCTCGATCGTCGACCGCACCGTCTTCCAGTCGCCGCGGCGCAGGGCGATGCGCGTCTTCCACTCCAGCTGGCTCCACGTCAGCGGCGCGCCTTGCGCCTTCTGCCAGTCGTCATACGCCTCGGGCGCCAGGGTCAGCGACGCGGCCAGCGCGATGTTCGCCCAGCCGATCGCCCGCTCCTCGGCCGACAGTTTGGTGGCGTTCTTGTTCAGCGCGACCGTCGCCAGTTTCAGGCTCGTGCGCGCCATGCGGCCGATCGCGACGAGGTAGATCTCGTGATCCGCACGCGTGCTGCCGATGCCGCGCGCCATTGCCACGGCCGGCAGGTCGACGGCCTGCGCGGCGCGGGTGTCGGACGCCCCCAGCAGCAGCGCCGTGCGGCGCGACGGCCCCGTCGCGTGCATCTCGCCGGCCAGGCGCAACTGGGCCAGCAAATCATTGTTCGTGAACTGGCCGGACTGGACGAGCTGGTTGACGAGCGCGGCGCAGGCTTCGCCGTACAGCGGCGGATTGTCGAGCAGCACGCGTGCTTCGGCCGCCACGTTCTGGCCTTTCGACGCGCGCGACAGCAAGGCATAGCACTTGACCTGGTAATCGTCTTTCTTGACGAACAGGGGCAGCTCGCGGTCGAAGTTGACCCAGTCGCGCTTGCGGCCGAGCTCGAGCAGCCAGTCGTTGCGCAGGCGGTCGGCGATGGCGCTGCCTTCGTAACGTTTCAGGAAATCCAGGATTTCCTCGTTGGAAGCGTCGCGCAACCGCGGTTTGAGCCGATAATAGCCGACGTACGACGGAATCGCGTAGTCCGGCAGCCGTGCCGCCAGCGCCGCGGCTTTATCGGCATCGTTCTTGCGGGCGGCGTCGCGCAGTTGTGCGAAGAGTTCGTCCTGCTCGCGGCTGGCGTCGGCCTGCGGTCCGGGCGCCACGACGGGCGGGGCAGGCGACAGGCTGCCCGGGGCAGGCACCGCGGTGGGCGCAGCGGGCACAGGCGGTGCGGTACCCGGCGAAACGGCCTGGGCCGCGACGGCGGGCGACGCGAGAAAGAGCAGGCTGGAAGCGGCCACCACGGCGCCGGCTAACAGTGTCTGCGACATCGATAATGCAATATTCAATGTAGGCTTCATTTCATCCATGACCGGCGATTCAAGAATACCATGCCCCTCGAGCGCGAGCGTGGCGGACGAGAAACAGGCGGCGAAATGGGCGTTGCGCAAGGCGCTCAGGACTGCACGTGGGGTGCTTGACCCGGCAATCAAGGTCCAATGGGATGCACACATCGGTGCGCAGGTCGTTGCATGGTGGAGATTGCGCCAGGTAAGTGTCATCGGTGTGTACTGGCCGCTGGCCGGCGAGCCCGACCTGCGCGCGGCGTATGCGGAATTGCACCAGGCGGGCGTGCGCCTGGCACTGCCCGTCGTGATGGAACGCAATGCACCCCTGACGTTTACGGAGTGGACGCCCGGCGAAGCCATGTTGCCGGACGAAGCGGGCGTGCAGGTCCCGGCCCAGCTGCGCTTCGTCGAGCGCCCGCCGGCACTCCTGATCCCTTGCCTCGGTTTCAATGCCGAAGGGTATCGCCTCGGCTATGGTGGCGGCTATTACGACCGCACGCTCGAACAACCGCCGCGCCCGCATACGTTGGGCATTGCCTACAGTAACCAGGAAGCCCAGTTCTCGCACGCGCCGCATGACGTGCCGCTGGACGTGATCGTGACGGAAACCACCCACGTCACGTGATGAAAAAATGCCCGGGCGGCCTTCCGGTCGCACGGGCATTCTTTGAGGACAGCGCCGGATCAGGCAGCCGTGATGCGCTGCCAGATCGCGGTCGTGGCCGTCGCCTGGTTCATGCTGTAGAAATGCAGGCCGGGCGCGCCGCCGGCGAGCAGTTTCTCGCACAGGCCGCTGACGACATCGAGACCGAACGCCTTGATGGACGCCGAATCGTCGCCGAAACTGGCCAGCTTCAGGCGGATCCAGCGCGGAATCTCGGCGCCGCACATGTCGGAGAAACGCATCAGCTGCGTGTAGTTCGTGATCGGCATGATGCCGGCCACGATGGGCACGTCCACGCCCAGCTTGCGGGCGTTGTCGACGAACTGGAAGTACGCGTCCGGATTGTAGAAGTACTGCGTGATCGCGGCATTCGCGCCGGCCTGCACCTTGCGGGCGAAGGCTTGCAGGTCGTCCTGCGGGGACCTGGCCTGCGGGTGCATTTCCGGATACGCGGCGACCTCGATGTGGAACCAGTCGCCCGTTTCCTGGCGGATGAACTCGACGAGGTCGCTGGCATAGCGCAGTTCGCCCGCGCCGCCGTAGCCGCTCGGCAAGTCACCGCGCAGCGCCACGAGACGGCGAATGCCCTTCTCCTTGAATTCCTGCAGGATCGCGCGGATCGATTCGCGCGTGCCGCCCACGCACGACAGGTGCGGTGCGGCGTCATGGCCTGCGGCCAGGATCTCGAGCACGGTCGACAGCGTGCCGTGCTGCGTGCTGCCGCCGGCGCCGAACGTCACGGAGAAATACTTCGGATTCAGCTCGGCCAGCTTCTGGCGAGCCACGCGCAGCTTGTCCGCACCCTCGGGCGTCTTGGGCGGGAAAAACTCGATACTGATGTTAGGGGTTTCCATCTTTGTTGAGTAATAAGGTAGAAAGCGCCCACGAAATGACACTGTACAGGATCGCCGCCAGGAACGCGGACCAGAATCCCGCTACGTGGAAGCCCCCGACGAGGTGCGCGACCAGCCAGAACAGCAATGCGTTGATCACCAGGATGAACAGGCCGAGCGACACGAACGTCACGGGCAACGTCAGCACGACGAGCACGGGACGGATAATCGTGTTCACGAGGCCCAGGACGAGGGCCGCCACGAGGGCGGCGCCGATGTTATCAACCGATACCGAATGCATCAGGTAAGGCAGGGCCATCAGGGCTGCCGCATTGATCAGCCAGGTCAGGAGCAGGCGCATGTCATGTCTTTCGTGAGAAGTTATCGGCACCGCCGGGATGGAATCCGGCGGTGCACACCATCAGTTCACGGAAGAGCTTACCAGATCAATAACGGTAATGTTCCGGCTTGTAAGGGCCTTCCTTGCTCACCGAGATATAGGCGGCTTGCTCTTCGGTCAGCTCGGTCAGCTGGGCGTTGAGCTTCTTGAGCTGCAGGCGGGCGACTTTTTCGTCCAGCTTCTTCGGCAGCGTGTACACGCCGACCGGGTAGGCGGCGGTATTGGTGAACAGTTCGATCTGGGCGATGGTCTGGTTCGCGAACGACGAGCTCATCACGTACGACGGGTGACCCGTGCCGCAGCCCAGGTTCACGAGGCGGCCTTCGGCCAGCAGGATGATGCGCTTGCCGTCCGGGAAGATGATGTGGTCGACCTGCGGCTTGATGTTGTCCCACTCGTACTTGCGCAGCGCGGCGACTTCGATCTCGTTGTCGAAGTGGCCGATGTTGCAGACGATCGCCTGGTCCTTCATGCGCAGCATGTGCTGTTCGGTGATCACGTGGTAGTTGCCGGTGCAGGTGACGAAGATGTCGCCGTGTTCGGCAGCCATGTCCATCGTCACGACGCGGTAGCCTTCCATCGCGGCCTGCAGTGCGCAGATCGGGTCGATCTCGGTGACCCATACTTGGGCCGACAGCGCGCGCAGCGCCTGCGCCGAACCTTTACCGACGTCACCATAACCGGCCACGACGGCGATCTTGCCGGCGACCATCACGTCCGTCGCGCGCTTGATGCCATCGACGAGCGATTCGCGGCAGCCGTACAGGTTGTCGAACTTCGATTTCGTCACGGAGTCATTGACGTTGATGGCCGGGAACGCCAGCTTGCCTTCCGCGTGCATCTGGTACAGGCGGTGCACGCCGGTGGTGGTCTCTTCCGTCACGCCCTGGATCTGCGGCAGGCGCTTCGAGTACCACTGCGGATCGATGGCCAGGTGACCCTTGATCGCGTTGAACAGGCAGATTTCTTCTTCCGAACCCGGCTTGTCCAGCACCGAGATGTCCTTCTCCGCGCGCACGCCCAGGTGCAGCAGCAGGGTGGCATCGCCGCCGTCGTCCAGGATCATGTTGGCGTAGACGTCATCGCCCCATTCGAAGATGCGATGGGTGTAGTCCCAGTATTCGTCCAGCGTCTCGCCCTTGACGGCGAACACGGGCGTGCCGACCGATGCGATCGCGGCAGCAGCGTGGTCCTGCGTCGAGTAGATGTTGCACGAGGCCCAGCGCACTTGCGCGCCGAGGGCTTCCAGCGTGCGGATCAGCACGGCGGTCTGGATGGTCATGTGCAGCGAACCGGCGATGCGCGCGCCCTTCAGGGGCTGGGCGGCCGCGTATTCGTCGCGGATGGCCATCAGGCCCGGCATTTCGGTTTCGGCGATGCGGATTTCCTTCTCGCCCCACGAGGCGAGGCCGATGTCGGCAACGAGGTAGTCCTGGGTGGTGTTTTTGAGTACGGCGCTCATCACGCCCTCCTTTCAAGTTAAGAAAAAAGTAACGTGAGCGCGGTGTTGATGATCCGAGCCTGGCGAGATGGGAATCTCGTCGCAACGCTCCTCGGAATTCGTTAGTTTATCACGGTGCGGCGAACTTGGGTCCTCGCCTCCGCAGGGACGACGTGCATAACGCAACACTTATTCGAGCCGTCGCCCCTGCGAAGGCAGGGGCCCAATTTCGGGTTGTTACGCCAGGCCCGCTTCGGCGCGCAGCAGCGCGGCCTTGTCGGTGCGCTCCCAGCTGAATTCCGGCTCTTCGCGGCCGAAGTGGCCGTAGGCGGCCGACTTCGTGTAGATCGGGCGCAGCAGGTCGAGCATCTGGACGATGCCTTTCGGGCGCAGGTCGAAGTGTTCCATCACCAGTTCGGCGATCTTGTCGTCCGAGATGACGCCGGTGCCTTCCGTGTAGACCGTGATGTTGATCGGACGCGCGACGCCGATCGCGTAGCTGACCTGCACCTGGCACTGGCGCGCCAGGCCGGCGGCCACGACGTTCTTGGCGACGTAGCGGGCAGCGTAGGCGGCCGAGCGGTCGACCTTGGACGGGTCCTTGCCGGAGAACGCGCCGCCACCGTGCGGTGCGGCACCGCCGTAGGTGTCGACGATGATCTTGCGGCCGGTCAGGCCGCAGTCGCCCTGCGGGCCGCCGATGACGAAGCGGCCGGTCGGGTTGACCAGGTAACGGGTGTCCTGCAGCCATTCGCGCGGCAGCACGGGCTTGATGATCTCTTCGATCACCGCTTCCTCGATCTGGCTGTGGCTGACTTCCGGCGCGTGCTGGGTCGACAGCACGACGGTGTTCACGGACACCGGGCGGCCGTTGACGTAGCGCAGCGTGACCTGGGACTTGGCGTCCGGACGCAGCCACGGCAGGCGGCCGTCCTTGCGCAGTTGCGACTGGCGCTCCACGAGGCGGTGCGCATAATAAATCGCGGCCGGCATCAGTTCCGGCGTCTCGTCGCACGCGTAGCCGAACATCAGGCCCTGGTCGCCGGCGCCCTGGTCGAGGTCGATACCGGCGCCTTCGTCCACGCCCTGGGCGATGTCCGGCGACTGCTTGTCGTAGGCCACCAGCACGGCGCAACCTTTATAGTCGATACCGTAGTCGGTGTTGTCGTAACCGATGCGCTTGATGGTATTGCGTGCAACTTGAATATAATCGACGTTTGCATGCGTCGTGATCTCCCCGGCCAGGACGACCAGGCCCGTGTTGCACAGGGTCTCGGCAGCCACGCGCGCGCGCGGATCCTGTTCGAGGATCGCGTCGAGGATGGCGTCGGAAATCTGGTCGGCGACTTTGTCCGGATGGCCTTCGGAGACGGATTCGGAAGTGAAGAGGTAGTCGTTGGAAGACATTAAGGCTCCTGATACTGTTATAAAAATTGCCGCAGTACCAAGGCCTGCGACGCTTTAGCGATATTTATATTCCGCTTCGCAAGTTGTCATTAACTCCGCGGATGCTACAAGTGGTATTTTACGCTCCTCCAAAAATTCTGGCACAGCAACTCGTCGGTTCTCTACCCTAAATCAATCAATGCTTGTTCTTTTGTTTCGGATTCTGTCGTTTTTACCGCTACGCGCGCTGCACGCGCTCGGCACGGCACTCGGCTGGAGTGTCTATCTCTTATCGCCGTCGCACCGCCGGCGCCTCCGCGAGAACCTGGAACGGGCCGGCTACGGTGGCCATTTGCGCCCCGCGATCGCCGAATCCGGCAAAGCCATCGCCGAACTGCCGTTCGTCTGGTGCGCGCCGCAGGAACGCGTCACCCGCCACGTCACGATGGAAAACTGGGAACTGGTGCAGCGCCAGCTCGACGCCGGCCGCGGCATCGTCTTCCTCACGCCGCACCTGGGCTGCTTCGAACTGACGGCCCAGCAGGTGTCGCTGCGCGTCGAACTGACGGTCATGTACCGGCCGCCGCGCCAGAGCGCCCTGAAACCGCTCGTCGAAGGCGCCCGCGAGCGCCAGCACATGCACCTCGCGCCCGCCAACCTGGCCGGCGTGCGCATGCTCGTCAAGGCGTTGCGGAGCGGCCAGCCCGTCGGCGTGCTGCCGGACCAGGTTCCGCAGGAAGGTGAAGGCGTGTGGGCGCCGTTCTTCGGCCGCGATGCCTATACGATGACGCTGCCCGCCAAGCTGGCCCAGCTGGGCAAGGCCGACATCCTGACCGTGTACGCGGAACGCCTGCCGCGCGGCCGCGGCTTCGCCATCCGCTTCGTCCCGTTCGAAGGATCGCTGGACGGCGACGCGGCCCAACAGGCCGCCGCCATCAACCGCCAGATGGAGAAGCTCATCGCCTTCTGCCCCGCCCAGTATTTCTGGAGTTATAACCGCTACAAGAAGCCGCAAGGCGTTGCAGCACCGCAAGCCGAGACCGTCGCATGAGGTTCCTGATTTTTCTGTTGTGGCTGCTGCACTTCCTGCCGCTGCCTGTCCTCGGTCGCATCGGCAACGCCGTCGGCTGGCTGATGTATTACGCTATCCCGAAGCGCCGCAAGATCGCCCTGGTCAACCTGCGCCTGTGCATGCCCGAGCTGAGCGAAGCGGAGCGGGTCCATATCGCCAAGCGCCACTTCATGGCCTATTCGCGCAGCATCCTGGAACGCTCGCTGATCTGGTGGGCGCCGTTCGAGCGCATCCACGGCCTGATCGAGATCGTGCCGAACGTGCCGAAGGAGCAGATGGAAAGCGGCCCGACGATCCTGTTCTGCCCCCACTTCGTGTGCCTGGACGTGGGCGGCGTGGCGGCGCGTGTGATGCCGCTGTCGACCATGTATTCGCCGCAAAAGAACAAGGCGTTCGACGATTTGTTGCGTTATGGCCGCGAACGCTATGGCCCGGTGCGTCTGTTCACACGCACCGACGGCATCAAGCCGATCATCCGCGCACTGCGCGAGAAGATCCCTTATTACATGTTGCCGGACATGGATTTCGGCGAGAAGGATGCCGCCTTTGTCCCGTTCTTCGGCGTCCCGGCCGCCACGTTGACCGCGATGGGCCGCCTGGCGGGTGCAACCGGCGCAAAAGTCATCCCGCTGGTCGCCACTTTCCTGCCCAACTACAAGGGATACCGGGTAGAGTTCTATCCTGCATGGGAAGATTTTCCCGGCGACGACATCATCGCCGCCACCCGTCGCATGAACGCCTTCATCGAGGACCGCGTGCGCGAACATCCGGCCGAGTACTTCTGGACCCATAAGCGCTTCAAGACCCGGCCGCCCGGCGAGCCCTCGTTCTACGATTAATACGCTTGTAACATCACAATATGAAACTCAAGTTCACCAAGATGCACGGCGCCGGTAACGATTTCGTCGTCATCGATGCGATCAACCAGGATATCAACCTCGGCCCGGACCAATGGCGCCGGCTGGCCGACCGCCGCTTCGGCGTCGGGGCCGACCAGATCCTGATCGTCGAGCGCCCGGCAACTGAAGGCAGCGATTTCCGCTACCGCATCTATAACAACGACGGCGGCGAAGTCGAGCAATGCGGCAACGGCTCGCGCGCGTTCGTCCGCTTCGTCAGCGACAAGGGCCTGACCGACAAGCGCAGCATCCGCGTCGAGACGATGGGCGGCATCATCACCCCGCGCCTGGAAGACGACGGCAGCGTCACGGTGGACATGGGCGCGCCGATCCTGGAGCCAGGCCGCGTCCCGTTCGATGCGGCCGGCCTGGAAGGCGTCGCCGAAGGCCGCGACACGCTGTGGCCGATCACGGTCTCGACCAAGGGCCAGGAACAGACCGTGCTCGTGTCGACGGTCTCGATGGGCAACCCGCACGCGGTGCAGGTCGTCGCCGACGTCGACGCGGCCCCCGTCCTCGAAACGGGCCCGCAGATCGAGCACCACCCGCGCTTCCCGCGCCGCGTGAACGCCGGCTTCCTGCAGATCGTGGACCGCAACCACGTCAAGCTGCGCGTCTACGAACGGGGCGCCGGCGAGACGCTGGCCTGCGGCACCGGCGCCTGCGCCGCCGTCGTGGCCGGCATCCGGCGCGGCCTGCTGGACTCGCCCGTGCAAGTCCAGGCCCGCGGCGGCCAGCTGACCATCCGCTGGGCCGGCGAAGACCAGCCTGTCTATATGAGCGGTCCGGCGGAGACCGTGTTCGAAGGCGAGATCGACATCTGAAACATGGAGATGTGATTCAAGCGGCCAGCGAGTAGTCCCCATCCGGCGCACCGTCCGGCGCCGGGGACGCTTCCGGTTCGTCGGTCCCGGACTCGGCACTCGCCATCTCCGGCAACAGGCTGCGCAACCGGTACAGGCGCTGGCGATAATTCCCTTCCGGTCCACCCGGGCCGCAATCGACGTTCTCGAACACGAGCGCCACGCGGTCGAGCAGCTGGCGCTCCTGCGCCGTTTCCACCGAAATCAATCGGCGCCGACTGCGCCCGTAGCTGGCGCGGATGTCGATCACGAGGCAGTGGCCGCGGTCGGCGCCGCGGATATCCAGCAGCAGCGCTTCCGCCCGGCTCAGGCCGAACGCCACCGCCAGTTCAAGGCGGGCGGCCAGCAGCGGATGGGCGGCGAGATCGCGTCCGGCCACCCCATCCAGGTCCTTCCAGGCGCCGGGCTGACGCGGCGCCAGCTTGCGCAGCGCGGCGGCGGCCTTGGGACAGCCCTGTGCCGCCGCCTTCTGCAGCCAGAACAGCGCGCGTACGTCGTTGTTCTCGTTCTCGCGCCGTGCACGCCATGCCGCGTTCCCGCATTCGAGCTGGGCATCGCGATAGCCCATCTCCGCCGCGTGCTCCAGGTATTTCTGCGCTTCCAGAACGTTGCGCTGGGAGAATTCCGGCTTGATATAGATGCGCGACAGGGCATACCAGGCTTCGGCCAAGCCCTGCTCGCCGGCCTGGGTCAGCCAGCGCACGGCTTTTTTGAAGTTGGCCGCGCCGTGGCTGCCGGGAATGCGCTTGCCGTCCACCCGCATGCGCGCGCACCACAGGCCGAGCGCGAACTGGGCATGGCGGTCCTGTTCGGCCGCGGCAATTTCCCAGAACCTCAGCAATTCATCCTGGCCGACGTCGTGCGGCGCCTCGTTCGCCGCCACCAGCCGGGCACAGCGCGACAGCAGCAGCACCTCGTCCGGCGCCAGGCGGGCGGCCGTGTGGTCCTGGGCGGCATCGGAACCGGCCAGCGCACGGGCCAGCGGAAGCGCCCGTTCCAGCCAGGCGGACCACCGGCCCGCGTTCCAGTCCTGTTCCAGCAGGACGAACTGCGCGGCGCCGACGCCGCTGTCGGCCGCCTGGCGCAGCCAGCGCTGGCCCGCGGGGCTGGCCACGGGCGCGCGGGCGACCGGCTCGTCCGTCTCGGGCGGGGCGGCGCCGTGCGCGCGCGCGAGCAGCCACTGCGCCTCCGGGAAGCCGGCACGGGCCGCGTCTTCCAGTGCGCGCAGCGCCTTGGTGCGCTGGGCCGGCGTGCATTGGCCGTCGTTCAGCGCGCCCAGCACCAGTTGGGCATACACGAGCCCGGCGCGCACGAGGCCGCCGTCATACGCCCGCTCGTACCAGGCGGTGACCGGTTGCGGACTGTCACGGGCGAGATCGACCGGAATATGGTTCCCGATTAATTGCCATGCTTCATCGCAACCCTGCTGTGCGGCGCGGTCGAGCCAATGGAGGGCCGTGGGCAGGCTCTTCGGCAGTCCGGCACTGCCGAACAGGTAGAGCCGGCCCAGGGCCAGTTGCGATTCCGCGCGCCCGGCACGTGCGCCGCGGATGACCGCCAGTTCTTCACGATTTGCCATCGTTCTTTTCTGGATGTTAGAGACGCCTAAGAAATGTACGCAGTTCCATTTCGCAAGCACAATGCACGAAGATACGTGCGAGATCGCCTGCGTTGCGCTACCGATGAGCTCATGTGGCGCGCACTGCGGTAACAATGGACGTCGGATGGGCCAGAGTCTAAAGCCGCGGCGATGCGATTCGGCTGCGATTCCAAAGGCCTTTGAGCCCGCACAAACCCTGCCGCGGTACGGGGAGAGAATGATGATGTTTGGAAACTTAAACGAGCCTTAAGGTGTGCCCGGTTTCCCGGCGCGGCCGTTTCGAAAATACAACAGCACGATTGGATTTATTGGCTTTCGACCAAGTGCAACAGTCATAATTAACAAATCAGACAATCTTGACGCATTAAGCATTTAAGGTTCACACATCCGAGTGTTCAGCAACTAATAAAAATCTCAATGCTCTCTGGATTCCTTCGATTCACTTTTTAGGATAAAAATTAAGATGAAAAAAACCCTCGTGGCAGCCGCTCTGCTGGGCGCCTTCGCCGGTGTGGCACAAGCTCAAACCGCTGTTCAAATCTACGGTAACGTCGACGTCGGCATGGTCAAGCGTACCGACCAGACCCTGGCCATCGGCAAGCGCGCCGCCAACACCCTGGGCTTCAAAGGCACCGAAGATCTGGGCAACGGCCTGAAGGCACTGTTCCAGGTTGAAATGCGTTACGAGCCGGACACCGGCACCAACGAGAACAACGGCCGTCCGCTGTTCCAGGGCCAGACCCGCGTCGGCCTGCAGGGCGACTTCGGTATGGTCCGTCTGGGCCGTGGCCTGACCCCGTTCCAGGAAATCGTCGGTTCGTTCGAACCGTGGCACGGTCTGCCGTCGCCGGCCGGTTTCTACACCGACATCTCGGTCGCCGGCTTCAACTCGGCTCCGCTGGAC
>Ga0187844_10001582_pt1 | contig 17142 bp, 18 predicted proteins | sample SpaLakP09_SKY_50_FD_134517 | JGI IMG/M metagenome (GOLD analysis project Ga0187844, IMG submission 134517) | Oligotrophic lake water microbial communities from Sparkling Lake, Wisconsin, USA - SP09_SKY_50 | ecosystem: Environmental > Aquatic > Freshwater > Lake | place: USA: Sparkling Lake...
AAAATATATTGTTGCCGTAGCCCGGCAAAAACATTTTGGCCATGCGGCAGAAGCCTGTTTTGTCGCCCAGCCTACGCTGTCTGTCGCCATCAAAAAATTGGAAGATGAACTGGGCGTCACCATTTTTGAACGTGGTGGCACCGAGGTCTCGACCACCCCCCTGGGTGCACAGATTGTTGCCCAGGCTGAACGCGTGCTGGAGCAAACTGCTGCCATCAAGGAAATCGCCAAACAAAACAAAGACCCGCTGGCTGGCCCTTTCCGGCTCGGCGTTATTTATACAATCGGCCCCTACCTGCTGCCTACCCTGGTGAAAACCATGATACAGCAGGTGCCGCAAATGCCATTGGTGCTGCAAGAGAATTTCACCGTCAAACTAATGGAGTTATTGCGTCAGGGTGAACTGGATGCCGCCATCATGGCCCTGCCCCTGCCAGACCAGGGCATGATGATACAACCGCTATATGACGAGCCTTTTGTGGTTGCCATGCCGCGTGACCATGCATGGGTAGAGCGCAAGGAAGTCTCGGCCGAAGAATTGAAATCAGAAACCATGCTCTTGCTGGGTAATGGCCATTGCTTCCGCGACCAGGTGCTGGAAGTGTGCCCGGAAATGTCACGCTACTCGACTGCTGGTGATGGCATTGCCCGTACCTTTGAAGGTTCTTCACTGGAAACCATACGCCATATGGTGGCGTCCGGCATAGGCATTACGGTATTGCCTATGGCATCAGTACCCGACATGGATGCCAAGGATGGCATGCTGCGCTACCTGCCCTTTACTGCACCGGCACCCGACCGTCGTGTCGTGATTGCATGGCGCAAGAGTTTTACCCGTCAGGCGGCAATTGAAGCCATACGCAAGGCTGTGCTGGCTTGCGATCTGCCTGGTGTCACCATGTTGGACGAAGCGCCCAGCACTCAATAATTTTTATCTCCCCGTACCATGAGCAAAGTTGTGATAGCAACCGCACGCCTGCAATTGCGGGTATTGATGCCTGAGCATGCCCCCATGCTACAAGAATATCTGCTGACCAACCGCAGCCACCTGGCTCCCTGGGAGCCAGTGCGTGATGAAGATTTTTTCTCCCTTGAGAAATGCGAAGAACGGCTACTTGCCAGCTCACGTCTGATAGACGCTGGCCTGGCTGTGCATTTTGCAGTTTGCATGGATGAAAAGATGATAGGAATTTGCAATTTCAGCAATATCGTCCGGGGTGTATTTCATGCCTGTCACCTGGGTTATGCAATTGCAGAAAAACAGCAAGGCCAGGGCTATATGCAGGAAGCAGTGAGGGCTGGCATTGTCCACATGTTCCAGCAACAGGGCCTGCATCGCGTCATGGCCAATTACGTGCCTGAAAACCTGCGCAGCGCCGCCTTGCTGGAGCGTCTGGGTTTTGAGAAGGAAGGCTATGCCAAGTCTTACCTCAAGATTAATGGCATCTGGCGTGACCATATTTTGACTGCCCTGGTCAATCAAAATAACTGAGCGAGACAATTAACCTCACAGTCACACCCTAGCAAACTGCTCATCTTTGAGTAGAGCGAAAAGTATATACTGCGGTCTTTTGCGAAACTCGCTGGTGAAATTAGGGTCTATCACAACAAACCCAGTTCACCACATTTCTACAGAAAGCTTCAGTTCATGTCATTGTCCCGGATCCTGGCAGTACTCGCCTGCGCAGCAGCCAGCTTTTTCACCTTTGACAGCCTTGCGCAAACCACTGGCGACACACAAAATTCCAGCCCTGCGGCCCATGGTGAGACCAGCCGCCCTAAAGTTGCCCTGGTTTTGTCTGGAGGAGGGGCGCGTGGTTTCGCCCATATAGGTGTCTTGCGTGCCTTGCGCAAAATGCGCATACCGGTGGATATGGTGGTCGGCACCAGTATAGGTGCTGTCGTTGGTGGTGCTTACGCTGCCGGTCGCTCTGCGGATGAGCTGGAGCAAATCGTCCGTGAAACCGATTGGGAAAGCGTACTTGCTGACCGCCCGGCCCGCTATGACCTGGATTTCCGCCGTAAAGAAGAAGACTTGATGCTGCCTTCACGCATAGAATTTGCGGTCACCAAGTCTGGCGTATTTTTACCGCCAGCAGCCGCAGGCAATGCCGCGCTGGAAAACGCCCTGACGCGCCTGATGCCTGAAGGCATGCGCGACCAGCCAGTCAATCAATTGGCACTGCCTTTCCTGTCTGTCGCTTCTGATTTGCTGACTGGTGAGATGGTGGAATTGAATGACACTCCTCTGCTGATGAGCATGCGTGCCTCACTCGCCTTGCCGGGTGTTTTTGCCCCTGTGCGTATCAAGCAAAAACTGGTTGTTGATGGCGGACTGGTCAGTAACCTGCCGGTAGAGCTGGCACGTGCCATGGGTGCGGAGATAATCATTGCCGTCAATGTCGGCACGCCCCTGGCGAAGGAAAACGAACTCAATAGTGCCATTGATGTCACCAAACAAATGCTGCAAATCCTGACTGAGCAAAATGTGCAGCGCTCGATCAAGGACTTGCGCAAGACGGACGTGTTGATAGCACCAGAATTATCAGGCATCAGCTTTCTCGATTTTGGGCAATTTCAGCGATCCATAAAAGCAGGCGAAATCGCCGCCAACAAAATGGCAGCGCAACTGACTGCCTTGCGCGTACCGGACGAGCAATACGCCATTTTTGAGGAGCAGCGTTCCAATATTAGCCAAACGACAAAAAAAACCACTGATAAACTGCCGCTGGCAAAAATCGAAGTCGAAGGTCCTCGCTATATCAATCCCCAGGCGTTGATAGCGCAGACTGGCTTGAAGCCCGGCCAGGCCCTATCCCAGGAGCAGATCAGGCAAGCATCCGCCAAGCTGTATGGCCGTGGTGACATAGACAATATAGAAACGATCATCTCTGACGAAGATGGCAAGCGCAACGTATTGATTAAACCATCAGAGTCAAATTCCAGCCGTAACAGACTGCGTGTTGGACTGGAACTGACCAGTGATTTTGCTGACGAAAATCGCTTTGGCCTGAGCGTCTTGCATATAGCATCTTCACTCAATACTTACGGTGCTGAACTGCGGAGCCATGCACGGATAGGTAGCATACGTCAGTTCGGCACACAATTTTGGCAACCACTGGCAACTGGTTCCCCCTGGTATATCGCCCCGTCTCTCGAATACAATGGCCGCTCCGTGGATTTGTATGACGAAGGTCGCAAGAGTCTGCGTATCGGTGTGCGTGGCACTCAAGCCAGTTTGGCGTTTGGACGCCAGCTTGACAACTGGGGCAATATAGAAGCAGGGGTCAGACGTAGTTTTGGCAAAGTCGATATTCTCTTGCCCGCGATAACGGTTCAAGACAGCTTGCGCGCCTATGGCACCACGCAATTCTTGCGCTTCCGTCTGGACACTCTGGATTCACTTGCCAATCCAACCCGAGGTGTTTTGTTGGATTCTTATTTCGAGCATTCGCCAGCAAAAGGATCAGTTGGACCATCACAAGCACAATCAGAAGTCTTGGCAATGGCTGCCTTTCAGTCTGGGGATTGGGCTGGCCACCTGTACGGAGAATGGGGTAAGTCCATGCAGGGCAACGCCCCCTCACCACTGGGTGGTTTCTTGCGTCTTTCAGGCACAGCAAATAATTCGCTTGAAGGGAGTACCTCGGCTTTTGCGCGTGTCGTTCTCGCACGCAAGATCGGATCCTTGCCCACGGCAGTTGGAGGAGCGATCAGAATAGGTTTTTCTGCAGAGTTAGGAAACAACTATGGTCGCGGACAGTCACTGAAGCTTGGAAATTTAAAACAGGCCGGCAGCGCCCACATATCTGTCGATACCCGTTTTGGCCCGCTGTTCTTTGGTGCCGGTGCAACGCGTGGCAATGGCTCTTCGCTCTATCTTTTCCTCGGTCCCATCTGGTGAATCTGGTGAGTCAAACCTTTGACTGGCGCTGCAGCCTCAGGGCGACGCAGCGCGGTAAAGGCAGAAAACTCCCAGGATCTGAAACCAACCAGCAGGGTAAAACCATCACGCTCTTCTGGCCTTAAACGACGGTCATCCTGATGCAAACGCGCCAGTTCAGCTGCCAGCTGCTGGATCTTTTGCACCATTTCCATGGCGCTATGCGATGACACTCTGGCTGGGACAAAAAGCAGGGTTTCGCCCTGTCCATCAAAACTGCCAGCAAAATAATCCCCTACCACCACATCACGGAAATACTGCTGTACCGGACCATCAGCACGCCAATGAAAAGCTGGCGAGACCTTCAGGCGATAGCGGTTCAAAGGGCGCAATTCTATGACATCCAGTTTATCCAGGGCGATCAGATGCAAGACGCATTCTGCTTCCGACAAGTGATAGGTTTCTATGATCTGCTCCAGGGTCCAGTGCCCCAGGCAACAAATCGCTACCAGTAATAACTTGGGGTCTGCCATCAGCGATTGTTCTTGCGCCAGGCTCAGGGTATCGGCATGGGGCGTGACATCGGCGGCCTGGCGCAATACATCTTCCATGGCGATGCCAGACGCCTTGCAGATTTCCGCCAGGCGCGACAGGCTCATATCCTTTTGCCCAAACATGCGCTTCATGCTGGATTCACTCATACCTATCCGCTCTGCCAGCATTTTGTACGTTACGCCTGCTGCACGTAATTCAGAACGCAAGACTTTCAAGACTAATTCGGGTGAGCTCATGAGGACATCCTGACTAAATGTGAAATTTTGCAAATGGTATCGCAATTCAACACCAAAGATACTGAATAACAATTCTTTCAGCAATTTTCTGGTACGTTTTTTTAATTATTGCGACACTTCGACCTGCAAATACGGTGTGAAGTTCAATAGCGGGAAATATCAGAATTGAAATACGCTGATTGTGACCAAGTTAATGGCGATTTCAGCCGCGGTGATTCAGTCTAGAGGGAACAAGAATGAAAACAAGAAGCGATATGGGTGATAGCAGTGACACGGTACGCAGATATGTCACAGCGCTACTCCTGACTATTGTCGTGTTTGGTCTCGGTTACATTTGTGGCCAGCAGACAGGCAAAGCTGTCCCAGCATTTGAGAAGGCGAATGGATTGAGTGGACCACCCAGTCGCGCCAGTGCGCGCTCTGAATTTTTTCAACAGCAAAAGCTGCAGCGCAAAGCTGCGCTGATAGTCTGAGTCACTCAGCAACCCTGACTACGTCAGATGCGTTTGGTAGTCACTGGATCAAACCAGTGCACGACATCCGGCGCAAAACCAACCGATGTGCGTTGACCTGCTTGCACCGCCGTGCCTGCAGGTGTGCGTATAACCATGGGTTCACCACCGCATAGACCATGGACCAGCAAATCTGCCCCCAGCGACTCTACCAGTTGTACTTCAAGTGGCAAGCCTGGCATGCCTATGAACAAATGTTCTGGACGCACGCCCAGTATCAGTTCACGATTGGCGACGCACTCTGCTTGGCTTTGCGCCAGCGGCAATGACACCAGAGCCTTACCTATCTGCATTTGCCGGCCATTTTCTGTGAGCTTGCCATGCAAGAGATTCATGGGTGGAGAACCGATAAAGCTAGCGACGAAAGCAGTCGCTGGTGTTGCATACACTTCTGCCGGTGTACCTACCTGTTCAGCGACACCACCATTCATGACGATCATGCGCTGGCCCAGAGTCATGGCCTCGACCTGGTCATGGGTGACATACAGGCTGGTGGTGCCTAGTGCCTTGTGCAGGCGCTGGATTTCCAGACGCATTTGCACCCGCAATTTGGCATCCAGATTCGACAGCGGTTCATCGAATAAAAATACTGCAGGTTCCCTGACAATCGCACGCCCCATGGCAACCCGCTGGCGCTGACCGCCAGACAATTGGCGCGGAGTCCTGTCCAGCAAAGCACCCAGCTCCAGTATCTGCGCGGCTTTTTGTACCCTGGTTTCTATATCGGCTTTGGAAAAACCGCGTATCTTCAAACCATAAGCCATGTTCTGATACACGCTCATATGTGGGTAGAGGGCATAGTTCTGGAACACCATGGCAATATCCCTGTCCTTGGGTTCCAGCTCATTGACGACCCTGTCACCAATGACGATATCGCCAGAAGTAATTTCTTCCAGCCCCGCCACCATGCGCAAGAGTGTCGATTTGCCACAGCCAGAAGGACCAACCATGACGATGAATTCTCCATGGTTGATATCCATGGAAATGCCATGGATGACAGCAACTGCCTTATCGCCCTTGCCGTAAGTCTTGGTAACGTTTTTAAAGTGTAGTTGTGCCATAAGGTATTTGTATAACGTGTTTCTTCAATTTATTTTTCTGAGTCAACGAGACCTTTAACAAACCACTTCTGCATGATGACTACCACCAACCCGGGTGGCAACATCGCCAGTAACAGGGTAGCCATCACCATATTCCATTCGACTGCAGCATCTCCGCCCGCAATCATGCGTTTGATACCCACACCTATCGGATACATATTCTGTTCTGTCGACACCAGCAAGGGCCACAGATACTGATTCCAGCCATAGATGAACATGATGACGAACAGGGCAATCACATTGGTACGTGAAAGCGGCCACAGAATATCTTTAAAGAAGCGCAATGGACCAGCACCATCGATGCGTGCGGCTTCCGCCAGCTCATCGGGCACAGTTAAAAAAAACTGCCTGAACAAGAATGTCGCCGTTGCCGAGGCGATCAACGGTACAGTCAACCCGGCATAGCTATTGAGCATGGACAAGTCAGACACCACCTTATAAGTCGGACTGATACGCACTTCAACAGGCAGCATCAGGGTGACAAAAATCATCCAGAAAAACAGCGTACGGCCAGGAAAGCGGAAGTAAACGAGCGCAAAAGCAGACAACATGGAAATCGAAATCTTGCCGACGGCGATCATCAGCGCAGATACCAGGCTGACCCACATCATGCGCCCCACCGGGCTGCTGGCGACATTGCCTGATGTACCGCTCCCCAGCACTGCCTGCAGATTGATCCAGAGCTGGTCGCCCGGTATCAGGGACATAGGTGCCAGGGCAGACTGTTCAGCCGTCTGGGTGGCGGCAACAAAGGCAACATAGATGGGAAAAGCCACCAGGCTGACTCCAAGTATCAGGATAAAGTGGCTGAACATACCCAGAAAAGGTCGGCGTTCTATCATGCTTAATACTGCACTTTCTTTTCTATGTACTTGAACTGCAGCACAGTCAACACAATCACTATCGTCATCAGTATCACGGACTGCGCGGCAGCACTGCCAAGATCACCGCCCTTGAAACCATCATTGAAAACTTTGAATACCAGAATCTCGGTATCCTTGCCAGGACCGCCCTGGGTGGTCGCCTCAACAATTGCAAAGGTATCAAAAAAAGCGTAGACGATGTTCACGACCAGCAAGAAGAAAGTTGTTGGTGTCAGCAATGGGAAGACGATGGTGAAAAAGCGCCTCCACGGCCCGGCACCATCTATGGCAGCTGCCTCTATCAGCGACCTGGGTATGGATTGCAAACCCGCCAGGAAGAATAGAAAGTTATAGCTGATCTGTTTCCAGATCGCCGCCAATACAATGAGTATCATCGCGTGACGGCCATTCAAGAGATTATTCCACTCAATACCAAAATGGCGCAGGCCATGGGCAATAATACCCAGAGTTGGATTGAGCAAGAACATCCACAGCACACCTACTACCACAGGTGAGACTGCATACGGCCAGATCAGCATAGTCTTGTAGATGGAACTGCCCCTGACTACCCTGTCAGTAAAAACAGCCAGCAGCAAAGACAGGCTCAGGCCCAGAACAGCCACCAGACTGGAAAACAGCGCCGTGGTCTTGAATGCTGCCAGATAAGTCTCATCGGCAAACAACATCTTGAAATTATCAAACCAGACAAACTGCGTGGACATGCCAAAGGCATCCTGCAACAAGACGGATTGATACAAGGCCTGCACCGCAGGCCAGAAAAAAAACAGCACCGTTACCAATAACTGCGGCAAGAGCAGCAGATAAGGCAACCAGGCCGAACGAAACCGCGCACGCTTTTCCAAAAAAACCTCTATTGAGTTCGGGACAGACCGAAAGGCTCACCACAGAGGCACCGAGACACAGAGAAATTCAAGAGAAAATCTGTGTAAGTCCAAGAGAAGTAAGCCTCAGCATTAAGCTTTTGACCTTCTCTGTGCACCTCTGTGTCTCCGTGCCTCTGTGTTGAGAGGTCTTGATCTTGACCTTACTTATTCGCTTTTTCGAAACGATCCAGCAATTCATTGCCCCGCAAAACAGCATTATCCAGCGCGGCCTTGGCTGATTTTTTACCACTCCAGACTGATTCCAGTTCCTCATCCATGATGGTGCGTATCTGGACAAAACTGCCCAGGCGAATGCCACGGGATCTGTCTGTGGTCTTGACAATCATCTGTTGCACGGCGACGCCAGGGCCAGGTGTTTTTTCATAGAAACCAGACTTCTTGGTCATCTCGTAGGCGGCATTGGTGATGGGTAGGTAGCCAGTTTCCTGATGCCATTTGGCCTGCACCTCTGGCTGTGAGAGAAACTTGTAGAACCTGGCGACACCCTTGTATTCCTCTGTCTTTTTGCCATTCATGCTCCACAGTGAAGCACCACCGATGATGGTGTTTTGCGGTGCACCTTTGACGTCTGAATAGTAAGGAAGCGGTGCAACGGCAAATTTGAACTTGGCATTCTTGGAGATATTACCGTAGGCAGAACTGGATGAAGTCAGCATGCCACATTCGCCAGAATAGAACTTGGCTTCCGGCTCATTCTTGCGACCTGCATAAGTGAAATAACCTTGCTTGGCCCAGTTTTCCAGGTTTTCTATATGGCGTACATGCAGCGGACTGTTGAATGTCAGGCGTGCATCCAGGCCGCCAAAGCCATTGCCCTTGGAAGCGAACTCCACGTTGTGCCAGGCTGAAAAACTTTCCAGATGTACCCAAGTTTGCCAGCCTGTGGTGTAAGCACACTTTTCGCCACTGGCTTTCAATCGACCAGCCGCAGCAACCACTTCCTGCCAGGTTGTCGGTGCCTTATTGGGATCCATCCCGGCTTTGGTGAACATATCCTTGTTATAGTAAAACACGGTAGTTGAACTATTGAAAGGGAAGGACAGCATTTCACCCTTGGGTGAAGTGTAATAACCTGCTACTGCGGCCACATAACCGGATGCATCGAATTTCTCACCTGCGACTTTCATGACTTCAGATACCGGCTTTACCGCCCCCTTGGCATACATCATGGTCGCCGTGCCAACCTCAAACACCTGCAAGATATGCGGCGCATTACCGGCACGGAAGGCCGCGATACCCGCCGCCAGGGCTTCGTCATAACTGCCTTTATAGACAGCAGTGACCTTGTATTCATTCTGGCTTTTATTGAACTGATCAGCCAGCGCGGTCACACGGTCGCCCAGTGCGCCTGTCATCGAATGCCACCAGTTTATTTCTGTCACTGCATGGGCAGAGCCGGCAAAGCTCATCAATACAGCGGCACTGGCCCAAGCCAGTTTGGTATGCAATTTCATAGATAGCCCCGGAAAACTCGTCATAATTATATGAATTTATTGCAACATCACGCCGAGCAGATGACCTGATGGTTTCAGGCTTTCAGGCAAGCTCTGAATGTAGCAAATCGCTAAGATATCACTCGAAACTACCCTCTGTATAGATAACACTTATAATTCTGCCATGCGCAACAACAAAGCTTAATCATGAATTTCTTGCTGACTCGCCTGGGCTGGTACATCAAACTGGTCAGACTACACAAGCCCATAGGCATACTTTTACTGCTCTGGCCAACTTTGGCAGCCCTGTGGATAGCTTCGAATGGCCAGCCAGACTGGCAACTGGTAGTGATTTTTAGCCTGGGTACGGCTCTGATGCGATCAGCCGGCTGTGCGATTAATGATTATGCTGACCGCGATTTTGACCGCCACGTAAAACGCACGGCAGACCGGCCGCTGACCAGCGGCAAGATATCCGGCAAAGAAGCTGTGGGTGTTGCCGTTGTGCTGGCGCTGATTTCTTTTTGCCTGATCCTGCCCCTGAACAGTTTGACCAAGATGCTTTCAGTGGGCGCAGTAGTGGTTGCTGGTAGCTATCCTTATTTCAAGCGGTTCTTTGCCATTCCCCAGGCTTATCTGGGCATAGCCTTTGGTTTTGGCATCCCCATGGCTTTTGCCGCAGTGCAAAATACCGTACCTTTGGCGGCCTGGATACTGTTGCTGGCAAATGTTTTCTGGGCCGTTGCCTATGATACTGAGTATGCCATGGTGGACAGGGATGATGATTTGAAGATAGGCATCAAGACTTCTGCCATTACCTTTGGCAGCTATGATGTGTTCGCTGTTATGCTGTGTTACGCCATCAGTTTCGCGTTGATATCGCTGGTAGGCTGGCAATTGGGGCTGAGCACATGGTTTTTTGTTGGTATGGGTGTCGCAATAATTTTCGCGCTCTACCACTACACCCTGATACGCGAACGTGAACGCATGGCCTGTTTTGCAGCTTTCATCAATAACAATTGGCTGGGTGCCGCAATCTTTGCTGGCATTGCTATTGACTATGCAGTAAAGTAAGTCAATAACTTGCAACTTATCCAATGCATTTTTCTTGCGCTGACGCAAACTCCTCAGGCTCTTTTTGAATAGACTGAAGTTCACTTACCAACCAGAAAGGACGAATCATGAGTACAGTAGACGAACATAGAGAACAATTGATGAATGACTTGCATCTTGTCATACGTGATGCTGAAGAACTATTGAAGAATACCGAACAGCATGGCAGCGAAGGTTTCCAATCTGCCAAAGCCCGATTTGAAAAAACCTTGAGAAATGCCAAGGCAGAAGTAGAACGTATAGAAGACCTGGTGGTTACCCGTACCAAGGAAGCTGCCAAAGCGACTGATGTGTATGTCAAGGAAAACCCATGGCAGTCTGCAGGTATTGCTGCTGGTGTAGGCTTGCTGGTGGGCTTGCTCATTGGCCGTAGCAGATAAGTAATGGCCATCAGCGACTCGCTGAGACAAGTTGCCACGACATTTGGCAATCTTGTCCACACCCGGCTGGAACTGGCTGCCGTCGAACTGGAAGAAGAGTTGGCGCACTTTTCTTCTGGTTTGCTTTGGTCATTGACAGCGCTTTTTTTTGCCGGCATTGCTGTCATGCTGGCGGTACTGACTGTGGTTGCCGCTTTTTGGGACACCTACCGCTATACGGTCCTGCTCAGTTTGCTGGCGCTGTTTGCGCTGCTCTCATTTGGCATATTCACCTGGCTACGGAGCAAATTCCGCCGCAAGCCTGGTTTCCTGTCACACAGTTTGGCTGAATTGAAAAAAGACGCTGCCAGCCTGCGTGGCAATGACGCCAGTGAAAAAGGACAGGTGTAAAGCATGGGCAATCATCAGGAAAGACTGGCATTGAGACGCCAGGCATTATTATTGAAGATACAGGCAGAACGCAGCCTGATGACAATACATTGTAAGGACTTCAAACAATCCATGGGCATGGCCGATGTCGCTGCAGGTTTGCTTGGCAAAGCCGGGCAAATAGCACGTCAACGCCCATTGCTAGGAGGTATAGCCATCGCTGCAATTTTGGTGCTAAAACCCAGAAGGATATTTTCTTTTGCAAAGTCTGCATTGCTGGGCTGGGAAACCTGGCGCAGCGTAGCGACGATAGTGCAACGCATGCGCGCAGATGCGATCGATACCAGTAACTGACAGTCAACTGCCAGGCAAGTAGTTCAGGCGATTGCTCCTGATGTAGCAATCGCCGCTGCCAGAGCTGATTCAAACAATAGCTTGCCTGATCACAGACTCTCTTTGCCAAACTCGTCACCCAGCTCTTTACCCCTGTGAGCGGCGGCCTTGATGGCATTCACAATGGCCAGTTTGACCCCAGCGTTTTCCATGCTGCTTAACGCTGCATAAGTAGTGCCACCCTTGGAGGTAACGCGTTCACGCAGCACACCGACTGGTTCCGTGGCCTGTGATGCCAGTTGCGCTGCACCGGTAAACGTCGTCATCGCCAATTGCAAACCCTGTTCCGGACTCAAACCCAGTTCGATGGCAGCCTGCTGCATCGCTTCAATGAAATAAAACACATAGGCCGGGCCACTGCCAGATACCGCAGTCACAGCGTCCAGTAAACTTTCATCTTCCAGCCAGATGGTTGCACCCACCGCCTGCATGATATGTTCAGCCATTTGTTTTTGCTCTGCACTGACAGCGTCCAGGGCAAACAGGCCGGTCATGCCCTGGCCTATCAATGCCGGTGTATTGGGCATGGTACGCACAATTTTTTCATAGCCCCCAAGCCATCGCGCCAAATCAGTAGCACGTATCCCAGCAGCGATGGAGATCAGTAATTGCGCATCCACGTAAGGACCCAGCCCCTGCACAACTTCACGCAATTGCTGAGGCTTGACGGCCAGGATAATCGCATCCATCTCGGCCAGCCTGGCATCGATTGTCAGCGCTGTTGTCACACCATAGTCGCTGACCAGCTTGTCTAGCGACGCCTGGCTCAAGTCTATGACGTGGATATGTTCAGCAGTGGTAAGGTTTTTTAGCAAGCCGCCTATCAGTGCATTTGCCATATTGCCACCGCCTATGAAGGCGACTTTTTTCTTATTTTGCATAGTTCCGGTTTCCAAAAATAGCTGTTCCTATCCTGAGCATGGTACTTCCTTCGGCGATTGCCGCATGCATGTCCGCACTCATGCCCATGGACAGTGTATCCAGCGTTATTCCTGCAGCCTGAATGGCATCGCTCAACTGCTTCAATTGTCTGAATGCCTTTCTTTGCACCTGCTCATCATGGCTGGCTTCCGGTACGGCCATCAAGCCACGCAGTTGCAGACCCGGCAATACTGCAATTTTTTTGCCAGCACCAAAGCTTCTTCAGGTAAAACGCCACTCTTGCTTGCCTCGCCACTAATATTAACTTGCAGACAAATATTCAGTGCTGGCATCTCTGCAGGCCTTTGCTCGGACAGGCGCTGGGCGACTTTTTCCCTGTCGACTGAATGTACCCAGGCAAAATGCTCGGCGATGGGGCGGGTCTTATTACTTTGTATAGGGCCTATAAAATGCCATTCGAGCTGAAGTTGCGGCTTTTTTGCCTGTACTTCCTGCATCTTCTCCAAAGCTTCTTGCAGATAATTTTCACCAAAACAGTGCTGACCCGCCTCTGCAGCTTCGATGACCGCATCAGCCGGAAAGGTTTTGGATACGGCCAGCAAGCGCAGTTGTTGCGGATCGCGCCCGTTGGCAAGCGCAGCAGCACGGATATCCGCAGTTACGGCTTGCAAGTTGTCAGAAATTGAGGACATAATCAGTAACCAAAAATCTATCTATTTCGTTGTGAACTGCTGGCAAAACTACCCTCCGCAGCTTAATATGGCTTTTATCACGCTATTAATCAATTACCCAACCAGATCAACAACGATCTCATTACCGGAATTATAAATGGACATTTCAGAACTGCTGGCGTTCTCCGTCAAGAACAATGCCTCCGACTTACACTTATCTTCCGGCTTGCCGCCCATGATACGGGTACATGGTGACGTCAGACGTATTAATTTGCCACCATTGGAACATAAAGATGTCCATGAGTTGATCTATGACATCATGAATGACTCACAGCGCAAAGCCTATGAAGACACGCTGGAGTGCGATTTCTCTTTCTCCATCCCTGGCCTGGCCCGCTTCCGTGTGAATGCGTTCAACCAGGAACGTGGTGCCGCTGCCGTTATGCGTACCATTCCATCCAAGATTTTGTCGCTGGAACAGTTGAACACGCCCAAGATTTTCGCTGAGCTGGCATTGAAGCCACGTGGCCTGGTACTGGTGACCGGACCTACCGGTTCTGGCAAATCAACAACCCTGGCTGCCATGGTGAACCATCTCAACGAACACGAATATGGTCATATCCTGACGGTCGAAGACCCGATAGAATTTGTGCATGAATCCAAAAAATGCCTGATCAACCAACGTGAAGTCGGCCCGCACACCATGTCTTTCAATAACGCTCTGCGCTCAGCTCTGCGTGAAGATCCTGATGCCATCCTGGTCGGTGAGTTGCGTGATCTGGAAACCATACGCCTGGCACTGACAGCTGCAGAAACCGGTCACTTGGTATTCGGCACACTGCATACCTCTTCCGCTGCCAAAACCATCGACCGTATTGTCGACGTTTTCCCCGCTGAAGAAAAAGAGATGGTGCGTTCGATGTTGTCGGAATCCCTGCAAGCAGTTATCTCGCAAACCCTGCTGAAAACCAAGGATGGCTCTGGCCGTGTGGCGGAACATGAAATCATGCTGGGTACGCCAGCGATACGTAATCTTATTCGTGAAGCCAAGATTGCACAGATGTATTCGTCGATACAAACTGGTAGCAATATTGGCATGCAGACCCTGGATCAAAATCTGACTGACCTGGTACGCCGCAATGTCATCTCGGTGGCAACTGCACGTGGCGCAGCCAAACAGCCAGACAATTTCCCAGGCTAAGAGATCAAAAGGACAAAAACATGGAACGCGATCAGGCCACCAAATTTATGAATGATTTGCTGAGGCTTATGCTCAGCAAAAACGGTTCAGACTTGTTTATTACGGCAGACTTCCCGCCGGCCTTCAAGATAGACGGACGGGTAACACCAGTCTCCAATCAACCATTGTCCCCTGCTCACACTATTGATCTTGCCCGTTCTATCATGAACGACAAGCAATCCTCAGAGTTTGAATCGACCAAAGAATGTAATTTCGCAATCAGCCCTGCGGGCCTGGGAAGTTTCCGCGTCTCAGCCTTCATGCAACAAGGCCGCGTAGGTCTGGTATTGCGGACGATTACCACGGCTATTCCCAAGCTGGAAGACCTGGGGTTACCAGAAAACCTCAAAGAAATCGCCATGACCAAGCGCGGCCTGGTCATCATGGTGGGTGCTACCGGCTCGGGTAAATCCACTTCGCTGGCGGCCATGTTAGGTTATAGAAATGCGAATAGTTACGGCCACATCATTACTATCGAGGACCCGATAGAATATGTGCATCCACATATGAATTGCATCATTACCCAGCGTGAAATCGGGATTGATACCGAAGACTGGGGTGCAGCCCTGAAAAACTCCCTGCGCCAGGCACCGGACGTTATCCAGATTGGTGAGATACGCGACCGCGAAACCATGGATTTTGCCGTCGCCTTTGCAGAAACCGGCCATCTTTGCCTGGCTACCCTGCATGCCAATAGCTCAAACCAGGCACTCGACCGTATCATCAACTTCTTCCCGGAAGAACGTCGCCAGCAGTTACTCATGGATTTGTCACTGAACCTGAAGGCGGTTATTTCACAGCGTCTGGTGCCACTCAAGGGGCGCAAGGGCCGTGCTGCCGCCGTAGAAATCATGCTCAATACACCGCTGGTGTCTGACCTGATCTTTAAAGGTGCAGTACATGAGATCAAAGAGATCATGAAGAAATCCCGTGAACTGGGTATGCAGACCTTTGATCAATCGCTGTTTGATTTACATGAAGCTGACGAGATCTCTTATGAAGATGCCTTGCGTAATGCTGACTCGGTCAATGAACTGCGCCTGGCCATCATGCTCAAAGGCAAAGATGCCAAGGACAGGGACCTGACTGCTGGCACCAAACATCTGGGTATCGTATGAGTGCGCTCGCTTTTCAGGCCAATAGTCTGCAGGGAGAGCCTGTCGATCTCAAGCAATATGCAGGCAAGGTATTGCTGATCGTGAATACCGCCAGCAATTGCGGTTTCACGCCACAGTACAAAGGCCTGGAAGCAATTTACCAGCAGTTCAGGGACAAGGGTGTAGAGGTGCTGGGCTTCCCCTGCAACCAGTTTGGTCATCAGGAACCTGGTTCTGCTGGTGAAATCGGCGCTTTCTGTGAAAAGAATTTCGGCGTCACTTTCCCCCTTTTCGACAAAATAGATGTGAATGGCGACAAGGCTCACCCCTTGTTCCAGCACCTGAAAAGCCAGGCTCCTGGCTTATTAGGGAGTCAATCCATCAAATGGAATTTCACCAAATTCCTAGTGAAGAAAGATGGCACGGTCTTCAAGCGCTATGCACCACAAACAGCGCCCAAGGACTTGCTGGATGATATAGAAAAGCTGCTGGCCGAATAAACAAAAGAGCAATCATTGATTGCTCTTTTTTTTGTGCTCCCAATTATCCAGGCTCAATCTCCGCTTCCTGAACTTGCATCATTTGATCAATTAATTCTACCCAATGTATCACTGGCGTATCAGTCCCTGATTGCAAATGCGTCAGGCAACCTATATTCGCAGACAAAATCATCTCGGCATCGGTCGCCGCCAGATTACGTAATTTGTTATCGCGCAACTGATAGGAAAGCTTGGGTTGCAAGACAGAATATGTACCGGCTGAGCCGCAACATAAGTGACTGTCGGCGCACAGCTTCACGTCAACGCCTATGGCCGTCAACAGGCCTTCGACCTTGCCGCGTATTTGCTGGCCATGCTGCAAGGTACAAGGTGGATGCCAGGCAATACGCTTGTTGATTTTACCTTGCAGGCACTGCACCAGTTGAGGCTGGAACTCAGGCAAAATTTCACTGAGGTCGCGTGTCAGTGCCGAGATTTTTGCAGCCTTTGCAGCATAGGCTTCATCATGCGCCAGCAAATGCCCATATTCTTTTACCGTGGCACCGCAGCCAGACGCGGTCATGACGATGGCTTCTGCACCAGCTTCCACATACGGCCACCAGGCATCAATATTCATGCGCATGTCATTGAGGCCATCTTCATGCTCATTCAAGTGATAGCGTATGGCTCCACAACAACCAGCCTTGGGGGCAATTTGCAATTGCACGCCCATGGCATCAAGCACCCTGGCGGTGGCAGCATTGATATTCGGTGACATGGCGGGCTGTACGCAGCCATCCAGCAAGAGCATCTTTCGGGCATGTTCAGTTTGCGGCCACAAGCCTGCATCTTGTGCTACCGGCACTTTATTTTGTAATGACTTGGGCAAGACTGCGCGCAGGCTTTGACCCAGCTTCATCGCTGGATTGAAGATCCATTTACGTGGCAGCACGGCTTTGAGAGCAGCACGATTCAGTTTTTGGAACAGCGGGCGACCTACCTGTTTTTCCACCACCTGGCGGCCTATATCC
>Ga0187844_10001583_pt1 | contig 17135 bp, 18 predicted proteins | sample SpaLakP09_SKY_50_FD_134517 | JGI IMG/M metagenome (GOLD analysis project Ga0187844, IMG submission 134517) | Oligotrophic lake water microbial communities from Sparkling Lake, Wisconsin, USA - SP09_SKY_50 | ecosystem: Environmental > Aquatic > Freshwater > Lake | place: USA: Sparkling Lake...
ATCAGAATCTCAATCGGATCCTGGAGGTCGCAGTCGACAATTCCGACCATATGACCGCTGCACTCCTGCAGGCCAGCCGAGACGGCAGGCTGGTGGCCGAAGTTCCGGCTCAGGATTACGCCCTTGATCCGCGGATTGGTCGCACAGAGCAAGCGGATCTGCTCGGTGGTACCATCCATGCTCCCATCGTCCACCAAAACCATCTCCCATTTTTTGCCAAATCTCTCGGAGAAATGCTTCCGGACTTGTTCAACCAACAAGGGCAACGCGTCGGCCTCGTTATAGCAAGGGACAAGTACGGACGCTCGCGGTGCCAGGGGTCCCAGTTTTTCCCGCCAGTCTGTAGTTGTCATGCAGTGATCTTAAAAAGGCGGTGGCGTGAGTTTCAAAACCAACGTTAGGGTATTTGGCAAGGAGTGTGTGGTCATAAGCCCATCAGGGTATTTGTCCGCGGCTTCAGCTATCACCAAGATGGCGTCATTGCCGACATTCGTTTCCTTCATGATTGCAAATGGCGACTGCCACATCCCACCACCGTACCGACCGATGTAGCGAATGCGACCATTCTGCAGGCGATCCCGCTTAATATGACCGATCCCGACTCGTGCATTGTGATAGGCATAAAGTAGGTTTGCCCGATTGGGGAAAATTGCATTGGCCACCAGTACCAGGTTTTCTGGGGACGCTTTGAGGTGTTCGTCGATGAGTTTGTCCAAAACCCGACAATCCTGATCGATCGCCGCTACAATCACGGCCTTGCTACGCACTGCCTGGTTGAAAGCGAAAGTCGCACCGACTAGCACTAAAGAAACAAACGCACCGATAATGATCCGATTTTTGCAGCAAACGAAAAGGATGAAAATCGCCGCATAGACCGCAGCAGCAGAAACCCACAAATAGCGGTAGTTGACGCCAAACCTGAGATTATTATGCCCCAGCGGAAAGACCCAATGCGCCTGAGCGACCAGGCCATTCAGATATAAGACAACTAGCACGAATATACCACAGCCGATTAACATCATGGCATGTACGGAGCGCACGCGCACCGCGCCTGCAAAAAGAGAAAGCACCCCGATAGCGTAGGCCAGCAACAAAAACAGAAACCAGTGCGTACCGGCTCCCAAGCCTGCCCAGTCGATGTGCGGCCACGGCGCGAAAAGCTGAAATGCGGTTGGGGCAGAGGCGGTAGTCATCGCAATCTTGGCCGCACGGCCGTACTGAAGAACCAAAACATTCACTCCCGCTAGCCACCCCACAAGAACCCCCACCCCAACCGATTTCTCGGCTCTGGAGAAAAGGCTTCTCCGCACCGCGAGAGCAAGCCCGAGTGCGAACAGGAGATATAACCCTGTAGCGTGACCCACAGACACGCTCTGTACCTGGAAATATCCCCCCATGCTTACCAGTGCTAGAGCGCCCAGCAGGACGAAGAGCACGTCCAGTATACTGCCCCTTTCGATATTTTCAGAAAGCTGCTGTCCTGTAAGCAGACGCAGGGGCTTCAGGAGCAACACGGCAGCAACAAAGCCGATTATAAGAATCCCTCCTGCAAAATTATTAGCCACAATATAGCCCAGCGCAAAAAGGGCGACCCATTCATATCGGCACAGCCCAGCCGGCCTTCCGAACCCTAAGAGCTGACGCAACACCACCACGGAGGCTGGGCCAGAAAGCACGATCAGCACAAAATACGGATTCGAATGTATCCAACCTGTTGAGATCGTCGGGAAGGTGAAAAGCACGCTTCCGAAAATCACAGACACCCAGGAGGATGCTTGCGCCTCTTCAATGAGCCGCGCCGTGATCCAGGCCGCCAAGCCTGCCGAAAATAGGTTCAATCCAACCCAAATCAGATTGAACAGAAACAAATCCTCCGGTTGTAAACCACCCATTACAGCTGCCAGCGCAGAAAATTGCCCCAAACCCCAAAGCGGCCACGGGAAATTGACATAGGGCATACTGTCCAGCCACCCCAGCCCAAGACCGAACAGCGTGCAATAGTCTCCAAAATGGTGGTAATACCGGCGGTCAAGCCCCCAAATATCCACTGCCACGACCGCCACCAACGGCAGGAGAAAGGCGGCCATCGCTATCAGACGTCTTTTCATGCCGATCCGGTCAGGGGCTCTCCACATTCAAAAACGATTTGGGAATAAGGAATCCTTAGACTGTCGCTCAGCACCTTGACTCGGACGGTTTTAAACGACCGTGCAAATAGCGCCTGCCAATTCTCCATCGTGAGAATGTTTCTTCCCCGATCCTGGTTCATGATAAACCGCTCCACGGTGCCTGGTTCATCCCGCCAAACCGGCTCCATCCCTACAAGTTTTCCACCGGCTTTCAACAGGCGCGCGCTTCCGGCCAACAGGGTGCAACACTGCTCGTACATCAAGTGGTGCATCAGGCCGTTTGAAAGAATCCAGTCGAATTTCCGCCCAGCCAAGGCTGTGGGATGCACACAATCACAAACCAGAAACTCCGCGCGCGGCAGTGCCCCCTGCCGCGCAGCCGCAATGTACTTTTCACTGATATCAATTCCTGTATAAATTGCCTTGGGTAGGCAGCCGGCAGCAAACCCGGTCCCGCACCCCAGCTCGAGGACCGTTTGGTTCTCCGCTTCACCAAAGTGTGAGGACAAAAAGCGGCGTTTGAAAGAATATCCACCGATACAACGCTGCATCAGGTCGTATGCCAGCGGATGCGAGAGAATCTGACGCCATCCAGTTGTTATTTCCATAAAGTTCCTTATCTGCCCGGGATAAAACCGCGGCGGTCGGATCCGTTCGTCAGCGGCACCTCATTCCGGCAGTTGAATCGGTGCACACGGCGTCGCTTCCAGCAAAGTTGTCTGAGAGAACAGCCGCCCAATGCCATTTAAATAACTAATTTTCAAATCTGTGAATCCGGCAAGATATAGTAGATATCGCACTAAGTGCATATTGGGAATGAAAATGTGCTGATCGTGCAGTGGATGATTCTGATTAAAATTTGGGCCAAAAAAACCAGAAAAGCGCCCTTTTAACGCGTAACCAATAATGCTTCTGAGATTATGGACATTAGGAAAAGTAAGAACTAATTTTCCTTTCGGTGAAACCAACTGTCTTACCTCTTTGAGGTATTGGTAAGGATTAACGAGGTGCTCAAGCACTTCGGTGGAGACTACCCAATCATATACGCGTCCATCAAGACGCGCAGCCCAGCCTGATTGACAAAGATCGACGCCGTTGAAAATAGCGACACCGGTCTGCATGCGGGCGGCCCAGCCGATGCCAGCCAGCTGTTGTACCCCCCCCTGGAGCAGCCGTTCGAGCAACCGGCCCTCGCCGCAACCGACATCGATCACCGATTGCCCGATGATTGTTTCGGGCCGGAATGTCACACGCCGGACCACCCCTTCGAGGATTGCCCGACTGTTTTGATCCAGATCATCCAGCATAATTTGTTTATTCATGTTTTCATCTTCCACCATCGTTTTTTGAACTGGTATATGCCAGCAGCAACCGCCCGCGGAAGGCCATGTCGCTCCGTAACCGAACGAAACTCCCGCAACGACGTCTCCAAGTGTAGGGCTGACGCTCCTCCCTGCTTCATGACTGCCAGCGCTAGGTCGTGTTTCACGCCCGGCCAACGGGCTGTCAGTCGCAAGATCATATCATGGTCGGCAGCGATTCGGTAGCGGGTGTCGTACAGGCCGGCCACTTCGTACTGACGCCTCAAAACAATCAAGGCGGGATGCGGCAAGAAGGCGGAAACGTACAGCCGCCAGCGGCTGTAGTCCCAGTCCTGCAATCCGCGTCGCCCGTCTTCGTACTCCCGCCACATCTTGAAATAGTTGGTACGTTCCGGATCAAGCATCGGCACGGCCGCGCTTAGGACATCCGGTGCCGGGTAGTAGTCGTCGGAGTTGAGCACGTGGATCCACTGCCCGGTAGCCATGCTCACGCCCTTGTTCATCGCATCGTAGATGCCTTCGTCCGGTTCGCTGACGATCTTAGACACGGTTCGGGAATGCTCTTCCACGATCGACATTGTCGCGTCGGTGGAACCCCCATCGATAATGATGTGCTCGATATTCGCATATTTCTGGCTTGCCACGCTCTCTATGGTTCGCCGTATCGTGAGCGCGCTGTTGTAGCAAACAGTGATCACGGAGATGAGCGCCACTGTCGAACTGTTGGATCTCTCTCTAATTGGCATCATGGCGATGACCCGCGAGGACTTGTTCATAGAGGCGCAGATAGCTGCGCGCCTGCTCCGACAACGAGAAATTTTCCTCGGCATGACTGCGGGCGTTAAAGCGCATTGCCAGCAATGACTGGTTGCCTACCAGCATCTCCACAATCGCCCGCCCCAAATTTTCTGGATCGCTCTTGGCAACCAGCCGTCCGTTCCAGCCATCCATGACAATGTCCGGCATCCCGCAAACATCGAAGGCCACCACCGGCGCGCCACAGGCGATGGCTTCCAGCGCGACGTTAGGCAGATTATCCTCCAGGGAAGGTACGACCACCAAATCAGCGCAGTTGTAAGCCGCCGCCAGAGCCTCGTCACCCTGCAAGCGCCCCAATGACACGGCAGGGATAGGCAATAGATCAGCCGGTAGGGGGACGTCGCTACCAAACACCACCGCCTGGATGCGCGACGCCAGCGGGCTTTGCGCCACAAGCTCCAGCGCGCTCCGGAGTTCCCAGTAACCTTTGCGCACGCCGTCCGTGGGACTCATGGCGCTAAACAGGATCAGGAGGCGGTCCTGCGGCAAGCCCCAGCGGGCCCGAGCCGCCCAGCGGTCCCCCGGGCGATAACGCTCGAGGTCAACCCCGGTCGGGATGACCTCGACGCGCCGGTCGGCAAACAGCGAACTGCGTCGTGCCAACCCGGCCATCCAGTAGCTCGGAGCGACTACCGTTAGATCCAGCGCATGCCAAGCGTTCTTCTTGCGCAGCCAGAGGCGATTTGAGGCATCCTTCGGCCCGGGCTGGCGCAGCTGGGGGCAGTCGCCGCACTGACTTTCAAAGCGTTCACAAGTCCCGGGGTAGTGGCAGCCGCCGGTGAAAGGCCAGACATCGGACAGCCGCCACACCAGGGGCTTGTTGATTGCCGCAAGACTCTCCGGCGAAATAAAGGCACCGTTGATCCAGTAGGTGGCCACGATATCGGCCTCGCGCACCACTGCGGCGCGCGCCGGGTGGAAATAGCCGTGACGTGCTGGCGACAGGAAAAACGAGGCGTCCCGCGCCAGCGCGCGCCCGGCCCGGGCCTCCAGGTACTCGGCCACACGGACCCGCCAGTGCACAAGGCCGGAGCCGGACATGGTTTGCACCGAGGGATCGGCTGTGCGCTTTTGGCTAACGAGCATGCGCGAGTCCGCGCCCAAATCGCGCAGTGCCGAATGGATGCGGTAGGCAGCCCGACCAGCTCCCGCACCATTGTCAGTGTGACTCAGGTGAACGATCTTCATTGTTCACTTGCCTAGTAGCCGTATGCACTTAAGCAAACCATCAACTAAGTGCGCCTCATCGCGTTTGCAACAATTCCGTTACTACCATAGAAAACTTCCACATCAATTGCGCCATCCATGCTGACCATTCTCCGAACCTCACCAAGTGTTTTTGGGTAGTCATATTTCGCGCCGAGCGCATCAAACGTATCCATGACAGCCCATTGGTACCACTCGTAAATAGCTTTGCAGAGAGGCTTCATACGCAATCCATGTTTCAAAATATCCAAATAATTCCAGCACGGAATCCGGATGATCCCAAGTAACAAGGGGCCAAATTTCGGGATCAAACGAATTGCGGTATCAATAGGAAGCCAGAATGGCATATAGCTCCTGATAATTCTCAGCAGGAATGTTGGAGGGATTTTTGTCGACCAACGTCTCCAGAAGTACTTCGGAGTTGTCCAAGGCGTTGGAATCTTAGGGTTCGTATAAAAGTCGATCGATATCCTCCCGCCGGGTTTTAACTTCTCGAATATCTTCTTGTAGGCAAGATCCGGATCAGGACAATGCTGAAGAACTCCATAGCAAAAGACATAGTCAAAAACTCCGATATCCGGAAGGTGATAGATGTCAGCCTGAAAACAGTAGAGATCGCCCTTACTGGAGTTCTGATCACGGTTGACGAACACTGCTGTCGTGAGATCAAAAGCAGTTACTCGCGCCCCACTGTCTAATAGGACTTCCGTGTATTTTCCAGGGCCGCAACCTGCCTCAAGCACGGACTTTCCGTTCAGCTCATCCTTTAACCATTTAGTCGAGCGATAGAGATTTTTTGCATTTTTATCAAGTCCCGTATAACTGTCTAGTTGCGTCTGCTTAAACGTGTTCCATTGCAGGTCAAAATTATCAGCATAGTTCATCGGATTCCCTAGTATCTCTGTCGTGTCAGCTTATTCACCCGTATCACTTCGTTTGCGTCGAGCCTTCAGGCCGAATGAAATCGATGTCAGCTCCGGCAGCCCAGTCTCCCCAGACCTTCAAGTCAAAATTTAAAGCCAACTGATCTAGAGTTTTAACAGTAAGCTCAAGGTTGTGATCGAGCGGACTACGTCCTTGTTCGAGATAGATAAACCGAGCGCGCGCACTTAGCATTTGCCAAGGCCGGAGCGCGAAAGCCGCGTAGGCATGCCACTTGGCGCGCAGCGTTTCCTCCTCACTCATGGCATGCTGGTTGTGCAGACTCGCCAGACGCAGCAGGTACTGCTCACGGTTCTTGCTGTCCAGCGTAAATCCCAGCCCCGAATACCGCCCTGTACCAGCCGTGACACAGGGCTTGCCGAAGCACGCCAGCTCCATGCCCGATGTACCGCGCACCGTAACACCATAGTCGATGGACTCGAACAACGAAAGCGTGCTGATATCGTCGTCGGCGGCAATGAGTGTGACGTGCGGAGGCAGCTTACCGATGGCCTGGTCGATCAGCACCCGCTCCGCATACGCCCGCGTGACGCCCTCGTACTTGCGCTTCCAGACGTTGGCTGGATGCAGCTTAATGAGCCAGTTCAGGGCCGGGTTGGCACAAGCCGCCCGGACGGTTTCGACAAACCACTCACCGTAATCTTCAAATAGATCATCGCCATAGAAAAGATTGGCATCCCACAGGACTTGCGAAAACACCACCACCGTGGGCTTGGCAGAATCAAGCCGGAATCGCTGCATCAGTTCGCCCGGCGTGTAACGACGGGTGTTGCGCTGGTTGCGCTCCTGCAGGAACCAGCGCCCGCCATAACGGTCCGCGAACATCTGATTCAGCGCCTGCTGTTCGCGGTCTGTCCAGGGCCGCCGCACCAGAAGATCCAGCGTCTCCCGGGCAACCGAAGAGGGGTGTTCACGCCGAGTGACGGAGGTCAAGCGCCGGAACGTCAGTGCGTCGTCTTTCCACGGCTGGATCGCTTGGATGACGTTGCAGCCACAGCCTATGGCCACATCCACTAGGGGACCGAAAACTGTATAGTTGGCCTCGTTCGTCAGGGCTAGATCCGCAGGGTGCTGTTCGAAGAGTTTGCGAGCCCTCAACACCTGTTGCAAGGTTGGCACTAGCATTTCCTGCAAGCGGCGCCGGGCTTTCGGATTCGCGAAGTCCACGCTGCCTTCAAGCTGGATGCGCGACAGCGTCGAAATGATTTGCGGGCCGATCCAGCAGCCCTCGAAGGTCCAGGCCTTGATGCGTTGCACGCTCAGCGGCCCGTCTAGGAACTCCTGCGCCTTGCGCCGGCACAGTGCGCGCTCGTCGTCGGCGAGACGATGGTCCTCCAGATAGACAAAGCGACGGATGCCGAAAGCCCGGAAATAGGCTCGCCCCAACATCATGGACCGGTTACGCAACACCACCTGGATCTGCCAGCCACGCAAACGCAGCGCCTGGCTGATGAACGCCATCAGCTTCAGTCCATAGATGGAATCGTCATCAACAGCATATAGATTCAGCGTCCGTCCAACGCCCTTTACCGGGGCCCGCCGCAGAAAACCAGCAGCACGATGTGTCTCAAGCAAATCGCTTAGAATACCCCTGATATGCCTCCGATCGCGCCAGAGCTTGCGCAGCAGCATTAAGGGCGCACGTAGACCGGTTGAAGCCAAAACCAAGTGTTTGAGATGGTCCAGTATGCCTTCTACTTAGTGGTTCCGGTCCAGCAAAGCTTGCTCGGCCAGAAGCAGATCTTGCGGGGTATCGATGTCCAAAGAATCTTCTTCCGACATGAGATAGGGCAGGCAACTTGCCCCATAGAGTTGTCCGGAACGAAGCGTGTCTGGATGACTGATAAGCACCGCCGGCCCATTGCGGGCATAAGCGTTGGGCTTGTCTTGCCTTCTGATGGCGATGACCTGATCCCCAAGAAAGGGAACGAGAGTCCCCTGAGCAGACAGTTTCATCACCGAAACCGGGTTGAACTGGTGCGGCACCTCCACCACACTGACGACACTGCTAGCAGGGGCCGACCGGAAGAGTGCGATGGCCTCTTCGACATGGCGGCCCGTGCGCAACGGCGAGGTGGGCTGCAGCAGAACCAGCGCCTCCACCGCCACGCCCTGGGACTCCAGCCATGCCAGCGCATGCCTCATCACCCCCAGCATGGGTGCAGCGTCATTGGCCAGTTCGGCGGGGCGCAGGAAAGGCACTTGCGCCCACAGTTCACGCGCGACATCGGCAATTTCATTATCGTCAGTGGAAACTATCACACGGTCGACAGAGGTGGCTTTCCGCGCGGCCTCGATGGCATAGGCGATCAGCGGCCGACCAGCGATCCGCACTAGGTTCTTGCGGGGGATACCCTTGGATCCAGCCCGCGCCGGGATGACCGCGACAATGCTCATACCTCAACCACCCAGCTTCAATAGGTGATGCATTTCTGTACATCGACCACCTCGGTGGAAAGGATGTCGGCAATGCGCTGACCCGCACGGCCATCGCCATAGATGGGTTCCATGGTGTATGGTCCATGGCCGACTTGGCGGGCTATGGCCGCCTTGATCTCGTCCCGTCCATAAGGCACGTCCAGCACGTTCCTGCCGCGGTCGCGGGCGTTCTGCCGGGTCCCGATGTTGACCACTGGCGTGCCTATAAAGGCCCCTTCCCTAATGCCGCTGCTGGAATTGCCGACGAGACACGCCGTCTTGCGCATCAGGCGCACATAGGTCTCGATCGATAGATTCTTGAAAAAGTGCATGTGCCGGTCCAGCTTTCGCTCGCGCCACTTGCGGATTCCACGGGCGATGTCGTCCGATCCCGCATCCGCGTTGGGCCATAGTACTATAGCGGGCAGTTCTAGGTCGCGCACGGCCTGCAGCGTCATGGTGATCTGCGCCTCGCCTGCGCCATACTCAGTGGTGACGGGATGTTGGGACACCAGCACAAAGGGTTGATCGAAGTTCAGCTTCTCTCCGACGCCCTTGTCAAACAGCGTGGACTCGAGCGAGATCTCGGGTGCGCTCAGGATATCCGCCACGAGGTCGATGCGCGGACAGCCCACCATGTGCACATGCTTGGGTAGCTCGCCCAGGCGGATGATGCGCTCGCGCGCACCTTCACAGGCCGGGAAATGGATGTGGGCAAACTTGGTGACAGCGTGGCGAATGCTTTCATCGATGGTGCCGCTGACTTCACCGCCCATGGTGTGAGCCACCGGAATATTCATATAGGCCGCAGCTAGCGTGGTGGCCATGGTCTCGAAGCGGTCACCGACCGTCAGTACCACATCGGGTTTCATCTGCCCAAAGAGGGTTGGCAACTCCAGCAGGCCCAGACCCGTAGACTTAGCCATGGTAGCGGGTGTCTCACCCTCGATCAGCATATGGACGCGGGCCGAAGGGGTGAAACCGTCCTTCTCGATGAGGTTGATCACGGCGCCATAACGGTCCAAAATGGCCGAGGCCCCGACAATGAGTTGAAGCTCCAGGTCCGGGTGGTTCTGGATCGCGCGCATCGCGGATTTAATACTGCTGTAATTGGCCCGCGACCCTATGACGACACAAATCTTTTTCATTGAAACGAATTGCTCTATGGTTATGTTATTGAAACGATACCCGTGCCAACGTTTAATTCGAACTCCTCAAACACATTTACAGCAAAACCGAGATTGGGATTGCTCTGGCAACTGAAACCTCGTAGGTTGTGTGAATTGAGAAAGCTTAACCATGCTTTGTTCCAAAGAATATCATCAGACATAATCACAGCACCGTGACGAAGAAGCGTACGAGCAACGTTAAACTCAAATAGCATATGGGTTCGGGTATGCAGACTATCGTGTATAAAAACGTCTACATTGTAATCTGCGAGAGTCTTTGGAAGGAGTATTTTAGCATCCCCAATGCGATAATCCCAAAAATGATGAAAACTTCTCGGAATTAAAAACCCTATTCGATCCTTATCTATCCCCATGTCCATAGTGAGTTTGCCCTTTTGAGGTGGTATGTCGATCGAGATTAGCTTGCCGCCTAAATTCATCGATAGAGCTGCCAAAACCCAAGAAGTCATCGATCCCGATGCGGTTCCAGTTTCAACAATTATATTAGGTTGAATTTCTCGAATAAGAGCATAATAATTCACCACATTCGCAGGGTTCCGTGTTATCCTATCTTCATATTTGGGATATTTATTTGGTATTAGACCGTTTTCTACTGCTTCTAAATATGCATTTTTCAAATTACTATTACTCAGTAATTCCTCAGAATAATAATCCAAACTATTCTTCGGGCGTTTGCCCATTTCTTTGAGTACACAGTTAAAGTAGAATTCACCATCGCCGATAACTGTGTGATTCCCAAATGCAAAAGTTGCCAGACCCGGTAATTTTTGTATAAATTTATATTTTTTTAAGAGAAATGATAATCTCCTTAGAAGTTTAATGTCCTTAATCTGATTCCTCATTGATGCACCCCCTTTTGGCTGTTGGCAGCAAAGCAGTTGTATGGTGAAATTCGCCCAGCGCAAAAACGTTGGGGTTCGAGGGTTTTCACTTAAGGTCTTCCCAGGTAATCTTGTGGTCGGGCGCCAGGGCGTGGCGCACCTGCCGGCCCAGCAACTCGGTGCGACGGGCGGCGGGGATGCCATCGCCAGGTTTCTTGAAGGCGATGTCTGCAGCCTCCAAGGACTGCCCCGCCTGAACCGCACGAGCGGTCACTACGCTTTTCTCGAAGATGCGCTTCATATCGCGATAGTCCTGCAGGTCATCCTTGTCGACCGGGTTTGCGCGGATGATCGCGGCCTCCTTGACGTGGGAGCAGAAGGCCTTGAACTCATCCGGCTCCATGCTGTGCCGCGCGTCGCTGCCGTACATCAGACGCGAGAAGGTGAAATGCTTTTCTATCACCCTGGCGCCTAAAGCAACCGCAGAAATGCAGGCTGCTTGGCCGAGCGTGTGGTCGGATAGTCCAACAGGTAGCCCATAACGCTTCTGCATTTCAAGCATCACGTTGAGTCCAACACGCTCTGGTGCGCAAGGATATGCTGATGAACATTGCATCAATATGAGCTGACCGCCCTTGCGCAGCACGGCCACTGCGGCGTCAAGTTCAGCCCAGTTGCTCATGCCAGAAGACAGATAAACCAACTTGCCCGTAGCCGCCACCCGCTCCAACAGCGGCACGTTGCTGACCTCTCCCGAGGGAATCTTGTAGAGGTCCGCCCCAACGGATTCCAGAAGGTCCACGGCTTCGAGAGAAAACGGCGAAGAAAGGAATTTGGCCCCATTTGTGGCGCAGGCTTCCTTTAACTTCCTCCATTCATCAATAGAGAACCCAGTCCGCTGAAAGTATTGGAAACGAGGCTCGCCCTCGAAATAAGCGGGCATGGGCGCATCGGCCAAAGTCTCAGCTTCAGCAATATGGGTCTGGAACTTGACCACATCCGCACCACAGTTCGCCGCCGCCTCTACAGCTTTAATAGCATTACCGAATGAACCATCGGGAACCGAACCGATCTCGGCAATGATAGTGATACCTTTATCGTTCATGGGGTAACCCTTTTCTCACAACGCTCTCAGTCGGCGACGCAAAGGCAAATACGGACAACTTCCCGCTAGGCTCTGCGATACGATCAATGCTCAGCAATTCCATTCCCGCCTTACGCAAAAGGTGCCCCAGGCTCATCGGATCGTATAGATGGCAGTGCAGTGCACCGAGAATATTGTCGTCTGGTAAGCGCAGCTTTGCTGTCAATTTGTCTGGCACTTCCACATAGAGCAAGCCGTCCTCTGGCACCAGACTCTGGACGACCTGCAAAAGAAAAGGCAAGGGCTGTTCAATATGTTCCAAGACCTTGTTGAGGGTTACGAGGTTGAATCCGCGTAGCTCGGGCTGACCGAGGTACATGGCCTCGACCACCGCAAACTTATCCAACTGCCGCAGGTGGGCCGCCGCGCGGGGGTCAGGCTCGACACCAAGGTACTGCCACGCCCCTGTCGTCTGGTCCACCAAACGGGAGAGGAAGACGCCCGTCCCCGCGCCTATGTCCATGACCCGGGGTCGGGCGGGCGCCCCGGCCCAGCGGCGCATGAAGTCCGTAACGCGGACCACACGTCCAGCGTTGTCTGATTGGCCGGCCGGCATGGACATGACTCGGCGGTACTTCTTGCCGATGTCCGAGCCCATGAAGTCGACCTCGTAATAGCCGCTGCGCAGCACAGATAATTTTGCCGAGTATAGGGAAGGTAATACGTTGGTCGCAACGCCGCAGTCACAACATTCGACCCAGCAACGCTCATATCTGGCGTCACTTATCCCGATACTACGCTCAAAGCGATCAGGATTGTGTATTTTAAGGATTTCCAGCGCTTTTGCGCTCGAACAGATCGCGCATTTAAATGAGTTGTTTCTCATTTTCTATCACTATGATTTTCAAAATAGAATCTATAGTCGAACCGATTTCTTATACAATCGTATTTGAAGGTTGCACTCATGAGTTATTTTGATGATGCTGCAATGCTTATTTTTCTTATTAAATCAAAAGCTTCAAAAACTATTCTTCTGGAAAGTGAAAGGATTATAAATACGCCGACCGCCACACCCAAGAGCCTGATTTCCCAGGTTATCGGTTCAATGATGGATTCGACAACAATTGCAAGGAATATTAAGGCGACCCAAACGAAAGCCCAAATGTCGATAACGGGCAGTGGCTTAATCAAAAGAACAGTGCGGCGAATAAAAAACCGATAGCATATGACTTCCAATATTGCAGCACCAATTGCGCCACTGAGTCCGAAGAACCAGGTCAGGGCCATAAATGCGATTAACCCAATTATTTTAGAGTAGGTTTGGGAGTTGGCGGCAAGTCGTCCACTGTCAAACGTATAAAGGACTGCTTCGGCTTCTTTACCGGTGTTTTGGAGAATACAATAGATGACCCACCAAGGCACAAGTACGCTCGCCCTAACAAGCTTACCGTGCGTAAGGAAGCAGATCAGTGGCTCGGCCAAGAAGACGGCGACCACCCCCACTAACGCTAAACAGACGTAGATAAGTTCCCAAGACTTCTTGATAGTTTTGAAGTTATTGACTTTCGCTTCGATAAGTGAAACCGGCCAAACTGTGAGGCTAACAATCTTGACTCCACGCAACAAAAGCGAACTATATAATTTAGAATGTAACCAAACAGCCACCGCACCAATCCCGATGAATTTGGTGATTACGGCGCCCTCCACTAATTGGGGGCCGTTCGATACTATGGCGTTCATAAAAAAACTACGGTAGTTCTTTAACCATTTAAAAACCCACCTATTCTCCAAGGGGTAAGTTATTTTTTTACACAGAATTATAGAGACAAGTGCGGACGCAGAAAATCCTGCGAGTTGGCTTGAATACAGGCTGGCCTTATTCCATTCGAGCACAAAAAAACCGAGATACATTGAAATGATTGTGCAAAATCCCTGCGCAATCGCGCATAAAAATACACGGCCAGAATATCCCTTGTTGTAGTAAAGACTAAGGTACATTATCATTATACTTTGGGGGCACACTGAAAGTATTGCGAAAAGAGTCGCTTTCGGGCTGATCGTTTGAGCCAACGATACTGAGGCAAAGGCCCATGCTATACTTAGCAAGATAGCAAACAGTACGCCAAATAGAACAGTAAGTACCAAAAATGTAGCATCGGCCCGTTCCTGCTCGGTTGCCGTCATGGACAAGTATGCCCCCGCACTTAAAATGCCCACGGGGCCTGCCGCCAAACTCGAAACTACACCGGTGATAATCGAAACTAATGCAAACGTGCCATAATCCTTCGGCCCTAAAACCGACAGCCCTACATAAACACCAATAATGCCGAATAGCGTCTGAGAAAAAACTGCGCCAACATAACCACCCATCCTCTTTCGCCAATGCGCAAGTTTTGGCTTGTTAATCGTCTGATTTTCCAAGGGTTTAATGCCCACGAATTTTTTGAACGATCAAACGGGGTAGGCTCCCCCAAATATGCTTATATCTTTTGATGGTATAGGTATCAACTATAGCCTGCCGTATGAGCTTAATGTCAGCGGCAGTTGTAAGAGCGGCATCCTCCAACAGAGAAAGCGCCAGGGTGTTAAAACCAAAAATAAAGCAAATAGCTGCGATTCTTTGCTTTTCTTCGTTGCTCAGCTCGTTGCGATCGGGATCTAGGCAAAAAAACGCGTCTCCTGCATGCAGTAAGCGTCGGTCTGATGATAACGGAAGCTCTTGAGCGCCCCGGCGGTAAGTATTGTGTCCCATATCAATATCCAACAGGCGGAAGCCGCACTCATTAAGAAAACTGTGCTGATCGCCCAAGACACAATGCTCACTATAAAAAGGAAAGGCGACAAACTCAGTGAAGACGAATAAAATCCTCCCCTCGCTTAACAATTTCTGGGCGCCTTTAAGGCAACGTAGCTCGGCTCCTTCGACGTCCAGTTTAAGAAAATCGCAAACTTTACCATCCCCTAGCACCTCGTCCAGGGTGCGACAAGGGACGGTTACTGTTTCCTTGATTTTGGAATGGAGATCTTCGAACGATTTGAAGCGGCGGTTGTCCGGATAATCCAAATACATGTTGCCGGTAACTTGCTCCAGTGTTTCCCCCATCAATGTGGCTGCGCCAGGGCCTACAGTAATGAAGAATTTATGATCGCCATTACTATCCCAAATAGCGCATGGGTGGTATTCCTCTTTTTTAAAGCTCGGAATATTAGCACCTATTTTATGCGCATCGGTTTTTTTGGCGATTAGCTTTTCATATTCGTCTGGATTGGGCTCGAAGCCAATGAGCCTAGAGTTGGCGCTATAGTAGGTTGGCAAAAGCTGCATCCCGTTTCTAGCGCCAACATCCACTACTAATAAATCAGCAGATTCATCAATCAGGGGGCGTAGCGTAATTTCGCCAATAGTCCGCCCGTCGACGACATTAAAATCGAAGGCCGATCGGCGCATTTTCTTGATGAAATTTTTTAGCATTATAGGTTCCCTATAAATGTTTAAGCTGTAAGTACGCTTATGCTGGCGGCGGTGACGCCTACTAAGTCATTCCCAGTAAGGACAAAATGAGATTAACCAGCAACGATTTATCGCTCACAAATTTTTGAAATATTAATCGAGATGGATTGTTCAATCTTATTCCATATTCGATCCGACACTTTTTCTGCCAAAAAGTGTTTACTAAAGGCCTGATAGCCCGATCGGCCAAGTCGCTCGCAAAGCTCACTGTCCAATACTGCGAGACAAACCATTTCTACTATTTCTTGGATATCACGTCCAAGGAGGCAATTTTGTTTGCGTTTCATCTCAGGCATTGAGGGAGCCGCATCCTGATGCGCGTAAAGTATATAAGTCGCCCCGGTCTGTCAGAGCGCCGCCGCCGATCCCACGATAACGACCGCCATGCCGTAAGTACCGTATACTTGCGGACCGAGAATCCGCGTCGCCAACGTCTCTTAGAAGGTATAGCGTTGAATCCAGCCTAGGCCGCTTAGCCGAGGGTTGTCGGCCAGCAGCACCTCTTCGTCCGAAGGATGCAGCAGATTTCTCAGACTGGAGCAGCTTCTTTCGATCAAGATGCTCATTTTATTTCGTTAGCTGGTGTGCCGTTACTGAAATTATTTGGTGGCTGCAAGCTTGCTGGGTTCCCAAGCGATTAACCCGACCATTGAAAATGAGTAATGGAGCCAATTTCCTTCTGCCAAACCAGACGAGAACTCTCCTTGAGTTCTGTCATGTAGGCAGCAACTGGCTCGTGATTGGTGGCGAACGGCCGGCTTGCACATGAATCGTGAAAGAGCACATCAGCGCCTCGATTTAGTGATTTAGCCAGATTTTCGAAATCAGCCTTCACCCCCGCGTAACTGTGATCACCATCAATAAAGGCAAAATCCAAGAGTTTACCCGGCACAAAAGTGCGACTGTCGCGCACGTGCAGTTCGCAATTCTAAAGTTGTAGTCGGGAAAGCAATTCTACGATGAGCTTGTCGTCTGCGTAGGCTGGCGCCTTAAGCTTTAAATCTACTGATGACACGTTCCCTCCGTAAGTTGCTGCCGCCGCTGAAAAAAGTACGGTCGACCCACCTAACCAACGCCCAATCTCAAGTATCTGGCGCGGCCGCCTGCTGACAATAACACTCCATAGGTAGCTGGCCTCATCAAAATCCTGCGCTATGACCCCTCGATTTGCCTGATGGCTGGCAAAGAGGAATGCGAGGTCATGAAAGCCATTTATTCGCTGAGGAACATTACTAGGATTTAGTGTGCCCAAGTTCAAACGAACCGCACCATTGTACAGGCGCAGCGCTTCCACAGCTAAATCTAAATTGCTCCCCATGAACCGCAGCTTTGCTTTGCGGAGGCCACCATTAACTATATTGTGCAGTTTGGATATTGGATTCTTCATGAAACTCGCTGAATAGCTCCATCGAGCGACTCAACGATCACTTTCCCAGCCGTAGTCAGGGAAAAGTACTTTTCGAAAGTCGCTCGGGCTCCCGAGCGTAAGCGCGCTTGAAGGTCGGCATCAGCCCGCAGCCGCAAACAAGCGGCAGCCAAACCTGCGCTGTCGCTGGCCAGCAAACAATTTTCCCCATCGATGAGCTCGGGGATACCGGCCTTGTTGGCCACATGCGCGACGATCGGCACCCCGAATGAAAAGCCCGTGATGATACGCACCCGGATTCCCAGCTCAATAGGCGTCGGCACGATC
>Ga0187844_10001584_pt1 | contig 17132 bp, 7 predicted proteins | sample SpaLakP09_SKY_50_FD_134517 | JGI IMG/M metagenome (GOLD analysis project Ga0187844, IMG submission 134517) | Oligotrophic lake water microbial communities from Sparkling Lake, Wisconsin, USA - SP09_SKY_50 | ecosystem: Environmental > Aquatic > Freshwater > Lake | place: USA: Sparkling Lake...
GCAGCAAGCCGAAAACTCCGTCGGCCGCCAGCGTTACAAGGGTCTGGGCGAAATGAACCCCGAGCAGCTCTGGGAAACGACGATGGACCCCAACGTCCGCCGCCTGCTGCGCGTGCAGATCGATGACGCCATCGAAGCCGACCGCGTGTTCACCATGCTGATGGGCGACGACGTGGAACCGCGCCGCGACTTCATTGAGACGAATGCGTTGAGGGCGGGGAATATCGACGTTTGATCTTCATGTAGACGTGCGCAAAGTTTTGCCGAACTTGCGGCAAACTTCTGCCGCTCCCGCGTGAGCCAGCGACCTTTCTCGCCTTAATAGTGGGGGGCTGCCTTGGCAGCCCCCCACTTCATTTTGCCTTTCGGCAGCCCATGCTTATGTAAATGGACGAGCGCGGTTGATGCCGTCGTTGGGCGCAGCGCAAATATGAATCTAGGAAGAGTTCTGCACGTGCCGCACGGAGGGTCTGCTAAGAGGCTGGCACCTTTAGAGAGGAGTCCTGTCTCGACCGGTGAAGGAACGGCTTGTCTCGATACAAAGTTGCGCCCGCTCCCGATGCCATAGCAAGTACCTTCGATGAGCATCGCTCAGCCACCGCAGCGCCATTTTCGGTTGCAATCCCAGGCACCTTTGATCCTCGGCCAACAAGCGTGGCGACATCAGCAGCGTTCCCGTATCGTCGAAGCTGACCAGGAAGCGGTCGAACAGGGCATCAAGATTGGCCACCAAGAGAAAGCCATTGAACACGTCCAGGCGCTCGGCATCACTGGCGCATGCGGCCCAGGGCTTGGCGTGGCTGGCACGCAGTACCTCGGGCAGTGCTACCCCGGTCACCGCGCAGGCGCCGCCCCAATAGTCGAGCATGGCCTCTCGGAACTTCTGCTGCCCCACCCGCTGACGCACCAGCCTTTCCACCTCGGTGCCCCCAAGGCCTGTGGGCAACTGGGCCAGCTGGGTAGATACCGCAGCCTCAAAGTCCTGCGCGGCTTGACTGGGCAACGCCCGAGCCAGGCTCGCGGCGCGGCGGAGTAGTGCGGCAAGTTCAGAATCATTGGCTGCAGCAAAGCCCTCCGCATGTCGCACATGTACAAACGACCGCTGCATCTCGGGCAATAGAGCCGGCGTCGCCGCCTGCAAGCGCAAGAGGTAGCCCCCCTCGACAAGTGACAACACCTGCGCGCGCGCCGCATGGCGGGCGGACGCCAGCGCGACTCCTGTTGGGCCGCTGTCCAGCACGTGCTCAAAGCCGTGATCGTGGCCGGCCTTCTCGATCAAGGAACGCTGCAGCGGATTCATCGGCTCAGTCTGCTTGCCATCGGTATTCGAACGCATCGGCATCCAACGCCAGGGCGTCGCGCTTTTCTTTTCCACCAGGGATATTGGGCATCATCATCAACTGCATCTGAATGGCATTGGTGATGCCACTCAGGCAGGTCTTGGTCTTGATCCAGTTCACCGGACTGAACACCTTGCCGCCGGGCTGCGACTCGTTGGCAGCCGTCTCAAGTGCAAAGTTGAGCGCCGTCGCCGCCACCGACGCGGTCCATTCGGCAATGCCCTTGTCTTGGGCCTGCTGCCAAGCACGATCGGGTGCCGGTACGCGATCAACATGCTTGCTGGCCACGGCAAAGCACATGGACACCGCATACAAGTGATGGAACGGCGCGTAAGCGCGCATCGCCAGAAGGGTTTCGTTGAAACCGTGAGGATTGTCCTTTCCCCAGCCTTTCTCAACCAAGGCCATCCAATCCTGCAACGCCGCGATGCGTTCCGGCGTGTAGTCGCGTTTGAAAAGCTGCTCGAAATACTTGTCGAAAATCTTGGTCTCGCTGTACGAGATGTTCGGGCGCTGCGAATGCCAAGCCATGAGCCGCTTGCCCAGGTTGCCCAGATCCACGACCCGCGAAACATTCTTGCTGGCGCCGGGCTGCTCGCCGCGCTTGCTCATGAACTGACCGTCCGGGTAGCGTTGTTCAAACGCCTTCTTTAGTGCCAAAACTCGTTTGTCATTGCTGCGCAGATCGCGCGGCTTTACGGTGGACTGTGAGTTGGTTGAGATGCTGATGCGGTCAGCGCGGTCGTGCTGCGGAATCTCGTAGAAGCGGAACATCACAAAGGTGTCGTCGAGCTGCTTGACCTTTTCGCTACATGACAGGATGGTGGTCAGCGATTGGCAGCCATTCACGACACTCAGGCCCTGCAACTTCAGCTGATCACCCTGCAAGGTCATGCGCGAGCAAATGGCCGTGATGCCGTTGTGGAAGAAGAAAAAGTCGCGGTGCTTGTCGCCGTAGATGGTGGCCTTGATCTGTTTGTTCACGCTGTTGGACAAGCCCAGCGACTGGCGAACGTTTTTCTGGAAGAGTGCGCCATCTTTGATGCCGGGGAATGCCAGGCACTCCCGCAAGGGGACGGCAGCAACGATCACCGCCGTGCCCGCCATTTCCATGCTCATGAACTTGCCCGACACCAGAGTCAGCTCGTGCTTGATGAATGGGTTCTCCTTCTCCAGCGCCAACTCATAACGCCGTTGCAGCTCATCGGTGTTCACCAACGTCAACGTAGCGGGCAGGTCGTCTGAGGCAGCAAGCTCCTTCTGGAAAGTAGCCAGATCGTGCCGTGCAGCGTCGGTCAGCTCGCCGGTGGTAATGAGTTCGAAGTGAATGTCATAGCCATCGTCCAGCGCCGTGGACAAGTCAGTCAGTCGCTGCTTAAGCCGGGTGTTAGCGTTCTGCTGGAGAGCAGCCAAATCTTTGAGCTGCACCCAAGACGAAAGCACCTCGCGCAGCGGCGCTGCATCCACCGCCTGAGTGGAGATGAACTTGCCCTGCACCACGTACACCGCCTGTACATCGTCATCAATCACGATGGCATCGATCTGCTTGTCATCGGCGCCATCGGTAATGCAATAACGGGCCTGACTCGCATCCTGTCCATGGATGTTGCGCACATACCAGGCCACGAAGCGCTGGCCATCATTGGAAAAGTGCTGCTGGTAGTAGCTCTGCGCAACGTCCTGTGTGATCTTCTCGAACAATGTCTTCTCCCTGAAATCAAGAACGGTTCTGGCTGTTTGAATCCACCCGGTTCCATTCAATAACTCGCTTGCGCCAATGGGCCTCGATTGCCTGCGTAAAGTCAGCTCGAACAAGCTTGGCCCTGGCCTCGCACCATTCGACAGACTCACGGCGAACCACCACGCCCTCCAGGGGCCCCTTCCGATAGCGGCTTGGGGTTGCGTCTACCAGTTGCTTGAGGGCAGCCACCGTGGTCTTTCCCCGTGCTATCCGTGGCACGGAGGAAAGGCCCGCCGAGACTGCAAGCGAATTACGTCGTGTCGTGCTCCAGAAACGGCCTGTCGAGCGGTCGTACACATCGAAGAGCAGCAGCCAGTCCGGCAGCGCTGCATAGTCAAGCGAGTGGCGTGCGACACACCATTCACCAAACAGGATGATGTTGGGTGTCAGTGCTGAGCGCACTGCGTCGCCATGCTGGGCGAGCCACGCGGGCAGGCGAGCGAACTGACCAGCATTGGGCCCGGCCAAATACTGCCCACGGTTCTGCGCGCGTAGGCCCCCGTCGGGTCCAAGCGAAAAGCCCAGATTGGCACCGTCCAGCTTCTCTTCCACCACTACATCGCCAGCCAGCAGCGCCCGCACCTCTGCGGGCGGTAGCACTTTGTCATCACGTGGCGCACCTTCGCCCAGCCACGCAATGTGCGGTATGTGAGGGAAGCGGACGAAATCAAGCATTTCATCGTGCCTTCTTCGACAACCATTTGGGGTGACACCACTCAGCGCCAATTAGTTGTTGTACGAAGACGCCGGCGCGTTCCATTTCTTTTTGCCAGTCATACCAATCGGTATCACATGAATTTACAAGAGTGCAACCACCAACGATTCCGCCGGCAGCAAGCACGGCTGCCACCATCTTTCGATCAGCATGATCTGTGACGACCGCACTCAAGTCCGAATCTGAAATTGCTGCGCTCTCTGGTTCATTCCATTCGATTTCGAAGCCAAAGAGTTGCCCAGTTGAGAATTTTTGCAGCACTACTTGCAGGCCGTAGTCCTGCTCTGTCAGTTTGTCTCGTCGAGTCACGCCTTTGTATTCGTCGACGATGACCCAGCCCCAGTCGAGAACAATTTGTGCTTCGCTTTCCTCAAATGAGATGAGCCAATCGAGCACCTTCTTTCTGAGCACGCCATCTTCAACAGGCGTGACGTCTTCGGCAAATGGAGACGCTTCGTGTGCGGCACTGGCAACGAGCAACACGTTAGTATCAACGACGTGTTTGCTGGCAGTCATTCTTGTCTGCCTGGATCGCCAACTTGAGACGTTAGCCGGGCCCTTGCTTGCTCACGAGTCTCACCTATTGCATCGCCAAAGAACTTGTCCGGCCAATTGGCAATTGCCCCAAACTTGTTGGGAACCAACTCTCGTAGTTTTGCCTGTCTCCCCTCGCGTTCGATGAAATACATGGCCGCGTCATTAGGCTTGATTCTCTGCTTGGCGATCAATGTTTGCATGCGCCGGAAGAGGTGCTCCGAATGGGTCTCGACTAGGAACTGGACATTGCGCTCATGACTCACAGTCGCCAACAACTCGGCCAATCTGCTTTGCGCCAAGGGATGCAAGTGGCTCTCGGGTTCTTCAACGATGACGATATGGCCGGGCTGAGCAAATAAGGCCGCGACGATGACGGGAATGACCTGTGATACGCCCACGCCCACATCCTTGAGATTGCTGGCCTGTCCATCGTTCTCGATCATCAATTCATAACGCGCGGAGTCGCCCAGCGCGCGGATGGCAAGGCCATCCGCCAGATTCATTTCCTTGAGCCAGTAAATCGTCTGCTCGAATAGTTGGGCTTCAAGGGGTTGGGCGTGATTTCGTTTCATAGCCAGCGCTCGCGCGACGCCGCTGGCGATCAAGGCATCAACTGCCTTCGCGCCATCGTCACCAATGTGGGCGGGCATACGCCCGGCCCACACGTAGTCACGCTGCGCCATGCGTCGGACTGGCCCGAGGTAAATGATGCGTCCTAGTTCGTCCAGGAGGCCGGGACCAATCGGCTTGATCAACTCACCGTGGCTACCCAGCCTGTTCAGTGTGGATGCAGAAAAGGCGAAAGAGCGCTGCGGCCGGAAATCCGAACTCTGACCCAAATGCTTAACCTGCGTGGCTAGCCTCAGGCGGTAGATACCGGCCTTGCGACGCTGCACCGTGAACCCTTGCCCGTCCTTCCCTAGGCGCAGATAGGCCAGTTCGGCGCTACCTGCCGGGCCCTTGTTGTAGCGCGCGGAAAACAACGTCGAGCTTTCAGCCTCACCCTGCGCCGCCCACCGGAATTCAATGCCCACTTGCGTCGCTGAGGTGCTTTCACTGGCGGCGCCGTGGCGACAAAGCACGTCCTTGAACTGGCCCAGCGTGACTGAATCGTCGGCGTCTGGGTTGCCCAAGTTCAGATCGAGGTTTGGGTCGTCCCCCTTCACTGTTTGCCGGATCAAAAGCAGGCTCTGAATCAGGCTGGACTTACCGGATGAGTTAGTGCCAAGGAGGAGTGTGATACGCGCCAGGCGGATGGGTCCTGTGCTGCGCCAGATCTTGAAGTTCTCTAGTTTCAGGTGCGTCAGCATCAGTGCAACTCTCCTCGATCCAGTTGATCCCATGCAGCCAGCACCAGGGTTTGTGTGCGGTACTCACCGTGTTCTTTTTTTTCTTTGGTCTTGAGCACGCGAAAGGTCTCAGAAGGGTAGCCTTCGCCCATCACCTCTTCGGGGTCGAGAATGTAGCGCAGCTCATCTTTGCTCAGACCATACAAGCGCGCATAGTACGCATCGAGTTCGGCCCGAAGCCCAGCGCGCCGGTCGGGCTCGAAGGCAAAGGGTTCCCCTTCGAACCCCAATTCATGTGCCCAGCCAGATAGGTCGTGCGAGGTGTAGGTCAGCTCAAGTACGCGCGGGACGATGAAGGTGAGATCGGTATCGGTGTAGCGTTCTGGGGGCAGCACGGGGAACTGCTTCAAATAGCCGTAGGTCAGATGCGTTCCGCCCACTTTGACGCGAGCGCAATAGTCCAGCGTTAGCGAACACAGGTTGGCAAGCAATGCGGCTGTACGTTGGGCGCTGGTTGTTGTGGACAGGAGTGGCATGGTGTGCCCCACCCCCGCCAACGGCATCACTGATGCAATTACGGTTCGCTCCACGGAGCGTAGGGCGATGTCGCGCCAGCCCATCAACCACTTCGGGCTAGTCGCTATCAGCCATTTCTCGGCCAATGCCTCCACAGAATCCGAATCAGTCAAAGCTTCAAGCGGTTGCGTTAAGTGCCGGTGCTTGGACGTGTAGTCAATCACCGCTTGCACAGAACTTGGGGCGGTCATGTACCAAGCCGTCCCGTTGTGGCTACCCGGTTGATAGCGAACCACCTTTTGCTCGCCCTCGGCGGGAAGGTAGTCATCGTTCAGCGGCTGAATGCAGGCTGGGTTGTTGCCGACCAAGCCCAAGGAGGTTGGCGCAATGGTTTTGGCGTATGGATGCGCTTGCACAAACTTCTGCCAGGAGGGGTACATGCCGGTTGCAGCGAGACTGCTGCGGTGGTCAGCTAACCACCAGCCGAACAGCAGTTGGGTCGCACACAACACGATAGTTTGTTGATTGCGATCCTTTAGCGCCTTGAGGAGGCCCTCAGGCAGGTGTGCCGTGCGGAGCCACACCTCGCGTTCGCTCACCCAGTACCGAGGCACCACCAGCGTGGCAGGATCTTGCTTTTCGGCCAACGTCATGTCGCGGCTGTTGCCGTCTGGTGTGTAGGTGGCCCAACGATGATCGAATTGGTGGACGAGCTTGGCCTCGTACAGCGGCAGCCGGTTTGGCGCGGGTTCGTAGGAAAACAGGTGGCTGTCGTTCGACATGTCAAGCATGCGCATAAACGAAATGCCCCACGGATTGGCGGCTGGCTCCACGACGCGGGCATCTTGGCCTTCGCCCTCAATCACTTCGTCCTTGATCAGGACCGGGGCGACGCGATACAGCTTTTTGGTCAGCTCGGCGTCTTGTTTGCTTCGAAATACAGGGCAAGTGAGCGTATTCGGATTGATGAGACGGAAGTCTGCGGCCGAAAGCGTGAACCATTTTTCGGGTTGCTGAAGATCGTCGATGGTGTTGGCGTCAAAAAGAAATTCAGCCGCTTCGGTTTGACCCAGCGTCAGTAAACAGAAGGACTTTCGGTCATCTGTCGCTTTGAACCAGGCGCGCACTTCGTAAAAGCTGATAAGCCGGGCGAGTAGTCGCCGGCTCGTCAGATGCCCAAATAAGGCCTTGGTGCTGTCATCGGTGGCAATACCGGTGGGCACGATGAAACCGGCGCGTCCATCGCTGGCATGGATTTGCAAAATCGTTTCGGCAAACAAGGCATAGGTGTTCACATCTCCCACGCCGGTGAGCGGATAACGCCCGCCGTCAGCGCCATTGACGTGGGCAAACAGACTGGCCGCTTCGGACGTGCGACGGGCGGCGACAAACTCGTCATAAAGGCGTATTTCGGGGTTACCTTTTGGATCTTTGTATTCCTCGTTTGCATCTTTTCTGTCTACGCTCGTCAGCTCAGGGTGAAGGTGGCGTGCCAACATGCCTTCACTGAGCCACTGGATGCGTTGTGCGCGTTCAGCCTTGTTGCGAGCCTCGGCCACATCGCGGTGGCGGGTTGCGAAGAACTCCTCCTCCTGCAGTTTGATGCGCTCCCATGGCGGGTTGCCCAGCACGCAATCGAAGCCGCCTTGTGCAAAGACCTGCGGGAATGCGAGCGGCCAATGAAAGACCTTGGCATGCCGGCATGCTGCCTGTGCCGCTGCTAACGCAGCCTGCTGCTCTGCCTGCAAGCTCGCACGTTGCAGGGTGAGGTACAGCGTGGTGGTGGTTGGAACGGCCTTGGCGTTCTCCTCTGTCTTGGGCAACAGATAAGCTCCCAGCAAAGCGTCCGCTGCAGCAGCCAGGTAGCTAGTGCGTGCAGTTTGAAGATACTGGGCATAGGCTTGTGCCTTGACCTCAATCTCGGCCGTACTGCCCTCCGGTAGCGCCTCAATGGCGCGCAGCTGCGCCAAACCATGTGTGTCTTCAAGCTGCAGTCGCGCCTGTTTGCTCTTGCGTTCTGCGGACAATTGCTTGAGCGCCGCCGTGTTTGCCTTGGCCAAGACTTTGCACACCTCTTTGTCATCACCGGACAAAGCCTTGAATGCGTCTTTGGCAATGCCATGCTCCAGGCAGTGCAGGCTGGTCAACCCCAGCAGCGCGTCACCCACTTGCAAGTGGTGATCCAGGAAGGTCAGAGGTCGGCCCTCTTCAAAGCCCTCCAGCCACAGCGCAGTGCGGGCCAGTTCGATGGCCATGGGGTTGCGATCAACCCCGAAGATGCATCGGGCCACCACCTCGCGCAGTGCATGGCGGTAGTCTTGGGGGCGTACAGCACCCGCCTGCCCGCCTTCCACGCTCCGCAACTGGGCCAACTTCTCGGCCAAGCGACGAGCGGCGGCCAGCAGGAAGTGCCCACTACCGCACGCCGGGTCCATCACTCGGATGGAAAGCAAGGCTTCAGTGGGGTTGTCGGGGCGGGCCCCCAGGCGCTGTTCAATAAGTGGGTCTAGCGCGCTCTTGATCAACTCCTGCACCAGACTGTCAGGCGTGTAATAGCTGCCCGAGGTCTTGCGGGCATTGCCTGCCGTGCTGCCCTCTTCTGTGATCCCCACAAATCCGAATGTTCGGGAGGGCAGGTCAATGGTGGGCACCAGCTCCAGCAGGCTCTCGTACACGCTCCCTAGCTCTTCAGGCCCCATATTGCGGTAGTCCACCGGGACCAGGCCGCTGACTCTGCCTTGGGGAACTTCAGCCCAACGCAAGTGCTTCAAGGCAGCAAGCAGGTAGGCGTTTTGCAGGCTCGAAGCGTCCAGGTGCGAGCACTGATCCGTCGCGAACAAGCCCCCTAGCGCAGGCAATGCCAGCCGGGCTTGGCCGTGTGCCAAGCCGCGCCAGATGATGCGGATAGCCTGCCAGTAGTCGTCATGCCTGTTTCGGGCCCGACGCTTGAGGCAGAGCTCGCGCATGCGGCTGAGGGCATAGCCTTCCGCGTACGATTTACGGGCCGCAATGGACTCGACGCTGTCGTCCAGCGGGTGCAACACTCCGCGCTCTTCCACGGTGAAGATAAAGATAAGGCGGTAAATCAACCGTAGCAGCTGCTGAAAGTACGCATCTTTACTCAGGCTGCCGTCGTGAAGTGCCATGCGCAGCGCTTCGTTCGCCGGGTGCTGCAGAAAGCCTTCGCCAAAGGTCAGCAAAGCTTTTTCCACCCCGTTGCGCAGACCTTCTCGCACGCGGGTACCCTCTAGCTTGCCGGCCTCACGCCAGCGCTCCCAAACGCACGCAACGCCACCAGCCTGCGACGCGCGACTGGCGTGCAGCAGGCGCCAAACATTGGCGAACTCGGCATAGCGCTGACCGCCCAGAAGGTCGGCCAAGTCAAATTCAAGATAGGTGGGGCGGGTGAGCGATGCTGCGTCGCGCAGCAAGCGCAACTGCGTGCCGTTGCTGACCATGCCCCAGGTGTGATCTGGGCTGGCGTTGAGCAGCTCTTGCATGGCTTGGAACGCCGACTTCTTACGGGTACCCCCACCAGCCACAGCGAACCGCTCGTCGGCATCCTCCAACCCCATCTCGTGAGGGGCCACCAGAACGGCCAGCTTGCCCGCCAAGAAGCTGATTGGGTAGGCCATATCGCCGACATGCACAACCTCTGCTGGCTGCAGCGAGCTGTAACCCAAGGCGTCTCGCAGCAGCTCACTCACAAAGCCTACGGTGAGCCGGTGTGCGTTCACATCGGCTCGGTCCAGCTGACCTGCAAAGTGCTGCCACTGTGCACAGGCGATCTGGAAGGCACGGCTGAATTCGTCTTTTAGCTTGACGCCCTTGGGTATGCCATAGTCAACCTCCGTCTGGCCTTCGGCGCGGCCTTGCGCTGCCTTTTCAAGTTGGTCGGGCAGGAACAGACTGCCCTCCAGTTTGAGGGTGGGCAGGTTCAGCGCGGCCTGGGTCTTGCGTATGCGTTTCATCTTGTTCTCAACTCAGGCTTACAGCGAATCAGGAAGCAGCACGTACACGCCAACCACATCCACCGGCAGGCAGGGTTGGACGTTGTATTGGCCCACGTCGCGGGCCGCCTCGCGCACGCGCTTGTGGTCTGCCAGAAGGATGTCAGCGCGTTGTTGAGCCAACCCCTCAAGCTGCTGAGGGTGTGCAGCCAGGAACTCAATAGCCTGGCGCACCTCGCGCTGCACGGCTTCCGCTGGAAGATTGCCACTCGGCGTGCACTCAATGAGGCGAGCCGCTTGGTCGTCTGTCAGCCACTCCGGTTTCCCACGCCCCCGCACTGCCAGAGCCACGGTTTCTTCGGCCATCATCTGGAAGGGCTCTCGGCGGCGCACGTAGCTGAGCTGATGGCGCAAGCGCAACAGATACAGCGTAGTGGCGACCTCCACATCGTTGGTGAGAGTGGCAGCGCAGCGGGCGGCCACAGGCAGTGCAGTGCCGAGAGCGTCTTCCAGCAGGTACTGGGCCAGCAGCCCCACCACCGGGTGGCTGCGGTGCAGCTCTTCATAGTCAATCAGCTGGGGAGCACCCAGCCCCTCGTCGGCTAGGCGTAGGCGCAAGGCTTCGGGCAAGTGTTGGGGTGAGAAGCGCGTCTTATTCCCGCGGCGCGTGTTCTCAAGCGGTGAGCCCAAGCGCACGCAAGCGCTTTGCAGAAAACGCTTCACGTCGGCCTTCGTGCCGAGCGCTTGCTGTTGTTTGTGCCATTCAGGCAATACTTCGTCGGGCCGGATCCGCCGCTGCGCAAAAACCGTGCGATTGGCCTTGGCCTTCTCCAGCGCGTCTTGCCATTTGGCCTGCAAAGGTGCAAGCAGGCGCTCAGGTTCGCCGAAATCGAAAGCCTCTTGCAACATGGGCGCCGGTGCTCGGTGCTCTCGGCGCATCAGGGCCGCCTTCACCAGGGCCTGATTGATGCGAGCGTCGTCTTCGGGCAGCGGCACCATCACACCGAGCTCCTTCTGGATGGCCTCGCCCTTGCGCAAGATCACCTTCAGGACGAAGCCATCAATCGGGTTGTCTTGGCCATAGAGCATGGTGCATCGCACCTCGGGGGCCTGCTGACCGAAACGGTCTACCCGACCTTCGCGTTGCTCGTGCCGCGTGGGGTTCCAGGCCAGGTCGTAATGGATGACGGCGGTGAACAGGTGCTGGAGGTTGATGCCTTCTGACAGGCAGTCGGTGGCAACCAGGATGCGACTGTCCGACTCGGCCATGTCTTCCACACGCTCTCTGCGCTCTTCCGGCGTGAGCTCTCCAGTGATGGGCTCGATCAGGGCGCCGGGGAACCTGGCCTTCAGTTGCTCCGCTACGTAGTGCGCCGTTGCGATGTAGCGGCAAAACACTACGGGGTGATAGCCGTCCTTCAGCATTTGGCCTACGTGCTGGATCAGCGCCGCGAGCTTGGGGTCGCCTGCCTGACCTGAGAGGCGTTGCGCACTGGCAATAAGCGCCTCCAAGCGCGCTGCGTCTTGAATCTGGCCGGGCGGCTCCAGGTCACTGGCCGACAGGTCGTCAGCGTCGCCGTCGTGCAAGCGTTCGTCGGTCAGCAGGTCTTCATCTGTCTGACTTCCTTCCAAACGCGTGGTCAGCGCTTTAACGGCTGCGGCCGGAGACGACGCCACACATCGAAGCAAGGCCAGCGTGGCGTACCACATCAGCCCTGCGCCCCCAGCGGCCCCCTCCCGTTCGGCGCTCTCAGCCAACTCCCGGCAGTAGTCTTGCACTGCATCGAAGAAAGTTCCCCACTCACCGCTCAGCTGGTAGGTCAGCTCGGTTTTCATGCGCCGAGCAAAGCCCCGACCATCTTCGGTTTCGGCCTGCCACTCGGCGATATCTTTGCGGCGCCGCTGCACGAAGTGGCGAGCCAGTTCTTGGCGCAACGGGTCACTGGCCGACATGCGCCCCTGCAAAGCCAGGAAGCGCGGATCCAGCAGGGACAGCAGGTTGTAGAACGCCACTTCATCGCCGGAATGGGGCGTGGCGGTGAGCAGGAGCAGGTGGCGTTTCTCGTCCTTTGCCAGACGCTGCAGCAGCTCAAAGCGCAGTTGCTTGCCTGCGCCGCTGCTGGCGCAGGTGTGGGCCTCGTCCACGATGATGAATTCGGGTGCAGTGGCGATGAACTGCTCGCGGTTGCGTTCGCTCTTGATGTAGTCAAGGCTCACCACCACCACAGGGTGGTGATCGAACAAGGCCACACCATGGGGAAGCTCCCGCTCAATGCGGACGGCTGATGAAGCCGTGAGAGCCACGGCGTGCAAGTTGAAGCGGGTCTCGAGCTCTGATTGCCATTGCTCCACCAGGTGAGGGGGGCACAGCACGGCAAGGCGCCCGATCTCGCCTCGGTCCATCAGCTCGCGGGCGATCAGGCCTGCCTCCACGGTTTTGCCGACACCAACGTCATCCGCAATCAACAAACGCACAGTGGACAGGCGCAGTGCCATCAGCAAGGGCACCAACTGGTAGCCACGTGGCTCCACCGCGATATTGCCAAATGAACGGAAGGGGCCCGCACCAGCTCGCAGTGTCAGACGCAGGGCATCCCGCAACAGGACAGCGGCCGCATGGTTGCCTGCCCTTGCTGGGTCTGGCATTTCGAAGGTGGCATGCTCAACAGGAAGCAACTCCAGCTCGGGGATCAAAGCAACGGTTTCGTCTTCGGCCCCACCGAGGGGGCGCAGGCGCAGCCAGTCGCGGCGAGAGTCCGTCTGCACCACCCATTCGCGGCCTCGGGCGCGAACCAGGTTGCCTGGCAGAAAATCGTGTTCAAGTGTTGTCATGAGTAGCGCCGTGAGCGTCAGGGGGCCGGACCAAACACGGCGTGGTGTTCAGCAAAGCGCGCGGCCCAATTTTCGGGTTCGGAAAAGTCCAGCACTTGCCAGCCTTTGTCGTGCAATGTTGCTGCGGTGGCAGCATCGATCCGGCTGAGAAACACGAGAGCGCGCGCAGCCTTGTACTGGGCAGCAGCGGTGGCAGCGCCCTGGTTGACGGGTACGTTCAGTGCATCCGGCGGGGGCAAACCTGACTGGGTCAAGAACGCTAGCCAGCGCGAATGCAGGGTGTCGTGCTCTGCTGCTGTTTCCGCACCGGTCGATCCCACCGGTTCGCCAACATCAACACGTCGCGGTACTACCTGGGCATTTGCCATGGCAACCAGCAGCTTGAGAACCTCCGGGTTCCGGCGATTGATGTGCTCATGATCGGGCTGATTGAAGTAAGACAGCAGGCACTGGTAGCAGCCCGCCTCGCAGATGTGATTGCCCAGGTCATCCTTCAATTCCAGCGCGGGCAGATCTTCGAGCCGCCAAATGCCATCGGCAGGGGGCTGATGGTGAAGCAGCATCAGCGCGTTCTGTGCCACCAGTGCCAAGCTGGCTGAATCGTTGGCCAAGCGTGTGAGCACACCTGCGCCGCCTTCTGCTGCCTCGTAGAACAGCAGTGCACGACGCTCGTCGAGCTTGGGCAGCGGTTCGGCCACCAATTCAGACTCTTCGATCTGGAAAGTCATCTCGATGCCGCGTTTGAGGGTGGCCTGCAAAGTCGCCATGGCCTCCAGCGGCAGTGCATGCATTGGCGCGAGGATCAGCAGGTTGCGATGGTCTTCAACAAACGGAACGATGCGCTGGTTGGGCACCTTGTCCATAAGAGCGTCGTCATTGCCGTTGTCATCGCCTGCATCCGGGGCGTCTTGCTTGCTCCAAGTTCCCGTGATGGGGTTGATGTAGAAGCCCAGTTGCTCCTTGTCCTTGCGGCGGCGCCAACCTCGGTTGATGCGCCAGATGCGCGCAGCAGGCGCGTAACTGAGTTCGGCCAGGGCATGCTCTCCCTGCAGGACGTCGGCTTTTTGCTTCTGGATTTTCCCGTCAGGCCCAGGCAGGAAACGGTAGGTGGTTTGCAGCTCAAATCCTTGGCGCTGCCGATCCTCGTCGTTGATCGATATGCGCTCCACTGGAACGGTCTCCACCGTTTCAATGCGATAGAGCTCGCGCACCCAATCGCTCTCAGTCAGCAGGGCATCGCAGTTTTCACAGCGGTTGACCAGTGGCTGCCCGCCGCCCGGCTCACCCAAGTGACCATAGCCGCACTGGCTGCAGACCAGCGACGTGATCGTCGAAAGTTGGCTGTTGCCCGAGATGTGGTCGGCATTGCCCACATTGAGCTTGGCACGCACCACACGGTACATGCGCCCCTGGTGATAGATGAGGCTGCGCGGGCCGAACTCGGACAACGCCAAGAAGCGCGGGCGGCTGACCATGCTGCCTTCGTCATCCTTGCCGTTAGTCGATTGACCACCGCGAGCAGGAATCCAGGCCATGAGGGGCAAGCGGGGGAAGTTGTAGCCAGGCAGGAAACCCTGGCTAGCCAGATACCGGTAGGTGTAGAAGTCGGTGTTCTGGCTGTTGCCAGATTTGAGCAGCACAGCATATTGGCGGGCCGCATCGCCATAGCGGCGCTGAGCGTTCTGGCGTTCAGCGTGCGAGGCCGTATGGCTCTTGACGATTTGGTCGGCCATGTTCATCTGCTGCCGAGTGGCATCGAACAGCACGCGCCAGCGCTCCAGCGCGCCAGAGAACTGCTCGGGCGCACGCTCAATGACCTGCTGAACATACTCAGGCGTAAACCAGTGGCTGCCGTTCAGCTCATTCTGAAGTTGCCCAACCACCCGTTGCGCGCTACCAAGCGCACGTTCGCGTACGCCTGGTGCTTTGAAGGCGTCCTGGTAGCTCTGCTTGAGTGGCTTGCCAGGTTGATCCAAGTCGAGCATCGGGGCGATGCTGGCATCCAGCGGTGTCTGTGTGCTGGCCAACCAAACGGCCTGAAGGTGGCTGTCGACCAAGTCGCGGTTGGCAAGATCCAACGTAGGCGCTCGAACCACGCCATGCACCATGTCATTGGCATGGTGGAAAAACCATTGATCATGGGGGCTGAGCGCCGCACAGTAGGTCAGCACCAGAGCTTGTTGGCCTGAACGCCCAGCGCGGCCGCTGCGTTGCGCGTAGTTGGCCGGTGTGGGAGGCATGTTCCGCAGGTACACGGTGTTGAGCGCGGAGATGTCCACACCCAGCTCCATGGTGGGCGAGCAGAACATGACTGGCAGACGCTCCAACGGAGCCTCATGCGCAGGGTTCTGTGACCAGTCGTTGCGGTCCTTGTCGGTGTAGCGGAAGCGCTGCTCAAGGAGTTGCCGCCGCGGAGCGTCGACCTGAGCGGTGTGCTCTTGCGCCTCGAACTCAAACAACGGATGCGAGGGCAAGCGCAGCAGATCGGCCACGCTGAGGTACAGCTCTCGAAAGAAGGTGTTGACCCGGCTGTCTTCGCCCAGGGCTTGATTGGCGGTCAGGCACCAATCCAGCGCCGCGGCATTGAGACGCCAGCCCGCCAGCTGGGCATCGATGGCGTGCTTCTGCACATAGCCGTAATTTCCGGCGGCGCGCAGCAAGGCCTCGAGCAGCTCAACCCATTCGCGATCCTTCCAGTTCTTGACTTGGCCAGCAAACGCCGAGTCTTGCCAGAAGCTGGCAGTCTTGATGAGACGCATCAGACGAGACCGCGCGCCACCGGTGACGAGGTCAGCGCGCGGCTTACCTTTGTACTCCGGTCGTTTGCCAAGAATGAGGTAGCGGCCAGTCTCGAGCTTTTCATCCGGTGCAAAGGCCCAGCGTTCAGTGAGGTAGGTGTGGCCACTGGTTCGAGCCTTGTCCTGCTCGACCGGGTCAAGGTAGCGTGTTTCTAGACACAGATGTCGGCGCAAGTTGTCGAACAGCAGCCCATACAGGCGGGAGCGGTGCGCGGGGCTGAGCATGGAGAGGACATTGCTGTCCGTGAAAGCCGCTGCGTCCGCACAGAATTCTTCAAGCCCGCGATAGCGAATCGCCAGCAACTCCAGTTGATCCAGGTTGGGATTGTTGTAGCGCCAGCCCCTGCGCAGGTCGCGTAGCAACCGATACGCAATGATGAAACGCAGCGTGCGCTGCGCCTCCTGCCGAGCCAGGCCCATGAGCTTGGGCGAACGCAGATACTCGACGAGCGTGCTCTGGTCCACCTGATTGAAGCTGAGCGCCTTGAACACGGCGTCGGCCAATTGCTCTTCGTTGAGTACGCCTGCGTTGTCCTGCAAAGCACCAACCAGGCCGGCTCGCAGCGTGAGCAAAAAGACAAAATCATTGAAATGCCCGGCCTGCAAAGCAGCATCTTGCCGGTTGTCGGTGAAGCCCAATAGCTTCCGAGGGTCGGGCTGACCATGCATCGGATCGGGCAACGCGAAGAGCTGCTGCAAGGCACTGAGCGCGATCATCGTGGTTGCCGAGGATCGGCCTTCGCCTGACAGGCTGGACAGGCGGTTGGCATCCTTGCCATAGGCTTCATGCACGACGCCGCAGCTCAAGCAGAAACGGAACTTGCCTGGAATGAACCAGAACTCCTCGCCTGCGCCTTCGTGCCCTTGGGCATCGGCGGCAACGTGGTATGGGATGGCCTTCCTGTAGGTCTGTTTGACTTTAGGGTCTTCGCGACTCTGATCCAGCCAACTCTCAGGCAGGTCCTCGATCTGACCACCGTACTGCTGCCCCACTCTGACCGGGCAAAGGAAGCCGTAGCTTGCATCTTCGCTGTCGTCCACGCTGACGTCATCGATTTCTCGCGGGAGGTAGCTAACAGGCCGCTGGCTGGACTGCCATACCGGCAGATACTCCTGTCCACAGTCGCGACAGAAGTGTGCGGGATAGAGGTGTACGCCTTGGTCCTGCCGTCCAGGTGCAAAGCGCTGGGCATCGAGGGTGATGTGGCGATGGCCTGCGGCCTCCAGCGTCGTAAGCACCTTGCCTGGGCCACTAATGAACTGGTGCAGCTTGAAGGCGAAAGGCGGGCGCCCCTGCGGGGTACGCACATCATGTGCGGCTACAAGAAAGCGCTGCAGGGCCGCGCGAGCCTCAGTCACTTTGCAGTTCGCGTCCAGCGCCAGATCTTCGCTTGCGGCATGAATTGTCTTGGGC
>Ga0187844_10001585_pt1 | contig 17126 bp, 13 predicted proteins | sample SpaLakP09_SKY_50_FD_134517 | JGI IMG/M metagenome (GOLD analysis project Ga0187844, IMG submission 134517) | Oligotrophic lake water microbial communities from Sparkling Lake, Wisconsin, USA - SP09_SKY_50 | ecosystem: Environmental > Aquatic > Freshwater > Lake | place: USA: Sparkling Lake...
CAAACTCTTCAGTTTAATCTCTGTTTTGTCGGACTATTTCTAGCCCGAACCTCTCCCATTGGTCGAGGTTCGCTCACTCAAAATACTGACCGTCACTCATTGCTGAGCAACGTATTTCTTTTGCGTGAACATTTGATAATTTAAGCATTCAGCAGCCACTTACGCGGCTGCTGGCACTTCATCAAACGCCCACACTTATCGACTGTTGATTGTTAAAGAACTGTATTCGGTACTGCCTTGCTGCACTTGCGAATCGTTTTGTTCGTCAGCAGCAGAGGAACGAGATTATGCAGTGTTTCGTTTAACTCGTCAACTCATCTTTTTCATCAGCGCAAGTGGCGTTGTCAAACCACCTAGCTCAACTGTTTGATTTCGCTGAACTTTTCTTACGCTGCCGAAGCAGGACGCGAACTATAGCAAACCGGATCGGGGGTATGCAAGGGGCTTACCGTAAGAATTTTCGAGTTGCTTCTGTGCTATCTTTGCCGGCTTCATCACCCCCATGGAGTCCCCGTGCCCATCGCCCCCACGACCAATCCCGATCTGGCCGCCGCCCTCGCCGCCGCCATCAATAACAAGACAAAGCCGCTCGGCAGCCTCGGTGCCCTCGAACGGCTGGCCTGCCGCCTGGGCCTGATCCAGGACACCGTCGCGCCCACGATCGAGAAACCTGCCATCCTCGTGTTCGCCGGCGACCACGGTGTCGTCGCGGAAGGCGTGTCCGCCTACCCGCAGGACGTCACGTGGCAGATGGTCGAGAACTTCCTCGCCCAGGGCGCCGCCATCAACGTGTTCGCGCGCCAGAACAATATCGACCTGCACGTCGTGGATGCGGGCGTCAATCACGATTTCGGCGCGCGCCCCGGCCTCGTCGACCGCAAGGTGGCGCACGGCACGCGCAATTTCGCGCTCGAGCCGGCGATGACGCAGGCGCAGTGCGCCACCGCGCTGGAACATGGCGCCGTCCTCGCGTCCGACCTGCCCGGCAACGTGGTCGGCTTCGGCGAGATGGGGATCGGGAATACGACGGCGGCCGCCGCGCTGATGCACAAGCTGACGGGGATCCCCGTCGCAGAGTGCGTCGGCGCCGGGACCGGTCTGTCGCCCGAGGGCGTCCTGCGCAAGCAGCGCGTGATCGAAGCGGCGGCCGAGCGTCATGCCGGCGTCGACGATCCCGTCGCCGTACTGGCCACGTTCGGCGGCTTCGAGATCGCGATGATGGCCGGTGCCATGCTGAAGGCGGCCGCGCTGCGCAAGGTCTTGCTGATCGACGGTTTCATCGTCACAAGCGCCCTGCTCGTCGCGGCGCGCATCGAACCCGCGATCCTCGATTACTGCGTATTCGCGCACTGCTCGGACGAAGCCGGCCACCGCCGCATGCTGGACGCGCTCGGCGCGGAGCCGCTGCTGCATCTGAACCTGCGCCTCGGCGAAGGCACGGGCGCGGCGCTGGCCCTGCCGCTGCTGCAGGCGGCCGCGAACTTCCTGAACGAGATGGCGACCTTCGCGTCGGCCAGCGTCAGCGAAAAATCCGCCTGATGCACCAAGTCCGCCTGTTCTTCATCGCCCTGCAGTTCTTCACGCGGCTGCCGATTCCGGCCTGGGTCGGCTTCGAGGCCGCGTGGCTGCAGCATGCGTCGCGCTACTTCCCGCTCGTCGGCATCGTCGTCGCTGCGATCGCGGCGGCCGTCTATTATGCGGCCGCGCTCGTGCTGCCGGCGCCCGTCGCGGCCGTACTGTCGACGGCGGCGTCGATCTATATAACGGGCGCATTCCACGAAGACGGCTTCGCCGACACGTGCGATGGCCTCGGCGGCGGCATGACGAAAGAACGGGCGCTGGAGATCATGAAGGATTCGCGCGTCGGCGCATACGGCGCGATCGGCATCGTGTGCATGCTGGTGGCGAAGCTGTCCGCGCTGGCGATGCTGCCGCCGCGCGTGGCCGTGACCGCGCTGTTCGTCGCGCATCCGTTGTCGCGCCTTGCCGCCACGGCGCTGATCTGGAGACTGGACTACGTGCGTGGCGAAGGCAAGGCCAAGCCGCTCGCGCAGCAGATGACGACGACAGAATTCGCGATCGCCACGTTGACCTGTGCACTGCCCGCCGCCTATATCGTGGCCACCGATGCGATGACGCCGGCCGCCATGCTGGCCGCGATCGTCGCAGCGACGGCCGCCGCACTGTGGCTGGGCCGTTTGTTCGTGCGGCGCCTCGGCGGCTACACGGGCGACTGCCTCGGCGCCGTGCAGCAGCTGGCCGAAGCGCTCATCTATATCGCCGTACTGGCCACGCTGGGCCACGGCGCCTGGAACGCATGACGCTGTACCTGGTACGCCATCCGCAGCCGGACGTCGCGCCCGGCCTGTGCTACGGCGCCAGCGACGTGCCGATCACCGACGCGGAACTCGCACGCGTGCACGCGGCACTCTCCCTGCCACCCGACCTTCCCGTCTACGCCAGCCCCCTCCAACGCTGCGCCCTGCTGGCCGATCGCCTTGCACCGGGCCGCGTGACGCTCGATGCGCGCCTGGCCGAGATGAATTTCGGCGCGTGGGAGTTGCGTCCGTGGTCCGACATCCCGCGCGCCGACGTCGACGCCTGGACCGCCGACCTGCTCCACTACCGCCCCGGCGGCGCGGAAAACGTGCTCGACGTGGCCCGCCGTGTACAGGCATTCATCGACGAGTTAAACGAATCGTCCGCACTGGTGATCTGCCACGCCGGCACGATTCGCCTGATGACGGCGCTGCATGGCGGCGCACCGCTCGAACAGGCCGCGCTGCACGCCGCGCAGACGCCGCATCGCATCGGCTACGGCCAGCTCGTCGTGCTGGGCGTATAATGTCGGCGTTTTGGTGCTCGCGCCCGTCTCTCGGGCGCAGTTAAACGGGAAACACGAAGCGCTCTTCAGACAAGCGCCAACGTGTGCTGCCCCCGCAACGGTAAGCAAGTGCCGCTACGCGCCCACGCGTGCGCGGCAACCGTCCCCACATACCACTGTGCATTCCGCATGGGAAGGTCGGACGGCCATACTTGCCAGCCCGGATACCGGCCAAAAGGTGGAAGCGCCCTGCGCTTCTGTTCATCTGGCCGACGGGGACGTCGGCCGGTTGGTCCAACAATAAAACGTCATGTCCTTTCCTGTTTCCCGGCAGGCAGCCGCGCTTTCGCTCGCATTCGCTGCCGCCGCATCGGCCCACGCCGATCCCATTCCCGACACCGTCATCGTCACCGCCAACCGCACGCCGCAACGCGCGGAAGACGTCATCCCCGACACCGTCGTCATCTCGAGCGACGACATCGCCCGTGCGGGCGCCGGCTCCGTCGCCGACGTGCTGCGCCGCCAGCGCGGCATCGAAATCGGCCGCAACGGCGGCGCCGGCACCAATACGACCGTGTTCCTGCGCGGCGCCAACGGCAACCAGGTCGTCATGCTCGTCGACGGTGTGCGCATCGGCTCCGCTACCACGGGTGCGGCCTCGTGGAACGCGATCCCGCTGTCGTCCATCGACCACATCGAAATCGTCTACGGCCCCCTGAGCTCCCTGTACGGTGCGGATGCCATCGGCGGTGTCGTGCAGATCTTCACGAAGAAAAGCCAGGGTGCGCCGATGTTCAGCGCCAGCGCGGGCGGCGGTACCTACGGCACCAATCAATACGACGCCAGCGTGCAAGGCTCGACGGGCGGTGAGCACAGCGTGACGTATGCGCTGTCCGGCGCGCGCGAAGAATCGGACGGTTTCTCGTCCACGCGTCCCGGCTCGTCGAGCTACAACGCCGACGATGATGGCTACACGCGCAACAGCGTCAATGCGCGGCTCGCCCTGCGCCTGGCGGAAGGCCACGAGATCGGCGCGCAGTTCCTGCAGAGCCGCCTGAACGCGCAATACGACAGCGGCAAGTCGGCCTTCGACACCCATAACATCCAGGAAGTCGACAGCTATGCCGTGTTCCTGAACAACCGCTTCCTGCCCAACTGGCGCAGCAGCGTCCAGGTGGCGCGCTCGGAAGACAAGCTGGGCAGTTTCACCAGTACGACGCCGTCCGGAACCTCGCAGCTGAACACACGCCAGGACGAGTTCACGTGGCAGAACACGTTCGACGTCGCCGGCAACACGCTGCAGGTGCTGGCCGGCCACCGCAAGGAACAAGTCCTGTCCAGCGCCGTCAAGGACGTCAACCGCACGCGCATCACGAATTCGGTCGCGGCGTCGTACGACCTGCGCCGCGGCAGCCACCTGCTCGACGTCAGCGCGCGCAAGGACCATTCGGAATACGGCGGAAAAACGACGGGCGCCGTCGGCTACGGCTATGAATTCACGAATGACCTGCGTGCCACGGCCAGCGTCGGCACGAGCTTCCGCGCGCCCACGTTCAACGAGTTGTACTACCCGGGCTACGGCCTGACGTCGAACAAGCCGGAACGGGGCCGCAACGCGGAAGCGGGTGTGCAGTACCGCGTGGCCGGCGTCGACCTGCAGGCGAACTACTACCGCAACCGTTTGACGGACATGATCGTCTCCGTCACGCCGTGCCCGGACCGCCCGAACGGCAGCTGTGCGTACAACGTCAACCACGCGCTGCTGGAAGGCCTGACCCTGGCAGCGGACACCCGCGTCGGCAACCTCGACCTGCGCGCCAGCGCCGACCTGCAGGACCCGCGCGACGAAACGACCGGCAAGCAGCTGGCCCGCCGCGCGCGCCGCCACGCCAGCTTCACGGCCGACTACGCGGTGGGCCCGGTGGACGCCGGCGTCGAGCTGCAGGCCTCTGGCCGCCGCTTCGACGATGCCCTCAACGCCAACCGCCTCGGCGGCTATGGACTGCTGAACCTGTACACTACCTGGCACATGACGCGCGACTGGTCGCTGCTGGTCCGTCTCGACAACGCGGCAGACAAGCATTACGACCTGGCGCGCAACTATGGCACTGCCGGGCGCACCTGGTTTGCCGGCATCCGCTACGGAGTTCGCTAACCAATGTTCCGACGAGCCATGCACCCTGTTCCACCGCCCCTGCGCCAGCGCGCCCTTCCGATCATCGCCACGCTGCTGTGCGTGGCGGTCGCCAGCCTGCTCGTCGCGGGCATGAGCGGATCGATTGCGGTGGCGCCGGCCGAGCTGCCGGACGCGGTGGCGCAGGTGCTGCGCGGCCGTCCGGAATCGCTGGCCGCGTCGCTCGTCGAGCTGCGCGCCGGCCGTGCGCTGATGGCCTTCGTCACCGGCGGCGCGCTCGCGCTGGCCGGCGTCATGATGCAGGCGCTGCTGCGCAATCCGCTTGCCGATCCGTATGTTCTCGGCATTTCGGCCGGCGCATCGGTCGGCGCGCTGTTCGCGCTCCTGATGATGTGCGCGGCCGCCACCGTGGACGGCGCGGCGATGGCCGGTGCGGTGACGGTCGCCCTGCTGCTGTACCTGCTGGCGCGGCGCGACATGCGCAGCGGAGTCGCGGTCGAGGGCGGTACGTCGATGCTGCTGTTGACGGGCACGATCCTGCAGTCGGCCAGCATGGCGCTCGTCACGCTGATGCTGTCGATCGCGCCGGAAGGGCGCCTGCGCAGCATGGTGTTCTGGATGATCGGCGAACTGGCCGGCGCGCCGCTGCGCGTCCTGCCCTGGATCGTGCTGGGCGCCGCGCTTGCGTACGCGCTGTGCAACGCGCGCGCGATGAACATGCTTGCGCTTCACGCGGAAGCCGCTGCCACGCTGGGCGTGCGCGTCGGCGCCGTGCGCAAGGGCCTGTTCTTCGTGTCGGCCGTGCTGACGGCGAGCGCGGTGACCAGCGCCGGCGCCATCGGCTTCGTCGGCCTGATCGTGCCGCATGCCTGCCGGTTCGCATTCGGCCCCGACCACCGCGTACTCATCCCGGCCGCCGTGCTGGGCGGCGGCAGCCTGCTCGTGCTGTGCGATACGGTCGCGCGCACGGTCGTCGCGCCAACCCAGCTGCCCGTTGGCGCCATCACGGCGCTGATCGGCACGCCCGTCTTCCTGTATCAACTGCACCGCATGCACAAATGACGATCGCCACCCGACAACTGGAACTGCGCGCCGGGGACCGCGTGCTTGTGCATGGTCTGGACTGGAGCGTGGCCGCCGGCGAATGCTGGTCCATCATCGGCCGCAACGGCGCCGGCAAGAGTACCCTGCTGCGCACCATGGCCGGCCTGCGCGCGCCCGACGCCGGCGCCATCGCGCTGCACGGCCGGCTGCTGCCCGACTGGCCGCTGGAAGCGCTGGCGCGCGAACGCGCTTATCTGCCGCAGTCGCGCAGCGACGCCTTCGCCTACAGCGTGATGGAAACCGTGCTGTCCGCGCGCCATCCGTACCACGCGAACCATTACTGGGAACAGAGCGACGACCACCACGCGGCCGTGAATGCCCTGGCCGCGATGGAAGTCGACCACCTCGCCTCCCGCGACGTGCGTACGCTGTCGGGCGGCGAGCGCCAGCGCGTGGCCATCGCCGCGCTGCTCGCGCAGGACTCGCCGCTGCTGCTGCTGGACGAGCCGGCGAACGCGCTCGACCTGGCGCACCAGGTACGCACGATGTCGCTGTTGTCGCGCCTGTGCCGGCAAAGCGGCAAGACCATCGTGATGATCGGCCACGACCTGAACCTGGCACACAGTATCTCCACCCACGCCCTGCTGCTGATGGGCGACGGCCGCTGGCATGCCGGCACCGTCGACGACGCGCTGCAGGCACCGCTGCTGAGCAGCTATCTCGGCCATCCGATCGACGCGATCGAGAACAAGGGCCGCCGTATTTTCATTCCCCTGGAGGCCCCGCATGACTGACATGACCCATGAACAAACCGCCGAACTGAACGAGCGCCACCGCGCGCGCATGGAACGCAAGAAGGCGGTCATCGACGCCAAGATCGCCGCGGCCGACAAGAACATCGGCATCATCATCGTCAACACCGGCAACGGCAAGGGCAAGAGCTCGAGCGCGTTCGGCATGGTGGCGCGCGCGCTGGGCCACGGCATGAAGGTCGGCGTCGTCCAGTTCATCAAGGGCGCGATGTCCACCGGCGAAGAGCTGTTCCTGCGCCGTTTTCCCGACGACGTGAGCTTCCACGCGATGGGCGAAGGCTATACGTGGGAGACGCAGAACCGCGAGCGCGACGTCGCCAAGGCCGAGGAAGCCTGGGAGCAGGCGCGCCGCTTCCTGCGCGACCCGGCCTATGGCCTCGTCGTGCTGGACGAACTGAATATCGCGTTGAAGTATCGCTACCTCGACGTGCACACCGTGATCGCCGACCTTCTCGACCGCCCGGAGATGCAGCACGTCGTCGTGACGGGCCGCGCGGCGCCGCCGGAACTCATCGCCGTCGCCGACACGGTCACCGAAATGAACGTCGTCAAGCACGCCTTCAAGGCGGGCATCGCGGCGCAGGCCGGGACGGAGTGGTGATGGGCACCGGCGCCCGCATGGTCCTGGTCGCGGCCATCGCGTCCGGCCAGGGCAAGACGACGGTGACGGCCGCGCTGGCGCGCCGGCTGCGCCGCATGGGCCAGCGCGTGCACGTGTTCAAGTGCGGACCGGACTTCATCGACCCGATGGTCCTCGAACACGCGAGCCGCGCGAAAGTCCATACGCTCGACCTGTGGATGGTCGGGCTGGAACAGAGCCGCCAGCGCCTGGCCCGCGCCGCGCGCGAAGCGGACGTCGTGCTGGTCGAGGGCGTGATGGGCCTGTACGACGGCGATCCGTCCGCCGCCGACCTCGCGCGTGCATTCGACCTGCCCGTGTTGGCCGTGATCGATGCGGCCGCGATGGCGCAGACGGCCGGTGCCGTCGTCATGGGCCTGCGCGACTACGGGCCCGTACGCATGGCCGGCGTCGTCGCCAACCGCATCGCGAGCGAAGGCCATGCACGCATGGTGGCGGCGTCGCTGCGCGACATCCCGCTGATTGCGACCTTGCCGAAGCAGGCACGCCGGCTGCCCGAGCGCCATCTCGGCCTCGTCGTGCCGGGCGAAGTCGCCGACATCGACGCCATCCTCGACGAGCTGGCCGACCAGCTGCAACTGGACGAGGCGCAATGGAACGCCCTGGCGCCGCAACTCCCTAACGAGGCATTGCCGGAAGAACCGGTCGCGCCGCTGCTCGCCGGGAAGACGGTGGCGATCGCACGCGACGCCGCGTTCTGCTTCCTGTACCCGGCCAACGTCGACACGCTGGAAGCGCTGGGCGCGCGCATCACGTGGTTTTCGCCGCTGGCGGACGAGCCGGTGCCGCAGGATGCCGACGCCGTCTACCTGCCGGGCGGCTACCCGGAACTGCACGGCGAAACGCTGGCGCAGGCCGGACGCTGGCAGGCATCGATCCGCACGGCGCATGCATCCGGCCGCCCGATCCTCGCCGAATGCGGCGGCATGATGGTGCTGGCCGAGTCGCTCGCCGACAAGGAAGGCCGCGACTGGCCAATGGCGGGCCTGCTGCCGGGCCGCGTGCTGATGCAGCCTCGCCTCGCGGGACTCGGGTCGCAGGGCCTGGCCACGCAGGCCGGGCAGATGCGCGGCCACACTTTTCACTATTCGCGCCTCGAGACGCCGCTCGCCCCTGCCGCGTGGACGGTCAAGCATCCGTCGGGCGCGCAGGGCGAAGGCGTGTACCGCGTCGGCTCACTGACCGCGTCGTACTTCCACGCGTTCTTCGCCTCGAATCCGGCCGCCACGGCCAGCCTGCTGCGGGGAGAACTGGCATGACACGCACCCTCCTCCTCGGCGGCGCGCGGTCCGGCAAGAGCGGCCTGGCCGAACGCCTCGCGCGCGAATCCGGCAAGGACGTCGTCTACGTCGCGACGTCGTTTGCGGGCGATGCCGAGATGGCGGACCGCATCGCCCACCATCGCGCGCGCCGGCCGGCCGGGTGGACGACGGTGGAGGAAGCGACGGCGCTGGCGGCCACCTTGCGCACGCTGTGCGCGCCGGATCGCGTCGTGATCGTCGACTGCCTCACGCTGTGGCTGACGAATTTGCTGTTCTCCGTGCACCAGGATTTTCCGGAAGTAGGCCCCATCGACCTCCCCGCGCCGTTCGTGAGCGAACGCGCGGCATTGATGGCCTGGCTGGAGGCGCCGCCGACGGGCGACGTCATCTTTGTATCGAACGAAACCGGGATGGGTATCGTGCCCTACGGCGCCGTCTCGCGCGCGTTCGTGGACGAAGCGGGCCGCCTGAACCAGGACGTCGCGGCGCGCTGCGACCGCGTGCTGTTCGTCGCGGCCGGCCTGCCCCTCGTGCTGAAAGGCGCGCCATGCTGAGCGGGCTGGCGCCGACGACGCTCGCGCTGGCGCTCGTCGCCGGCGTGCTGCTCGACCTGTTGTTGGGCGAGGTGCGGCGCTGGCACCCGCTCGTCGGCTTCGGCCGGCTGGCTTCCGACCTGGAGCGCCGGCTCAACGCGGGACGCTCGCGCATCGCGCGCGGGCTGCTCGCGTGGGCCCTTGCCGTGCTGCCGTTGTGCGCGCTGGCCTGGCTCGCGTGCGCGTACGCCGGCGCGGCCGTCCACGCGCTGCTGCTGTACCTGGGCATCGGCCTGCGCAGCCTGCGCGACCACACGCTGCCGATCCATGCGGCGCTCGTGCGCGGCGATCTCGATGCGGCGCGCGGGCTGACCTCGCGCATCGTCAGCCGCGACACCCACCACGCCGGCGAATCGGACCTCGCCAAGGCCGGCGCCGAATCGCTGCTCGAAAACGGTAACGACGCCGTGTTCGGTACGCTGTTCTGGTTCCTCGTCGGCGGCGGCACCGGTGTCGTGCTGTTCCGCCTCGCGAACACGCTGGACGCCATGTGGGGCTATCGCAATGCGCGCTTCAACCTGTTCGGCCGCGTAGCCGCACGCGTCGACGATGTGCTGAACTATGTGCCGGCGCGCCTCACCGCCCTGTCGTACGTGCTGCTGGCGGAACGGGGACGGCTGCTCGCCTGGCGCTGCTGGCGCGCGCAGGCACCTGCGTGGACCAGCCCGAACGCGGGCCCCGTGATGGCGAGCGGCGCGGGCGCGCTGGGCGTGCAGCTGGGCGGCGCGGCCGTGTATGACGGCGTGACGGAACAGCGCCCTCCGCTCGGCACCGGTCCCGACGCGTGCGCGGACGACATCCTGCGCGCCTGGCGCCTCGTGTGGCGCACGACACTGCTGTGGGTCGTCGTCGCCGGCGTCGCGCTGTTCGCAGTGGATGGGGTGCTCCATGCTTGAACACGGCGGCAACCTGCGCGCGGCGCAGCAGCGCTACGGCGGCACGGACTGGATCGACCTCTCCACCGGCATCAATCCGCACGGCTATCCGGCGCCCGCGCCGACGCCGGATGCGTGGCACCGCCTGCCTGAGCGGGATCCTGCGCTCGTCAAGGCGGCATGCGACTACTACGGTGCGCCGCACCTGCTGCCCGTCGCGGGCACGCAGGCCGCGATCCAGGCCCTGCCGCGCCTGAGGGCCGAGCTGGCCGGGCCGGCGCGCGTGACGGTGTCCGCGCCGTCGTATGCGGAACACGCGCATCACTGGGGCCGCCACGGCCACGTCATGCGCGAGGTGGCGTACGATGCGCTCGACGATGCGGTGGCCGGCAGCGACGTGGTCGTCGTCATCAACCCCAACAACCCGACCGGCGCGACGGTGGCACCGGAACGGCTGCTGGACTGGGCCGAACGACTCGCTGCACGCGGCGGCTGGCTCGTCGTGGACGAAGCGTTCGGCGATACCGCACGCGCGCTCAGCGTCTCCGGTCACGCTGGCCGGCCTGGCCTTATCGTGCTGCGCTCCGTCGGCAAGTTCTTCGGCCTGGCCGGCTTGCGGCTCGGCTTCGTCGGCGCGAACGCTCCCCTGCTGACGGCGCTGGACGACCTGCTCGGGCCATGGGCCGTCAGCGGTCCGGCGCAGGAGATCGCGATCGCGGCCCTGCGCGACCACGGCTGGCAACAGGCCACGCAGACCCGCCTCGCACACGCCGGCGCGCGCATGCACGCGCTGCTGGCCGACCACGGCATCGACGCCCACGGCACCCCGCTGTTCCACTGGTGGGCGGAGCCGCGCCCCGGGGCCTTTCATGAACACATGGCGCGGCGCGCGATCTGGGTACGGCTGTTCCCGGACGCGGCGCGCGGCATCCGCGTCGGCCTGCCGGGGAACGAATCCGCATGGCGGCGCATCGAACAAGCACTCCGGGAATGGAACGAGACATGAAACCATCGATCATCGCAGCCGCGCTCCTGCTCGCGGCCAGCCTGCAGGCGCAGGCCGCCGTCAGCGTCAAGGACGACGCAGGCGCCACCGTCACCGTCGCGAAACCCGCCCAGCGCGTGATCTCGCTGGCGCCCCACGTCACCGAGCTGCTGTTCGCGGCGGGCGGCGGCAGCCATGTGGTAGGCGTCGTCTCGTACAGCGACTTTCCCGAGGAAGCGAAGAAGATCCAGCAGATCGGCTCCAATCGCGAAGTCGACCTGGAACGCATCATGGCGCTGAAGCCCGACCTGGTCGTCGTCTGGCGCCACGGTAGTTCCGAGCGCCAGATCGAGATGGTGCAGAAGCTTGGCATCCCGATGTTCCACAGCGAGCCGCAAAAGCTGGAAGACATCGCGGACAATGTGCAGAAGCTCGGCCAGTTGATGGGCACCGAGGCCGTCGCCGGCCCGGCCGCGGCCAGCCTGCGCGGCAAGATCGCCGACCTGCGCGCCCGCTATGCCAGACGCCCCGTCGTGCGCAGTTTTTACCAGGTGTGGGACAAGCCACTGTACACGCTGAACGGCCGCCACATCGTCAGCGACGCGCTGCGCCTGTGCGGCGGCGAGAACATCTTCGACAAGCTGCCCGTGACGGCGCCCGTCGTGTCGGTCGAAGCCGTGCTGCAGGAGAATCCGGAAGCGATCTTCGCCACCGCCGAAAAAAACTACGGCGGCGTGAGCCTCTGGAAGCCCTACGGGACACTCACCGCCGTCCGCAACGACAACCTGTTCATCATCGACGGCAACCTGCTCAACCGCTCCGGCCCGCGCATGATCGCCGGTGCCGCGCAGCTGTGCGAGAAGCTCGAACTGGCGCGCAGCCATCGCAGCAAATGAGCCGCTTCCCGTATTCCACCCTGATGGTGCAGGGCACGACGTCGGACGCCGGCAAGAGCACGCTCGTCGCCGCGCTGTGCCGGTTGCTGGTGCGCCGCGGCGTGCGCGTGGCACCGTTCAAGCCGCAGAACATGGCCCTGAACAGTGCCGTCACGAGCGACGGCGGCGAGATCGGCCGCGCGCAGGCGCTGCAGGCCATCGCCGCCGGCCTGGAACCGCACACGGACATGAACCCGGTGCTGCTGAAACCGTCGAGCGACACCGGCGCGCAAGTCGTCATCCACGGCCGCGTGCGCGCCGAGATGAACGCGCGCGACTACCACCAGTACAAGACGGTGGCGATGCAGGCCGTGCTGGCATCGCATGCGCGCCTGCTGGCGCAGTACGACGCCGTGATCGTGGAAGGCGCGGGCAGCCCGGCCGAAATCAACCTGCGCGACCGCGACATCGCCAACATGGGCTTCGCGGAAGCGGTCGACTGTCCGGTGATCCTCGTCGCGGACATCGACCGCGGCGGCGTGTTCGCCCACATCGTCGGCACGCTCGCCTGCCTGTCGGAGAGCGAACGGGCCCGCATCAAGGGCTTCGTCATCAACCGCTTCCGCGGCGACATCAAGCTGCTCGAACCGGGCCTGGACTGGCTGGAAGAACAGACGGGCAAGCCGGTGCTGGCCGTGCTGCCCTATCTGCACGGGCTGTATCTCGATGCGGAAGATGCCGTGCAGGCCGTCACGCCCGGTACCGGCGCGTTCCGCGTGGTCGTCCCCAGCTATCCGCGCATGAGCAATCACACGGACTTCGATGCGCTGCGCGTCCATCCCGACGTCGACCTGCGCTTCGTGCGCGAAGGCGAGCCGATGCCGGATGCGGATCTCATCATCCTCCCCGGCAGCAAGAACACGCGCGGCGATCTCGCGTGGCTGCACGCGCAGGGCTGGCCGGAGCGCATTCGCCGCCACCTGCGCTATGGCGGCAAGGTGATCGGCATCTGCGGCGGCTTCCAGATGCTGGGGTCCTGCGTCGACGATCCGCACGGCGTGGAAGGCGATACCGGCCACTCCAAAGGCCTCGGCTTGCTGGACCTGGGCACGACGCTGACACGCCAGAAGCGCCTCGCGCAGGTGACCGGCCGCTGCGTGTTCGCGCCGGATGCGCTGGCGGCGGCCGTTGCCGGGTACGAGATCCACATGGGCGTGTCGACGGGCGATGCCTTGTCCCGGCCCGCATTCGACATCGACGGCCGGCCGGAAGGCGCCTGCTCGGACGACGGCCAGGTGCTGGGCACCTATCTGCACGGGCTGTTCGACCATGCCGACGCGTGCGCGGCCCTGCTGCGCTGGGCCGGGCTGCACAGCGGACATGTCGTCGACACGGCCGCGTTGCGCGAGGCGAGCCTGGACCGGATCGCGGATGCGGCCGCACCGCTGCTCGACCGGCTGATGGCCCTCGTTGATAAAAATTAAAACTCTGTGACGTATGTAATTTAACTACGAAACATTGTTGACTTGACCAGCAGTAAACCGTACATTTCACCCTCATAAGTAGTAAAAATACTATTCGCCCGCCTGGGCACGAGGGGACATCATGGCACTTTGCTGCATCCATCCGGTCGCGCACGACGCACGACATCCTTCCCCCTCCGGCGATCCCGCTACCTGACACGCCCCGCGTGTCGGCCGGCGGTGCCCGGGGCGCTTGGGGCCCGCCGGCTTGTCCAGCAAGCGCGATCCGACTGGAGACCTTCATGCATTTCCGGAAGACCCCGGCTGCGCTCTACGTGGCCAGCCTCGTTGCGTCCATGCTGCCGGCGGCGCACGCCGGCCCGATCCCCGCGGCCCACGTGTACCACAACCACATGCCGAATTTCTGGCCCTTTTATGCGGTCGACCCGGCAGCGAAATACGACGCCACCCCGGTCGGCGCGCCGGTCCGGTACACGGCCGACGGCGAGGTGATCAACCTGAAGAACAATCCGCCCTCCGGCTACCGCTACTACCTGCCGGCCGCGCTGGGCGGCGGGATCATGCCGCACGACGACCTCGTGTCCTACTACACGCCGGACGCCAAGACGGGGGCTTACCAGTACTGGCCGATCCAGGTCGCGAACGAGCTGCAGTCGTGGTCCGGCGGCCGCGGGCAGGTCCACGTGACGATGTCCGGCGCCGTCGTCAACAACGTGCAGAGCCTGGAGACCCTGCAGAACGTCCCCGGCTACACCAACCCGTCTTGGGGCCAGCCGTGGTCGAACACGGTGGGCGCGCTGCGCACGCAGAACAACTTCCGCACGCTGGACACGGTCCACTTCACGGGCCACCACTCGATGGGACCCCTCGTCGGCGCCGACTACTTCCTGAAGGACCTGCTGTTCCAGAACGCGACGCTCGCGCAGTCGTATTTCCTGGGCGGGAACTTCGTCTCGTCGAAGGGTTACTTCCCGACGGAGCTGGGCTTTTCGGAGCGCCTGATTCCGAGCCTGGCGAAGCTCGGCGTCCAGTGGTCCGTCCTCGGCAACAACCATTATTCGCGCACGCTGAAGGATTATCCGTACGCGACCTACGACGCGAACGGCGACACGCTCACGTCGCCGCCGAACCGCGCGGACCTGCGCAACACGTCCGCGACGGGCAGCTGGGTGGCCGCGCAGATGGCGCACGAACAGCAGGTCATCGTGAACAAATTCCCGTTCGCGTCCACGCCGCACTGGGTGCGCCACGTCGATCCGGCCACGGGCGCGGTGACGAAGATCGCGGGCGTGCCGGTCAGCCAGAACGGTTCCTGGCTGGAAGGCTGGGAAGGCGCCGTCACCGTCGACGAGATCGCGCCCTATGCCGCACTGGAACCGCGCCAGTTCTTCGTTGTCGCGCATGACGGCGACAATTCCAGCGGCCGCGCCGGTTCGCTGCCCACGTGGCAGGCGGGCTACAACACGACCTGTGCCGGCAGCGGCTACTGCCTCGGCATCGACGAATACCTGCGCGCGAACCCGATCCCCGCGGGCGACGTGCAGCACGTGCAGGATGGCTCGTGGGTCGACACGCGCGATTCCTCGTCCGATCCGACCTGGTACCACTGGCATCTGCCGTTCCTGATCTGGAAGGGACAGTTCGCGGACTTCAACCGCGTCAAGGGCATGAGCCTCGCGCCGAAGACCAACCTGAAAGGCGTGCAGGAAGGCGCGACCGTGTCGTTCGAATACGGCTGGCACTACCTGGAGCGGAACTTCGCGCTGCTGCAGGCGGCGCTCAATTACGCGAAGACGGCGGAGCAGATCTGGCTCGACGGCCATCCGAACCACTGGTCGCCCACCACGGCCGCGGACAAGCAGGTGACGTATACCGGCAACCAGCTGAACCCGTGGATGATGTCCTTTCCCGTCAAGGGCGACGCCGCGAAAGACTACGCAGGCGGCGCGAACCCGGCGGAACTGGGCTGGTATTTCCTGCTGCCCGCGATGGACTCGGGCTTCGGCTACTACGACGAGAACAAGGACGACGACGTCAAGCCGACACTGGCCTTCAACAATTCTCTGGCCTTCTCGAAGCCGTACGTGCAGGCGAACGCCGCGCAGGACCGCACCGGCCCGTCCGTGTGGTGGCCGCAGCGCTATCCGTACAATCCCGGTTCCGTGAACGCGTCCAAGGCCGAAGGCTGGACCGTCCAGCACTACAGCAGCGACTTCGCCGTGTACACCTACGGCTACGACGTGTCGGGCATCACGGGCGCCGTCGTGAAGGTACGCGTGCACGCATCGAACAACATCGACGCGAACGACGACACGTATAAGGTCTACGATCCGGCCGCACTCGCGGGCACGCCCGGCCTGGCCATCACCCCGGCCAGCGTGAGCGCGTGGCAGAGTTTCCCGATGAAGGTGCGCGACCTGCAGCCGGACATCAACGGTGTCGACTGGATCCCGGGCACGCGCGACACCTTGCAGGTCCTGCCCGCGCAGGAGATCGGCGACCTGTACTACGTCTACCTGTCGGGCTTCCGCAACCAGCTGCTCGATTACTACGTCGAGATGACGGACAGCCGCGGCAACGTGACGCGCAGCGACATCCAGCAGGTATTCGTCGGCGCCGGCACATACTCGCCGTCGTCCACCGGCTCCGGTTTCGTGGAAGACGTGAACGGCAAGGTCGCGGGCGTCTATCCGTTCCTCGTCGTCGACAAGGAACCGCCGGGCACGCCCGGCACCATCGTCGCATCGCAGTTGACCGACCGCTCGGTGACGCTGGCCTGGCCGGCCGCCACCGACAACGTGGGCGTCACCGGCTACACGGTCTACCGTAACGGCACCGCGGTCGGCACGACGGCCGCGACGGCCTACACCGACAGCGGCCTCGCTCCGTCGACCCTGTATTCGTACAGCGTGACGGCGCAGGATGCGGCGGCCAACGTGTCCGCGCAATCCGCCGTCACAAGCGTCACGACGAAAGCGGCCGACACGATCGCGCCGACCGTGCCGGGCCAGCCGGTCGCCGGCACGGTGACGCCGACGTCCATCGCACTGACCTGGGCGGCATCGACGGACAACTACGGCGTGACGCAGTACGTCGTCTACCGCAACGGCGCGCAGGCCGGCGGCGTCGTCGCCACCGGCTTCACGGACACCGGCCTTTTGCCGTCGACGACCTATGTGTACACCATCGTCGCGAAGGACGCGGCAGGGAATGCATCGGCCGCATCCACCGCACGTTCGGTGACGACGGCCGCCGGCAACGTCGCCAACGTCTACTACAGACTACCGTCGGGCTGGAGCACGGCGAACATCCATTACGCGCCGAACGGCGGCGCGTGGACGACGTCGCCCGGCGTGGCGATGCAGGCGGCGTGCAGCGGCTGGATGTCGTCGACGCTGAATCTCGGCAGCGCGACCGGCCTGCAAGCGGTCTTCAACAACAACGCGAGCACGTGGGACAACCACGGGGGCGCCAATTACGCCCTCGGCACCGGCATCTCGGCCGTGAACAACGGCGCGGTCACGACCGGCGCCAGCCCGTGCACGCCCGACACGACGGCGCCCGCGGCACCCGCGAACCTGCGCGCGACGGCCGTCGC
>Ga0187844_10001587_pt1 | contig 17122 bp, 16 predicted proteins | sample SpaLakP09_SKY_50_FD_134517 | JGI IMG/M metagenome (GOLD analysis project Ga0187844, IMG submission 134517) | Oligotrophic lake water microbial communities from Sparkling Lake, Wisconsin, USA - SP09_SKY_50 | ecosystem: Environmental > Aquatic > Freshwater > Lake | place: USA: Sparkling Lake...
ATTCTTAGATGATGTCTTTATTGAAGATAGAAATTTGATGGGTGGTGGGTTTAAAGTCGTTATGGAAGCTTTCAATTCAAGCCGCCCATTAATCGGTGCACGTGGCGTTGGCCTAGCCCAAGGTGCAATAGATCACGCTAGCGCTTATATTCAAGAGCGTAAAGCCTTTGGGCAAAAGATTTCTGACTTTCAAGGAATTCGCTGGATGCTAGCTGATATGGCGATTCAAACTGAAGCAGCTCGACATTTAGTTTACCGCGCAGCATCTCTTGTAGATCAAGGGGCCCCTAGTGCAGAGCTTGCCCCAATTGCTGCCATGGCAAAGTGTTTTGCTTCCGATACCGCTATGAAAGTTGCTACAGATGCAGTTCAACTCTTTGGAGCTGCTGGAGTATCTGCAGAATATCCTATCAATCGTTATTTTAGAGACGCAAAAGTATTACAAATCATTGAAGGTACTAATCAAATTCAACGAAATATTATCTCTAACGGGATGCTAGGAAAAGTTGAACGAATTCGATAATTTTTTAAATAAGGTGCGTAATATGAACAATTCAAATATTCCTGTAGTTGGATTAGGCCTATATTTTGAAGACTTGCCAGTAGGTAAAAAATTTCAGACTATTGGTAGAACGGTCATGGATGCGGATATTTGTGCCTTTTGTAATGTTATACATATGACTGAAGTTCTATTCACAGATATGGAATTTGTAAAAAATGAATCAGACATTAAAGGACGTATTGCACCAGGTAGTTTCATTTATGGAATTTCTGAGGGATTACTCGCACAATCAACTATGCAAAAAACAGGCTATGCATTTCTCAATATGGAATTGACCGTTCACAAGCCTGTATTTGCAGGAGATACTGTATATGTTATGTGCGAGGTAATTGAATCTCGTTTATCAAAAAGTCGAGCAGGTCGTGCACTAGTTCGAACATCTAATCAAGTAATAAATCAACGCGGAGAAATTGTACTAACTTACACCCCACTTCGAATGGTTAAATGTAAAACAAGTAACTAACTAAATAGTTTTTATAAAAATCAAATAACTTGCGAGGAAGACAACATGAAAAGTTTTCAACTGATTATTTTATTCAGCCTTAATTTAATACTCCATGGTCTAAGTCCTTTGGCTCAGTCTCAAGAAGCTTACCCTAGTAAACCTATCCGGTTAGTTCTAGGATTTGCTGCAGGCGGAGGTACAGATGTGATCACGCGTGCACTAGCTCAAAAAATGGGAGAAATACTTGGGCAACAAGTTATTGTTGATAACAAAGTAGGTGCAAACGGAAATATTGCTGGAGAATTTGTGGCCACTGCGCCAGCGGATGGATACACTCTACTTTACAACACATCATCAATTGCAATTAGTCCAGGGTTATATCCCAAGCTAAATTTTGACATTAGTAAAGACTTAACTCCTGTAAGTATTACTGCTAACCTTCCCATAGTGTTAGTCCTAGCCAAAAAACTTAATATAAAAAATTCTCAAGATTTCGTTGCTTATCTTAAAGCAAATCCAGGCAAATTAAACTACGCATCAGCTGGCAATGGGAATATCACACATCTATCCGCATTGCTTTTTATGCAAGCCACCGGTACCTCGGCCACACATGTTCCCTATCGAAGTGAAGCGCCTGCAATTACGGATTTAGTTAGCGGTCAAGTAGATTTTTATTTGGGTACCGCTCCAGGTGTGATCCCATTCATTAAAGATGACCGCATCAATGGTGTGGCGGTAAGCACATTAAAGAGAATGGAAAGTATGCCTCAACTTCCAACCATGTCTGAGACTGTTGCAAAAGGACTAGAACTCGGAGCTTGGTCTGGGATTATGGCTCCCATTGGAACCAAACCTGAAATTATAAATAAGCTCAACGTTGTCATTGTTCAAGCTCTGAAAGATAAAACTTTATTAGAAAAATTTGCCCTGCAGGGTGCTGAGGCAAGGCATAGTTCACCTACGCAATATGGTAGTTTTATTCAGTCTGAAATAACTCGCTGGGGACAAATAATTCGCTTAAATTCAGTGAAAATGGATTAATCTTAAGGTTATACTAAAAATGAATACTACCGTCCTTGCCCTCGAGGAAATGAAAAAAATTGTAGATCAGTCTTCAAGATATGTTTCCCCAAAAATTGATCTTCATATCAATTACCATCGTTCAGCAAAACCTTGTGATCTTTATACTAAAGAAATAATTACAAATTTAGGGTCAACTATTGATGTTGCACAATCTCGAATTACAGATGAAGCAAATAGGTTAATTACAGCTGGTCGATGTTTTTATATGATTTCTGAACCACCACCTATAAATAATAGCGCTATAAAAATAACTTAACCGAAAGAGGATTAAATGATTAATCAATTACTTTACGCATTTAGTATTTTGGTAACATTCTTGGGCTTAACTTTGACTCCTGAGACCTCAGCCCAAAGTAATTGGCCAAGTAAACCGATTCGTCTAATTGTCCCATTTGCTGCTGGGGGCGCAACTGATCAAGTAGCGCGACTTATATCAGTAAAAATAAGTACCGCCTTAGGTACTAATGTCATTGTTGAAAATAGGCCTGGAGCTAATGGCAATATTGGCGCAGACTTTGTCTCTAAATCAAGCCCTGACGGCTATACTTTTTTACATACAACTTCGGCAATAGCTTTTACTGCAGCATTTAAACAAAAAGTTGGGTATGACTTAGAAAAAGACTTACAGCCTGTATCTTTAGTAATCCATCAACCATTACTTATAATGTCCAGTTTACAATCAGGAATTTTGGATGCTAGTTCATTAAAAGAGTTCATTAAAATAAATAAACATGTTGCATATGGATCATCTGGAAATGGTAACCTGACTCATTTAGCTATGTATGTCATATTAAACTCTATGACTAAAAATACAACTCATGTGCCATACAAAGGGGGGGCCGCTGCATTCCCCGATTTTATAGCGGGTCGTTTTGATCTTTTTGCAGATCCAATAAATTCTGCTTATCCTTATGTAAATGATAAGCGTGTAACTGCATTAGCAGTTACAAGTGAGAAAAGATCATCTCTAGCACCTCAAGTTCCTTCTGTTAGTGAATCTCTTTTACCTGGTTTTACTATGAGTGCTTGGCAAGGTTTATTAGCTCCGGCAAACACTCTACCTGACATCATTAACCGCATACAAACTTCCTATGCAAAAGCACTAAATGATTCAGATGTAAAGAATAAATTAGCGTCTCAAGGGGCAGAGTCTGTAGGATCAACTAGTGAAGATTTTAAAAAATTTATGCAATTAGAAATTGTTCGATGGGAAAAAATTGTTCAATTTTCAGGAATAACGGCTGACTAAAATAATAGCAATTGACAAAAGGATAACCGAATGGGGCCGTTGAATGGATTGAAAATTGTTGAATTAGCAGGCATAGGGCCTTCTCCGTTTGCAGCAATGCTCTTGGCTGACTTAGGAGCAACAGTTATTCGAATTGATCGACCGGTTCCAGTAAAACTCGGAATAGATCGTCCGTTAAAATTTAATCTCCTCTTACGTAATCGGCAGAATCTATCATTAGACTTAAAAAGTCCTGCTGGTCGGAATCTAGTACTTGAGCTTATTGATAAAGCCGATGGTTTTATTGAGGGTTTTCGTCCTGGAGTTACTGAAAGATTAGGTCTAGGACCTGTGCAATGTTTAGAAAAAAACCCGCGTTTAGTCTATGGACGAATGACTGGATGGGGACAGTCAGGCCCATTATCCCAAGCGGCTGGTCATGATTTAAATTACATAGCACTTACGGGTACATTAGGATGGATTGGTCGAAAAGACCAAGCACCTACACCTCCTTTAAATCTTGTTGGAGATTTTGGAGGTGGAGGTTTATATTTAGCCTTTGGGATGCTTGCCGCAATTTTAGAAGCTCGTAACTCAGGTATTGGTCAGGTAGTTGATGCTGCAATTATTGATGGGGCTGCCTCTTTAGCAACATCTATATTTGGAATGCATGCCGCAGGCCTGCTCCATGAACGTGGTAATAATATTTTAGATGGAGGAGCTCCATTTTATGATGTCTATTGCTGTCGCGATGGAAGGTATATTTCTATTGCACCTATTGAGCCTAAATTTTATGCTGAGCTATGTCGGATTCTACGAATTAATCCCGAAGACCTTGGTATCCAAAATGATCGAAGTTGTTGGCCCAATTCTAAAAATATCCTTGCAAAGATTTTTATTTCCAAAGATCGTGATGAGTGGTGTAATCTTTTTGAAGGAACAGATGCATGCTTTGCTCCCGTCCTCGACGCGAATGAAGTATTAAAACATCCTCAATTATCTGCTCGACAAACTTTTATCAATCTTGATGGGGTTGTTCAACCCGCACCAGCCCCACGATTTTCACGAAGTATTACTGATAATCCCACCCCTCCAAAAGCTGCTAGTAATGCCTCAAGTATCGAGGCTATCACTGAGTGGTTAGGGCACGAGGCCTCACAAAAATGGTTAGGGCTTATAAACGAATCAAGCCAATTATCTTAAGAATAAAGTTACATTTTCTAGGTTTTATGAAAAACACCTGAAGCTCGCTGAGCAACCTCAATAACTAAGGCACGCATCTCTGGTAGAGTTTTTTGCATTCGATCAATAGGTCCTGCAATTAATAAAGCATGCGTGGCTTTTCCATTTGCATGAATAATGGGAGATGCCACACCAGCTGCCCCTTCAACTGTTTGGCTTAAACTAACTGCACATTTCTCTGATTGCACCTGCTTAACGTCTTTACGTAATTGATTGATTGAAATCAATCGACTATTTACCGGGCTTCTAAAGGGACCCATTGAAAGAAAAGATTCGATCCACTTTGGCTCTTGAAAAGATAATAGGGCTCGACCAGCAGCCGATACATAAAGAGGTCGCGTTGCTCCTATACTTACGGCATAACGAACAGCTTGATTACATTCAATCGAATCAATATAAGTAACAACATGATTTGAACGATTTATCTCCGTAAGATAAACACTCTCATTACTTCGAGTCGCAAGCTCCTCTAAGAATACCCGCGTCAAACTAGAGTACGAATGCTTAGCTAAAATATTTAGAGATAATTGCATCATTGCTGAGCCTAGTTTATAGTGATTTCCTTGAACAGTTAAGTGCCTTGAGACCACTAATGGGCGCAACAATCCCAGCAAACTACTTTTGGGGGAAGCTAGCGTCTGACTCAGTTCAGTTAAAGTCATACCATTAGCTGTATCCGATAGTGTTTCAAATATATTTAGTATCCGAAACAACGAACGAGGCCCATTAGCAGAATTTAGGGAAACCGATTTTTGATCTAGAGAGTCAATTTGCTCGTCCATATATTAAATGATTAAACTCACAAAAGAGGAAGCTGTATCATACCAGTAAGAATTCTTTTACAAGGGCCTTATTGGCAGAGTATTTGACTTAAATTATCAATACAAATATAAATAACTGACTAAACAGATGTATCTTGATTAAATTTAGGAGGTCTTTTTTGTAAAAATGCATCCATACCTTCCTTTCCTTCAGGCCCTTCGAATCCTATAAATTCTAAAGCAAGCGATGCCTCAAAGATAGGGGCGGCATTCTTGACCCAATAATTGAGCATCATTTTAGTCCAACGCAACGCCGCTGGGGCCCCCTCTGCAAATTTTGAGGCAATACTTATAGCTCGTGCTTCCACCTCCTCATCCGGCAAAGCAAGGGAAATTAAATTCATTTTTTCAGCCTCTTCCCCCGTAAATGTTTCAGCCGTCAATAAATAATATTTTGCTTTGGCAATACCACATAAAAGTGGCCAAATAATCGTTGCATGATCACCAGCAGTTACACCAATCTTTAAATGTCCGTCTGAAAATTTAGCTGTTTTAGAAGCGATCGAAACATCTGCCATAATCAGGCAGGTCAAACCTGCACCAATCGCCCAACCACGGGCAGCACTTACTATTGGCTTTCTACAGTTCAACATACCCATCACAATATTCCTTGCTTCATTCATAGTTTGCATACGTAATTCATAATTATCTCCAACTTTACGCTCATGATTCAAATCACCACCTGCTGAAAATTGTTGGCCATCCCCTGTAAAAATTATAGCGGAGATAGATTTATCCTCGTCAAGATCACGCCAAATCTCTGATACCTCCTTATGCATAAGTGCATCCATAGCTCCCATTTTTAAAGGCGATTTCATCGTAACTCTCATTACCCGTGGATGTGGGCGATCAAAGGTAAGACGTTGATAATGCGAGTATCGATCAGTCATTTTTATTTCCTTTATATAAATTAATGGTTAACTAAGTACTTCCCAATAATTAGTTGCTGAATTTGAGTAGTTCCTTCGTACAAGCGCAATAATCTAACATCTCTATAAAATCTTTCTACTTTGTATTCATGCATATAACCAGCGCCTCCGTGGACCTGTACTCCACGATCGGCTACTCTTCCAACCATTTCAGAGGTAAACATTTTGGTACAAGATACACGCATACTAATTTCAGGGTCACTCTCACCATCTATCTTATTATCAAAATGTTTTGCTGTTTCTTTAACAAGTGACCAACCACATAATATCTCTGCTTTCGAGTCAGCTAACATGGCTTGAATTAATTGAAAGTTTCCAATAGCCTGTCCAAATTGAGTTCTTTGCTTTGCATAATTAATAGATTCTTGCAATATTCGATCTGCCATACCACAAGCTAATGCAGAAATATGCAATCTACCTCGATCTAACACCTTCATCGCGGTTTTAAATCCCACCCCAGGAATTCCACCAATAATATTTTCAGCCGGAACAACAACATTATCTAAATGGACATCAGAGGTTTTTGTTCCGCGTTGTCCCATTTTTTTATCTGGTTTTCCAAGTGATAATCCAGGCAAGTTTGTGGGAATGATAAAAGCAGAGATACCCGTCGAACCTGATCCTCCCGTTCTTGCCATAAGTGTTAAAGCGCCAGCTCTAAGAGCATTTGTAATATAACGTTTAGTTCCATTAATAATATAATTCTCACCATCACGAATTGCTAATGTTTTAAGTGAACTAGCATCTGAACCCACATCCGGCTCTGTTAATGCGAAGGACATTATTAAATCGCCTGACGCTATTCTTGGTAAATAGAGTTTTTTTTGCTCAAGAGTACCGTCAATTAATATGCCTTGAGAGCCAATCCCTATATTCGTACCTACTACCGATCTAAATGCTAGTGCAGTATGCCCTAGCTCATAGACTAATTCACATTCTTGCATCATATTAAGCCCAATACCTCCAAACTCTTCCGGTATAGAGATGCCAAATAATCCAATCTGCTTCATATCTTGAATAATCTCTTGTGGAACGTCATCTAATTCTTCAACTTCATTCTCAGATGGGATTAATCTATCTTGAACAAAACGACGGACACCTTCTTTTAATAATTCAAATGTTTCGACATCTACATTCATTAATTTAATCCCCATCGACAAAAAGAAATTACAAAATAGTCTTTACTAACCATGCATTGTTAAACCACCAGAAACACTAATTACTTGACCTGTAATGAAATTCGCGTCATCACTCCCTAAAAACAATACGATTCCGGGAATATCCTCTGGTTGCCCAAGGCGTTTCAAAGGTATCGAGCGAAGTAATCCATCATAGATTTTTTTACCGTAATCGCCCTCTCCAATAAATGACTTCAACAACGCAGTTTCAGTTGGCCCAGGGCAGACTACGTTTACAAGTACGTTATTCTTAGCGCATTCTCGCGCCAATGTTTTGCTAAAAGCAATCAACCCTCCCTTACAAGCAGAATAAACTGACTCGCCAGATGAGCCGACACGTCCAGCATCAGAAGCAATATTAATAACCTTTCCGCCACCATTTTTTATCATTATAGGCACGACCGAATGCTGAAGATTTAAGGCTCCTAAAAGATTAATATTGATAACTTTTTGCCAAAAATCTGGCGATGACTCTAAAAATTGTATTGGGACATCCCATCCTGCATTATTCACAAGGATATCAATACGGCCCAATTTTTGAGAGACAGCTTCAATTTCTTTTTGAACTGCTGCATGATCAGTAATATCCAATTGAATTAATGTTAATTGAGATGAATTCCCTATACTATTCTTCAGCATTTGCAAAGATGTCTCATTAACATCAACGGCAACAATATGTACTCCTTCTTCGCAGAACCTTTTACTAAGAGCGGTACCTATACCACCGGCCGCACCAGTAATTACAGCAACTTTTCCTGTTAAACCTCTCATTAATAGCTCCTTTCTTCAAATTAACAAATGCTATTAGATGTAAGCCCTTATCGATTTGATAGGACAGAACAAAGACCTTTCATGACGGAATTTTTAGAATCAATCCTTCAAACCTAAAAATGATTTTTTTTGATTTGTAACTCCCATTCATGAAATTAATCATCTTGTGTATTCCCAACTGCTGTTTTATTTATATCAGTACTATTGCTTATATATAAGTCAAAGCTTTCAATTACCAAAAAAATTAATCAATCATGATCTATTAATAGGTAACTAATTGATTTGACAATATCTCAAGAATTCGTTAATATGAAATTTGTTTATATATAAGAACAATAATAAATGAAAAACACGTGATGGGTAAATTAAATTGATATTTATATTTTTACGCGATGATAGGCCCTCTCCTTGAAGCTGAATAATTTTAGTTTACCTTCGTCCATATTACCTACTCATTTAAATGAGTTAAGGGAGGAGGTTAGGTCATTTTTGGCATCTGAATTAGGAAATGGCAGTTATCATCGTGATGCAGCCGGATGGGATCGATATGATCCTGAATTTAGCCTAAAGATTGCGAAACAAGGTTGGATTGGAATGACTTGGCCTAAACAATATGGCGGAAAAGAAAAAAGCTTTTTAGAAAGATATGTCGTTGCAGAAGAACTTCTCTCTGCTGGCGCACCAGTCCGTGCCCATTGGCTTGCAGATCGACAAATCGGTCCACTATTATTATCAGTAGGAACAGAAGATCAAAAAATTAAATATCTTCCTAAAATTGCTGCTGGAGAATGTTTTTTTTGTGTTGGATTAAGCGAACCTGACTCTGGTTCAGATTTATCTTCGATTCGAACAAAAGCAATTAAAGTTGATGGTGGATGGAATATTCAAGGAAGTAAATTATGGACAAGCTATGCCCACATGGCTCACATGATAAATTTATTTGCAAGAACTTCTCCAGCAACAGAAACTAATCGACATTTTGGCGTGACTCAGTTCCTTGTTAACCTCCAAACGCCTGGTATTACTATTAAACCCATAGTCAATTTAGCGACAGATCACGATTTTAATGAAGTTATTTTTGATGATGTTTTTGTTTCGGATCATGCAATTATTGGGAAATTAAACGGTGCATGGGGTCAGGTTACTGGTGAACTAGCCCATGAACGAAGTGGTTCAGAAAGATGGTTAAATGCATATGGACTTCTTATTGATTTAATTGATTCGTTAGGACCAAATGTCTCTGATCAGGATGCAGAAAAAATAGGTCATTTGATCGCGCATATTTGGACCTTACATCGCATGTCATTTTCAATCTCATGGATGTTAGAAAAAGGTGAATCACCCGATGTTGAAGCTGCTATTGTCAAAGATCTTGGAACTCACTTTGATCAAAAAGTCCCTTTAATTGCAAGACAAATATTTTCTGAAAGAAAAAAAGCTTACTTAGATACGGGTAATAGCATTCATAAAACGCTTAAACGAGCTCAATTATATTCTCCATCTCACACTATCAGAGGCGGCACACAAGAAATTCTCAGAGGGATTATAGCCCGCGGGTTAGGGTTACGTTAATGACCTCTTTTGAAGATCAGTCTAATCAAAATGACGAGATGAGCCATCTGTTGGAAGATTCAGCCAGAAGAATTTTTTCAGATATATTTACTAGATCCTTAGTTCAAGATGCTGAAAATGGTGTTTGGAAATCTCAAATATGGAGCACAATAGAAGATGCTGGATTAACTCTTGCAGCCACCTCTGAAGATAGAGGCGGACCAGGGGCAGGGTCAAGTGCAATATTCACTTTGTTAAAGGTGGCCGGAGAATTTCCTGTGTTGGTACCACTTAGCGAAACCCTTTTAGCTGAGTTAATTTTAGCCAAAGCAAACCTTCCTCCATTGATTGGACCTCTTACAATCGGACCTGTATTAAGGAATGAATCTCTTAAACTCATCAAACAAAACCATATTTGGCAATTAGAAGGAGTACTCCATCAGATTCCTTGGGTTAAGCATAGTAAGTCAATGATTGTTATTGCAGACTATGAAGGACGACCAGTAACAATAGTCGTTCAAAACCCTAGAATTATTGATTCTAATACAAACTATGCAGGTGAGCCTAGACACACAATTGACTTTTTAAATACTCAACTATTTGAATCCAACATTGGATTTCACAATAGCATGACTACTGACGAATTATTTTTTCATGGCGCCTTGATGCGGGCTGTAAGTTTAGCTGGAGCCCTAGAAAAAATATTAACTCTCACAATTGATTATGCTAAAAATAGAGTTCAATTTGGTAAACCTATCGCCAAATTTCAGGCGATCCAACAACAGTGCTCAGTTCTTGCAGGAGAAGTAGCGGCTTCATCTGCCGCCGTTCAAGCCGCGATAGACTCTCTAGAGCTTGGTAATGCTAATTTTGAAATTGCTGCAGCAAAAACACGAGTTGGTGAAGCAGCTGAAATTGTTACTGCTATAGCTCATCAAGTACACGGTGCCATTGGCTTTACCCATGAGCATACTTTGCAATTATTTACGAGAAGAGCTTGGTCTTGGAGAGATGAATTTGGTAATGAGGGGGAATGGGCTACATGGATCGGAAAAAAAGTTTCCCAAATACACGGTAAGGATCTTTGGAAATTTCTGACTTCACCTTCAAATAACTAAGTTATTCCAATACCAACAGGATAAATATGAAAAACCAATTTGATATAACTTTAAATAATTTACAGGATAAAGGTCCATTGTATGGTTATAGAGTTTTAGATTTTACAAATATGATGTCGGGTCCATACTGTACGAGATTACTGGCCGACATGGGAGCGGAAGTTTTAAAAATAGAGCCTCCAGAAGGTGACCATAATCGTACACGGCGCCCTGTAAGAAATGGTCATAGTAGTTTTTTTGGCCACTTAAATTGTGGGAAAAAAAGTATCGTTCTTAATTTAAAAACTGAGCCTGGGAAAAAAGCAGCTCAGGAATTAGCCCAACAATGCGATATTGTGGTGGAAAATTGGCGCCCAGGCGTTGCAGATCGTTTGGGCGTTGGCTATGAAAGCATATCCTCTAACAATCCAGAAATTATATATTGCTCTATCTCTGGATTTGGGCAAAAGGGGCCCAAGGCTTTAAGACCTGCCTATGCACCAATGGTTCATGCTGCAAGCGGCTTTGATCTTGCACAAATGTCTTATCAAGACGGAAATAGGCCAGCGAATACCGCTACATTTACAGGTGATCTTTTTGGTGGAATGTCCGCATTCACTGCTATACAAACTGCATTGATTCAAAAATTACGTACTGGAAAGGGGCAATATATTGACGTCTCTTTATTGGATGGCATGTTAAATATTATGGTGTATGAAGTTCAAGAAGTTCAAGCACCAAGTGATGAAAAAGTTCGAGTCTATCAGCCATTAAAAACTCGAGATGGATACGTTGTTCTAGCTCCAACAAGTCAAAAAAACTTCGAGCTTTTGGCTATTTCTATTAATAAAAAAGAGTGGTTAAATGATTCAAGATTTACTCCAACCCGCGCACGAGAGTCTCACTGGGGAGAGCTTATGTCCTTGATTGAAGAATGGACTTCTATACGCACTGGATTAGAGTGCGAAAATCACTTGTTAGCAGCAGGAGTCCCCTGCAGTAGGTATTTAACAGTCCAAGAAGCTATTCAAGATCCCCAATTAATTGCTAGAGGTTCATTAACAAAAATACAAGATCCCCAGGGATCTTACCTAGTACCTAATGCGCCTTTTCTTATGCCTGGTTTAAATATAAGCCCCCGAAACAAAGTGCCCCAATTAAATGAAGATGCCCACCAAGTTCTCTCAGAATTTCTCAATTACTCTACTGAAGATATTATAAATTGTAAAAATTAAGTTAAAGAAAGAAAAAAATGGTGAAAGATAATTTGGTTTTATTTGATGTAGATCAAGATGGTATTGCAACCCTAACATTAAATCGTCCAGACAAATTTAATGCATTTACAAAATCGATGATTATTGATTGGTATCAATTCATCGAATCTGCAATTGATGATGATTCAATTAAAGCTATTGTTTTAACTGGTGCTGGAAAAGCATTTTGCACAGGGGGCGATGTTAGTGCGCAAAAAGAAAGGGCCAACAATGACTCCCTTGAGCGTAAAGATTTTTTATTCCGGCATGTACATAAAATTGCATTTGCGTTACAAAAGTTAGATAAACCTGTCATTGCAGCAGTAAATGGCACAGCGCGTGGGGCAGGCATGGATATGGCTTTAATGTGTGATTTAAGAATTATGGCCCAATCAGCCACAATGGCGGAAAGCTATATTAATGTTGGCTTAATAGCGGGAGATGGCGGTACATGGTACCTGCCACGCTTAATCGGAACAGCTAGAGCTTTAGAAATCTGCTGGACAGGCCGATTGATTGATTCAAATGAGGCCCTGAGTATTGGATTAGTGAATCGCGTTGTCCCTGATGCCGACGTACTAAATGAAGCAAAGGAATTAGCTCGAAAAATCGCTAAACAACCATTTGAGGCAATTCGAGCGTATAAACGCGCTATTTATCAAGGAATGACTATGACTTTAGAGTCTCATCTTGATATGGTTTCATCTCATACCGCTATTTTGCGAGATACAAATGATCATCGCGAAAAAGTAACCGCTTTTTTAAATCGAAAAAAATCTTAGAATAATGCGCGCTCTTGTTTGTAGTGAATTTGGTATTTTAGGTGAAAAGCCACCTAAACTGTCCCTGCAGGAATTACCTGATTTATATCCAAATAATGATGAAATTTTGGTCGAAGTAAAAGCTACTTCACTCAATTATCCTGATTTATTAATGATGGATAATCGTTATCAATTTAAACCTACTTTGCCTTATATTCCAGGGTATGAATTATCTGGGATAGTAAAAGAAATTGGTCCAGGAGTAACCCATATTAATGTGGGCGATGCTGGAGTTGCTATTACTCGGATTGGTGGGTTGGCTGAACAAATTATTGTTCCAAAAGATCGGTTCTGGAAATTATCAACCCCACTTAATTTTCAATTTGCTGCGGCTTTCCCTTTAGCATATGGTACAAGTTACCATGCACTTAAGGACCGTGCAAAATTACAGAAGAATGAAAAAATACTTATTCTAGGCGCTGCTGGTGGCGTTGGGCTTGCAGCCATTCAACTCTCTCGCCTAATGGGCGCAGAAGTCATTGCTGGTGCTTCAACTGAAGAGAAAAGGGATATTTGTCAAAAATTTGGGGCACATCACACAATAAGCCTTAATAACGCAGACTTACGACCATCGCTAAAAAAAATTTTTGGCGAATTTGGAGTGGATGTTATTTTAGATCTTGTGGGTGGAGAATTGTCTGAGCTTGCATTTCGCAGCCTTGCATGGAATGGCCGGCATTTAATCACTGGCTTTACATCTGGAGATATCCCAAGGCTTCCGATGAACTTACCCTTATTAAAAGGTGCTTCTATTATTGGTGTGGCTTGGGACACATATACAAGGAAATATCCAGAAGCTGGATATAAAAATATTCTTGATTTACATGAGTTAATTACTAATGCTCAATTAACTCCATTGATTTCTGCAGAATTTACATTAAATCAGGCATTAGATGCTATTCAATACTTTAATAAAAGACTTTCTTATGGAAAAATAATTATTCTTCCATAGCCTTGTATATTTGATCTTTAGTCCTATAAAAAAAGGAAATTTTATGAAGAGAAGAGAGTTTATTAGATTTACAGCCGCTTCTTCAATAGCTGTAAGTAGTTTTCCATCAATATTAAGGGCTCAAGCTGAATATCCAAATCGTCCAATTCGGTTGATTATTCCTTTTGCGCCTGGTGGTCAAACAGATATTTTAGGTCGACGTTTTGCCCAGCGCTTTGAATCACAATTAGGGCAGGCAGTCGTAGTAGATAATAAAATGGGGGCTGGTGGGGTAGTAGGTAGTTCTGAGCTAGTTAGAGCTAATTCAGATGGCTACACTCTATCAATTGGAACATCTTCAACACATTCCATTAGCCCATTTTTAATGCCTAAACTGCCATACGATCCTCTGAAAGACTTTACCCCAATTGCTTTATTAGCAATTGTCCCGATGGTAATCGTGGTTCATCCAAGCGTGCCAGCCAAAAATCTAAAAGAATTAATTGATGAGATTAAATCACAGCCCAAAAAATACTCCTATGGTACTGCGGGCATAGGAAGTATTAATCATCTAACTGGTGAAATGTTTAAAGCACAAGCCGGTGGATTAGACTTGGTTCACGTTCCGTATAAGGGAAGTGGTCAAAGTGTTCAAGATTTAATTGGGGGGCAAATTCCTATCCTAATGGCGACCTATTCATCTGTAGAGCAATATCACCGTTCAGGACAGGCAAGAATAATTGTTATTACGTCTGAGTCTCGAAGCTCTATCGCACCAGATATACCTACTGCTGTTGAAAGTGGTTTGCCTAAAATGATTTCTTTAACCTTTAATATGTTGCTTGGCCCTCCTAAATTATCTTCATCAACTGTCAACTTTTTAGCAAACAAGGCGAATTTTGTGATGAATGATATTTCATTTAGAAAATCCCTAGAATCTATTGCAATGGACCCAGTACTAGACTCTACACCTGAAAAAAGTTTGAATTTTCTAAAAGACCAAGTTAGTATTTATGGGAGCATTATTAAATCAAGTGGTATAAAAATCTAAATTGATCGTCAATTATGCTTAGGTTTAGTGTATGGATTTAACAACCACTAGGTTGGTGGATTTTGCATTGAGTTCAATGCATGATGATCTCTCACAGGCTACAGTTATTGCTTGTAAAAAAAGTTTATTAGATTCTTTTGGATGCGCTATAGCGGGATTTCATACGCCACTGACTCAAAAAGTAATTAAATTATCATCTCTTTACTCCCACTCAAAAACTCATGCTGGCATTTGGGGAACAAATACACGCTCAAGTATTGAAATGGCTGCTTTTGCAAATGGGGTTATGTTGCGTGTTCTAGATTTTAATGACGCTTATAGAAATAAAAGTGGTGGACACCCCAGCGATATTATATCCGCAGTTGTTGCAGTTGCTGATTTTAAGGAAGTTAGTGGGGATAGATTGCTCTCTTCAATGGTTATGTCTTATGAAATTTATTGCCAATGTTGTGATGCAATTGATCTAAACTCGCTAGGATGGGACCAGCCTCTTTATGGCATAGTTGCCTCAACTTTAGGTGCAGGTATTTTAATAGGCCTAAATCGAGAACAACTTGGGCATGCCATATCCCTGTCTCTGGCCCCCAATATAGCAATGCTTCAAACACGACGTGGTCAGTTATCAGATTGGAAGGGTTGTGCGGGAGCAAATGCAGCAAAAAATGGTTTATTTGCCGCATTGCTTGCCTCAGAAGGATTTACTGGGCCAGATGCTATTTTTGAGGGGCGGCATGGTTTATTTGATATTGTTGGGAAATTTTATTGGGATGTTCCATCAACCTTAACTACGCATACACGTATCCAAGATGTTAATTTTAAAAATTTTCCAGTTTGTTATCATGGCCAATCAGCTGTATGGGCAAGCATTCAAATACATCAACAAATCAATTACCTTGATATCAAAGTTATTACGGTTAAAACCTATCAACAAGCTTTTATTGAAATGGCTAACGAGCCAGTTAAATGGTTACCAACTACTGCAGAAACTGCTGATCATAGTTTGCCGTTCGTGATTGCCTCAACAATCATTGACGGTGACATTACTGCCGATTCCTATGCAGGTAATAAATTAAAAGATACTCGTCTTCATGAATTAATGAATAAAATTAAGGTGATGGTTGATCCTGTACTATCAAATCAATACCCTACTTCAACTCCATGTTGGATTTTAGTCGAAACATATTCTGGATTTCAACTGTCGATAGACTTACCATCCGCAAAGGGTCATGCGGATAACCCTTTAAGTGAGCTAGATATGATTTATAAATTTCGAAAAATCACAACTCCGAATATGGATATATCATTTATTAACTTATTTATTGACGATTTACAGCATATTGAAAATATTTCTAATATTCGTTCTATGCTCAATATAATTCCTAATCTTCAAAAATATTCAACCGATACCTTAATTCCTGGAAAAATTAAATGACTGTATCAAAACCACTCCTATTTACACCTCTTAAGATAAAAGATATTACATTTCCAAATCGAATCATGGTTTCTCCAATGGCGCAATACAGCTCAATTGATGGAATAATAAATGATTGGCATTTCACACATTATTCTAAATTTGCATTAGGTGGGGCCGGACTTATATTTACAGAGGCAACGAAGATTGAGCGGAGGGGATTGGGCACAGTCGGAGATATGGGACTGTGGAAAGATGAACAGATCTTTGAACTAAAAAAATTAACTTACTTAATACATCAACTTGGATCTCTTGCGGCGATCCAATTAAATCATGCCGGAAGAAAAGCTGGAACATATAAGCCCTGGGATGGTTTTGGCCCCCTTGATCGATCGTGCTTAGTTGATGGTGAGAGCCATTGGGAGGTAATAGGTCCTAGTGCTACCGAGTACTTAGAGGGGTGGCCGATTCCCCGAGCAATGACACAATTAGATATTAATACTGTCATTGAAAATTGGGTTAGTGCTGCAATCAGAGCAAATAAGGCTAACTTTGACGTTCTTGAAATCCATGGTGCACATGGCTATCTAATTCATCAATTCTTATCTCCTGCAGCAAATCATCGAAAAGATGCCTATGGCGGTGATTTGATAAATAGAATGCGCTTTGCATTAGAGGTTACTGAGGCTGTTCGAAACGTTTGGCCACAACAAAAGCCCCTTTTTTTTAGAATATCGGCAGTCGATGA
>Ga0187844_10001589_pt1 | contig 17111 bp, 15 predicted proteins | sample SpaLakP09_SKY_50_FD_134517 | JGI IMG/M metagenome (GOLD analysis project Ga0187844, IMG submission 134517) | Oligotrophic lake water microbial communities from Sparkling Lake, Wisconsin, USA - SP09_SKY_50 | ecosystem: Environmental > Aquatic > Freshwater > Lake | place: USA: Sparkling Lake...
GCTGGCGGTGGCTGCCAGCCATGGCCGCGTGCATGTGGTCACGCCCGATGTGGCGCAGGCCCACAGTGGCCACGGCAATGTGATGCCCATGTCGCAGCACGGCGGCCCGGGCCGTGCGGGCGGTGGTGCTGAGCTGGGCGGGTTGCGTGCGCTGGACTTCTACCACCAGCGCAGCGCCATGCAGGCCAGCCCCGCAGTGCTGGCGGCACTGGGTTTGCCCGATCTGGCGTAGCCCCGTTTTTTTGCGCGGGCCCTTTCCCTACAAGAACCTCGGAGACATCCCCATGACCCGCCTGCCGGAGCATTTCAACTTTGCGGAGCACCTGTTTGCGCTGAACCGCGCGCGCGGCGACCGCATGGCCTACATCGACGACCATGAAACCCTGAGCTACAGCGCCCTGGAGGACCGTGCGCGCCGCCTGGCGGCGGCGCTGGTGGGGGCCGGTGTGCGGCGCGAGGAGCGGGTGTTGCTGCTGATGCTCGACACCTGCGACTGGCCTGTGGCCTTTCTGGGCTGCCTGTACGCCGGGGTGTTGCCCGTGGCCGTCAACACCTTGCTCAAGCCCGAGGACTACGCCTACATGTTGTCCCATGCCCGTGCGCGCGCGGTGCTGGTGTCGGGTGCGTTGCTGCCGGTGCTGAACGACGCCATGGACCGGCAGCCGAACGAGGTGGCCCTGCGCTTGGTGTCGCAGCCGCAGGGGCCGCTGCCTGCTGGCGCCGTGGACATGCGGGCCGCCATCGCCGCTGCGGTGCCCCTGGCTGTGCCCGCTGCCACAGGGCCGGATGCGCCCGGCTTCTGGCTGTACTCGTCGGGCTCCACAGGCAAGCCCAAAGGCACGGTCCACACCCACGGCAACCTGTGGTGGACGGCCGAGCTGTATGGCAAGCCGGTGCTGGGCCTCACCGAGCAGGACCGGTGCTTCTCAGCCGCCAAACTCTACTTTGCCTATGGCCTGGGCAACAGCCTCACCTTCCCCTTGTCGGTAGGGGCCACGGTGGTGCTGATGGCCGAACGCCCCACGCCCGACGCCACCTTCGAGCGCTGGACGCGGCACCAGCCCACGGTGTTCTTCGGGGCGCCCACGGGTTTTGCGGGCATGTTGGCCTCGCCCCGCCTGCCGCCGCGCAGCGCGGTGTCGCTGCGCATGTGCTCGTCAGCGGGCGAGGCCTTGCCCTCCGAGATCGCGCAGCGCTTCAAGGCCCACTTTGGCTGCGACATCATCGATGGCATCGGCTCCACCGAGATGCTGCACATCTTCCTGTCCAACCGCCCGGGGGATGTGCGCTACGGCACCACGGGCAGGCCCGTGCCAGGGTACGAGGTCTCGCTGCGCGGCGAAGACGGGCGCGAGGTGCCAGATGGCGAGATTGGCGACCTGTACATCCAGGGCCCCAGTGCCGCGCTGCTGTACTGGAACAACCGCGAGAAGACGCGCGAAACCTTCCAGGGCGCATGGACCAAGAGCGGCGACAAGTATGTGCGCGATGCCGAGGGCTACTACACCTACGCCGGGCGCAGCGACGACATGCTCAAGGTCAGTGGCATCTATGTCTCGCCTTTCGAGGTGGAGGCCACGCTGATGCAGCACCAGGCTGTGCTGGAGGCTGCCGTGATCGGCGCGCAGGACGCCGACGGCCTGACCAAGACCAAGGCCTTTGTGGTGCTCAAGGACGGGCAGACCGCCACGCCAGACGACCTGAAGGCTTTTGTGAAGGAACGCCTGGCCCCCTACAAGTACCCACGCCTCATCGAGTTTGTGCCCGAGCTGCCCAAGACCGCGACGGGCAAGATCCAGCGCTTTCGGCTGCGTGAACGCGAGCAGGGGCCGCAGGCATGACGGCCGTGGCGGAAACCCCGCGCAAGGTCTCTGTGGCCTGGCGGGAGCGCATGGTGGAGATGGAATACGCGTGGATCGCGCCCGAGCGCACGGCGGCGCCGCTGGTGGTGTTCCTCCATGAGGGCCTGGGGTCGGTCGCCATGTGGAAGGACTTCCCGCAGCGGCTGTGCGAAGCGGGGGGATTTCGGGGGCTGGTCTTCTCGCGCCCCGCCTACGGCCAGTCCACCCCGCGCGCGGCGGACGAGGTGTGGGGCGTGGACTTCATGCACCAGCAGGCACACGAGGTGGTCCCCGCCTTTCTGGATGCGCTGGGTGTGCGTGAAGCGCCCTGGTTGTTCGGCCACAACGATGGCGCGTCCATTGTGCTGCTGTTCGCGGCGCGGTTCCCGGAGCGCGCGCGTGGCCTGGTGCTGCTGGCCCCGCATATTTTTGTGGAAGACGTGACGGTGGAGAACATCAAGCGTGCGAAGGACGCCTATCTGCACACCGACCTGGCGCAGAAGCTGGGCCGCTACCACGACGACCCCGATTCGGCCTTCTGGGGCTGGAACCGCATCTGGCTGGACCCCGCCTTCCGCGCCTGGAACATCGAGGCCGAGATCGCCGCCATTCGCGCTCCGGTGCTGGCCATCCAGGGGCTGGACGACGAGTACGGCACGCTGGCGCAGATACGTGGCATTGCGCAGCAGGTGCCAGGCACGCGGTTGCTGGAGTTGCCCGCCTGCGCGCATTCACCACACCGGGATCAGCCCGGGGCGGTGATTGCGGCCACCGTGGCCTTCATCGCAGCCGCCGATTCGTGACGCGCATCCCACGCTGCAGGCCGTTGTAGCGGCGCGGCTACTCGACCCTGCGGCGCAGGCCCTCCAGGTTGGTGACCGTGATGCCGCCGTATTCAATCTCCAGCAGGCCAGCCGCCTGCAAGCGCTTCAAGGCCGCGTTGCAGCGCTGGCGCGACACCCCCGAGAGGTTGGCAATCTCTTCTTGCGAAACCTGCAGGTGCGGGTCGCTGCCCGGGTGCAGCCAGGGGTGGAACAGGCCCGCCAGCGCCCGCGCCACCTGGCTGTCGGTGTCCAGCAGGTGGTGGGCCGTGAAGTTGCCCAGGAACCAGTGCAGGCGCTCATTGATCTGGCGCAGCAGGAAGTGGTCGAAACTGCGCTCGGTGGCATGCAGCCACTCGAAGGTCTCCACCGGCATCAGCGCAACACGGCTGGGGCGCAGCGCAATGATGTCGGCCGTGCGCGGGCTGCCGCGCAGCAGCGTGCCCTCGCCAAACCAGCTGCCCGCCGACAGCCCGCCCAGCGTGACCGAGCGGCCGTCGCCCGAGGTCACCGTCCACTTGAGCAGGCCCTCGATGGCGCCGTACCAGTGCAGGGGGGTGTCGCCAAGCCGGCACAGCGCACCTCCCTGGGGCACATCCACCTCGCGCAGCTCATCGCGCACACGCGCCTGCGCGGCGCTGTCCAGCAGCGGAAACCAGGCCGACGCTGCGAGCAGATCGTCCACGGTGGGGTGCGTCACTTTGACCAACATGGGGGGCATTCTCCTGCGTGCTGCACCGTTCAAAAAGCAGACCCACGTATACCCTGAGTCCAAATGTCGTCGGGATGACTGAATGGGCGGGGCCGGGAAAAAATAATCTGCAGCATTAACATTTTCCGCCACACACCGTGATGACCCAACGCAAAGTCTTTGACACCACTGCCCTTGGCTTAGGGTGTGGCCTGTCGGCCGCGAGATCCGCATTGGCGCACCACTGAGCCACACCCCTTTCATCGCCACAACAAACCACCCGCAGGAGACACAGGATGATGTACACACGCCGCCACTTCATGAACCAACTCGGCAGCGCCGCTGCGCTCACCGCCCTGTCGCCCCTGGCCGCGCAGGCCCAGGCGCTGGAGCAGATCAAGGTCCTCTACGGCTTTCCGGCAGGCAGCGCGGGCGACAGCGTGGCGCGCCGGGTGGGCGAGAAGCTGGCGGGCTCGCCCTACACGCGCAACCCTGCCGTGGTGGAGAACAAGCCCGGCGCGGGTGGGCGCATTGCGCTGGAGTCGCTCAAGGGCGCCCCTGCGGACGGCACTGTGCTCACGCTCTCGCCGTTTTCGTGCACCTCAATCTACCCCCACATCTACAGCAAGCTGAGCTACGACCCTGTGAAGGACTTTGTGCCGGTGTCCATTGCTGCGGTGATGCACCATGGGCTGGCCGTAGGGCCGCTGGTGCCTGCATCGGTCAAGACGGTGAAGGACTTCCTGGCCTGGGCCAAGGCCAACCCGGTGCTGGCCAACTACGGCTCGCCCGCTGCGGGCTCCACGCCGCACTTCATTGGCGCCCTGCTGGGGCTGAACAACGGGGTGGATCTCAAGCATGTGCCTTACCGGGGCTCCATCCCCGGCGTGACGGATGTGGTGGGCGGGCAGATCGCCTCCATGGTCACGCCCAGTGGCGACTTCATCCCCAACCACAAGGCCGGCAAACTGCGGCTGATTGCGACGTCGGGCCAGGCACGCTCTCCGTTCTCGCCCGAGGTGGCCACGTTTGCCGAGCAGGGCTTTCCAGAACTCACGACCGAGGAATGGTTTGGTTTTTATGCCCCGGCCCGCACGCCCGCAGCCGTGGTAGCGGCCGCCAACGCGGCCATCAATGCCGCCATTAAGGAAAAGGCCGTCATCGACAGCCTGGCCGTGGTGGGGCTGATCGCCAAGGGCTCGACGCCTGGCGAGATGCATGCATCCCAGCAGGCCGAGTTCGAGCGCTGGGGCCCACTCGTCAAAAAGGTCGGCTTCACGGCGGAGTCTTGATTGCACAAGGAACCCATCGCATGGATCAGACCATGAAGCGCGTGGCCGTGGTGGCCACCGGCGTCATCGGCGCGAGCTGGGCCGCTTACTTCTTGGCGCGGGGCCTGGACGTGGATGCCTGGGACCCGTCGCCAGGCGCGCAGGAGCGCCTGCGCACAGCTGTGGCCGCGCACTGGGAGGCTTTGTCGCGCCAGGGGCTGGCGGACGGGGCCCGCCTGGATCGCCTGCGTTGGCATGACCGGCTGGAGGACGCGCTGGCGCAGGCCGACTTCGTGCAGGAGAACGGGCCGGAGCGGCTGGACGCCAAGGTGGAGCTGTTTCGCCGCATGGACGTAGCTGCGCCCGCCCACGCGATCCTGGCGTCCAGCACCTCGGGCCTGGCCATCAGCGACATCCAGCAGGCCTGCGCGCGGCCCGAGCGGGTGGTGCTGGGCCACCCGTTCAATCCGCCGCACATGATTCCGCTGGTGGAGGTGGGCGGCGGCCAGCGCACGGCGCCCGAGGCCGTGGCGCAGGCCATGGCGTTCTATGCCCACATTGGCAAGCGCCCCATCCATGTGCGGCGCGAGATCAAGGGGCACATTGCCAACCGCCTGCAGGCCGCGCTCTGGCGCGAAGCCTTTCACCTCGTGAACGAAGGCGTGGCCATCGTCAGCGACATCGACACCGCCATCGCCCAGGGCCCCGGCCTGCGGTGGGCGTTGATGGGACCGTTCATGAACCTGCATCTGTCGGGCGGCGAGGGCGGGATTGCGCATCTGCTGGCCCACCTGGGCGGGCCCATCGAGGACTGGTGGCGCGACCTGGGAACCCCGTCCATGGATGCAGCCCTGCAGCACCAGGTGGTCGATGGCGTGGCGCAGGCGTTGGGCACGCGGCAAGCCGCTGAGTTGGCTCGCGCGCGCGATGCGCTGCTGATCGAGCTGCTGCGCGCCAAGCAATCGTCGGGCGCGCTGGACTGATGCCTGATGCGCTCTGCACACAGAAAAAATCCTGCGAGACAACACCATGCACCCTGTATTCCTTGACGACGAAGACCAGATAGCACCGCCGCGCACGCTGCGCCAGTCCCTGGACGATGGCTCGTTCACGCTGCGCTCTCCCGAGACCCTGCGCCCCTATGCCCGCTGCGTGGGCGAATGGCTGGAGCGCTGGGCGCAGGAGACGCCCGACACGCTGGCCCTGGCCGAGCGCGATGCGGGTGGCGAGCAATGGCGTGGCCTGAGCTACGCACAACTGCGCCGCGAAGTGGGCGCGGTGGCCCAGTCGCTGCTGGACCTGAAGCTGCCCGCCGGGCGCCCCATTGCCATCCTGTCCGACAACGCGGTGGACCACGCGGTGCTCATGCTGGCCGCCATGCATGTGGGCATCACACCCTGTTCCATGTCCAGTGCCTATGCGCGCTCTCAGGACCCCAGCCGCCTGCACAGCATGCTGGCGGTGCTGGAGCCCAGCCTGGTCTATGCCTCCGATGCGCAGGTTTACGCGCCAGCCCTGGCCGGATATGGCGGGGAGGTGGTGAAGGTGTTCAGCCGCCACGCCGACCGCTGCGCAGGCGCGCTGGCGTTTGAGCAGCTGCAGCGCGGGCAGGAAACCCCCGCCGTGCGCGAGGCATTCGAAGCGCTGGAGGCCGATGGCCATGCCAAGTACCTGCTCACCTCCGGCTCCACCGGGCGGCCCAAGGTGGTCATCAACACCCACCGCATGCTGTGTGCCAACCAGCAGATGATGGCCCAGACCTGGCGTTTTCTGGTCCACGAAAAGCCGGTGCTGGTCGATTGGCTGCCCTGGAGCCACACCTTCGGTGGCAACCACAACCTGAACATGGTGCTGTGCCACGGTGGCACGCTCTACATCGACGAAGGGCGGCCGATGCCCGGGCTCATCGACAAAACCGTGCGCAACCTGCGCGACGTGCAGCCCACCATGCTCTTCAATGTGCCCCGGGGTTTCGACATGCTGCTGCCGTTTCTGGAGGCCGACGAGGCCCTGGCCGCGCAGGTGCTGGCGCGTGTGCGCCTGGCCTTTTATGCGGCAGCGGCACTGGCCCCCTCCACCTGGCAGCGGCTGGAGGTGCTGGCCCACCAGGTGCGCCCCGCACGGCCCTTGTGGCTGACCACCTCGTGGGGTTCCACCGAGACCGCACCCGCCGTCACCACCGCCCACTGGCGCCTGGAGGGCGCGGGCTGCATTGGCGCGCCGCTGCCGGGGCTGGAGCTCAAGCTGGTGCCCAACGGTGGCAAGCTGGAGATGCGGGTCAAAGGTGTTTCGGTGTTTGCGGGCTACCGCAATGCCCCCAGCGAAACCGCTGCCGCCTTCGACAGCGAGGGCTTCTACCGCATTGGTGACGCAGGCTATCTGGCCGATGTCGAACGGCCCGAGCGGGGTGTGGTGTTCAACGGGCGCGTGGCCGAGGATTTCAAGCTGTCCAGCGGCAGCTGGGTGTCGGTGGGCACGCTGCGGGTGGAGCTGGTGTCGCAGCTCGCGCCGCTGGTGCAGGACATCGTGCTCACGGGCCACAACCGCGACGAGGTGGGGGTGCTCGTCTTCCCGTCGGCAGCGGGTGTGGCCGATACGGACAGGCTGGAAGCGGCTTTGCGCGCACTGATGCGTGCGCGGCGCAGTGCGGGCGCGGGGTCTTCACAATGCCCCACACGGGCGCTGGTGATGCGGGAGCCACCCGATGCGGACGCGGGGGAAATCACCGACAAGGGCTATATCAACCAGGGGGCTGTGTTGTCACGCCGCGCAGCAGCGGTGGCTGCGCTCTACGCCGAACCCGCTGCTGCGGGTGTGATCACCGGTTGACTGTCCGGGGAGAGGGGCGAGGGGGCGGGGGGCGTGCATGGGGCGGGGCCCATGCACGCAGGCCGGTTTTGGCCTGCAAGAACCAAAAGCCTGATCAGGCCGTTGCGTCCTTGAGCTTCTTCAGCGCGCGGGTCTTGATCTTGACCGATGCGGGCTTGGCGGGGAACCAGCGCTCTTCACCGGTGAAGGGGTCCTTGCCGAAGCGCTTCTTCTTGGCAGCGACTTGCTGCAGGCCGATCTTCAGCACGCCGGGCAGCGTGAATTCGCCGGAGCCCTTCTTGTGCACCGAGCCCAGGATGGCGGCTTCGAGTGCGGCCAGCACGGCCTTGGCGGCCTTGGGTTCCACGCCCGATTGCTCGGCCAGGTGGGCCACCAGCGTGGTCTTGTTGAAAGCCGTCTTGATGGGCTTGAGCGCTGCGGGGGCCGCTGCTGCTGGCTTGGCAGCGGGTGCTGCAGCCTTCTTGGCGGGAGCAGCCTTTTTGGCTGCGGGTGCTGCGGCCTTGACGGCGGCCTTCTTTGCGGGTGCTGGAGCTTTTTTTGCAGTTGCCATGATTGTTTCTTCGTTGGTTTGGATTGCGATCGGCCCTCTTCAATTTGCCGAGAGCCTGCGTGATTTTAGGTGCGAGAACGCCCAGACCGATAGAGGGCATGTCCTGCCAGTGCCTGAGGCTTCTGCGTGGCTCCGTGCCAAGGGGCACGGCGCGGGCCGCAGCGGCAGTTTTGGGGGCCGTGCCCCGGCGCGTTGAGCGCACACCAACGGATGCCTCGGCGGGCCTGGTGGGCGGGGCCAAAGCAGCCCCCGGCCGCCTGGGAAACGCCTGCCAGACCGGCCTTCATACAATCCCGGCAGGCCGCAGCGCGCAGGGGTGGCCTTTCTTGCGCTGCCTGGTGCAGCTTTCCTTTTTTGGTGTGGTGCCCGCAAAGCGCTTGTTTGTTCATGCAACTCAGTCGAATGCTCCACCTGCTGGGGGCCTTGGTTCTGGTGGCCACGATGGTGCTGGTGGGGCGTCTGGCCACCACCGAATGGCAATCGGTGCACAAGGCGTCGGAAAGCCTGCGCTTGCTGGAGCAGCTGCAACGCGGGCTGGTGGCGGTGGAGATGGTGTCGCGCGAACGTGGGCCCACCAACGGCGCGCTGGGCGATGCCGTGCCCATGGCGCAGCCGCGCGCCCAGGCGCTGCAGGAGGCGCGAGCGCGCACCGACCAGGCGTTCGAGGCCCTGCGGCAGGCCGTGGCGGCCGCGCCCCGATCCACCGCCGACGGCATCCACTTGGTGCAGAGCCTGCAGACCGCGCGCAGTGCGCTGGTGCAGGCCCGCGCAGATGTGGACCAGGTGCTGGCGCTGCCGCAAGCGCAGCGCTCGGCCGAGGCCATCCGCGACGCCGTGCAGGGCATGGTGGCCGTGGTGCCCCTGCTGTCGCCGGTGACCAATCCACTGGCCAGTGCCGCCCAGCATGCCTATCCCGCGCTGGGCGACGATGTGCAGGGCGCGCGCCTGGCCGCAGCGCTGCGCGAATACGCCGGCCTGCTGGGCTCCCACTTCACGGCGGCCTTGGTCAAGGCGCAGCCGTTTTCTGCGGCCGAGCGCCGTGCCATTGACGAGACGCGGGGGCGCATTGCGCAGTTGCGCACGCTGGTAGAGCTGCGGCTGCAGCTGCCGGATGAGGCCCAAGCGGTGTCGCAGGCGTGGAGCACGGTGGAGGCGCGGTACTTTGGCGTGGCGCAGGCGCTGCTGGGCCAGGTGCTGGTGCAGGGCGACGGGGACGGCCACTATGGCCTGTCGGCCGCCGAGTTTGCGGCCCTGTATGTGCCCGAGATGAACCCCATCCTGGCGCTGCGCGATGCGCTGCTGGCCCAGGCCCGTGACCGCGCGCAGCAGGAGCACCAGCGCGCGCTGCGGGTGCTGGTCTGGGCGCTGGCGGGCTCGGGGGCGCTGCTGCTGGTGCTGGGCGGTGCGCTGTATGTGATCCAGCACCGCGTGCTGCAGCCCCTGGCCAAGACCACGCGGGCCCTGAAAGCGCTGGCCAACAACGATCTGCAGGCGCCTTTGCCCGTCCCCCTGGCCGAGGATGAAATGTCGGCCGTCATCGGTGCGGTGCGCGCGCTGCAGGGCCAGACCCGCCGGCGCCAGGACCTGGAGCGCGAGCGCGACCTGCTCATCGAACAGCTCCGGGAGCAGTCCGAAACCGACTACCTCACCGGCCTGCCCAACCGCCGGGCCTTCATCACCCAGGCGCGCACCGCCCTGGCGCAGGCCACGCGCTATGGCGTTGACATGGCGGTGCTGGTGCTGGATGTGGACTGGTTCAAGCAGCTCAACGACAGCCTGGGCCACGCGGCGGGCGACAAGGCGCTGCTGGCGGTGGCCGATGTGGTGCGCACCGAACTGCGCGAGGGTGACCTGGCGGCGCGTTTTGGCGGCGAGGAGTTTGTGCTGCTGCTCAGCCACTGCAACCGGGAGCAAGGCCTGCAGTTTGCCAATCGCCTGCGTGAGAAGGTGGCCGCAGCGCAGGTGATGGGCGCGGCCGACCCCGAGGTGCGCGTGACGGTGAGCCTGGGGATTGCGGACTCGGCCCACGGGGGCTGGGGGCTGGATGCCCTGCTGTCCGCTGCCGATGCGGCGATGTACCAGGCCAAGAATGCGGGGCGCAACCGGGCCGTGGCCGCTTCGGTGTCGCCAGACTGAGCCCCTTGCCCGGCGTTGGGCGCGGCCTGCTCAGTGGTGGTGGATGGCGGCCTGCTGCCGCTGGCGCCATTGCTGAAAGCGCGAGCGCTGCAGCGCCAGCAGCTCCACCAGCCCCCAGGCCAGGGCGCACACCAGCATGCCCCGGCCTACAGCCCAGCGGTAGGCCTCAGTCCTGCGCGGCGGCCGGTGCATCGTCATAGGCTCCGTCGCAGGCCCACTCGTGGGTTCGGGGCAGGTCAAAGCTCAGCCAGCCCCCTTCATCGAACAGCTGATCCAGCAGCCGTTGCAATCCGAGCAATTTCCAGAGCATGGTGCGCCTCTTTCGTAAGGAGGTTGAAGAGAGATCGTGGCGATCTGCAGGGCAAGGTACCGCCGTTGTGTGACGGTTTTGCGTCGGTTCGCATGAACCCAACAGCGGCCCCGCTGCGTTCTTTTTTGCTCACCTGGGCGCGCTGGCGGGCGCTATCCTCCGGCGGTGAACCCTTGCCATCCCTTCTAAAAAGCCCCTCTGCAACATGCTGCCCGAGCTTCTGGCGCTGGAAAAAATCCTGGAGCAGGGCGCGCCCCACCTCGACGTGCAGGTGGTGCGACAGGTGCAGGTGGCCTCGGGCGAGCGGTTTCCGGTCTATGCCATTGGCGTGGGCAACCCGGCGCCGGATGTGCCTGCGGTGGGCTTTTTCGGCGGCGTGCATGGGCTGGAGCGCATCGGGGCCGAGGTGGTCATCGCCTACCTGCAGAACGTGGTGATGCGCCTGCAGTGGGACACCACCCTGCACCGGCAGCTGGAGCAGGTGCGCCTGGTCTTCATGCCCATCGTCAACCCGGGCGGCATGTGGTCGGCCACGCGGGCCAACCCGCGCGGGGTGGACCTGATGCGCAATGCCCCGGTGGACGCCGTGGACCGCGTGCCGCTGTGGGTGGGCGGGCAGCGGGTGAGCGCGGGCCTGCCCTGGTACCGGGGGCGCCTGGGCGACCCCATGGAGGCCGAGAGCCAGGCACTGTGCGAGGTGGCCACGGCCCAGCTGCTGGCGCGGCCCTTCAGCATGGCGCTCGACTGCCACTCAGGCTTTGGCGTGAAGGACCGGCTGTGGTTCCCGTTTGCGCACACACGCAAACCCATTGCGCACCTGGCCGAGCTGCATGCGCTGCAAGAGATCTTTTTGCAGGCCCACAGCCACCACCCCTACATCATCGAACCTCAAAGCACGCAGTACCTGGCGCATGGCGACCTGTGGGACCACCTGTATCTGCAGGCCTGCCAGACCCGGCCCGCACACACCTTCCTGCCGCTCACGCTGGAGATGGGCTCGTGGCTGTGGATCAAGAAGAACCCCCGCCAGCTGTTTTCGCGCAACGGCATCTTCAACCCGCTCATCAACCACCGCCAGCAGCGCGTGCTGCGGCGGCACCTGTCGCTGCTCGACTTTCTGGCGCGTGCGGCCTGCAGCCATGCACGCTGGGTGCCCGCTCCCGATCAGCGCGCACAACGCCGCGCCGACGCGCTCGCGGCCTGGTACTGAAACGGAGCGCTGCACCATGCGCCAATGGATCCTGCTGCGCGGCCTGACCCGCGAAACCGCCCACTGGGGCGGGCTGGTGGCCGACCTGCAGCAGGCGCTGCCCGGCGATGCCGTGCTGGCCGTGGACCTGCCCGGCAACGGCTGCTGGCACCACAGGCCATCGCCCACCACGGTGCAGGGCATGGTGCAGGCCTGCCGCGCCGACCTGGCGGCACGCGGGCTGGCGCCGCCCTACCACCTGCTGGCCATGTCGCTGGGCGCCATGGTGGCGGTGGAATGGGCGCACGGGGCGCCACAGGAGGTCGCTAGCGGCGTGCTGGTCAACACCAGCCTGCGCCCGTTCAGCCCGTTCTACCAACGGCTGCGGCCGCACAACTACGGCGCCCTGCTGCGCCTGGTGGTGTGGCCCCGCCCGGCCGAAGCGGTGGAGCAGCAGGTGCTGGCGATGACCAGCAACCTGGCCGCAGCGCGCGCCCCGGTGCTGGCGCACTGGGCCGCCGTGCGCAGGCAGCGGCCGGTGTCGGGCCGCAACGCGCTGCGCCAATTGCTGGCTGCCGCGCGCTACCGGGCCCCGGCCACCGCACCGCAGCCCCCTTTGCTGTTGCTGGCCAGTCGCCATGACCAGCTGGTGGCAAGCAGGTGTTCACAAGCGCTGGCCGCTGCGTGGAACCTGCCGCTGGTGATGCACCCCTTTGCGGGCCACGACCTGCCGCTGGACGACCCGGCCTGGGTGGTGGCGCAGGTGCGGCAGTGGGCAACACGCCCGCCGCACCCCTCGGGCGGCGCGCCGGTTAAGGCTGCTTGAACACCACGGCGTCCAGGGCCATGGCACGGATGCTCTCTGCCGCCGCATCGGCCTGCGCGCGCGTGTCGTAGGGGCCCACGCGCACACGGATGCGCCGCCCCTTGGCGCCGTCCAGCTCCTGGCGGAATGCGGGCAGGCCCTCGTTCAGCAGCCGGGCCTGGGTCTTGCGGGCATTGGCCTCTTCTGCAAACAGGCCCACGTTGATGTAGTAGCCCGCCGCCGCGCCCACGCTGGGCAGCGGTTTGTCGGCCGCTGCTGTGGCCGATGCTGGTGCCTTGGGTTTGGTGGCGGCGCTGGCGCGGCTGGCGGCGGCCTCGCGCCGGGGGGCGGGCGTGCTGGCGGCCGAAGCAGCGGGGCTGGTGGTGGCCGATGCGCGGGCGGATGCTGCGGGTGTGGCCGTCTTGGCTGGTGCCGGTGCCGATGCGGCTGCCTTGCTGGAAGGGGCTGAAGCAGGCCGTGCTGACGGGGCGGGCTCTGCCGGTGGCGGTGTCACCGTGGCGGGCGGTGCTGTGGAAGCCGAGGCCCTGGGAGCTGCAGATGCCTTGGCTGCTGCCGGTGCCGGTGCCGGGATCGATGCAGGTGCGGGAGCGGGCCGCGACTCTGCCACAGGGGCAGGTTCGGGGGCCGCTTCGGGCATGGGGGCTGCCGTGGATGCAACCTGGCCCGCAGCCTGCGGGCGGGCCTGGGCCGATGCCGCTGGTACGGTGGCCGATGCGGCCGTGGCCGCTGCGGTGGCCTGCGCCACGGTCACTGCGGGCTCCAGCGCCAGGGGCTTGGTGTCTGAAGGCGACCAGACCAGGTAGGCGATCAACGCGACCACGCCCAGCACCACGTTGGCCAGCACCACCATCTGCAGGCGCTTGCGCGAGCTGGCCTGCTTCTCCAGCAGCGCACAGGCCTCGGGCACGGTGCGCGATGCGGCCAGCGCGCGGGCGATGCGCTTGCGGATGTCGGCATACAGAATGGCATTGCCATACAGCCCCGGCACCGCAAAGGCCAGCACCGCAAACGCGCCCAGCACGCCCAGCTCCACGCCCGGCGGCCAGTTCAGAAAAGACCGGCCAATGCCAAACACGATCAGCGCCAGCCCCTCTGCTGCCGCCACGTAGACCAATGCAGCGCCCCAGAGCTGGCGGAACACCATCCAGTTCAGCGTGGCCAGGCAGGCGGCCCAGTTCCAGGTGGTGGTCGTGCGGCCGGTGCTGTCAAAGCGCTCGAAGACGGCCAGGTAGTAGTCGGTGTTGACGGGCCCCAGCGCCAGCCGTGACAGCGCGGTCATGGCGTTGTCGGACGGGGAATCGAGCGACATGGCCGGAATGATGGAGGCGACAGGGTCCGTGTGGTCGAGCATGGGCCGATTCTGTCACGCGCCGCCGCGCGCGCCACCGGGGTTGGGCGCAAGGCGCCCCGCTGTTGCGGCCCCGCCGCACAGGGCGCCCGCCACCACACGCCGACCGTGCCCGCCGCCAGGCAGGTGCGGTGGGCGAGTGACCGGGGTTTCTATCCCGTTTCAGCGCTGGAATGTTGAAAAAATAGGCCGTTTCCGCGCATCCAGTATCGATTGTTTACTATCAAAAATATAGTATTTAAGCCACTCGCACGGCCCCGCTCAGCCGCCCCGCACCATGGCCATGACCTTGGCCGCGTCCAGCGTGGCGGCCTTCTGCTGGATCTGCGGCAGGTACTGCGACTGCATCTGCTTGGCGGGCCCCAGCAGGTTCTGGAAGGTGTCGCGCAGCATGGCCGTGCTCATCACGCGGCCCCCGGCGTAGTAGCGCTTGGCCACCTGGCCCAGTGCATAGGTGGTGGCAAACGAAAACGCCATGCCCGTGGCCGCACTGCCCAGCCCGCCAATCGTCCGGCCCGCCGCCTTGCCCAGCAGGCCGCCCAGCAGCTTGCGTCCAAACTGTTCCAGGTACTGCGATGTCATGCCCACCCCGGCGGCGGCGATTAACTCCTTGATGTGGCCCTGGTCCAGCTCCACCCCATGCGCCTTGCCAATGCCGTACACCATCTTCACCTGCAGCGGAATGATGGCCATGGACGCCCAGGACTGCGGCAGCAGCTCCAGCGCGCCGTTGAGCAGCGCGTAGTTGAGGATGGATTTGTCCAGCTCGGCATCGGCCGGGCCGGGGGGCGTTGTCGTGGCCTGGGTGGCTGCAGGGGTTGGTGCTGCAGCGGCGTAGGCTGCTGCGCCCGCCGCCCCCCAGGGCGTGGCCGAGGGGGCGGATTTTTCCACCACATCCACCAGCGCATCGGCATCGTGCTCAAACGCCGCCGTCTGCTGCGCACCCAGCTGCAAAGCGGCCTTCAGCGTGGCCAGAAACTGCGCCTCCGCAGCTGTCTGCCGCCCATCCACATCACACACGCACACGGCCATTTCATAGGCCAGTTGGCGGTGGGCCGGGTCGTCCAGCGCAGTGGCGGCGGCCTGCACGCTGGTGCGCTTGAGCAGCACATCCTGGTAGATGCGCGGCAGGTCGGCCATACCGCTGTCGCCCGCCAGCGACTGGGCGATGCGGCGGATTTCCTCGCGCTCGGCATCGTCCTTGGTGCCGTCCGCAAAGGCGGCCAGCAAGGCAATGGTGAGGATGGATTTTTGCTGTTCGGAGTTCATGCGGTGTGGGCCAGGGGCCAAATGGAAAGAGCGATTCCGCAAAGTGCGCAACGGCGGCGCAGGGCTGCGGGGCTGGGGTTCAGATGCAGTCTAGGCCGCAGGCTTTCAACGCCACGGCGTGTGGGGAATTGCCGGAATCTGGTAACCCTCTGTATCGCGCTCCGTCTGTGGGTCGGGCCGATGCGGGTTTCTCCTTGCGTAGTTGATCGACTGTGCGGTGTTGCCGGGTTTGCATACAGTGGGTGCCTCATTGCAACAAGGAGACACGGCATGCGGCTGGCGGCGACAGGGATGGGGGCGGGCAACTTTGCCCCGATGGGGGAAGCACGATGAACATCGCCCACTTGCTGCGCCGCAGCGCACAGCTCTATCCCGACCAGCCCGCCGTGCTGCACGGCGACCAGCTGCTGTTTACCTACCAGGCGCTGGGCGCCCGCACCGCCGCGCTGGCCGCCTGCCTGCGCGAGCGCCACGGCGTGCTGCCCGGCGACCGCGTGGCCATCTATGCCGCCAATGCGCCGGAGTATCTGGAGGCGCTACACGCTGTTCTGTGGGCGGGCGCTGTGTCCGTGCCCGTCAACTACAAGCTGCACGCCAAAGAGCTGGCCTATGTGCTGGCCGACTCTGGCGCGCGTGTGGTGCTGGTGTCTGAGGCCTTGTTTGCCGCCACACACGAGGCCGGTGCCGACCCCGCCCACACGCTGGTGCTGGGCTCCGAGGCCTACCAGGCCGCCGTATCACACGCCCCCATGCCCGTGTGCGACCGCGCGCCGGACGACCTGGCCTCGCTGTTCTACACCTCGGGCACCACCGGCCGCCCCAAGGGCGTGATGCAGACCCATCGCAACCTGCTGGCCATGACGGCCTGCTACTTCACCGATGTGGACGACGTGCTGCCCGACGACGCCATGGTCTACGCCGCGCCCATGTCGCACGGCGCGGGCCTGTACAACTACGCCCAGGTGCTGCGCGGTGGTCGGCATGTGGTGCCGCTGTCGGGCGGCTTCGAGCCCGCCGAGCTGGTGCAGCTCGCGGCCAGCGTGGGCCAGCTCACCCTGTTTGCCGCGCCCACCATGGTGCACCGCCTTGTGGACCATGTGCGCGCCACGGGCGCCGATGTGTCCGGCTTCAAGACCATCGTCTACGGCGGTGGCCCCATGTACGCCGACGACCTGCGCAACGCCCTGGCCGTGATGGGCAACCGCTTTGTACAAATCTACGGCCAGGGCGAAAGCCCCATGACCATCACCGCCCTGCAGCGCGCCCAGCTGGCCGACCGCAACCACCCCCGCTGGGCTGAGCGCATGGTATCTGTCGGCGTGGCGCAGTCGCTGGTGGAAGTGCGTGTGGTCGATGCCGCAGGCCAGCCCGTGCCCACCGGCGAGACGGGCGAGGTGGTGGTGCGCGGCGATACCGTGATGCCCGGCTACTGGAACAACCCTGAGGCCACGGCGCAGACCCTGCAGGGCGGCTGGCTCTACACCGGCGACATGGGTGCGCTGGATGCCGATGGTTTTCTCACGCTCAAGGACCGCTCCAAGGACGTGATCATCTCCGGCGGCAGCAACATCTACCCGCGCGAGGTGGAAGAGGTACTGCTGCTCCACCCCCAGGTACGCGAGGTGGCCGTGGTGGGCCAGCGCGATGCGGAATGGGGCGAGGTGGTGGTGGCCTACCTGGTGGCAGGGGAGGGTGGCGCGGTGGCGGATGCGGTGCTGGAGGCGCTGTGCCTGGAACACATTGCGCGGTTCAAGCGGCCGAAGGAATACCGGTGGGTGGCGGCGCTGCCGAAGAACAGTTATGGGAAGGTGTTGAAGACGGAGTTGCGGGGGCAGTTGGCGTAACCTCAGCCCCCGCTTTTTTGTGATCATCAAGCCACCTGGTTTGTCGGCCGCGATGCCGATTGCGGGCCTGTCCGAGTTTCCGTGTGTGAGGCTCACTGAGCCTTCACCGATTTGGCGAAGGTGAATGAGTATCTTACGTGCTCGATTTCGTGAACCGGTCCTCGTAGAGGATCGCAAATTGGTTCA
>Ga0187844_10001590_pt1 | contig 17101 bp, 13 predicted proteins | sample SpaLakP09_SKY_50_FD_134517 | JGI IMG/M metagenome (GOLD analysis project Ga0187844, IMG submission 134517) | Oligotrophic lake water microbial communities from Sparkling Lake, Wisconsin, USA - SP09_SKY_50 | ecosystem: Environmental > Aquatic > Freshwater > Lake | place: USA: Sparkling Lake...
ATCTTGAGCTTGCCTCGCGCCATGATCGAGCCTTTGGCTGCGAGGATCGTCGGTGCGGCTGCGGACGCGTATTCCTGCAGCTTCGAGGCGTCCTTGATTTTGGCGAATGCGACCAGGATTGCGGCCATCGTCTTTCTGTCTCCGTCGTGACGTTGTGGGGGGGCCATTTCGGTAATGGCCGCGCCGATGCTAAGCGGCGCAACCTGCGAGCACTACCCACCGAGGGTGAATACCCCGTTCTTCGCGCGTGATGTTGCGGGCGTGCGCTTGCGTCGACTGGTCGTGAACCACTACTGGCCTGTGGAACAATCGTCGTCGACCTCGGCGCGGCATCGCACGACATCGCGACTCGCTTGGGGCAAGGAGAAGGCCGACCGATATCGCAGCGGCCCCGATGTTCAGCGGACGAGTGACGGGGGCGTGCAATCCGCCGACCTCGCACCAGGGACAAGGAGAAATCGATGTCGAAGCAGATTCGGCAGGACGGCGAGTCGCGTGGCCTGCGCCGGCGTGATGTTCTGAAGGGACTCGTCAGTGCCGGCGCTCTTGGCGCAACGAGCCTGCCCGCCATCGCCGCCGTGCCGAGCGACGCGAGCACTGCCTGGAATCAGCAGGCCGACGTCGTCATCGTCGGCAGCGGTATCGCGGCCACCAGCGCGGCGATCGCCGCCACGCAGCGTGGCGCGACGGTGATCATGATCGAGAAGATGCCGTTCAAGGGCGGCACCACCGCGAAGTCGGCCGGCGTGTTCTGGATTCCGAACAATCCGCTGCTCCGCGCCGCGGGGATCGTCGACGACCGTCTCGACGCGCTGCGCTACATGGTGCGCCTGGCCTACCCGGACAGCTTCCTGCCGAACCATCCGACGCTCGGCGCACCAGCCGCGGGGTTCGCGCTGCTCGAAACCTTCGTCGACAACGCGAGCCCGGTGCTCGAGAAGCTGATGGCCGACACCGGCCTGCGCATCATTCCCTGGCAGTTCGCGCCGGATGCGATCTGGCCTGATTACTACGGCCACATTCCCGAGAACAAGGTCAGCAAGGGACGCTCGCTGGTGACCGACGTGCGTCCGTATCCGGAGCGGCACTTCTGGGCCGGCGGCGGCGGTAGCGGCGAGTCTCTGCTGTGGATGCTGCAACAGGGCTTCGACAAGCGCCCGATCCAGATCCTGCTCGAGCACCAAGTGCTCGCGGTCACGCAGAACGCGGCGGGGCAGGTCACTGGCGTCATCGCCGACGGCGGCGAATCCGAACCCATCCGAGTGCGCGCGAACAAGGCGGTGATGTTCGCCACCGGCGGCTTCACGCACAACGTGCCGATGGCCGACGGCTTCCTGCGCGGAAAGATCTGGGGCGGCTGCGCGGCGCCGGGCAGCACCGGCGACTTCGTCGGCATCGCCACCGGTCTGGGCGCGACGCTCGGCAACATGAACAACGCGTGGTGGGCGCAGGTGCCGGTCGAGGTCGCCGTGAAGACGCGCAGCGTGCCATCCAACGTCTGGTCCTGCCCGGGCGACAGCATGCTCGAGGTCAATCGTTACGGCATTCGTTTCGGCAACGAGAAGGTGGCGTACAACGAACGCGCGCAGCTGCATTTCACCTGGGATCCGGTGAAGCTCGAATATCCCAACCAACTCGGTTTCATGATCTGGGACTCGCGCACCTCGAAGGCCTACGCGGGCTACGACCCGATCCCGCTGCCCACCGCCAAGCCCGCGCACATCATCGAGGCTGCGACGCTGCCCGAGTTGCGCAAGCAGATCGAGGCGCGACTGCTCGCCATCGCGCCGCAGACTGGCGGCATCACGCTGGCGAAGGACTTCGACGCCAACCTGCAGAAGGCGATCCAGCGCTTCAACGGATTTGCGAAGAGCGGCAAGGACGCCGACTTCCAGCGTGGCGGAACGCCCAACGAGAACGCATGGCAGTACGCGGTGGTGAAGCCCGCCGCCAACCCGTATCCCAACAAGACGATGCATCCCATTGCATCGACGGGTCCGTTCTACGCGGTGATCCTCGGAGCCGGCACGCTCGACACCAAGGGCGGCCCGATCGTGAACGCGTCGGGCGAGGTGCTGCACGCCAGCGGCCAACCGATTCCAGGCCTGTACGGCGCGGGCAACTGCGTAGCGAGCCCCGCGCACCAGGCCTACTGGGGCGGCGGAGGCACGATCGGACCGGCGATGACGTTCGGATATCTCGCCGGAACGGCGGCGGCGGCCGAGGCGGTCAGGTCGGCGTAGTCCGCGTCGTAACGGCGACATGAGGCAGGACGCGATGACGATCGATCAGCCGAGTTTCCCTGCTTATTCTGCGGCGACATCCGACCAGCCCGCTCGATCCAATCCCTGCGATCTCGCGGAATCCCTACGCCGCCGCGCGCGTCGCGCACCCGCACGCCGGGCGCTGAGCTTCGAGGATCGGAGCTGGAGCTACGGCGACCTGCAGGCGCGCATCGAACGCTTCGCGGCGGTGCTCGCAGCCGGTGGCGTCGGTCGCGGCGATCGCGTCGGATGGCTGGGCTTCAACGATCCCTTCGTGCTGGTCGCCCTGTTCGCGTCGGCGAGCCTCGGTGCGATCTTCGTCCCGCTCAACTTTCGTCTCGCGCGCCACGAACTCGAATTCATCATCGGCGATGCGGGCCTGCACACGCTCATCGTCGACGACGAGCATCGCGTGACGATCAACGACGCACGCGCCGCGGGCACGCTGTCGTGCTGCCGGCGATTCCTGATGCCCGGCGCAGAAGCGCTCGACGGCTGGGAAGCGGCCGAGCCGCTCACCGCTCTGCCCTCAATCGAACCGCAGACCTCCGTCGCCGGCGATCCGGTTACGATCATGTACACCTCCGGCACGACCGGCCGGCCCAAGGGCGTCGTGCTCACGCACGGCAACCTGTGGGCCAACAGCATCAACTGGGTGCTCGCAGGCGACCTCGGTTCGTCCGACGTCGTGCTCAACTGCGCGCCGCTGTTCCACGTCGGCGGCCTGTGCGTGACCGTGCTGCCGGCGCTGCTCGCCGGCGGCCGCGTCGTGCTGCAGCGTGCTTTCGTGCCGGCCGATTACCTCGCCGCCATCGCGCGGCATCGCATCACGCTCAGTTTCGCGGTGCCGGCGATGCTGCTCGCGGTCACGCAGCACGCGGATTTCGCAGGCACCGATCTGTCGAGCCTGCGACTGATGATCGGCGGCGGCGCGCCGGTGCCCGAGCCGCTGTTGCGGCTGTTCAATGGACGCGGCATTCCGATGAGCCAAGGCTTCGGCATGACGGAGAGCTCATCTGCGGTGACTTTCCTGGAAGCCGAACTGGCCATCGACAAGCTCGGCTCCTGCGGCAAGGCCACGCTGCTCAGCGAGTTCCGCCTGGTCGATGCGCAAGGCAGCGTGATCACCGAGCCCGGCATCAAGGGCGAGATCTGCCTGCGCGGCGACAACGTCACGCCGGGTTACTGGAACCGCCCCGAGGCCACGCGTGAAGCCATCGACGCCGAAGGCTGGCTGCACAGCGGCGACGTCGGCTACTGCGATGCCGAGGGCTTCCTGTACGTGTGCGACCGGCTGAAGGACATGATCATCAGCGGCGGCGAGAACATCTATCCCGCAGAGATCGAGAACGTGCTGTACGACCATCCGGCGGTGTTCGAGGTGGCCATCGTCGGTGCACCCGACGCGCAGTGGGGCGAGCGGGTGGTGGCGTTCGTCGCGACGCGGCCGGGATGCACGATGACGCTGGAGGAGTTGCGCGATTTCACCGGCCAGCGCCTCGCGCGCTACAAGCTGCCGCGGGAACTGCGCCTGATCGACGCGCTGCCGCGCAACTCGAACGGCAAGGTGCTCAAAGCGGAACTGCGCGAGCGCTGCGCCGCATCGACGTAGCCCGGGTGAAACCCGGGGTTTTCTCCTGCGGGCCGACGCGCGTCGATCCGTACGCGAAGCCCCGGGCTTCGCCCGGGCTACGGGGTGCGGCGGCTCAAAGCCCGAGCTTCTTCGACGCCAGCTCCTTGAGAATATCCTCGGCGCCGCCGCCGATCATGATGGCCTTCACGTCGCGGTAGATCCGCTCGCTGCGCATGCCGCGCATGAATCCCATGCCGCCCAGGATCTGCACGGCCTGATCGGCGCAGGATTGCATCGTGCGGCCGGCCATGACCTTGAGCATGCACAGTTCGGCGACGAACTCCTCGCTGCGATCGCCGGTATCCATGCGCGCGGTGCAGCGGTCGATCCAGGCGCGCGTGGCTGTGATCTGCATGCGCATCTCGACGAGCTTGTGCCGGACCACCTGGTGCTTGACCAGCGGCACGCCGAAGGTGCGCCGCTCGCGAGCCCACTCCACCGCTTCGTCGTAGCAGACCTCGGCGAACGCGCAGGCCTCGTCGGCCATCATCAGGCGCTCGCCGTTGAAGTTCTCCATCAGCGTGCGGAAACCTGAGCCTTCGCGACCGAGCAGGTTGGTCACCGGCACGCGGCATCCGTCGAAGTGCAGCGTGGCGGTATCCGAACTCCACCAGCCCATCTTGCGCAGCCGCGTGCGCGTGAAGCCCGACCGGTCGCGCTCGACCAGGATCATCGATACGCCGCCCGCGCCTTCGCCGCCGGTGCGCACCGCCACCGCGTAGAAGTCTGCGCGCATGCCGTTCGAGATGAAGGTCTTCTCGCCGTCGATGACGAACTCGTCGCCCTCGCGCCGCGCGCGAGTGCGCAGGTTGGCCACGTCCGATCCGCCCGAAGGCTCGGTGATGGCGCAGGCGGCGATGTGCTCGCCGGACAGCACGCCGGGCAAGGTGCGCTGCTTCTGCTCCTCGCTGCCCAGCGCCAGCATCGGCTGGGCGAAGATCGAGTGCGTGAACAGGCAGACGAAGACGCCGCCGCAGCCGGCACGCGCCAGCTCCTGGATCGCGACCGAGCGCATCGCCAGACTCGCCGGCGTGCCGCCATAGGCCTCGGGATAGCCCAGCCCCAGCACGCCCATCTCGCCGACCTTGCGATAGATCTCGCGCGGCATCTCGCCGGCTTCCTCCCACTCGTCGACGAAGGGCGCGATCTCGCGATCGACGAAGCGTCGAAGCTGGGTGCGGAACTCGGCGAGTTCCTCGGCGGTTTCGGTGGGGCGATGGCCTTCGGGGGTCATGGAGAGTTCTTCGTCAGTTGTGCGTTTGTGTTCTTTCTTCGGGCGCCTCGAGTCGTGCGCGCTCGAGTTTCGATACACATACGCCGTTGCTGGTCTCCCTCTCCCCGTGTGCTTTTCACGGGGAGAGGGCCGGGGTGAGGGGCCTCGCGGGTCAAGCGTGACGCTGTTCGGATGGAGGCAGGCCCCTCACCCCAACCCTCTCCCCATGCGATGAAGCCGGATGGGGGGGGGGGGCTTTTGGAAGGAGCCGCATGGGAAGAGAAGGCTGAGAAACATGCCGCCGGCTTCCAATGACGCGCGGTGTCAGCCGCGCGGCTTGTGCTGGCCGAGAAACGCGTCGATCTTCGCGAGGAAGGCCGGTCGCGCGCAGAACTCGCGCTGGTACATGCGCTCGGTCTCGAGCATCGGCCCGAAACCGGCGGCGGGGCTCGCATCGACCATCGTGCGCGTGGCGACGACGACGTCGACCGGCACCTTCGCGAGCTTCGCCGCCGCGGCGTGGGCACGCATCAGCAGGTCTGCGTCGGGAATCACCTCCCAGACCAGTCCCAGCGAGGCGCAGCGCGCGGCGTCCAGCGTCTCGCCCAGCAGCATCGCGCCGAGCGCGACCACGCGGCCACCCAGGCGCTGCAGCAGCCAGTGCGCACCGAGGTCGGCGACGATGCTGAGCTGCTGCGCCTGCACGAACTTGAGCTTGCCCGACGCACCGCACAGCACGAGATCCGCCGCCAGCGCCATCGCGGCGCCACCACCGGCGGCCATGCCGTTGATCGCGGTGACCACCGGCTTGGGAAACGCGAACATCGCGGCCACCACTGGGTTGAAGCGCTCGCGCATCGCCTCGCTGACCTGCTCGCCCGAGTCCATGTAGCGCTGCTGCGCGTGCACTTCGGCGAAAGAGTTGAGATCCGCACCCGCGCAGAACGCCTTGCCCGCCCCGGTGATCACCAGTGCCTTGCAGGCCGGATCCTTGGCGAGCGTCGCCAGCGCGGCGAGCATCTCGTCCATCAGCTCGAAACCGAGCGCGTTGAGCCGCTCGGGGCGGTTCATCGTCAGCGTGGCGACGCCGGTGGCTGCGTCGAGTACGAACGGAGCCAGGCTCATGCGGCCACCTGTGCGCGAGAGCTGTTGTCGTAGACCAAGTCGAACTCCTGTTTCAGGCGGGATACGCAGCAAAGCACGATATTCATCCTGCGCGGGGATGCTGCCGTCCATTCCTTGCCTCGTGGGCCCCGGATTCGCGCGAACGACGCGCTCCGGAGCCTGTCGAACGAGTGTGGCCCCGGCTCCTTCGAAGGGTCTTGTACCGACCGGCTCATGGCGACCGGTGGGTGCAAGACTCGGAACGAAGCGTCCCCGCAGTCTCGCCGCTCGTGCGGGCCGGACGGCCGCCAGTTGCACACCGCTACACGACCGAAAACCGCGCGAGGAGAGCTGACGGTGCAGACGCAGACGACGCTCATCAACCGTGTCGCGATCGGAGACATCCCGCGTCGCGTCGCGGTTTTACATCCCGACAAGCTCGCCTTCATCGACGGCGAGAGCCGCGTCACGTATCGCGAGTTCGACCAGCGCTGCAACCAGTTTGCGCGCTACCTGCTCGGCCGCGGCTTGAAGAAGGGCGACGCCGTCGCCTGCCTGTGCGTGAACTCGCTGGATTTCATCGTCGCCGCCTTCGGCATCGCCAAGGCCGGGCTGATCTGGGTGCCGATGAACGTGCTGCTCAAGCGTCAGCAGCTCGATTACATCCTGGACAAGGTCGACGCGAAACTGCTGATCGTCGATGAGGCGCTGCTGCCGGTGATGCGCCAAGCCGGCCGCCCGCCGCCGGACCTGCTGATCATCGACGACGTAGCCCGGGTGAAACCCGGGGTCCCTGTCGTTCCCCGAGAGGCAACCCCGGGTTTCACCCGGGCTACGTCGTTTGCCGAAGCCTTTGCGGGCCAGGCGACGACCGATCCCGAAGTGGACATCCAGGACCGCGACACCGCCATCGTCATGTTCACCAGCGGCACCACCGCCGAGCAGAAGGGCGTGGTCATCAGCCACCTCGCGGTGTACCTGGCGACGCTGAACAACATCATCGAGATGGAGATGCAGACCGACGACGTCACCGTCGCGATACTGCCCTTCTTCCACTGCGCGCAGCACACGCTGGTCAGCTCGTTCCTGCATCGCGGCGCCACGCAGATCGTCATGCGCGGGTTCGACGCCGAAACCCTGATGCGGCACATCACGAACCACCGCGTCACCTGGTGTTTCGCGCTGCCGACGATGTGGCGCGCGGTGCTCGATCACCCTGAGCGCGCGAAGTATCGCTTCGACTCGATGCGCTACGGGCTGTACGCAATGACGCCGATGGACGCCGAGACGCTGTCGCGGCTGATCCACGAGATCTGCCCGCGTTTCGCGCTCAGCAGCGGTCAGACCGAGGTCTATCCGTCGGCCTGCGTGTTCCGCCCGGAATACCAGTTCACGAAGAAAGGCCAGTACTGGGGCCAGCAGGGGCTCACCTGCGAGTTCCAGATCATGGACGATGCCGGAAACCTGCTGCCGCGAGGACAGGTCGGCGAGCTCGTCGTGCGGGGCCCCACGGTGTTGATGGAGTACCTCAAGGACGAGGCGGCCACTGCCGCTTCGCGCGAGCACGGCTGGCATCACACCGGCGATCTCGGGCTCATCGACGAGGACGGGCAGTTCCTGTTCAGCGACCGCAAGAAGGACATGATCAAGTCCGGCGGCGAGAACGTGGCGTCCTGCACCGTCGAAGGTGCACTGCTCGGGCATCCGGGCGTGGCGGCCGCCGCGGTCGTCGGCATTCCACACGATTACTGGATCGAGGCGGTCACCGCCTTCGTCGTGCCCAAGCCCGGAAGCGCGCTCGGCGAAGAAGAGATCGTCGCCTGGTGCCGCGAGCGCCTCGGCAAGCACGAGGTGCCCAAGCGCGTCGTGTTCCTCGAGCGTTTTCCGATGACGGTGACGGGAAAGATCCTCAAGCACGTCATCCGCAGCGAGCACGCCGAGCTGTTCCGCGAGGCGGAATGACCGCTCGCGGATCCGAATCGGCCGACATCAGAAAAACAAAGGAGACGCCGCATGTTTGAACACAAGGGTTCAGGCCGACTGGCCAACAAGGTCTGCATCGTCACCGGTGGCGCCTCCGGTATTGGCGAGGCGACTTCGCGCATCTTCGCCGCCGAGGGCGCGCGCCTGATCATCGTGGACATCCAGGTCGACAAGGGCGAGAAGCTCGCCGCCGAACTCGCGAAGACCGGAGCGACCGTCGTGTTCCAGCGCTGCGACATGGCCGTGCACGCCGAGGTGAAGAGCCTGATCGAACTCTCGGAGAAGCGCTTCGGCCGCCTCGACGTGCTGGTCAACAACGCCGCCGTCGAAAGCCCGAAGGCCGAGGTCGACACGACCGAGGAAGAGTACGACCACATCATGGACGTCAACGTGAAGGGCGTGTTCCTGTCGACGAAGTACGCGGTGCCGTTGATGAAGAAGAACGGCGGCGGTTCGATCATCAACATCTCCTCGGCCTACGGCATGATCGGCTCTATCGGATTCGGCGTGTACCACGCGTCGAAGGGCGCGGTGCGCCTGCTCACGAAGAGCACGGCCGTGACGCACGCGCGCGACGGCATCCGCGCCAACTCGATCCATCCCGGCGCGGTCGACACGCCGCTGCTGCGCGAGGCGATCAACGTCAACGACGATCCGAAGCGCTTCGAGAAGACGGTGGCGGAATCCCAGCCCATCGGCCGTCTCGGCCGGCCGGAGGAGATCGCGTATGGCTGCCTGTACTTCGCTTCCGACGAGTCGAAGTTCTGCATCGGCAGCGAACTGAGCATCGACGGCGGCATGGTCGCGCAGTAATCCGCCGCACCCGTAGCCCGGACGAAGTCCGGGATTCTCTCGTATTGCATGCAGAACCCCCGGACTTCGTCCGGGCTACGTTCCACTTAAGAATCAGGAGAGCAGCTCCATGACATTCGGCATCAAGACCCCGGAATACCCGGCGGGTTGCGCGGTCATCTTCGGCGGTAGCGGCGGCCTGGGCCAGGCCACGGCGGGCCTGATGGCGGAGCGCGGCAGCGACATCGTCGTGACCTACCGATCTCGCGCCGACGAGACGCACCAGTTCGTCGAGAAGCTGCGCGGACTCGGCTACAAGGCGCAGGCCATGGCCTGCGACGTGACGGATCGTGCGCAGGTCGACGCGGTGTACGCCGGCGCCGTGAAGTCCTTCGGCCGTGTGCACACGGTCGTGTCGGCAGGCGGGCTCGTGTTCGAGACCGGCCCGCTGGCGGACTTCAAGTTCGAATCCTTCCGCGGCGTCATCGAGACCGACGTCATGGGCTTCTTCAACATCGCGCAGAGCGGCATCCCGGTGCTGCGCGCCGGCAAGGGCGGTTCGTTCGTCGCGCTGATCACCTGCGCGACCCAACGCACCGTGCCGCTCGATGCACTGTCGGCCACGCCCAAGGCCGCCGTGCAGATGCTGATGCGACACATCGCCACCGAGGAAGCCCGCAACGGCATCCGCGCCAACGCGGTGGGACCGGGTGTCATCGACGGCGGCATGGTCATCCCGATGATGAAGACGGAAACCAAGAAGCTGCTCGACATGGCCGTGGAATACACGCCGCTCGGCCGACTCGGCCTGTGCGAAGAGGTCGCCGAAGCCGTGGCGTTCCTGGCGTCGTCGAGGGCGGCTTACATCACCGGACAGGCTTTGATGGTGGACGGCGGACTGTCGGCCTGAGCCATTCCACGTAGCCCGGGCGAAGCCCGGGATCCCGCTCGATTTGCGAGGAAAAGCCCCCGGCTTGCACCCGGGCTACGGGGCCTGGTAGTCGACCGCGGCGTCAGCGGCCTTCCACATCGCACCGGCAGCGGGCTTGCGCTGCTCTTCGTACAGATGCCCGATCAGCCCCGCCGCGCGGCTGAGCACGGCGAAGCCTCGCATCACCGAAGGCGGAACATCGATCTCCAGCAGCATCGCGGCGATCGCGCCGGTGGCATTGATCGTCAGGTGCCTGCCGTACGCGCGATCGACTTCACGCGACAGCATCCCCAGCAGGTCGATGTAGCGGCCGTCGACACCCGCGGCGCGTCCGACGGCGAACAGCGCGGCCGGCCGCGGATCGTCGGGACGATGATGCGGATGCCCAAAGCCGGGCAGCGACTTCTTCTCCGCACGGTGCTGCGCGACGATGTCGCGCGCCGTCGCCTCGGCACCCTCACCGCTGTCCGCAAGCTGTCGCAGGATCGTGGCGCTGCCTTCCATCGTGCCGACGAACTGGCTGCCCACGCCGAGCAGGCCGGCGGCGATGGCGCCCTGCAGCGACTCCGGCGCGCCGAGGTAGGTCAGCCGCGACGCTATCGCGCTGGGCGTCATGCCGTGCTCGCACAGCGTCACCAGCACGGCATCGATCACCGCGCGTTCGGTCGGTCCGCAGTTGCGCCCGGTGACCTGCATGAACACGAACTCGGTGAAGCTCGTCTTGCCGATCAGCTCCGTGCAGAGGTTGCGCTCGCGCACGAAGATTTCGGTTTCGTTGTACCGGCACAACTCGGTCGTCGGGGTCGTGGATTTCATCGCGGTGCTCGGGTTCGAAGACGAAGGGAGGCCTGCGTAGCCCGGGCGAAGCCCGGGATTGCCGCTCGAATTGAGGGCAAAAGCCCCGGGCTTCGCCCGGGCTACGGATATCAGACCGCTGCGCGCGTGGCCTTGCGTCGCGGCTTCACCGGCGGAGGCGGCGGCGAAGCTGGCGCCCCGCGCCGCTTGGCGGCCGTCAGCGACGCCGTGATCGGAGCCGCTTCCGGCGTCTGCGCGCTGAAGCGCTTCGGCAGTTGCCGTTCGAGCACGCGCAGGCGAGCGCTCAGGTGATCGCGCTGCGTGGCATCGGCCACGCTGTAGAGCAGCACCGCGGTGCCGTAGAGCACCTGCGCGCGGAGCTGGTCGTCGTCGAGTTCGGACTGCACCCACAGGTCCAGCGCGCCGAGCGTGTTGACCACCATCATCCGCGCGAGCTGATCGTGCGGGATCACGTCGGGAAGCTGGCCGGCCTCGGCCAGGTGCAGCAGCGCCTGCTTCCAGTAGAACAAGGCGCGATCCATGTACGCCGGGCGATGCACCGGATCGTGGATGCCGAGCAGGAACTGGTACAGCGGCCGATAGAAGCGCGGATCGGAGGCGAACTCGTCGCCGGCGGTCTGGGCGGCGTGCAGCACCATCTCGACCGGGTCGGAAGACTTGCCGCGGCCGCGCGCGATGTCCGAGAACAGGCCGTCGACGGAACGGTTGAGCAGCGCGTACAGGATTCCGCCCTTGGACCCGAAGAGGTTGTACGGCGTCGGCCCGCTCAGCGAGGCCCGCTCGGCGAGCAGGGCCATCGAGAACTCCGTGGTTCCCGTCTTGCGGATCAGCGCCTCCGCCGCATCCAGGATGCGGCGCTTGCGATCTTCCTTCTGGATTTCGCGCGACATGCCGCCTTTGTCGAGCTTTCGGCGCGGTGTTTCTTGCGTGAACAAGCTAGGGATCCTCTGCATGGGGTTTGTCGGGGCAAAGCCCCTCCTGCAAGTCGCCGATCGTTTAGGAGGGGCTTTGTCCCGACTGCACCGCCCGAAGACCTGTGCGGACCATTCCTAGGGCTGCGAAAAGATGGCCAGCCGGCGCGAGCCGGCGAAGATATCGCGCGGGGTGTAGCCGTAGAACTGCCGGATCGAGTGGCTGAAGTGCGTCGAATCCGCATAGCCGGCGTTGAGCGCGACATCGAGCAGGTTCAGCGGATTGGCGATCAGCGGCATCAGGCCGCGCGCCCGCTTCCAGGCGCGGAAGCGCCGGAACGTGGTCTGGGTCTGGTCGCTGAACAGGTGCGTGAAGCGCGAGAACGACAGCCCCGTCATCGCGGCGCAGTCCTCCGCCGTCAGGCGCCCGGCGGGGTCGTCCTTCATGCGTTCGATGGCGCGTGCGATGCGCGGGTCGAGTTCGCGCGCCGGGAGGCGCTCGCCGAAGAAGCGCAGGTCGAAGTCCTCGGACTGCGGGGAAGAAACCGGACGCGACAGGCCGGCACGAATCGTCGCCGCGACACGCTGGCGCTGCACCGGCGTGGCCAGGAACTGGTCGTGGAAGCGGCAGCCGTCGACGGACTCGGCCTCCACCAGCACTTCGGCCATCTCGCGGTCCTGCGACGAGACCAGGTGCGGCGTATACGGCGGCACGGCCACGAAGGACTCCCGGCGTGACGGCCCGCCATCGATCGACACTTCGAACGGCGTGTTGATCGCCACGTACAGGGTCCAGGCGCCGAAGTAGCGGACGCCGGGCGTGCCGAACAGCCCGCGGTAGGCAATGCGCGTGGGCGTGACCAGCATCATGCGTTCCATCGCCGTCTCCGCCCGCGGCGAAGACGCCAGCGGGTGAGGGTGATGATTCGAAAACTTCGACTCGCGGCGCCGCGCGTGTTCCATCGTGTTTCTCCTCCAGCAGGTCGTGGATCCGTGATGGCTCCATCGCCCGAAGTTTTATCGCACTAAAAGATCGCACGGGCAGCCGGTGAGAGCAAGTCGGGCTCCGCAACGGGTCCGCGCCCAAGGATTCCGGCAGTGCCGTGCTCCCCTCGCCCGCAGGGAGAGGGCCGGGGGTGAGGGAGCGTCTTTCGCACCCTGACCTTGCTCGAGGCTGAGGACTCTCCCTCATCCGCCCCTTCGGGGCACCTTCTCCCTGCGGGAGAAGGAACCGAAAGTGGCGCGTTCTTGGTGCCGAATCATCGGGCCTGATGGGGCGTATGCGCGGCGCGGGTTGCGACTGCCCGGGTGCGAATCCATCGTCCGGATCTGCCGAACCGCCGATCCAGGAAACCGACACCATGAAGGCCGCCGTCTACTTCGCCGCCCAGGACATCCGCTGCACGCGCATCCCGGACCCCGTGCTGCGGCTCGATCACGAGATGCTCGTGAAGGTCGTCGCGACGTCGATCTGCGGGTCGGACCTGCACCTCTACCGCGGCGCGCTCGACCCGATCATGGAGAAGGGCAAGTCGCAGACGGGACACGAGCTGATCGGCGAGGTCGTCGACGTCGGCGCCGCGGTCGGACGCTTCAGGCCGAAGGACCGCATCAGCATGGGCTACTCGGTGTCCTGCGGGCACTGCGCCATGTGCAACGTCGGCCAGACCGCGCACTGCGAGACCACGAGCAAGGCGGTCTACGGTTTCGGCGTGCCGTTCGGCAGCATGAACGGAACGCACGCCGAGGCACTGGTGATCCCGCATGCCGATGGACACGCGATGAAGATCCCCGCCGAGGTCAGCGACGAGGCGGCGGTCACGCTGTCGTGCAATCTTCCGTCCGCGATCATCGCCAACAAGCTCGCGGCCATCGAGCCGGGCGAGAACGTGGCGCTGATCGGCTGCGGACCGACGGGCCTGATGGCACTGGACATCGCGCTGCAGAAGGGCGCCGCGAAGATCGTGGCGTTCGACCAGCTCGACTACCGTCTCGACATCGCGCGGGCCAAGGGCGCGCTCACCATCAACGTGCAGCAGGAAGGCTGGAAGGAACTCGCGCTGGAGCAGACCGGAGGGCGCGGGTTCGACAAGGTGATCGAGGTCGTCGGCTATCCCGAATCGTTGCAGATGGCGCTGGATCTCGTGCGTCCCGGCGGAACGGTCGCGGCCATCGGCGTGTTCACCGATCCCGCATTCAACCTCAACCTCGCCGACGTCTTCCTGCGCAACATCAGCCTGCACATGAACGGCTTCGCGAACGTGCAGCCGGTGATGTGGGAGGGCCTGCGGATGCTGGAGCGCGGCGTGGTCGATCCGGCTCCCTACTTCTCGCACCGCTTCGGACTGGACGAGATCGACCGCGCCTTCACCACCTTTCACCGAAAGGACGACCTCGCGCTGAAGATGTTGATACGGCCGTAAGGCGCCAACGAAGGTCTTCGGGCCGCGTAGTCGGGGCAGAGCCCCTCCTACGCGGTAGGAGGGGCTCTGCCCCGACAGAACCCTTGCAGCATGGCTAAGCCCGCGACCGCGCCACGTCCGGGCTCAGGTAAGTGGCTTCCGGAATCTCGCCGAGGCGCGAGCTGTGCACCTGTCCCGGCGCCAGGCCGTAGAACTTCTGGAAGCTCATGATCAGCGGGCTCCACTTGTCCGGGTCGATCCGGTCCGACGTGCCCTCCATCACCAGCTCCGGATGCACGTGGACCCGCTGGATGCGCACCTCGAAGACCTTGATGCCCACCTTCCAGGCCGGGTCGTCGGCCATGAAACCGTTGGTGGCGGCGAGCACGCCCTCCATCTGCACCGGGCACTCCAGCGCGCGCGGCGGCTTGACGGTTTCGCTGGGCATGGGCGTCAGTCCCGAGATCTCCCACTTGTTCTTCTCGTGCGTGTAGTTGCGCATCTGCTTGGCGGCCGGGATCGGGTCGCTGCCGGTGCGCCGGGCGAGGCGGTCGACGAACGCGACCTGAGCAGGCGACGGCAGGTTCAGCACGCACTCGCCGGTGCGCATCAGGTTCTCGGTGTTCTTCGAGCTGGCGTCCAGGCCCAGCATGCAGCGCCAGCCGAGCCAGAAGGCGGACGACATCGGCGCGATGTTCGAAGTGCCGTCCTCATTCATCGTGCTGATCAGCACGACCGGCGTGCCGAAGTAGAGGATCGCGGGTTCGATGCGAACGGTGGAGGGTTTCGTCGAGTCGGAGGAGGTCGTCATGGCGGCGGGATGAGGGAGAGGAGTTCGCGTCGCGCGCTGTGAGCGGCGGGCGTGAATCCAGTCTGCGTCGATGACCTCGTCGCGGCTCTCCGCTTCTTGCTCCGCAATTCCTGCCGTGACGTTCTACTCCAGCAACGCCTGCTGTGCGGCGCTCGCGATCAGCCGTCCGCCGCGGTCGTACAGCGTGCCGCGCCCCAGTCCGAAGCCGTTGCCCGCGATCGGGCTTTCCACTTCGTAGAGCAGCCAGTCGTCCACGTTGGGTGGCGCGTGGAACCACATCGAGTGATCCAGGCTGTGCATGCGGGTGCCCGTGTCGAGCAGGCTTTCCAGGTGCGGGCTGCGTGTGGGCCAGCACAGCCAGTAGTCGGACAGGAAGGCGAGCGCGGCGTACTGGAACAGCGGCTCGGACGAGACCGCGACCGTCGGCTTGAGCCAGGTGGCCAGGCGCGGCTCCGGCGAGCGCGACAGCAGGCCCTCGACGCCGCGCACGGGTTTGACCTGCACCGACTTCTTCGAGAGCAGCCGCTGCCGGATGCGTTCAGGCACGCGGTCGCCGAACGCCGCGGACAGTTCCTCGATGTCGGGCAGCGTCTCGGGCGCCGGCGAAAGATCACGCGCGGCGGTCTGGTGGTCTGACGGGGTCTGCGCTTGCGGGTCGTTGAGATAGACCTGCGCGGAAAAGATCTGGCGACCGGACTGGATCATCTGCACGCGCCGATGGCTCAGGCGCGCGCCGTCGTGCACGCGTTCGACGATCAGTTCCAGTGTCTGCCCGGCCCGGCCCGGCCGCAGGAACACGCCCTGGATCGACTTCGGTACGCGTCCTTCGCAGCTCAGCATCGCCGCGCTCAGCGTGTTGGCGATGAACTGGCCGCCGAAGAGATTGCCGCTCATGTTCAAGCCGATTCGCGGGTTCACGTAGCGATCGGGGCCGATGCGGTCGAGGCGCAGCGCGCCTTCGAGCTCGATGGGGTTCCACGGCGGCATGTCGCCGTTGTGATTGCTGACGTTCACCGCGATCTCCACTCGTGCTTCAGCACAGTTTGCAGGCCGCGGCCGGTGATCGCACGGATCGATGTGTGCCCTGCGCGTAGCCCGGACGAAGTCCGGGGTGGTCTCAATGGATCGATGCAACACCATGCGCGAAACGCGCGGAGGTGGCATCGATGTCACAGGCAAGTGGTTGGAAATGGTCTGACGAGCAAACGTTGGAGCTGTGGCGGCTCTGGAAAGCGGGCCGGTCGGTCACGGCGATAGGACGAGCGCTGGGTCGGGGATCGAGTTCGATTCACGATTTGCTTGCGGTTCGGGGCGGGATCGCGCCGGTCCCTCGGCGGCGGTCCACACGCGTCCTGTCGTTGTCGGATCGTGAAGAGATTTCGCGGGGCCTGGTGGCAGGGGAGTCGGTCCGATCGATTGCAGCGGGTCTGGGCCGGCCGGCCTCGACGGTGAGCCGGGAGATCGTGCGCAATGGCGGTCCGAAGGGTTATCGGGCCGCGGTTGCAGATCAGGCGGCCTGGGACCGGTCCTTACGGCCCAAACGCTGCCTGTTGGCCCAGTATCCGGTGTTGTGCGAAGCCGTTGCCACGCGGCTGGCTCTGCAGTGGTCGCCCCGGCAGATCGCGGGCTGGCTTGAGCGGGAATATCCGGACGACCAGACTCTGTGGGTGTCGCACGAAACCATCTATCGCAGCCTGTTCATTCAAGCGCGCGGCGCCCTCAAAAAGGAGCTGGTCGCGCATCTGCGCACGCACCGATTGATGCGCCGCTCTCAGCACGCGACGGCCAAGGGACAGCGTCAAGGACAGATCGTCGATGCCATTTCCATCCGCGAACGTCCGGCCGAAGTCGAGGACCGGGCCGTACCCGGTCATTGGGAAGGCGATTTGCTGATCGGGGCCCGTCAGTCCCAGATCGCCACGCTGGTCGAACGCCAGTCCCGCTTCGTGCTGCTGGTCAAACTCCAGGGCAAGGACAGCTCCACTGTCGTCCACGCGCTGGCCCGTCAAATGGGCCAGCTCCCCGCCGAACTTCGAAAGTCCCTGACCTGGGACCGCGGCACCGAAATGGCCCAGCACAAGGTCTTTACCGTGGCCACCGACATCGACGTCTACTTCTGCGATCCGCAAAGCCCCTGCCAGCGCGGCAGCAACGAAAACACCAACGGCCTACTGCGTCAGTATTTCCCCGACAAAATGGAACTGTCGCAGTTCTCCCAGGACGATCTCGACTTCGTCGCCA
>Ga0187844_10001591_pt1 | contig 17100 bp, 15 predicted proteins | sample SpaLakP09_SKY_50_FD_134517 | JGI IMG/M metagenome (GOLD analysis project Ga0187844, IMG submission 134517) | Oligotrophic lake water microbial communities from Sparkling Lake, Wisconsin, USA - SP09_SKY_50 | ecosystem: Environmental > Aquatic > Freshwater > Lake | place: USA: Sparkling Lake...
CCCCCGACCGCCCCGCCCCTGCGCTTCGCTTCGGGGTTCCCTGCGGTACTCAAGTCTTGAGGCCCCGCCCGGAACTCGCGCCGCTACGCTCTGCTCAGACAACCGTGCGGAGTCAGTTCTTGAAGCGTGCTGCGCACGCGGCCTCAAGACTTTCCGTTCCTCGGCGGGGCTAAAGGGGGTAAGAGAAATACATCCATCGGCTGGCTGTTGGGCTTGGCTGTTGGCTGTTTCGGGGCCTCCCCTTCTAAACCGCCGAGAAGCGCAGAAGCCCGAGGCGCGTGCGAAGCACGCTTCGTCGACTGACTTAGCGCGGTTGTCTGAACGGAGCGTAGCGAAGTGAGTTGGGTGCGGCCCCGGGCTTCGAGCATCGCAGGGAACCCCGACAGGGGCGGTTTTGCAGGGGAGAGCTTTTTGCCTACTTTTTGGCGGCGCAAAAAGTAGGTCGGCCGCCGGGACGAACCCCCGGCTGGGCCTGGCCACTAAGCCGATCTCACGAAGCATGCAACCCACTCAAATCCAACCTCAACCGCCGATCCGCCGACTGCGCCGCCACCTCCGAGTGAGTCACCAACAAGCAAGCCGCGCCCACCTCATGCGTGCACCGCCGCAACAGCTCCAGCACCTCCACCGCATGCCGCGCATCCAGATTGCCCGTCGGCTCATCCGCCAACACCAGTTTGGGCCGGTGCACCAAGGCCCGCGCAATCGCCACCCGCTGCAACTGCCCGCCAGATAGCTGCCGAGGCATACGTGCCGCCAACGCCGCCAGGTTCACCGCCGCCAACATCTCCGCCACACGGCCGTCATCCTTCAAACCCAGCAGCCGCAACGGCAACGCCACGTTGTCCGCCACGCTCAGATGCGGCAGCAGGTGGAAGGCCTGGAAGATGAAGCCCAGCGACTCGCGCCGCAGCGCCGACCGCGCTTCGTCGTCCATCGGCCGCAGGTCCCGCCCGGCCAGCGTGATCGATCCGGCGTCGGCCTCGTCCAGCCCCGCCAGGCAGTTCAGCAGCGTGGACTTGCCGCTGCCCGATTCGCCGAGCAGCGCGACGATCTCGCCTGGCGCGAGTTCCAGGTCGATGCCTGAGAACACCGCCACGTCGCCGTACGACTTGGCCAGGCCGCGTGCGATGAGCGGGCTCATTTCTCAGACTCCGTTTCGCTGCGGGCCGCAGCCACCGCGCGGCCCTTGGGTGGCGAGAGCTTCACGCCGCGCCGGTTCAGCGCCTCGCGCAGCAACACCTCGGCCTGCGCGTTGGCGCTGCGCAGCTCGGTCGCCGCGAGCCGCTCGACCTCGGCCCACAGCGCGGGGTCGACGCGCAGCGGGAAGGACTTCTTGTCGGGACTGGCCATCAGCAGTGCTCGCGCGGCCGCCGAGGCGACCGCTGCGGCGCGTGCTCGCCGCTTGGTGGCGCCGGGAAGAGGCGCCAGGTCTGCCAGCACCAGACGGCAAACCACAGGCCCAGCGCTGCGGCGCCCAGCAGCCAGACCTCCTGCGGCGGTTGCGGCCAGTCAGGCCTGAACCGCAGCAGCATGAAGCCGTGCGTGCCGCCCAGCAGCAGCATCATCATCACGCCCACGCCGCTGACCTGCTCGCCCAGGCGGGCCAGCGTGGCCTCGCGGCGCTCCGGGGCCAGCCAGTAGTCACGGTGAGGCAGGCTGATCTGCTGCGGCGCGTTGCGCCCCATCCAGGCGACGAAGCCGGGGCTGCACAGGCCGCCCATGGCCACCGGCAACAGCATCGAAACCAGGTAGGCCACGCGGCTGGCCTCGTGCCCGGCGTCGCCCACTTGCTCGGGGAGCCAGGGCAGCGTGCCGAGCATGAACAGGGCCGTGAGCGGCCATGCAAGACGGAAGAGACGGCTTTGCATGGCGGGGTCTCAGGTATAGAGCGTGCCGGTGTTGACCACCGGCTGCGTCTCGCGGTCCGAGCACAGCACGACCAGCAGGTTGCTCACCATCGCGGCCTTGCGCTCGTCGTCCAGCACGACGATGGAGCGCTCGCTCAGGCCCTTCAACGCGGCCTCCACCATGGTCACCGCGCCCTGCACGATCTTGCTGCGCGCGCCGATGATGGCCTCGGCCTGCTGGCGGCGCAGCATCACCTGGGCGATCTCCGGGGCGTAGGCCAGGTGGCTGATCTTGGCGTCCAGCACGTCGACGCCGGCATCGGCGAAGCGGGCTTGCAGCTCTGTGCGCAGTGCTTGCGCCACGGCGTCCTGGCTGCCGCGCAACGTCACGTTGCCTTCGCCGACGTCATCCGATTCGTCATAGGCATAGGAGGCGGCCAGATGGCGGATGGCGGCTTCGGCCTGCACGCGCACGTAGCCCTCGTAGTCGTCCACCTGGAACAGCGCCTGGGCGGTGTCGCGCACCCGCCAGACGACGACCGCCGCGATCTCGATGGGGTTGCCGCGCTTGTCGTTGACCTTGAGCACCGGCGCATTCAGGTTGCGGTCACGCAGCGAGACGCGCTTCTTGATGGACAGCGGGTTGGCCCAGCGCAGCCCGGCGCCGCGGTCGCTGCCGATGTAGGCGCCGAACAGCGTCAGCGCAGCCGCCTGGTTGGGGTTGAGCATGTACAGGCCGACCAGCACGAACAGGCCCGACAGCCCGATGGGGATGCCGTAGAGCGGCAAACCACGGATCAGCGTGAGCACGCCCGCGCCACACAGTGCCAGGCCCACCACGGCCATCAGATAGCCGTTGCTGGAACGGGCCGGGCGTTCGGTGACGGTGACGCGCGAAGGGGAGTGGTTGACCATGGTGCGACTTGTCTCAAAAGTGAATCAAAGTGATATCACTCTAGCAGGGTTTGAAAGCGATGCAAGGGAAATCAACCCAGCAGTCTTTGCAAGCCGGCCAGCAGCTCGGCGGTGGGCTGCGGCCCGTCGCAGGCAATGACGCGGCGCTGGGGCATGCTGCGCAGCCAGGTGACCTGGCGCTTGGCGAGCTGCCGGGTCGCGGCGATGCCGCGCTCGCGCAAGTCATTGATGTCGTTGGCGTCCAGCGCCTCCCAGGTTTGCCGGTAGCCGACGCAGCGCATGGACGGCAGCGCCAGGCTCAGGTCGCCACGGGCGCGCAGGGCCTTGACCTCGTCGATGAGGCCGTCCGCCAGCATCACGTCGAAGCGCTGCGCGAGCCGCGCATGCAGCCAGGCGCGGTCGGTGGGTTCAAGCGAGAACAGTGGCCAGTCGACGCCTTCGTCGCGTGACGCGGCGTGCAGCACGCTCAAGGGCTGGCCGGTCAGGCGGATGACCTCCAGCGCGCGCTGGATGCGCTGGCTGTCGTTGGGGGCCAGGCGTGCGCCGGTCTCGGGGTCAAGGCTTGCCAGCTCGGCATGCATCGCCGGCCAGCCGCGGTCGGCCGCCTCGGCGTCGATGGTCGCGCGCAGTTCTGCGTCGGCCTGCGGCAGCGTGGAGAGGCCGTCGAACAAGGCCTTGAAGTACAGCATCGTGCCGCCCACCAGCAGCGGCAGCTTGCCGCGGGCGCTGATGTCGGCGGCCAGGCGTTTGGCATCGCGCACGAACTCGGCTGCGGAGTAGCTCTCAAGCGGGTCGAGGATGTCGATCAGGTGATGCGGCACCGCCGCCTGCTCGGCGGCCGTCGGCTTGGCCGTGCCGATGTCCATGCCGCGATACACCAGCGCCGAGTCGACACTGATGATCTCGACGGGCAGCACCTCGGCGATGGCGAGGGCTGCGGCCGTCTTGCCGCAGCCGGTGGGGCCGGCCAAACAGACAGGCTTCATCGCCGGCGTGGTGCCTTCCCAAGCGGCAGCCGTGGAACCGGCTTTGCCGGGCCACCAGCTGCGCCCCCTTGAGGGGGCCGGCGAAGCCGGTAGGGGGGGGTCAAAATTTTTCCCAGGGCGCGAGGTAGCGCCACTGCCCCACGGGCAGATGCCCCAGCGGAATCCGGCCGATGCGCACGCGCTTCAGGCCCACGACCTTCAGCCCGACCAGCTCGCACATGCGGCGGATCTGGCGCTTCTTGCCCTCGCGCAGCACAAAGCGCAGTTGGTGCTCGTTCTGCCAGCTGACCTTGGCGGGCTTGAGCTGTTCGCCGTCCAGCTCCAGGCCGTGGTTGAGCAGGGCCAGCTTGTTGTTGGACAGCGCCGCGTTGGGCAGCGTGCCTTCGGGGACCGGGTCGGCGCCGGGCAGGCCGACGTACTCGACGCGCACCAGGTACTCCTTTTCCACGTCGGAATCGTCGCCGATCAGCACGCGGGCGATGCGGCCGTCCTGCGTCAGCACGAGCAGGCCGGTGGAGTCGATGTCCAGCCGCCCGGCCGGGGCCAGGTTGCGGTGGTGGCCGGCGTTGGGCTGGATGCCCGAGGCGTCGTCAGCCCAGCGGTTCTGAGGCTGGAACAGCACGGCGGCCGGCTCGTAGCCGTCCTCGGCCTGGCCTGAGACATAGCCGATGGGCTTGTGCAGCAGCACGGTGACGAGCTGGGCCTGCTGGTTGCGGGCGGCGGGGTCGATATCGATCTGCACGTCGTTGCCGACGCGCTGGCCCAGCACGGCGACCTTGCCGTTGACGCGCACCCAGCCGGCGGCGATCCACTCGTCGGCTTCGCGGCGCGATGCGAGCTTCAACTCGCCCATGCGCTTGGACAGGCGCTCGCCGTCTTCCGCCGAGACCTCGCGGGCGGGGTTGTGGCGCTGCTGCGGGCGGGCCGGCGGCTCGAAATTGGGGCCACGGTTGGCGACGCGACGCTGGTCGATGCGGGGCGGGCGGTCGTCGCGCGGGCGGTCGACCGGGCGTTCGTCGCGGTGTTCGTTGCGGCGCACCGGTTCGCCGCGCTGCGGCGGGCGGTCAGGGTTGAACCCACCGGGGCCACCCGGCCTCGGGCCAGGGCGGCCTTGGCGTTCATCGCGCGGCCGGTCGGGGTGTTCGTCGCGGCGGAAGCCTTCATTGCGCTGCAGCGGGCGCTCGGGCTTGAAGCCGGCCGGCTTGGGCCGGGCAGGGCGTTCGTCGCGCTGCGGTGCCGGCCGCTCGTTGCGTTGCGCTTGAGCCTTCTGGTACTGCTCCTCACGCTCGGCCCGTTCGGCTTGCGCCTTGGCCAGCGACGGGCGCGGTTTGGAGACGCCCCTGCCGCGCACGGGTGCACGCTTCTCGCCTTCGGCGTTGCGTGTCTTGGCGGCGGGTTTCTTGTTCTTGAGTGTGAGGGTGGCCATGTCAGCGTCCGCGTAGGAAAAGGGCATCCAGCTCGCGCATGTCGAGCTGGCGCCAGGTGGGGCGGCCGTGGTTGCACTGGTCGGCGCGTTCGGTGGTTTCCATGTCGCGCAGCAGCGCGTTCATTTCATCCAGCGTCAGCTGCCGGTTGGCGCGCACGGCGCCGTGGCAGGCCATGGTGGCGAGGATCTCGTGCTGGGCGCGTTCGAGCACCGAGCTGGCGTCGAACTGCGCCATCTCGGCCAGCAGCTCGCGGGTCAGCGCGACCAGGTCGCTGGCCGCGAGCAGCGCAGGGCGCGAGCGCACGGCCAGCGTGCGTGCGGATAGCGGCGCCACGTCCAGGCCCAGCTTGTTCAGCGTGTCGGCATGCTGCTCGGCGGCGGCGACCTCTTCGGCCGTGGCGGCGAAGCTGACCGGGATCAGCAGCGGCTGACTTTCGATGGTTGTCGAACCGAGCCTGGACTTGAGGCGCTCATAGACGACACGCTCATGGGCCGCGTGCATGTCAACGATGACCAGCCCCTGCCGGTTCTCGGCCAGGATGTAAACGCCCTGGATCTGCGCGATGGCGCGGCCCAGCGGCCAGTCTTCTTTGGTGGACAACTCGGGCAGGCTGATCTCGGGCGCCGTCGTTGCCGCAGGCAGCGAGGTGACGACCACCGGCTTGGGCGACTCCCACAGCGCCTCGTGCTGCACCAGCGACAGCCGCACCTGCTCGGCCGTGGGCGGCACCGGTGGCGTGAATGACGGGTAGCTCGGGCGCGACTCGGCGACATAGAGCGTGGCTGGCATCGTCGGCTCGAAGGCCAGCGGCGCCATGACCGACTCGACCGCCGCGGCATCCGCGCGGGACTGGGCCAGCGCGTCAATGAAGGCGCGGCGCACCGATTGATGGATGGCGCGGCCATCGCGGAAGCGCACCTCGATCTTGGTCGGGTGCACGTTCACGTCCACCAGCTCTGGCGCGATCTCGATGAACAGCACGTAGCTGGGCTGGCGCTGGCCGTGCAGCACGTCCTCGTAGGCCGAGCGGATGGCGTGGCTGATGAGCTTGTCGCGCACATAGCGGCCGTTGACCCAGACGTATTGCTGATCGGCCCGCGAGCGCGCCGCCTCGGGCAGGCCGGCACGGCCGCTCAGCGCCAAGGGCCCGGCGCTGTACTCGAAGGGGCGGCTTTCGGCTGTGAAGTCCTCGCCCAGCACGTCGGAGATGCGCTGCTCGCTGGACGCCGCGCGCCACTGGTCGACGAGCTTGCCCTCGTGCCAGATCGCAAAGCCCACGTCGGGCCGTGCCAGCGCGTGGCGGCGCACGGCCTCCACGCAGTGGGCCAGTTCGGTGGCGTCGGTCTTGAGGAACTTGCGACGCGCGGGCGTGGAGAAGAACAGCTCGCGCACCTCCACGCTGGTGCCGCGCCCGCGGGCGGCCGGCTGCAACTCGCCGCTGCGCGCGTCCAGCCGATGGGCGTGGGCGTCGGCATGAGTGCGGCTGGCAATGGCCATGTCCGACACCGACGAGATCGCCGCCAGCGCCTCGCCACGGAAACCCATGGTGGCCACCGACTCCAGGTCATTCAGGCTGCCGATCTTGCTGGTGGCGTGGCGCTTGAGCGCCAACGGCAACTGGTTGACCGGGATGCCGCAGCCGTCGTCCTCAACGACGATGGCGCGCACGCCGCCGGCCATCAGCTTGACCTGGATGCTCCTTGCGCCGGCGTCCAGCGCGTTGTCCACCAGCTCGCGCACCACCGACGCCGGGCGCTCGACGACCTCGCCGGCGGCGATCTGGCTGATCAGCTCATCGGGCAGTTCGCGGATGGCGCGGGGGGCGGGGAGGTCAGGAAGCGGCGAATCCATCGCGGGATTATCGTTTCCCCCTGGGTGTCACGAACTCGTCGGGATAATGCCGCGCCATGGACCTGCTGCATTTCCTCATCGACTTCATCCTGCACGTGGACCAGCACCTGGCCACCTTCGTCGCCAGCTACGGCGCCTGGGTCTACGCGCTGCTCTTCCTCATCATCTTCGTGGAGACCGGCGTCGTCGTGATGCCCTTCCTGCCGGGGGACTCGCTTCTCTTCGTCGTCGGTGCGATGTGCGGCGTGGGTCTGATGGACCTGTGGCTGTCCATGGGCCTGCTGACGGCGGCAGCGATAGCCGGCAACCAGTGCAACTACGCCATCGGCCGGCATTTCGGGCCGCGCGTGTTCCAGTGGGAGAACTCGCGCTTCTTCAACAAGGCAGCCTTCGACAAGTCCCACGCCTTCTACGAGAAGTACGGCGGCTTCACGCTGATCGCCGCGCGCTTCATGCCCTTCCTGCGCACCTTCGCGCCCTTCGTGGCCGGCGTGGCGCGCATGACGCGCAGCAAGTTCACCTTCTACGACGTGACCGGCGGCGTGCTTTGGGTCTGCGGCATCACCCTCATCGGCTACGTGTTCGGCAACGTGCCCTGGGTCAAGGCCAATCTGGACAAGATCATCTGGGCCATGATCCTGATCCCGGGCGTCCTTGTCGTGGCTGGCGGCATCCGGAGTAAGTTCAAGCGCCAGCCGGGCTGACTTTCGGGGCTGGTCGGTTTGGGGTCTAGAGTCGCGCGTTCTGCGACTCAATCGGAGATCCCGATGACCCTGTCTCGACTCGCCCTGGTCCTGGCCTGGATGACCTCCAGCCTGGCCCAGGCGGCTGAACCGACGCTGATGCTGCGTCAGCCCGCTGCCTCCAAAGACCATCTCGCCTTCGTCTACGCCGGAGACCTCTGGCTGGCCGACCGCAGCGGCGGCAATGCCCGCCGCCTCACCAGCCACGCGGCCAGCGAATTCGCGCCGCGCTTCTCGCCAGACGGCAAGAGCATCGCCTTCTCGGCCAGCTACGACGGCAACACCGACGTCTACGTCATCGGCCTGGACGGCGGCCAGCCCAGGCGCCTGACCTGGCACCCGACGCCTGACGTCGTCAGCGGCTGGAGCCCTGACGGTAAACGCGTGCTGTTCGCCTCGCCGCGCGAGGTGCTGAACAACCGCAGCAACCAGCTCTATGAAGTCAGCCTGGACGGCGGCTACGAGAAGCAGGTCATGAAAGCCGTGGCCTATGAGGGGGCCTGGTCGGCCGACGGCAAGCAACTGGCCTACCGGCCCTACAACGCCGCCTATGCTGGCGTGAGTGGCTGGCGCCAAAGCCGTGGTGGCAGCACGCCGCCGGTCTGGATCATGGACATGTCCAGTCAGAAGTGGCAACAGATCCCGCACGTCAATGCCAGCGACTCTGCGCCGGTCTGGGCCGGCGGTGAGGTCGTCTTCATTTCGGACCGTGCCGATGGCGCGGCCAACCTGTTCGCGTTCAACCCGGCGACTCAGTCGCTGCGCCAGCTCACGCGCGAGACTCAATGGGACGTGCGCAGCGTGGACGCCGTCGGCACGACGCTGGTCTACGAATCGGGCGGCCGCATCAAGCAGATCGAGCTGTCGGGCGGCGAGCCGCGCGTGCTGGACATCCAGCTCGCCAGCGTCGCGCCCCAGGTGCGCCCGCAGTGGAAGGACGCTGGCAAGGCGGTCTCGTCGGCCCGCCTGTCGGCCACCGGCAAGCGCGTGGTGGTGAGCGCGCGCGGCGAGGTGTTCACGGTGCCGGTCAAGGACGGCAGCGTGCGCAACCTGACCCAGACGGCCGGCGTGCGCGAGAAAGATGCGCTGTGGAGCGCCGACGGCAAGCAGGTTGCCTACATCTCCGACGCCCCCGGCATGCGCCACGAGCTGGTCGTGCAGACGCAGACCGGCCTGGGCGCCAAGGAGCGCTTCCTGCTGCCCCGTGAGGGTTACTTCACGCTGATGGACGGCTCACCCGATGGCCAGCAATTGGTGCTGCACGACAACCACCTCAACCTGTACCGCGTGAGCCTCACGCCGGGTGCGCAGCGCGGCCAGCTCGTCAAGGTCGCCACCGACGTGCGCCGCTTTGGCGCCGAGGGCTATACGGTGTCCTTCTCACCCGACAGCCGCTGGCTGGCCTACACGACCTCGGGCGAGAACTACTTTGGTCGCATCGTGCTGCACGAGATCGCCACCGGCCGCAGCCATGTCGTGACCGACGGGTTGGCCCACGCCGGCAACCCGGCCTTCTCGGCCAAGGGCGACCTGCTGTATTTCACGGCGTCCATCAACTCCGGCCCGAGCCAGGTCGGCCTGGACCTGTCCACCCAGGAGCGCCCGCGCCGCGCTGGCCTCTACGCCGTGGTGCTGGCCGCCGACGGCAAGTCGCCGCTGGCGCCCAAGGCGGGGGACGAGGACGGCAAGAAGGACGAAGAGCCCAAGAAGGACGAGCCGAAGAAGGACGACAAGAAGGCTGACGCCAAGAAGGATGAAAAGAAGGACGAGAAGACGGGCGACAAGAAGCCCGACCCCGTCAAGCTGACCAAGGTCGACCTTGACGGCCTGGCCGACCGCGTCGTGGCCCTGCCGGTGGCCGAGCGCAACTACGACGGCCTCGCCGTGGGCTCCGACGGCGCGCTGTTCTACCTGCAGCGCCCGCAGCCCGGCGCCAGCAACGAGCCGCCGCAGGCCGAGCGCCGTGCGACGGCCGAGCTGTGGCGCTTTGACTTCGAGGAGCGCAAGCCCAAGATGATCAAGGGCGGCGTGGCCGAGTTTTCGCTGAGCGAGGACCGCAAGAAGCTGCTGCTGACGATGGCCGGCGGCAAGCTGGAGGTCGGTGATGCGAGCGAGAAGTACGACGGCAAGCCGCTGGACCTCGCCGGCCTGCGCGGCCGCGTCGACCCGCGTGCCGAGTGGAAACAGATCTTCGACGAGGCCTGGTGGATGGAGAAGGAGTTCTTCTACGACGCCGGCATGCACGGCCTCAACTGGCAGGCTGTCTATGACCGCTACCTGCCGCAGCTGGCCCATGTGCAGCGCCGCGAAGACCTCAACGACTTGCTCGTGCAGATGATCGGCGAGCTGCAGGTCGGCCACAACCGCGCGGGCGGCGGTGATGTGCACCAGGAGGCGCCTGTCGCCGTGGGCCTGCTGGGCGCTGACTTTGCCGTCGAGCAGGGTCGTTACAAGATTGCCAGGCTCTATGCCGGGGACCGCCTCAACCCCAACCTGCGCTCGCCGTTGACGGTGGCCGGCCTGGGCGTAAAGGAGGGCGATTTCATCCTCGGCATCGGCGGCCAAGAGCTGGACGCCAAGACCAACCTGTACGCGCTGCTGGAGAACACGGTTGGCAAGCAGGTGGTGTTGAGCATCGCCAAGGACGCAGCAGGCACCGGCCGCCGCGACATCACCGTCGAGCCCATCGCCAACGAAAGCCTGCTGCGCCGCTGGGCCTGGATCGACGGCAACCGCAAGAAGGTGCTGGAGAAGTCGGGCGGCCGCGTCGCCTACGTCTACATGCCCGACACGGCGGGCCAGGGCTTCGAGCATTTCAACCGCATGTTCTTCGCGCAGATCGACAAGCAGGCGCTGATCGTCGACGACCGCAAGAACGGTGGCGGCCAGGCGGCCAACTACGTGACGGAGCTGCTGTCCCGGCCCTACCTGGGCAGCTGGAAGGACCGCGACGGCCTCGTCTTCGACACGCCGGGCGGCGCCATCTACGGCGCCAAGGCCATGCTGGTCGACCAGGACGCCGGCTCGGGCGGCGACTTCATGCCCTACGCCTTCAAGCGCGTGGGCCTGGGGCCGCTGATCGGCAAGCGCACCTGGGGCGGCCTGATCGGCATCTCGGCCAACCCGCCGCTGATCGATGGCGGTTTCCTGACCGTGCCCTTCTTCCGCTTCTACACGCCGGACGGTGAATGGCGCATCGAGAACGAGGGCGTGGCGCCGGACATCGACGTCGAACTCGACCCGGCCGCCGTCAACCGCGGTGAGGATACGCAGCTGGATGCGGCGATTGCCGATGTGCTGAAGCGGCTGGAGGGGTGGAAGCCTGTCCAGCGCAAGACGGCGCCTGAACCGGCCAAGCTGGGGCGGTGATGAAACCGTGGACGGCCCTGTCCCTGCGGGGCCGTCTCTTCCTGCTTGCGCTGCTGCCCTTGCTCGCCTCGTTGGCTCTCATCGCCTTTGCGGTGCGCCAGCAGGAAAGCGAGCTGGCCGCGCGAGAACGCGCCCTCGTGCGAGCCAGCTACATGGACGCGCGCCGCACCGAGCTCAAGCACTACGTCGATCTGGCCGTCAGCACCGTCAAGCCGCTGCTGGGTCAGCCCGGCGGGCAGGCGCAGGCGCTGGCCATCCTGTCCTCGCTGGACTACGGCCCCGACGGCTATTTCTTTGTCTACTCGCTCGACGGCCGGGTGCTGATGCACTCGCGCCAGCCCGAGCTGATCGGGCAGAACCTGTGGGAGATGCGCGACCCCAAGGGCCGGCCCACCATCCAGCAGCTCATTGCCCAGGCCAAGGCCGGCGGCGGCTATGTGGAGTACGTGTGGCGCAAGCCGTCCAGCAGCCTGCTGGCGCCCAAGCTGGGTTATGTCGTCGCCGTGCCGGAGTGGGAATGGATGCTGGGCACGGGCCTGTATCTCGACGGCATCGAGGCCACCATGGGCGAACTGGAGCGCGGCGCGCGCCAGAACATCACGGCGACCATGCTGTGGGTGGGCGCCGTCGCCGTGTTCGGCGTGGCCCTCATCAGCGCCGGCGCGCTGGCGCTCAACCTCAGCGAGCACCGCAGCGCCGAGGCCAAGCTGCGCGCGCTGGCGCGTGAAGTGGTGCAAAGCCAGGAGGACGAACGCGCCCGCCTGGCCCGCGAGCTGCACGACGGCGTCAGCCAGGCGCTGGTGGCCACCAAGCTGCTCATCGAGTCGGCCCAGCACGAGCCGGCTGCGGCCGAGCGGCTGCAGGCGTTGGCGCTGAAGCGGCTGAACAGCACGCTGGCCGAGGTGCGCCACCTGTCCCACGCGCTGCGCCCGGCGCTGTTGGACACGCTGGGCCTGCCGGCTGCGCTGCAGCATCTGGCCGGTGAGTTCGACGCGGCCGGCGGCACGCATTTCTCGGCGCTTGTCGAAGGCGAGGAAGTCGGTCTGCCCGAGGCCGTCAACACGGCGCTGTTCCGCATCGCCCAGGAGGCGCTGAGCAACGCGGCGCGCCATGCCCATGCGACCACTGTGCAGATGGTGTTGCGCTTCGAGCGCGGCGGTGGGCTCAGCCTCGACATCACGGACGATGGTCAGGGCTTCGACGCCGATGCCGCCCAGGCCGTGGCCGACCGGGGCCTGGGCCTGCGAAGCATGCGCGAGCGGGCCGATGCTTTGGGCGCGCGGCTGAGCCTGACGACGGCACCCGGGCAGGGCAGCCGCCTCGCGGTGAAACTATCGGCTGCCAGCCTCGCCCGTGCCGCCGCATGACCACCCCCATCCGCATTCTCCTCGTCGACGACCATCCCATGGTTCGCGAAGGCCTGGTCGCGCGCCTGGCCGCCGTGCCGCGCTTCGAGGTTGTCGGCGAGGCCGGCAACCGCACTGAGGCGCTGGCGCAACTCGCCGGCACGGCACCCGACGTCGTGCTGATGGACGTGGGCCTGAAGGACGTCAACGGCATCGCGCTGGCCGCCGAGATGCTGACCGCACAACCGAGCGTCAAGCTGCTGATGTTCAGCATGTATGACAACCCCGAGTATGTGCAGCGCGCGCTGCAGGCCGGCGCGCGCGGCTATGTGCTGAAGGATGCGCCGGCCACCGAGATCGTGTCGGCCATCGACGCGGTGGCGGCGGGTGGCACCTTCCTGAGCGCTGCCGTCTCTGGCCGGCTCTTTCGTGGCCAGGCGCCCAAGCCGGTGCTGACGCCGCGCGAGAGCGAGATCCTCGGCAAGCTGGGGCAGGGTGCGTCGAGCAAGCAGATTGCGCGGGAGCTGGACCTGTCGGTGCGCACGGTGGAGGCTCATCGGCAGAGCATCAAGCGCAAGCTGGATCTGGACGGGCAGGCGGAGTTGATCCGGTATGCGGTGGAGCATGGACGGCAGGGGGACCCGACCTGAAGCGCAGCGGCAACAAAGCTCACCCGAGGCGCAGCTGCCTGCAGTTGGTTCGTATCGCACTGCGCGATCGAAATGGTGATCGCGGCTGGGCGGCGATTCATGAGCTGCGCATGCGCGGTTCGCCCGAGGTCCTCGCGATCACTCAGCAGCTGTGCGGCAGCGCGAGATGGCGGCGCCGCGAGCTGGGTGTGAACCTCGCCGCGCAGCTTCGCAGACGCCAGAGGGCATCCGAGTCTGGCAACGTGGAATACGCGCCGGACGAGACGCGGCGACTGCTGCTCGTTGGGCTTCATGACGAGCGAGACGAGGTGATCGAGGCGGCCGCCACAGGACTGGGCCACCGTGCGAATCCGGCGGCGCTTGGTGCTCTGTTGAGGCTTGCGGCGCATCGCAACCCGGCGATTCGGTTCGGCGTGGCTTTCGCTCTGGCTGCGTACCCGCAACCTGAGGCCATCGCTGCGCTGTTGAACCTGGCGCAGGACGCGGACGACGAGGTGCGTGACTGGGCGACCTTTGGCCTGGGAACCCAGCAGGAAGCAGACACGCCCGAGATCCGCCAACGGCTTTGGGAGAACCTCAGGGATAGGAACCCAGGCGTGCGCGGTGAAGCCGTTGCTGGCCTGGCATCGCGCGGCGATCCGAGGGCGCTCGACTACTTGCTGGAACACCTCGGCCCCGACTGCTGCAACCTAGACCTTGAAGCCGCTGAGAAGCTGGCGAACCCTCGGCTCTTACCCGCGCTGCACACGCTGGCGTCCCAGTCGGGTTGGGAGGCTGGCGATTGGCGGCATGTCCTGCTCGGTGCCGCCATCCACGCCTGCACGCCCGGCCAGCCAGTCGCCGAGCACGCCTGACCTCAACGCCCCCGACTTGGACCGTAGTCGTCGCGCCGGTAGTCGCGTCGGTCATCCCAGCGCTCATGGCGGTCGTGACGATCATGCCCCCAGCGGCGGTCGTCGCGGCGGTCCCAGCGGCGCTCGCGGTAGGTCGTTTCGTACACGACCCGCGGCGGCGGGGCGTAGTAGACCTCGCGCTCGACATACCTGGGCCGCGGGGCGTACTGGTAGACGGGTGCGGGGGCGTAGTAGACCGGCGCGGCTTCCACGTAGTACCCACCGTTGGACACAACGACGCCAGCTGGCGGCAGGTTGATGCCGATGGACCAGCGCGTCTCCGCCTGGGCGGCGGTGGCGCCGAGCAGGGCGGCGCCGGCAACGGCGAGGGTGGCAAGCGTGCGACGAAGCATGTGGACCTCCTGGCAAGCCGAACAACCGGCCTGTGATGCGGTGAACAACGGCAGGCGCCGCCCGTCGTTGACGACCCGCCGCCTGCACTCGTAAGGGTGTGTGAACCGGGTTGACCCTTAGGTGATGCCGCGCGCCTCGCCCGCGTGGCTTGACCGATGCCCCGTGGTGCGCGTTTGCCGAGACTTCGCACCACGGTCGCGCCCCGTGTCGAGGTGTGCACCGCAACGGAGACAAACCTCATGCTGAACCTGCGCCGCCACCTCCCGTGGGCGTGCGTTGCCATCCTTGGTGCCGTGTCCCTCGCAATCGTGGCCCTGAGCCGCGGCGAGGCGATCAGCGCGCTCTGGGTCGTGGCCGCCGCCTTGTGTACCTACCTCATCGCCTACCGCTACTACAGCCTGTTCATCGCCACCCAGGTGCTGGGGCTGGACCCCAAGCGGCAGACGCCGGCCTGGAAGTTCAACGACGGCCTGGACTACGTGCCCACCAACAAGCACGTGCTCTACGGCCACCACTTCGCGGCGATTGCCGGCGCCGGCCCCCTGGTGGGCCCCGTGCTGGCGGCGCAGATGGGCTATCTGCCGGGGCTGCTGTGGATCCTGGCCGGCGTGGTGTTCGCCGGCGCGGTGCAGGACTTCATCGTGCTGTTCATCTCCACGCGCCGTGACGGCCGGTCCCTGGGCGACCTCGTCAAGCAGGAGATGGGCACGGTGCCGGGCCTGATCGCGCTGTTCGGCGCCTTCATGATCATGATCATCATCCTGGCGGTGCTGGCGCTGATCGTCGTCAAGGCGCTGGCCGACTCGCCCTGGGGCCTGTTCACGGTCGCTGCGACCATCCCCGTCGCGCTCTTCATGGGCGTCTACCTGCGCTACATCCGCCCGGGCCGCATCGGCGAGGTGTCGGTCATCGGCTTCGTGCTGCTGATGGCGGCCATCTTCGGCGGCCAGTGGGTCAGCGAGAGCCCGACGCTGGCGCCCATCTTCACGCTGACGCCCACCACGCTGGTCTGGGCGCTGGTCGGCTATGGCTTCGTCGCGGCCAGCATCCCGGTCTGGCTGCTACTGGCCCCGCGTGACTACCTCAGCACCTTCCTGAAGATCGGCACCATCATTGCGCTGGCCATCGGCATCGTCATCGTCGCGCCGCCGCTGAAGATGCCGGCGTTGACGCAGTTCGCGGCCGGTGGTGGCCCGGTGTGGGCGGGCAGCCTGTTCCCCTTCCTGTTCATCACCATCGCCTGCGGCGCGGTGTCTGGCTTCCATGCGCTGATCTCGTCGGGCACGACGCCCAAGCTGCTGGAGAACGAGACCCACGCCCGCTACATCGGCTACGGCGGCATGCTGGCCGAGAGCTTCGTCGCGGTGATGGCGCTGGTCGCGGCCTCGTGCATCGAGCCTGGCGTGTACTTCGCGATGAACAGCCCGGCGGCGCTGGTCGGCAAGGATGCCGCCACGGTTGCTCAGACGATCTCGACCTGGGGCTTCGTCGTCACGCCCGAGATGCTGACGCAGGCCGCGGCGGATGTGGGCGAGAAGACCATCCTGGCCCGTGCCGGCGGCGCGCCGACGCTGGCCGTGGGCATGGCCGAGATCCTGCACCAGGTGGTGGGCGGCAAGGCCATGATGGCCTTCTGGTACCACTTCGCCATCCTGTTCGAGGCGCTGTTCATCCTGACCGCCGTGGACGCCGGCACACGCGCCGGCCGCTTCATGCTGCAAGACCTGCTGGGCAGCTTCGTGCCGTCCATGAAGCGCACCGAGAGCTGGGTCGCCAACCTCGTCGCCACCGGGCTGTGCGTGGCGACCTGGGGTTACTTCCTCTACCAGGGCGTCGTCGACCCGCTGGGCGGCATCAACACGCTGTGGCCGCTGTTCGGCATCGGCAACCAGATGCTGGCCGCCGTGGCGTTGATGCTGGGCACGGTTGTGCTGTTCAAGATGAAGAAGGACCGCTACGCCTGGGTCACCATGGCGCCGGCCGCCTGGCTGCTGGTGTGCACGATGACGGCGGGCTGGCTGAAGATCTTCTCGGCCGACCCCAAGCTGGGCTTCCTGGCCCATGCCGACAAGTACGCTGCCGCGATTGCCGAGGGCAAGGTGTTGGCGCCGGCCAAGACGCTGGACGCGATGTGGCGGGTCGTCTTCAACGACCGGCTGGACGCGGCGCTGTGCGTGCTGTTCATGGCTGTCGTCATCAGCGTGCTGGTCTACAGCGTCAAGACCATCCGCGCGGCGCGCAGCACGGGCAAGGTCACGGCGAAGGAAACCGCCTCCGTGCGGCTGCCGGCGGGCCAACGTGCTTGAGATGCGCGACCTGGCTCAGGCGGGGCGTTACCTGACGCAGAGCCTGCGCCTGATGGTGGGCGTGCCGGACTACGGCACCTACCTGGCCCACCACCAGGCCACCCACCCGGAGCGGCCGGCGATGAGCTACGAGGAGTTCTTCAACGAGCGCCAGGCGGCGAGGTATGCGTCGCGTGCCGGCAAATGCTGTTGAAGCTGCTGGGCGCCCTCAGGCGCCGGGCCAGTTGATCGCGCTTGCTCGCGTCAGCGCCCGGAACCCCGGCCGCGCGAACAGGTAGCCCTGCATCAGCGTCACGCCCTCGCTCAGGAAGAAGTCGCGCTCGCTGGGCGTTTCGATGCCCTCGGCGATGACCTGGATGCCCAGCTCGCCGCATATGCGCACCATGCCGCGCGTGATCGCCTGCCGCGCC
>Ga0187844_10001595_pt1 | contig 17088 bp, 12 predicted proteins | sample SpaLakP09_SKY_50_FD_134517 | JGI IMG/M metagenome (GOLD analysis project Ga0187844, IMG submission 134517) | Oligotrophic lake water microbial communities from Sparkling Lake, Wisconsin, USA - SP09_SKY_50 | ecosystem: Environmental > Aquatic > Freshwater > Lake | place: USA: Sparkling Lake...
AAGTATGTTTGATGTTGTACAAGATCTTTATAACAACCGCGATATTCATAATGAGCAGTCACCTTTGGTTAATAAAGAGTTATTGAAGATCGTGACTATTTATGAAAAAGAAATTGAAGATATCATTGATTTCAATAGAGACTACCTTATCGATTTCTTTGGTTTCAAAACTTTAGAACGCTCCTATCTTCTTAAAGTGAATGATGCCAAGGGTATTAAGAAGATCGTAGAACGTCCTCAACATATGTTTATGCGCGTCGCTATCGGTATTCACGGCGACAATCTACCACTTGTAAAGAAGACTTACGATGCTTTTTCTTTGAAACAATATACTCACGCGACACCTACTCTTTTTAATGCTGGTACACCTCGTCAGCAAATGGCTAGTTGCTTTTTATCCGGTATCGAGGATTCGATTGAAGGTATTTTTGAAACATATACTGACTGCGGCCTAATTTCAAAATGGGCTGGTGGAATCGGTGTTCATATTTCAAATATCAGGGCAAAAGATTCTTACATTCGCAAAACCGGTGGAAAATCCGATGGTTTGATCCCACTTCTGCGTACTTTTAATAGCATCGCGCGTCAATTCAATCAGGGTGGAAAGCGTCTTGGATCATTTGCTATGTATTTGGAAGTTCATCACGCTGATATTTTTGAATTTTTGGATGCAAAAAAGAATCATGGATCAGAAGAAGAAAGAGCTCGTGACTTGTTTTATGCGCTTTGGGTTTGCGATCTATTTATGGAAAAGGTTGAAACAGATGGAGATTGGCACCTCATGTGTCCTGATATGTGCAGAGGATTGAATGATGTTTATGGAGAAGAGTATAATCATTTATATAATAAGTATGTATCTGAAGGTAAATTTAAGAAGAAGATTAAGGCTCGTGATTTGTGGAAGGCGATTATCAGTTCACAGGTAGAAACAGGAACTCCTTACATCTGTTACAAAGATGCTTGTAATATAAAATCAAATCAGAAGAACATTGGAACCATAAAATCGAGCAACCTCTGTTCCGAAATAGTGCAGGTCAGTAACAGCTTAGAAACAAGTGTTTGTAATTTAGCCTCTATCTGTCTTCCAGCTGTTCTAGAATATCCAAATAAGAGTACAAGTCATATACAAAACACAGTATGGTATTCTCTCGTGGACGATGATAAAAAAGAATTGGTAGACCATTTATTTGATTCTACTCTAAAGATCTACACAAAGGATGATTGTTCTTATTGTAAACTACTTAAGAAATTATTAACAGACACAGGTCTTGAATATGAAGAAATAGAGAAGGAAGAAAGTGAACAACTTAGAATTAAATCAAGAGTTGTTGAAGAATTTGAAACTGTTCCACAACTATTTTGTGAATTGTCAAATGGAGATATTGTTCATATTGGTGGTTATTATAATACTTGGAAGCTTTTGTCTCCGCGAATTCACTATGAGAAATTGGCTCAACTTGCATATGACTTAACAATTAATCTAAATCAGATCATTGATAAGAACTACTATCCAATCGAAAAAACAAGAGTTTCAAATATGAATCATCGTCCGATTGGTATTGGTGTTCAGGGAATGGCAGATCTTTTCTTTTTATTGAGACTTCCTTTTGATTCAGAAAAAGCACGAAAGATAAATAAGGATTTATTTGAAAGTATCTACTACGGAGCAATGCTTTCTTCCTCTCATCTTGCCGAAACATCAGAAACATATTCAACATTTAAGGGTTCACCGCTATCTGAAGGTAAGTTTCAGTTCAATTTGTGGGGTCTGGAAGACAAGGACTTATCAGGACGATGGAATTGGGATATATTAAGAAAGAAAATTATGGAAATTGGGGTTAAGAATAGTCTACTCGTTGCACTTATGCCAACTGCTTCTACAAGTCAAATTATGGGATATAATGAATGTTTTGAGGCTGTAACGAGTAATATATATTCTAGAAAGACATTGGCTGGAGAGTTTACAGTTATAAATAAGTATTTAATGAAGGATTTAATAACTTTAGATATTTGGAATGATGATGTAAGGGATCGAATAATTTATGACCGAGGTTCAGTTCAAAATCTAAGAAACTTGCCGGTATTCCTTAGAGATATTTACAAGACGGTTTGGGAGATTCCTCAAAAAAGTATTGTTGAAATGAGTGCTGATCGGTCGCCATTTGTTTGTCAAAGTCAGAGTCTCAATCTGTGGTTCGAGAAGCCAAATTTTAAGGATCTAACGAATATACATTTCTTGGGGTGGAAGAAGGGATTGAAGACAGGAATGTATTATTGTAGATCAAAGGCGGCCTTGAATGCACAAAGATTTGGAATGGATGTGATGAAGGAAAAGAAGTTCAAGGAAGAGCATCTCGACCAGGAAGAAGGATGTGTTAATTGCAGCGCCTAATAAAAATAATTTATTTTCAATTATAATATAAATGAAAATAAGTGAAAAATTTTGCAAAAGAATTGGATATAGAAGGAATCAAGGTTGAACTTGAACACGGACTAGTGAATGAAAAGACAAATATAACAAATTGGTCCATCTTACTATATTGAATTAAAAAAATGGAAGATAAACTAGCCAGGAAATGGAAAAATAAAAGTATTTTTAAAAAATATTTTTAAAATATAATATAAAATAAAATAAATGAAAGGTTGGCATAGTCTTATAATTATTATATTACTTTTTTTATTTGTAACATTTTGTCTTTTTAAATCTTATGATACATATGAAAATCAAAAGACTGATATAGTTATAACTTGGGTAAATGACGATGAAGAGTTTAAGAAAGAAAAAAATTATTGGCTACAAAAAGAAAAAGCCGATTCTAATAAGAATAAACAAGAAGATAGAAAAAGATTTACAAATCATAAAGAATTAAAATATTGTTTGAGAAGTATCGAAAAATATTACCCTCAATATAGAAATATTTATTTAGTAGTCAAGGACGGACAATTCCCAGAATATTTGAAACAAAATCATCCTCAGCTCAAGGCTGTTAATCATTCAGAAATAATGCCAAACGAATATTTACCAACCTTTAATTCTTGTGCAATCGAGGCATATTTGCACCATATTCCAGGTTTATCGGAGAATTATTTATATTTGAATGATGATTTTATGCTTTTACAAAAAATAGACTCTTCTTATTTTTTAAATAAAGATGGAGTACCCTATAATATGCATAAGAAAATTAAAAGCAGTCATTCAGACATATCAAGAATTAATTTAGACAAATATTATTTTGGCGCTGCTTGGATTTTTAATAATTATTTATTAAACAAAATAACAAATACATCAGGAGAAGAAAGATATTATTCAGCGCATATTCCTAAAATGTATAATAAATCATTTGATTTTGATATTGAAAAGAGGTTAAAGAAAATTTTTATAGACCCGAAAATAAATTGTTATGATAAGACTGGTATGTCTAAATTTAGAAGGAATGATAATTTGTTCTTGAATGTACTACTTAAATATTACTTATATGTTTACTGGTATGGCGCTGATTTTAAAGAAACTAAAGTAGCTGATATTATATTTACAAAAAAATTTAATTATAAAAATAAAATAAAAAAAGAGTATCCTTTTTTATGTGTAGCGGATGTATACGACGATTCAATTGACAATTATTTTAATTTTATGGACAACCTATTTCCAGATAAATCATCTTTTGAATTATAAAAAATTTATTTTCAATAATGTTATTATTAAAAATAAGACTAAATAAAAGTAGCTTTACTTGGATTTATAAAACTTATTCCTTTAAAAGAAGCGGTGCCATTCCCTAGCCATTTATTATCAATAGATGGATAGTTTCGAATTAGTACATTATCGTAATATAATTGAACTGATTGAATTTTCCAATCATCGCCTCCATCTAATTCTAAAAAAACAAGTCCGTCTTTTATACTTTTTGATATATCTTCGCCCATTGATCGTGATAATGTATAAGAAGGATTCATTATAGTAAGTGTAAATTCTTGATCTTTAGCACCTCTTTGAAAATTATATTTGTTTGTTCGCGGGTCTATATTTTCCAAAATCCAATCTCCGCCTTTGTAGATTTTGTATTTTTCATTTCGAGAATTCTTAACAATAACTTTAACCTGTGAATATGTACCAGAATAATAATCGTTTGATGTTGTTAATACTATTCTAAGAGTTTTAGAACATTCGATTGCCCCTGGTTCGGAATATTTATTAGTTGGACATTGTGTTGGTGCAGATTGTCCAATACCCGAAAAAGTATTATGAGGATTTATTTTTTTAATACCATTTATACAAAAACTTCCAGCTGGACATATAATAGTTTGAGTACCAGAAGAATTTGTATAATACCCTGGAGGAGTTTGTTTACAACTATCTTTTCCGCTTTCATCTTGATATTGTCCTGTATTGCATTGTGTAGCAGAAACAGAACCTTGAGATGCAACATATGAACCAGGAGGTGCGTCTTTACATATATCTTTTCCAGTTTCATCTTGATATTTTCCAATTGGGCAAAGTTTACAAGAAGTTTTACCTATTTCGTCTTGATATTGTCCTATCTCGCACGGAGTTGCAGATAAAGAACGTTCAGATGCGACAAATGAACCTTTTGGCGCATCTTTGCATCTATCTTTTCCTTTTTCATCTTGATATTGCCCTTTTGGACAAGGTATGGGTACAGACATTCCCATATCATTTGTATATGTTCCAGCTGGAACTTGTATATTTTCTCCATTAATACAATAATAACCAGTGTCGCATTTGGTAAGAGTATTCGTAAGAGGATTATTATAAAATCCATCGGGATAACAAGTACTTCCACCACTTTTTGTATAAGATGTTCCCATTGGACAAGCTTGTTTAAACCCATTTCTACAGTAATTACCAGGTTCACATATTTTATAACTTGATTGCGCAGGTTGATCTTGGTAGTATCCAGGTGGTGGAACTAAACATTGAGATAATCCTTTATCAGGTGCATATGTACCAACTGAACAAGGAATTTTCGCGCCATTTATACAATAATTACCAATATCACACATTTTATAATTTGATTGTCCTATTTCATCTTGATGGTATCCAGGCGGTGGAATAGAACATTGCGATTGGCCATCTTTATCAGAATATGTACCGACAGGACATTTCTTAAAATCTGAAGCTCCTTCTAAGTCTTGATAATTCCCTTTTGGGACAGGATTTCTAATACCAGATACACAAAAACTTCCTTTAGGACATTTTATTGGCATCTTAGAACCTTCAGTATCTGTATATGTTCCATTAGGACAAGATTTACAATCCTGTTTACCTTTTTCATCTTGATATTTACCAATAGGGCATTTTTTTGGCACCGACAACCCTTCTACATCCGCATATGTTCCTTCCGGACAAGGAATTTTTAAACCATCTATACAATAATTTCCAACAGGGCACGGTGTAATAACTAAAGTACCAGGTGTATCAGTATAATTTCTATATTTACCAGGTTCTACCGTAGGTACTGGTGTACCTATTTGCGGAACAGGATTTGAGACAGGTTGTCCGGTATTTGCCAATAAGTCATTCACATGTCTAGATATTTCAGGTTGACTGATACACCAATCAGTATATGTTGATATTAAATTAATTTGTGTACTTGATAAAGTCAATATACCATAAAGTCTAGATCCTTCATCCATATTCATTGGGTCAATTGAACCAGTTGTAAATCTTGAAGAATATATAAAATCAGAATTTGGGAATCTATTTATTAAATTTTTTAATTGTAATGGTAATAAATTAATAAAATTTAAACAAGGTTCTAATACTAAAAATAAAATATCTACATCATATCCACCTTTAACACCATATAAATTATTTTTCAAAACACTTAATTTTTGTCTTGAATATATAGGGACATTTGTTCGTTTACAGTTATCAAAATCAGATAACACGTTATTATAAAAAACTGAATCGAATATTTGCAAGCCTTCTACTATGGAACTTAAATTATTTTTTTCTTTAACTCCAAATAAATTCGCAATCCTTGTTTTTGCATCTTGTGTATTTACGAAAGATACTATTTTATTTACTCCTCTTGCGACAAGAGATATTATACCTAAATCATCAAGACTACCTGAATCTCCTATTCTTAAAGATTTAGATTTATATTCATTTGTATCATAAGGCGGTATACTGTTTTTATTACAAGTACATTTTAAAAATCCCATTCGGCAATTTAAAGATCCACCACCTTTATTATTTGTGCACCCGTTAAGAAAATTATAGGTACAGTCACCATCAGCTTTACATTGCGGGGTTGTGGTAGAATAACATTTACCTAAATAGGAAGTACAAGAATCGGAAGCAAATTTATTATCTACATTACAACTACCATTTAGATTGATTAACCCCCCACATTGATCATCATTTGTTGTTGGGGGATTTAAATTTTTATATAATATATTATATTGAGAACCTAAGAAATTTAATAATTTAAAAAGTGCAATATTATTAACAAATTTTGAAGAACTTGTACCCATCATATCTCTTAATGTAAAACATTTTGATTTTGGGTTGTTCATAGTTCTAAAAAATGGATTATTTTTACAAAATGTACCATAATTATTTACAAGTGATGAATAATCGACATAATCAAATTTTGAGTTATTTTGTAAATCGCATCCAAATGCATAATTTTCAACTACATATCCACCTAAATTTAATTCGTTTTTTATAAGATATGTTTTAGTTATTCCAGAGTACATTGGTGTAAAATTAATAATTGAAAAAGGCGAATTATCGAATTCATAAAATAATGAAGCATTGCAAATCCAAAATGGGTCTGTATCTTTAAGCCTCAAAATATCTAGATTAGTACCGTTTACATTATTAATATCGTTTGCAAAAGTATTATTTAAGGTAGCTGGTACATCTTTATTTAAACCGTATGGTTCCAAAAATAATTTACCAATAACATGGTTCCATATATCATTTATTGGAATCTTAGTTGAAATTGAGTTATTTATTTCTCTAATAGTTACCCTTTCATTGTTTATACGCGAACCCATAAATGTATTATTGTCATTTTTGTTATATAATGCATCTAGATTCATTGTTGATAATTGAATACTTTCTCCTAAAAGTTCATTACTTGAAATTCCTTTTGATGTCGCAAAAGAATAAACTCCGTTAAACCATGATCCAGAGGATGAAGTAGAGATATAATCTACATTTGAATACAAACCTGTTTTATTTAAGGCTCGTAAATATCCGATTATTGCAGCGTATGAACGTGCACCTCCGCCAGAGTATGCTAATCCACAATATGACGTTTTATTAAAACGATTCAGACATTTTTCCGGAAATAAAATTTCTGAATTAGGTTCTTTTGTTGCTGAAGTTTGCCATATTTTCGTTAAATAACTATTTTTAAATGATTCTGGTTTATAGAATATAAAAAACACCCCGATACCTACTAAAATAAGAATAGCCAAGACTATTAGAAATTTATTAAACTTTTTCATTTATTAAATAAAATAATTTTATTTTATTTAAAATTTCTTATTCGCTCTCCTCCTCTTCATCATCCTCACTCTCCTCATCTTCACTCTCTTCCTCTTCACTCTCTTCCTCTTCACTATCCTCCTCTTCACTCTCTTCCTCTTCATCCTCTTCTTCTAAAAGTAATGCTGAATACAAGTTATTACATTCTTCTAAAAATTCTTCTGATAAATCCGAATCGCTTAAAAATAAAGTTAATGTATCATTTTTAATTATTATTGAAAATCCAAATTTTTCAAAAATATTTTTTAAAATTTCGCTATCGCCTTTAAATTTATAAATTATTTCAACACTCCCATCTTCTACGATTTGTTCAAATATATCATCTATCTTATTCACTGTACTATGTATATAATTATCTGACTGTGGATCAGGTTCTTCAGTTATTATATAGGTTTGATTTAAGTATGGTAATATGTTATGCTCGGTTAATTCATCAAAAACACTCTTCAAGTTACTCATTTATTACTAATAAAATATTTTTATAAATAAGTATTTAAAAATAAAAATAATAAATAAAATGTCGGAAGTTCAAGTTTTAATTGAATTCAAAAACTCCTTGATATCTTTTTTTGACGAGCTGATTGAACAGTTCCCAGAAGAAGGAGATCTCGTAATGATTCGTATTTTCTTAAAAGATCAAATACCAATTGAAGATGTTATTAATATCTTCAACCATAATATAAACAAAAACGAACAAAAATTGAAGAAGATGATAAAGGAACGAGATGAAGCATCATTCCTAGATAATAATATATTTGACACAATAAATCAGGGCAAAGTTAATCATTTTAAGAAATTATGGAGATCTGGAAGGTTAGATAAAGATGATAAGGAAGTTATTTGGAGATGGGTTGATAGTTTTATTTATCTTGGAGATAAATATATGAAATTAAAATCGATTTAAAGATTTGAAAACTAATAATTAGAAGATGCAAAAGTACTTAAGAACTTATCCTATCAGTTGGCCTGTATTCAGTGTCAAGAACTATACTCGTGATGAAGATGGTTGGTGGAATTGGACACCAAGACAAAAGAGAAAGGATTAATTTTTATACCATTAACGGTATTAAAATTATATTTATTTATTTCCAAGAGTATTCTACTAAACCTTCAAGTTTCTTTATTTCAAATGTAATTCCTTCAAACTCATCTCGGCGTTTCACATGATCTATTAACCATCCAATAATATCGGCTAATGGTCCAAGAAGATGTATAAGTTCACTATAGTTAGTTTCATTCACAACAAATTTTCCACTATCTTTCCCACTATCAGCTGTCGCGAGCATGTGTTTCTTCAAATCATTTATAAATAAAGAGATGCTTCTATCTTTTATATTCGTCCTTGCAGCCGAAGCTCTTTGCTTTAATTCATCCTTGCTAAACATGTTATCTGAATAAATCCTAAAAACATTTTCAAAAATTCAATTTTTATATATCCGCGGGTGATGCGATGATGTTGTGCGATGCTTTTTAAAAATAATTTATTTTTTATAAGTTCTACAGATTTTTTTTTTATTTTCTAGAAAAGTTTGAAAAATGGAAAAGGTTTTTGGAACACCTTTTTCAAAAATGCAAACACCTTTTTCAAAATTTTGCGTTCATTATTAATTTTCTAAGAAAAAAAAAACACACACAAAAATTGTGTGTTGGAAATTTTTTTCCCAAAAAAAATATTTTTAAGGCGTTACAGTATAAAATTGATTTTTCATTTTTTGATTTTTTTAAGATTTTTTAAGATTTTTTAATATTTTTTATTAAAAAATCTTAAAAAAAATTATTTAAAGATATTTACAATATAATAAATGATTACTTGTGAATTTTGTAATAGTAGTTTTAAAAATGACTATATTTTAAATAATCATAAAAAAACAACAAAATATTGCCTTATCATACAAGGTAAAATAACTAAAAAAATAAATGAAGTTGAAAAAGAATTTAAATGCGAGTATTGTGAAAAAATTTTATCAACAAAACAAATACTTCAATCTCATTATATTATTTGCGATAAGAAAAAATATTCGGAAATTGAAACATTGAATTGCGAAAAAGAAAAAAATCAAATAGAAATGAAGGAGTTAAACGAAAAATATATAAAAATAAAAACTGAAAACGAAAATTATAAAGAACAACTTCTCAAACAAGAAGAAAATTATAAAGAACAACTTCTCAAACAAGAAGAAAAAATAAAAGAGTTACAAGATAAGCTTGAACGTCTTGCCACTACTGCTATTTCTAAACCGACTACTACTAATAACACCAAAATAACTTTTAATGGTATACTTGATTTATCACACGAACGTATTTCTAATATTGTAGCAAATAATCTTACTGGTGATCATATTGTTGATGGAATGACTGGTATAGCTAAATTCGTTAAAGATAAAATAATAACAGCTGATGATGGCACCATATTATATAACTGTGCTGACGCATCAAGACAAGTATTTAAATATAAAAATAACGAAGGAGATATACTTAAGGATCAAAAAGCAAATAAACTTATAGGGGCAATTCAACCGGCTCTTAAAGAAAAAACGAATGATTTATATTTTTATTATGACAACGAAATCAAGAACTATGTTCCAGATGAAGAGGATAAAAAAAATTTTTTTACAAAGAAAGATAAATTTAAATTTCTAAAAGATGAAAGTTTGAAGATACACGATGACATATCAGAGATGCATCAGAATAATAAGTTTAGCACCGAACTAGTTAATTTGGTAACTAAGTAATTTTTAAATACGACACTATTTAAAAATCTAATTTTTTATTTCGGCTACAAGCTCTTCAGCCATTGTGTCCGAGACTTCCTCAAAATCTTTGTCCATTATATCAATCAATCTATTGATCTCTTTAAAAGTAAATATAATATTATCTTCAGTCATAATATTCTGTCTTGTATCTTGTATATCACCCATATTTTTATCATTCAATTGCAATTTTACTATCCATTTAAAAACATTTTCAATAATTTTTGAAACAAAAACTAAATTGAAAATACCTTTATCAATTATTTCCTGAAGTTTTGAAATATCAAAGTCTTTTTCAAATTCGTTACGCAACTCCTTTCGAATTACAAATTCACTTAAACGAGTTTTTATATTGGAATATAACTTAACAAACCAATCACAGTTATCCATTTTTATATAAGAACTCAATTATTTAAATTTTATTTCCGCATTTCTTCCAAAAGTTAAAGTATCTCCATTCAACATATCGAAATTCATCGTATCACAATCAAAGAAAGATGGCTTATATGCGATATTATGGAAATCATAATGTATCCCTAGATATTGTTCTACTTTTTCTGTTATATCATTATCGTTTTGGTCGGATATTCTTAATATTGGAGGGGGGCCTCTAAGTGGTGTCAGTATCATTTTATAAATCTTATTGTGAACTACATAAGTAAGACAGTATTTGTTTTTATCGATCTTTCTTATTTTTGTTCCAAACATGTAATTGTAGTACTCGAGAATATTTGAATACAAAGAAGTTAAAACCATCTTGATACTCACACATTTAATCATAAATCTATCCCTTAGTATATCCTTCTTTTCTCTGAACGATAACGCTTCTTTTAGAGAATTATCCGCTTTCTTATATTGAGTACTTACCATATTATTCAAACTGACCCATTTACCGTATTTCTTTTTCGCGAAAATTGTTATTTCGTTGTATTTGTATGCTATAGATGCCAGCACTCCAGCTACTAATATTGAAAAGAACATCTTTCATTAAAGAATATAAACATTTAAATAATTTTTATTTTTTTTATTATAAATAAAAAATGCCGAAGAAAAAAGAAAGTTTTGGGAGTGAAGTATATACAGGAGTCGCTGATTTTGGAGTAATTATCGCAGATCTTAAGGCGATAGGCGGTGTTATAATAGGTTTAATATTTATTGGTATTGGAATTTATCTACTTGTCCAAAAAATTACAAGGACAGCGACAGTTACGGGAACTGTTTTAAACGTATCTAATAGTGGAGGTAACTCAAATAATCCTTCTTGTACACCAACCTCAACAACTACAACAAGTAACTCAGGTTCAACGACAAATACCTATTGGGAATGTATCTTTGATGTGAAATATACTGTTGATGATAAACCTTATACAGCAAAAGGACAAGAAACTAGGAGTATTTATTATAAAGGAGGTGAAACTATAACAATATTTTATAATCCAGATAATCCAAATGATGCTAGTATATCAGATGATTACAGTCATACAGTAGGCTGGATACTCATTGTTATCGGTGTTGTGATAGCATTAAGTGGAATAATTTGGGCCTGGTTAGCCAATAAATATAAAATTATTGGAGCTTACGAAGGAGCCACTACTGGAATAAGAGCATTTAGGCAAGCTATATAAGCAATACCTGGTTATTAAAATAAGTTTTTTTTATTTTTCTATAAATAAAAAAATGACAATGTCTCAAAAAGATTTAAAGTTTAATGAAGTTTTGGTATCCGCCAAAAAAGCATTAGATTCTATTGGTGTTCCTTTTCATTTACACGCTGGGACATCACTTGGTGCTCACAGAGAAAGAGCTTTCATACCCCATGATCATGATATAGATGTGGGAGTGTTTTATAAAGATGCAAACACTCCTCAAAAATTAGAAAAGATTGAAAAAGCTTTAATTAAAAATGGTTTTGATATTCTCGGGTATGAAGGAATTTTAGAAAGAGGATATGAACTACAAGTTGAAAAAAATGGTATTGGTTTAGATCTATTTTGGGTATATGAAGGTGAATACAGGGGTAAAAAATATTATCTAATATCAAGCTATTATGGAGAATGCGATAAACTAGTTTTTAATACGTGTGTGTGGGGTTATAGACCTTACAGAGTTCAGAATATTGATTTTCTCGGGCATAAATACAAAGTAGTTCCTAAAAAGACTTTAGTTGATATGTACGGTAAAGATTGGAAGACTCCAAAGAAATTTGGATATTTTGAAGGTATTACATCTGGGGGTTATAAAGGCTTTTTAAAAGATTATTATAATCCTCGACCAACCGGAAACAATGTGGCATTCTGTTTTTTATTATATGATACTGTCAAGCACAATAAGATATGGACTACTTTCTTTTCCCAGGACAATTACCCTGTACAATCCTATAATATATATACTCATTTAAAGGAAATTACTGATAACACTCCTGATTGGGTAAAAAGGAATAAAATTCGTGGTATAAAAACCGGATGGTGTGAAGAAAATCTAGTATGGGCATGGATTAAACTTCTACGAGCAGCACTTGAAAATAAAGACAACCAATATTTTACAATCTTATCTGGAGAATGCATTCCTCTTTTCAATTATGAAGAGACGTATAAAAATATTATATCTGGTAAAAAATCAAGAATAAATATAGATAATAATGCTGAAGTAACCATTGATACCGGGCTTTTATATGCAGATCAATGGGTTTTACTTACTCGTAAAGATGCTGAATTACTTGTAAAATTAAAGACAACTGAGGCTGGTAAAAAATTCGCTAAACAATTGAAACTTCAGATATGTACAGGTGATGTATGCTATTGTCCTGATGAAGTTTACCCTATAAACTGGTTTGTTCATAATTACGGCTCACCAAGCTCATCAGAATTTAAGAAACATTTCAGAGTTATGCCAACTACTTATACTTTTTGGGATGGGAAAAAACCTCATCCAATTAGATTTCAAACCCCTAAAATGTTGCAACAGAAAAAAACAATTTGCAATTCAGGCGCAATTTTCGGACGAAAATTCAACCCTAAAGCAGCTAGATGTTTAGCACTTAAATGCGGTGTTGATTTTGGAAATATTGGAAAAAAATGTTAATTTTAAACTCGATATAGTTTAAAATTAGATTTTAAAAACCAGATCACCATTAGGTAAAAATCCAGTATGCTTGTAAGATGGATTTATATCTTGTATAGTTTTAAATAGCGAAGGGCATTCATTTTTATTTTTGCATTTTATATCTTGACGAATATAATTTTCTATAAGTAATATTGGTTTGGATTTATTGATTAAATTCTTACTTCCTTTTAAAACATCAATCTCATGTCCTTCTACATCAATATGATAAACATCAATTAAACCAATCTCTCCTTTCTTAAATAAATCATCAGCTGGTATAAAAACGTTTGATTCATCTTCATCAGTTTTTGTTAAATTAATTTTTTCTTTTTGTATATCCCATTGCTGAGCGCCTGTATTAATTTCTTCATCTAAAATATTATGCCCCAATATTTTTTTGTGATCAGAAAGTCCATAATTTAAAATTTTAATATTAGAAACTGAATTGATAAGAGACATTTTTTCAATGAAATCACATTTTTCCTGTGACGGATCGATAGCATATACAGTTACATCACCCCTTCCAATATTTTTAAGAGCTAAAGCAAGAGGAATCGATAGATCGCCAATATGTGCACCTACATCTATTACACCATGGCCAGATTTATTATTTTTAGCAAAATTAAAAATAGCTTTCTTTTCTTTTATTTCATAATAAGGATCAGGCCAATTATTTTTTGTAAATTCACTTTCTTCCCATAACATTTCAGAATCATCTATCGGATTTTTTATTTTTACAAATTTAATTTCTGTTATTTTTTTACCTTGCCATTCACTTCCGTCATCCCAAGATGTTATTGCATAATTATTATATATGCCTTTACAATCTTCAGATGTGTTTTTACCACCAGTAATTGAAATAACATCACAAGTATTACCAAAAAGAACTTTATTTTTGTTATTTTTATAGTAAGTATATAACGCAAGTGTACCTGTTTTTTTTACAACATCTTCATTTTTATTTTTACTCATTTGATTTACCCATCCAACTACAAATGGATTATTTTTACATGCCGCAAAAAATCCATTAAAAATGTGCTTATCAACGCTAAAATGTTCTTTAGGATCGTAAACAAAATATGAGTCGCCAGTTAATAGTTCAGATATATTTTTCTTACAATAAAAATCAAGATCTATATATACCCCTCCGTATATTGCAACTATCACAAACCTCGCAAAATCGCATTTGCATATATTAGGTTGTAATTGCTTGTAAAAATCTAAATATTTCGGAAAATATTTACTTATTAAATCTAAAACATCTTTTCCAGACCAATATTTGAACTGAAATTTTTTATTATTTTCATGCCATGTATTGAGATATTTATTATATTTATCAGGAATCTTTACATTTTCATATGGTGTTTCTTTCGAAATCCACATGTTATGTATTATATAAGGAATGGATTCTGTTCCTTTCACTAAAGATACCAATTTGTTCTTGAATTCAATATCATCTTTCAAAAAATCCTGTCGAGCTTGTTTTCCTATTTTAGAAAGATCTTCTTTACTGATATTAATTATTTTATTAACAGCTTGTTCAATACCTTCTGTAGTGGGTAAATATTTTGGACATATCTCATTTACAAATCCATTTTGTTTACTTTTTACTGCAATGCCGCTAATTCCGTCTTTAAATCTTTCTTGAAAACAAGGCATATCCGTGTACAATACAACGGCCTCAACCGACCGAGCTTCATTACTACTATGCCCGAAACCTTCAAATTCAGATGTGCAAATGTGTATACTGTACTCATTCATATATCTAATCAAGTTATCCTCCTTGATAAATTCTGTGATCAATTTTATATTTTTTGGAGGCGTTTTATCTTTTAGTATACTATTAATACCATCAACAACCGACAATTTATTGTTACATATTATTGTTAATAACGGCCATTCGGGATGCAATAACCATGTACTTACAAGATATTTGGTTCCTTTATGAGGAGATTTACCTGCGATATGTATTATTTTTCTGTAGTTTTTCTTAATCTCAGGTTTAAATTTATCTATACTAGTAAATCCTGTATATAATAAATTTTTACCCCGTAAAACAGTTGATAATATTTTTAAAGTTTGCATATTTTTACAAAGAATATTATCGGGACTATTTATATTTTTAAATTTATCAAAATGGGTACAATCTAAATTTACAAATATCCAATCGTTCATGTTTGAATCATTATCAAATTCTTCAAAATAAAAATATGGTGTTGCTTTTAATTTTTTCAGACCATCACATACTATGGCCTCGTCTAATAATAAACCTTGACTGTCTGATGTAGTATATGAATTGCATCTATTCAATTTATCTCCGTAATATTCCGAACTCAATTTCATCCTTTTATTTTTTAAATCACGTGATATATTTATTTCGATATCTGATTTAATTCCGGGATATTTATATATCACAAAAATAATTAATGCGTAAAGAAATAATAATATTATAATTGGTTTCCACCTCATTTATTATAATATTAATTTTTTATTTTTATTTAATTCGTTTTCCTTTTATATCATATGCCGCATCGCAATTCTCCGGGATCTCTCCTTCCTTGCTTATATAAAATATTTCTTTGTCGTACACAATCTTCAAATGTTTTAAAGTTGTTTCTAGGTTATCGCACTCAAAAATTGCATTATCCACGCAACGGAACTCACTAAGTATATCTACTATGTCAGCTTGTCTAGAACCTTGTTTTACTATTATGAATAATTTATTATATTTTGTACTTATCAGCCTCGAGTTCTTTATAAAAGTGAAGTTATCAATCGTTATCGGATCGAAATCATCGTAAATGACATATATTCGCATATTTTATTAACCATGGATAACTTTTAAATAAATTTTTAAAAAATAAATTTGATTTAAAAATTTATTTTTTTTAAAATAACAAAAACGAAATGACTGTAATCGGAATTGACTTAGGAACTACTTATAGCTGTGTAGGAGTATGGCAGAATGATAGAGTTGAGATTATCGCGAATGACATGGGTCAGAGAACAACACCTTCGTATGTTGCATTTACTAATGAGTCTAGATTAATTGGAGACGCTGCAAAGAATCAAGTTGCAATGAATCCTGAAAATACAATTTTTGACGCTAAGAGATTGATTGGTCGCAAGTTTAGTGATCAATGTATTCAAAATGATATGAAGCACTGGCCTTTTAACGTTGTTCGCGGGGATGGCGACAAGCCTTTATTTGAAGTTGTGTATAACGGAGAGACGAAGAAGTTCTCACCCGAAGAGATCTCCGCAATGGTTTTGACAAAGATGAAGGAGGTAGCTGAGAATTATTTGGGAGAAACAGTTACTGATGCAGTAATTACAGTACCTGCATATTTCGGAAATGAACAACGTGAAGCAACCAAAGACGCAGGCATGATTGCCGGTTTGAAAGTTTTGAGAATTATTAATGAACCGACGGCAGCTTCTATCGCTTACGGTTTGGATAAGAAAGGAAATGGAGAACAAAACATCTTGGTTTTTGATTGCGGAGGCGGTACCCACGATATCAGCTTGATTTCAATCGATGACGGAATATTTGAAGTTAAGGCTACAGGAGGGTGTACAAGGTTAGGAGGTGAGGATTTTGACAGCAGAATGGTTGATCATTTTGTAGAAGAGTTCAAAAAGAAATTCAAGAAAGACCCTATAGAAAACAAAAGAGCTATCCGTCGTTTAAGAACATCTTGTGAAAGGGCTAAG
>Ga0187844_10001597_pt1 | contig 17082 bp, 12 predicted proteins | sample SpaLakP09_SKY_50_FD_134517 | JGI IMG/M metagenome (GOLD analysis project Ga0187844, IMG submission 134517) | Oligotrophic lake water microbial communities from Sparkling Lake, Wisconsin, USA - SP09_SKY_50 | ecosystem: Environmental > Aquatic > Freshwater > Lake | place: USA: Sparkling Lake...
GCCGCATCCAGGCAGGCGAGCTGGGCAAGATCCAGCGCTACGACGCCACGTATGGCAAGGGCATCGGCAACAACGGCTCGCACATGATCGACCTGGTGGCTTACCTGTGCGGCGGCCGGCCGCTGCGCGCGCGCGCGCTCGGTTCGCCCCTCGACGACGGCGAGGCCGCCTGGTCCGAAGGGCGCGACCGCGCCGTCGACGCCCAGGTCGAGTACGAGGACGCGGCCGGCGGCCGCCACCTGCTGACGCTGCTGGGCACGGACCAGCGCGCCTACACGGTGTTCGAGCTGCGTGTGGCGGGCAGCACCGGGCTGTTCAACTTCCGGCGCGGCGGCCGCGAACTGGCAACCACGCCGCTGCAGGCCGACCCGAACTATGCCGGCTACGTGGTGCCGGGCACGCCGCAGCCGGAACCGGCGGGGCTGCTCGAAGCGATGGACCGGATGGCCGACGAAGCCGTGCGGCTGGCGGGCGGCAGCCTGGCCAGGAGCCGCTGCGACGTCGAGGATGCCTTGCGCACCGCGCTCGCGGTGGAGGCGATTGTGATTTCTGCGCAGGCCGACGGGCAGTGGGTTGCCATCGATGCCCTGGCCGGCGCCTGACGAGGAGAAGATTTTGGCTGAACTGGCAATCAAGGGCGGCAAGCCCATCCGTACGACCCCCTTCACGGCGCGCAGCCCGATGGGCGACGAGGAACGACGCGCCGTGCTCGAGGTGATGGACAGCGGCGACCTGTCCGGCTTCTTCGGCAGCCCCGGCCCGCGCTGGCTGGGCGGTCCGAAGGTGCAGGCGTTCGAGCGCAAGTGGGCGGAGCAGTACGGCTTCCGCCACGCGATTTCCGTGAACTCGTGGACCACCGGCCTGATGACGGCCGTGGGCGCCGTCGGCATCGGTCCGGGCGACGAGGTGATCGTCTCGCCGTACACGATGTCGGCCAGCGCCACCGCGATCCTGTTCTACGGCGGCATCCCGGTGTTCGCGGACATCGACCCGGACACGTTCAACATCACGGCCGAGACCATCGCGCCGCGCATCACGCCGCGCACCAAGGCGATCATGGTCGTGCACATCTTCGGCCAGGCGGCCGACATGGACCCGATCATGGCGCTGGCGCGCAAGCACGGGCTGAAGGTGATCGAGGACGGCGCCCAGGCGCCCGGCGTGCGCTACAAGGGCCGCCCGGTCGGCGCGATCGGCGACATCGGCGGGTTCAGCCTGAACTACCACAAGCACATCCATACCGGCGAAGGCGGCATGCTGGTGACGAACGACGACCAGCTGGCGCTGCGCAGCCAGCTGATCCGCAACCATGCGGAAAACCTCGTCGAAAGCGAGGGCGTCGAAGACCTGACCAACATGATCGGCTCGAACTACCGGCTGACCGAGCTGCAGGCCGCGATCGGCCTCGCCCAGCTCGACAAGGTGGATGCGCTGGTCGCCACGCGCCAGCGCCTTGCGGCCCATTTCGGCCGCGCGCTGGAAGGCCTGCCGGGCCTGACGCCGGCCAAGCTGGCCGACGGCGCCGAGCACGCGTACTACCTGTACCCGGTCAAGTTCGACGCTGCCAAGGCCGGCATGTCGCGCCGCGATTTCGTGCAGGCCGTGAATGCCGAGCTGCCTGCGCCGCAGGTGTGGGAGCAGACCGGCTTCGTCGAGGCCTATGTGCGGCCGCTGTACCTGGCGCCGTTATACCAGCGCAAGATCGCGCTCGGCAGCAAGGGTTTCCCGTGGACGATGCATCCGGACGTACACTACGACTACAGCAAAGGCAGCTGCCCGGTGGTGGAGCGCATGCACGAGCAGGAGCTGATCTATACGCCGCTGCTGCGCGAGCCGCTGCTGGAAAGCGACATCGACGATTTCGTTGCCGCCATCCGCAAGGTCCTGGCGCACCGCGCCGAGCTTGCCTGAGCAACCTGGAGACGAAGGATGACGGAGCAACGCCCGGACAGCACGCAACACGACGGCGGCCTGCGCCTGCAGGGCCGGCGCGTGACGCTGCGTCCGATGACGCCGGCCGACGTCACGCCGGCCTACGTCGGCTGGCTGAACGACGGCGAGCGGATGCGCTACAGTAACCAGCGCTTCCGCAGCCACAGCGCCGACACCTGCCGCGCCTACCTGGAAGGGTTCGCCGGCAGCGGCAACCTGTTCCTGGCGATCTGCGATGGCGAAGAACTGGTCGGCACGATGACGGTGTACCGCTCGGCCGTGCACGGTACGGCGGACATCGGCCTGCTGGTCGGCCGCGCCGGCCAGGGTTACGGCCGCGACGCCTGGGCCACCGTGCTCGACTACCTGCTGGCACAGGGTGTCCGCAAGGTCACGGGCGGCACGCTGCGCTGCAATACCGCCATGGTGCGCATCATGCAGGGCTGCGGCATGGAGCCGGACGGCGTGCGCCGCGCCCAGGAACTCGTCGACGGGCGCGCCGAGGACATCCTTTATTTTGCCCGGTTCGCGCCATGTTGAACGACCTGGCCAACCCGCTGGCCATCGTGGCGCACGACGCCGGGGCCGCCAACCACCTGATCGCCTGGATCCAGGCGGCGGGCGCGCCCGGCCCGGCATTGCGGCCGTGCCTGGCCGGTCCGGCATTGGCCCTGTGGCAGCGCGCCGGGCTCGGCCCCACGCTGGCGCTCGAGGAAGCGCTCGATGGCGCCGCCGCGCTGCTGAGCGGCACCGGCTGGGCCAGCGACCTGGAACACACGGCGCGGCGGCTGGCGCGGCAGCGCGGCCTGCGCTCGGTGGCCGTGATCGATCACTGGACCAATTACCCCAGCCGCTTCGAGCGCGCCGGCGAAGTCGTGCTGCCGGACGAGATCTGGGTGGCCGATGCCGAAGCCGCCGCGCTGGCGCGCGCCGCATTCGGCGCCGTTCCGGTGCGCCAGCAGCCGAACCTGTACCTGGCGGCGCAGGTGGCGGCCGTGCACGCCGCCGAGGTTCGTAGCCGCGAAGGCGGCACCCGGGTGCTGTACGTGCTCGAGCCCATCCGCGACGCGTGGGGGAGCCTGGCGGAACCGGGCGAATTCGCCGCCCTCGATTTCTTCGTGTCCCGGCTGCCCGCGCTCGGCCTGGGCGCGCGCGACCCGATCCGACTGCGGCCGCATCCGTCCGACCCGCCCGGCAAATACGACGCCTGGCTGGCGCGCCATTCCCGGCTGGACGTCGCCCTCGATGCCCATGCCGGCCTGGCGGAAGCGCTGGCCTGGGCAGATACCGTCGCCGGCTGCCAGACGTACGCGATGGTGGTCGCGCTGGCCGCCAGACGCCGTGTCGTCAGTACCGTACCACCGTGGGCGCCGGCATGCGTCCTGCCGCAACCCGGCATCGTTCATCTTTCGGTTTCAACGCCGCATACCGCCGTCGAGCGGCATGCTTCAACCACACAGGTATCATCATGATCAATTCTACGTACGGCCAGCCGCTGTTCCCGGAAATCCGCTATTGCGCGCGCTGCTGTATGCCGGAGACCAACGAAGGCATGCAGTTCGACGAAATGGGCATCTGCCAGGCATGCCAGTCCTCCGAACAGAAAATTCGCATCAACTGGGTCGAGCGCGAGAAGGAACTGCGCAAGATCCTCGACCATTACAAGAGCCTGAACAACGAGTACGACTGCATCATCCCGATCAGCGGCGGCAAGGACAGCACGTTCCAGCTGCACGTGCTGACCAAGGTGTACGGCATGCGCGCGCTGGCCGTCACGTTCAGCCACACCTGGTTCACCGAGACGGGCAAGTACAACCTGCAGAACTGCCTCGAGAAGTTCGATGTCGACCACATCATGTTCTCGCCCAGCCGTTCGCTCGTGAACCGGCTGGCGCGCCAGTCGCTGTACAAGATCGGCGACTCGTGCTGGCATTGCCATTCCGGCGTGGGCGCATTCCCGATGCAGACGGCCGTGCGCTACAAGATCCCGCTGCTGATCTGGGGCGAATCGATCGCCGAGACGTCCGGCCGCGCCACCCACCGCAACCCGGTGCGCAAGTTCGACCGCGACTACTTCACGAAGGTGTCGGCCAAGCGCTATCCGGAAGAGATGGTCAACGAGGAGATCAGCCTGCGTGAAATGGCCGCGTTCAAGATGCCGTCCGTCGAAGACATCGAGAGCCTCGGCGTCGTCGGCATCCACCTGGGCGACTTCATCTTCTGGGACGACGAGCGGCAGATGGAATTCGTGCGCGACGTCTACGGCTGGCGCGAGGACAAGGTCGAGGGCACGTACAAGAACTACAAGAGCGTCGAGTGCCGCATGGCCGGCGTGCACGACTACACGAAGTTCCTCAAGCGCGGCTTCGGCCGCGGCACCGACCACGCCAGCCAGGACGTACGCGCGGGCCTGCTGACGCGCGAGGAAGCGTTCGAACTGGCCAAGAAGACCGATACCGAACGGCCGCCCGCGCTCGACTGGTACCTGGAAATCACGGGCTTCTCGGAAGACGAATTCAATACCGTGATGCGCGAGCACCGCGCCAAGGTGACGGCCGGCGGCGGCCTGACGGATGCCGCGTTCAGCGAAGCCGTGAACGCCTACCGCGCTGCGCAGGTGAAGCGATGAGCGCCCGCACCGCCGCCGACCTGGCCGCGCTGACGGCCACCCAGCTGCTGCCGCTGCTGAAGGCACGCGAAGTGAGCGCACGCGAATTGACGCAGGCCCTGCTGGACGGCATCGCGCGCACGGAGCCGCTGATCCACGCCTGGACCTGGCTCGATCCCGAACTGGCCCTGCGCCAGGCGGACGAGGCGGACCGCCAGCTGGCGGCCGGCACGGGCGGCCCGCTGTGCGGCCTGCCGGTGGGCGTGAAGGACATCTTCAACACGCGCGACATGCCGACGCAGATGGGCAGCCCGCTGTTCGCCGATTTCACGCCCGGCAACGATGCGCGCGTCGTGCATTACCTGCGCATGGCCGGCGCCACGATGCTGGGCAAGACGGTGACGGCGGAATTCGCCGTGCACGCGCCGGGCCCCACCCGCAATCCGCACCACCTGTCGTACATCCCGGGCACGTCGTCGAGCGGTTCGGCCGCCGGCGTGGCCGCGCACATGGTGCCGGTGGCGCTGGGCACGCAGACGGCGGGCTCGATCATCCGTCCCGCCAGCTACTGCGGCGTGTTCGGCTTCAAGCCCTCGTTCGGCCTGGTGCCACGCACGGCGATGCTGAAGACGACCGATACGCTGGACACCGTCGGCGTGTTCGGCCGCTGCGTGGACGACGTGGCGCTGATGTTCGAGACCATCCGCGTGCATGGCATCGACTTCCCGATCGCCCACGAGATCCTGAACGATCCGGCGCGCCAGACGACCGGCGGACGGCCGTGGCGCGTGGGCGTCCTGCGCGGTCCGCGCTGGAACGATGCGGAACCCTATGCGCGCGAGGCCCTGGAGGACTTCGGCCGCCGCCTGCGCGGCGTCCCCGGCCTCGACGTGGAGGACGTGGTGCTGCCGGACAGCTTCAACCAGGCGCACGACATCCACGCGACGATCTACGACCGCGCGCTGGCCTACTACTTCAAGGAAGAATTCGAAGCGCACACGCTGGTCAGCCCGATCATGTACGACATCGTCACGCGCGGCAATGCACTGAGCGTCGAGCAGTACCGCGAGGCGCTGCAGCGCCAGACGGCGCTGGCGCACGAACTGGACGCCATCCTGGAGCAGCGCTACGACGTGATCGTCGATCTGTCGACGGGCGGGGAGGCGTTGCAGGGCCTGGAATCGGTGGACCGTCCCGACAATTGCCTGATCTGGACGCTGTGCGGCGTGCCGACGTTGAACCTGCCGGTGTTCCGTGGTCCGCTGGACCTGCCGTTCGGCGCCCAGGTGTTCAGCCGCCGCTACAACGACTACCTGCTGCTGGACTTTGCGCGCCACCTGCAGGCGCAGGGCGTGCTGCACGCGAACACGCCGCTGCCGGCGTTCGCGCGCTGATCGTCGTTCCCGCGCAGGCTCACCCCTGGCCTGCAGCGGCGGACCGCCCCGCCTGCGCGGGGCGACGAACTCAGATCACCCTGTCGGGCGTGAAGTCGTTCCAGAAGCGGTTGGGGGCGGTGTCCAGGCTGTTGAAGTAGAGGGTGGCCGTCATGCGCTCGCCGTTCTTGACGCGGCCGTGGGCGTGGAAGGCACGGGTGTCGAAGATGAAGATGTCGCCCGCCTTGCCCGTCAGCTCCACGGTGCGGTCCTTCAGGCGGTTGTACAGCGTGAAGCTCACATCCCCGTAGTCCAGGCCCGCCGCGTACATGCCGAAGTCCATGATGCGGCGTTCGGGATGGAAGCGGTGGGTGCCGGGCACGATCTTCATCGGGCCCTTGTCCGGGGTCACGTCGTCCAGCAGTATCATCATCTTGAACTGGTCGCGCAGGCGGTCGTAGTGCCACCACTGGAATTCGTGCACGTCGGTGGGCATCATATTGTCCACCACCATCAGGGCAGGCGCGATGTGGAACTGGTCGTTATGGATGGCCAGCTGCATTACCTTCTCGATGAGGGGGTCGCTCGCGAAAGGCTGCAGGCCAGGCGGCAGGCTGGTCATGCGGAAGGAGGCGCGCGAGGCCGTGGGCAGCAGGCGCTTCCACAGCAGCGCATCGTTCTCCTGGTCGAACACATCCTCTGTCGTGATGCCGAAATGGTCGGCGCGTTCGCGCACCCAGCGCGAGACGCCGCGCGCCGCTTCCAGGGCCGCCGGGTCGCGGAAATAGCCTCGGTAGGCGGTAAAGCCGGTCTCGCGCAGCTGCTGGGCCATCATGGCGATGGCGCGGTCGGTCGGCGTGTCGCTCGTGGGCTGCACGGGCGGCAGGGGGCTGCTCGCATACACCTCCTCCACAGCGTTGCAGAACACCTCGTAATTGGTCTCCAGCAGGCGCACGGCGTCGGCACGCGGCATGCCGTACAGGCGGGACAGGGTGGGGCCGGCATTGGTGGGCGGGGTCAGGCTCATGGGGGCAATCTCACAGGTAGTGGCGCAGGAACTGCGCCTCGGCGCTGGCCGACAGGTAATCGGCGAACTGGCGGCGCCGGAACTGGTTGAAGACATCCTCGTCCAGCCGGAACTGGTTCAGGCGGCTCAGGGTGGCGTCCAGGTCCGCGCGCGGAATCAGCACGGGGTCGGCCCACAGCACTTCGGCCGGGCTCAGGGGCTCGACCAGGGGATTCAGGATCGGCACCTGGTTGCGCAGGCATTCGATGGCGGCGCTGGTAGGCGCGTCGTACATCAGGCACAGGTCCATGCTCTGCACGAACTGCTGCAGGGTGCAGGCCACGCCCGCTTCCTGGACTTGGCGGCTGAGGCCGGCCCGTTCCGCGATCGGCTGGTACAGGGGCTGGCCGGGCCGGTTGCGGATGGCCACCTCGATGCCGTGCTGGCGGCACCAGGCGGCGATGCGGGCGATGCCGTCCACATAGGGGCCGGGCCGGGTGCTCAGCACGCCGTTCAGGGAAATGCCGCTGAGCAGGATGCCGACGCGGCGCAGGGGGCGGCTGCTGCTGTCGCCGCTGTAGCTTTCGGGATAGGCCAGGGGATAGCGGCGCAGCTGGCGCCCGTCCGCCCGCTGCATGGGCAGGCCCTGCATGGGGTGGCTCAGGGCCGTCAGCTGGTTGCTGCTGAAATCGCTGCCGATGCTGACCTTGGCGTGCGGCAGCTGCAGCACGGGAATGCGGTGGCGCCGGGCATAGCTCAGCAGGGGGCCGTGATAGCCCGCGTCGTGGTCGGACAGCAGGAACTGGCCCGGCCGCCGGTCGCCGAAATAGCGTTCCAGCAGCTGCAGGGTGACCAGCTGCGACTGGTAGAGCTTGGCCAGGTGCAGGGCCTGGCGCGCGCAGAACGCGTGCGTCGCAATATAGGGCTGCAGCAGGCGGTGCAGCAAGTGCAGCAGCTGCTCGCCGTGCGGCATCACGGACGGCAGGCCGAGGGCGGCCAGTTCCGCATGGTTCACCCGCGTCATCTTGATGTGCGTGTCCGGCTGCAGGGGCACGCCCCAGTATTTGGGCTCGATATCGATGCTGCGCTTGCCCGCGGCCTGGAGTTCGGCGGCGAAATAGGGCGCGTCGTAGAAGCAGGTGGGCAGGTGGGTTAGCACATCGTAGTGCTGGCCCGCCTGGCCGGCGAGGTTGGGCACGGCGTCCGATGCGTCGGCACGCTCGCCATAGGCCACGGCGTGGCAGGCGATGCCCCAGGCCTCCAGGCGCTCCTTCAGCAGCAGGGCAGGCATGAAGGAGGGCCAGTAGAAATTCGCCGGATTGTCGTTGAACGGCAGGTGGAAGGCGGCGCCGGCGAAGCGCTCGCGCAGACCCTCCCACAGGCGGCTGTACCACAGGTGGCCGATGAAGAAGTAATACAGGTTCAGGGCCTGCCAGCCGCGCAGCGAGACATCGCCCGTCAGGGGTTGCAGGGCCGTTGCGACCTCCTCTTCCAGGGCGGCCGCCATGGCGCGCGCCTGGCTTTCGATGCCGGCATAGTCGGCGAGGACCTCGTCCGGCAACACCAGCTCCGGCCGGCGCAGCGGACTGGCGGCCAGGGCCTCGGTAAGGGTGGGGTCGAAATACCAGGTACGGTAGTCCTCGCCCAGGCCCTCCGCCATGTGGATGGCGGCGGCGATATCGTAGGACGACAGGATCAGCAGGACAGACGGCATGGCTTAGCGCTTCAGGACCAGGCCCTGGCCGGTCGGCAACGGGAATACGCGATACTTGCGCTGGTCGAACCAGGCATCCTCCGCCATCTTCTGCTCGCGATACGGGCCGCCCCACTCATAGTCGTCCAGCACGATCATACCGCCCGGCACCACGCGGTCGAACAGCGCGTCGAGCACCGCGATCTCGAACTGGGCGCTGTTCAGGTCGATGTGCAGCAGCGCAATCTTCTCCGGCGAATTGTTTTCCAGCGATTGCGGCAGCAGGCCCTTGACGAGGCGGACGCAGTCGTAGCCGTCGAAGCGCTGCAGGATTTCGTTGAACAGCCCGTCCTGCTGGCCGTCGAACGCATGGTTTTCGACCGGGTTGTAGTCGTACGTGTCGTAGCCCCAGAACGTCTTGTCGAAGTTTTCCTTGCCGAAGTAGTCAACGATGGTCTTGATGCTGGTGCCGCGGTAGACGCCGCATTCGACGAAGTCGCCTTCCAGCTGGGCGCAGTGATAGGCGGCACAGGCCAGGATGTAGCGGCGCCAGGCGATCGCGCGGTCGGCGTCGTTCTGGACGTTGGCGTTCCAGGCGGCGACGAAACGCGGGTCCTCGAACGGCGAATTGCTCCGGCCCCAGAGGAACATGTTGTCGCCCAGGTAGGTGCCGGGCGAGCACAGGGCTTGCGCTTCTTCCATCAGCTGGTAGAAGCGCGCCGGGTCGGTCAGCCCCCAGACGGTGCGGACCATGAAGTTCATGACCCGGTCCGGGTTCTCGATAGGGGTATGCGGCGGCAGTTGCATGGTTTTCTCTCCGGGAGGAATAGGGACAGGGTGTAGCGTGTCACGCGGCGGTCGCGCGCACCAAGTATTGCATGGCCAGCGCATCCTGCACCGCCAGTTCGGGATCGCCGCCGCCGGCGCGTGCCAGCGCGCGGATCGCGTCCAGCGCGGCGTCGGGCGGCGGCTGCGCCGTCACGGCCGTCATCGCGGCGATGGCGAACCCGCATTCCCTCAGCATGAGGGCCAGCGCGGCGCGGTCGAAGCGGTGCAGCGCGCGCCGGTCGGCAGTGCCCGTGCCGCCGGCCGCCAGGCGCGCCTGCGCCTGCCAGTGCTGGGCGTTGTCGATGCAGGCGACCAGCTCGACCGGACCGAGCGCCTCGCGGCGCACGCGCTGCAGGAAGGTCCACGGGTCGCGCATGCGCTCCAGCGTGCCCGCGAACAGCCAGCACTGGGCCGGCGCCACCTGTTGCCACGCCTGCGCGTCGAGCTGCTCGGGGTCGTGCGCGATGACGGCACTGCTCCAGCCGGACGCCGCCGCCTGCACGGCCTGTGCATCCTGCGCGACCACGGTGAAGTGCGAACGCGGCGTGCTGGCCCGCCAGGCCTGGGCCAGCGTGTCGCCGCCCACCTCGACGACGCTGTGCATGCCGGGCCGCATCAGCGCGAGCATGGCCTGCTGCTGTACGCCGAGCGTCACGGGTTCCGGCACGGACTGCACGCGCGCCGGCGCCTCGTCGGCGGGCGTCATGCCGGCCGGACGCCGGACCACCGACGCCAGCAGGTCTTCGTAGTCGCGCACGAAGCGCGGCGTGTCGAACAGGGGGCTCGCGTCGCGGTTGGCCGCGAGGCGCGCGCGCAGCGCGTCCATGCGCGGGCGGTCGTTGCCGAGGGCGATGGCCAGCGCCTCGTAGTCGTCCAGCGAGTGCGTGACGAGTTCCGGCAGGCCGACCGCGCGCAGGAGGCTGCCCGCCATGCGCGAGCAGAAGGTCTGGCCGGCCCACGTCAGCACGGGCAGGCCGGCCCACAGGGCGTCGCTCGCGGTGGTGCCGCCATTGAACGGATTCGTGTCGAGGAACAGGTCGGCGACGCGGAAGCGGGCCAGGTAGTCGGCCGGCGCCACGCGTGCCGCGAACAGCAGGCGGGTACCGTCGACGCCGCGCGCCTCGGCCTCGCGCACGAGGTTGGCGCGGGTGGCGTCGCTGTCGGCCACCATCCACAGCACGCTGTCCGGCACCTGCTTCAGGATGCGCATCCAGCGGTCGAACACGTCGGGCGTGATCTTGAAATTGCTGTTGAAGGAGCAGAACACGAACGCGCCTTCCGGCAGGCCGTTCTCCGCGCGCGTGGGCGTGGGACCGATGGCGCGGCGGCGGTCGTTGATCTGGAACGTGTGCGGCATGCGCAGCGGCCGTTCCGTGAAATGCGGCTCCAGTTCGGGCGGAAACACGAAATCGTCGGCCACCACGTAGTCGATGCCGGGCACCGCCGTCGGGCCGGGAAAGCCCAGCCACGTCAGTTGCACGGGCGCGGGACGCCAGCCGAGGATGTCGGCGCGCGCGCCCATGGTGAGACCGTGCAGGTCGACGAGGATGTCGATCTCGTGCGAGCGGATGCAGCGTGCCGCCTCCTCGTCCGTCATGCGGTCGATGCGGATGTAGTGGTCCATCGCGCCGACCACGCGGGCGCGCAGCGGCGAATTGTCTTCGCGGCTCCAGGAAAACGCGTAGACCTCGACGCGGCTCCGGTCGTGCAGCTCGTACAGTTCGGCCGTCAGGATCGATACCGCGTGCGAACACAGGTCGGACGACAGGTAGCCGATGCGGATGCGCTTGTGCGCATAACCCGTCGCCGGCGCCAGCTGTTCGGGCGCCGCATGCACCTTGCGCTCGACAAAATTGCGCGACGCCGCCAGTTGCTCGGCCGGATCGGGCGATGCGCCCAGCATCGCGAGGGCCGACGTGTGGCGCCGCTGTTCTTCCACCGTGACGCCGGCAAAGGCTTCATAGACAGGCCACACGCACAGCTTCTGGCGCAGGTGCACCCAGTGCGTGATGACCTTGGGCTGGTCCGGGTCGAGTTCCAGGCTGCGCGTGAGATAGTCCAGCGCTTCCGGCAGGCGCTTGCGGATCTCGCACAGGCGGCCCAGGTTGTTCAGGGTCTGCACGTGCAGCGCCGGTTTCGCGGCCAGGTCCGGGATGTCGCTGAGGATGCCCTGCCATGCGGCGAGCGCGTCATCGGGCCGGTTCATGCGTTCGTACAGCGTGCCGAGATTCAGGCGCGCCTCGACGAAGGCGGGGGCGAGTTCGATCGCCTTCAGGTAGTCGCGTGCCGAGCCGGCATCGTCTCCCACGTTGCCGCGGGCGACGGCGAGGTTGAAGCACGCGGCATACGCGGCCGGGGAGGCCGTGTGCGCGATCCACGCTTCGTACAACCGGATGGCTTCCTGCTGCATGCCGAGTTCGACCAATGTCTGCGCACCCTGGAACAGCTCACCGAGCGGCAGCACCCCACGTTCGGCCTGGCGGAACAAAGCATCGGTGTGCGCAGGAACATTCATGCTGGATCGGTCTCTCGAGTCGGCTTCGGGGAAGTGTAATCATACTCTGTCAGAGTATCTCCAGCGAACGTTTGTGGCCCGTGAGCAACCAATTGGCACCATCCGTTTGTACCCGAGTTTCCAATCAAGCATGAACATGTGCAAGGACTGAAACGGTTCTTGTCAAAAGTGGATATATTTCCTTGAGGATATATTGGCAAGGGTTTAGCACAAGCAATGATGTCCGTCTAGCAATTTTCGTATTTGCAATGAATTGTAATTAAAAAACGACAATTACTTGCGTTTCGGCATGGACGTTTTCATAGGGAAATCCAAATATTGTTCAATATCAAAGGATCAGCACAATAGTTAATTCGGATAATTTTTTACGAGTGAATATTGTTTTCTTGCTACATTGGAAAGTCGTGCAGTTGGTAAAAAAACACGTAGGCCCGATACCCGTCGGTGCTTCCATTTCAAGGCGAGAGACATGACAACCAATCCGACTTCTTGCGGTTCCCCTGCCCAATCCGGGCTGAACAAACTGGTCCTGGGCGCAGCCACCGCGCTTGCACTGCTGGGTGCGGCACCTGCCATGGCGTCCGTGGTGAACTTCGAATCCCTGAGCCCCGATGCCATGTATGGCGACGGCGACACCCTCAGCGAGGCCGGCTACACGCTGACCGCGGTCGACAACCATGGCGGCACGAGCGGCGCCGTGGGCCTGCTGGTCAACGGCATGGACCCGACCAGCTGCGCGCTGGGCGGCTGTCCGACCAACAACACGAGCCATTCCTACCTGGGCCTGAACGACGGCGGCGTCACGATCAAGAAGAACGACGGCGGCAAGTTCAGCCTGCGCGGCCTCGATTTCGGTTTCGTCGCCCCGTTTGGCGGCCTGCCGAACTTCTCGTACGGCCAACTGCTCCTGACCGGTACGTTCGGCAACGGCGGCACGGTCGGCTACGCGCTCAACTTCCCGGGTCTCGACAACAGCGGCAATCCCCTGTTCGACACCGCCACGCTGCCGGCCGGCTTCGGCTACGCCGAGCTGACGAGCCTGACGATCCGCGCCTGCCTGTTCGACGGCGCCAACGGCTGCACGGTAGCGGCGGATATCAACGATCCGTCGATCTACCAGGCCCAGTTCGCCCTCGACAACCTTGCGCTGGCCGAAGTCCCGGAGCCGGGCAGCCTCGCGCTGATCGGCCTGGGCATGGGCGCGTTCCTGGCGCGCCGCCGCAAGTCCGCCGTATCGTCCAACAACATCTGAGCCGCCGAGGTAACCGACCATGAAACTGCGTCCCATCACTTCGGCCGTCCTGTTCGCGCTGACCGTCGCGGCCGCCACCCACGCCTATGCCGACGGCGAAGTCCGCCGCTCGTACATCGTGCAGCTGGCCGACAAGCCGGTCGCCACCTATGACGGCGGCGTCAGCGGCCTGCAGGCCACGAAACCGGCCGCCGGGCAGCGCCTGAACGTCGACGCGACCAGCGTCCAGAACTACATCACGTACCTGGAGACCAAGCAGGCGGACGTCATCTCCACCGTCAACAAGGCCCAGGTCACCAACGAATACAAGGTCGTCTTCAACGGCTTCTCGGCCATGCTGACGGACGCCGAAGTCCGCGCCCTGAAGAAGAACCCGGGCGTCGCCAGCATTGCGGCCGACTCGATCCTGCAGCTCGACACGAGCTATACCCCGACGTTCCTCGGCCTCGATAAACCGTGCGGCCTGTGGGACCAGCTCGGCGGCCAGGACAAGGCCGGCGAAGGCATCATCATCGGTATCGTCGACGGCGGCATCTGGCCGGAGCACGACAGCTTCGCCGACCGCGTCGACGAGAACGGCAACCCGAGCCGCAACGGCTCCAAGCTCGCCTACGATGCCCCGCCGGCGTCCTGGAAGGGCATCTGCCAGGTCGGCGAAGGCTTTTCCCTCAACGACTGCAACAACAAGCTGATCGGCGCGCGCTACTTCAAGCAGCCGTCGCAGACCCTGCACTGGACCGAATTCTTGTCGGCGCGCGACTCGGTCGCGGGCGCGGAAGGCCACGGCGGCCACGGCGACCACACGGCCAGCACGGCCGGCGGCAATGCGCACGTGACGGCCACGACCAATGGCCTGTCGCTCGGCAAGATCACCGGCATGGCGCCGCGCGCCCGCATCGCCGCGTATAAAGTCTGCTGGACCGACGGCGTCGCGGGCACCAACGGCTGCGCCACGTCGAACAGCGTGGCCGCGATCGAGCAGGCCGTGAAGGATGGCGTGAACGTCATCAACTTCTCGATCGGCCCGAACGCCGGCGGCGGCCAGTTCAATGAGCCGACCGAAGTCGCCTTCCTCGGCGCGGCCGCGGCAGGCGTGTTCGTTGCGGCATCGGCCGGCAACTCCGGTCCGGCGACGGCACCGGTCGCCCACATCAGCCCATGGCTGACCACGGTCGGCAACTCGACGCACAACCGCACCTATGCGGGCGACGTCGTGCTGGGCAACGGCGTGACCGTCACCGGCGCGTCCGGTAATGCGAATACGCCGTCGTCGCCGCTGATCCTGGCGAAGGATGCGGGCCTGGCGGGCGTCGATCCGTCCGACATCAACCTGAACCGTTGCTACGGCCCGGCCGATACCGTCGCACCGCTGCTGGATCCGGCCAAAGTCACGGGCAAGATCCTCGTCTGCGACCGCGGCGGCAACGTGCTCGTCAACAAGAGCGCGAACGGCAAGACGGCCGGCGCCGTGGGCGTCATCATCGCCAACACGCCGACCAGCGCGCAGACCACGCTGAACCAGGCGCACAGCATCTCGACCGTCCACATCTCGAGCACGGACGGCGCGACGCTCAAGGCCTACTATGCCTCGACGCCGGGCGCCACCGCCGCGCTGAACAACCTGCGCGGCATCATCGATCCGAAGATCGTCGCACCGCAGATGAACAGCAGTTCGTCGCGCGGCCCGAACGTGGCCAACGCCAACATCATGAAGCCGGACGTCACCGCGCCGGGCACGGACATCCTGGCCGCCGTCAGCGCCGACCTGACCAAGGCCGAGCGCAACGCAGTCGCCGCCGGCGCACCCGCACCGTCGAAGGACTTCGCGTTCTACACCGGCACCTCGATGGCGTCGCCGCACGTGGCCGGCATCGCCGCGCTGCTGAAACAGCGCCATCCGGACTGGAGCCCGGCGATGATCAAGTCGGCCCTGATGACGACCGCGTACGACACGTTCAACGACGGCCAGAACGGTCCGGTATCCTGGGACAGCTCGGCCCGCACGACCGGCACGCTGCCGTGGGGCCAGGGCGCCGGCCACGTGGCGCCGTCCGTCGCCGTCGATCCGGGCCTCGTGTACGACCTGTCGACGATCGACTACGCGCGCTTCCTGTGCGGCCTCGGCATCACCAACGTGTTCAGCCCGGGCACCTGCTCGGCCGTCGGCTCCATCCAGCCGTACAACCTGAACCTGGCGTCGCTGACCGCCGCCAACGTGCTGGGCATCCAGACGCTGACCCGCACGGTGAAGAACGTGGGCGGCAGCGCGGCGACGTACAACGTCACCACCACGCTGCCGGGCTACACGGTCGACGTGCAGCCGTCCACGCTGAATGTGGCGCCGGGCGCGAGCGCCACGTACACGGTCAAGCTGACCCGCACGACCGCACCGCTGAACACGTGGGTGTACGGCAAGCTGACCTGGAGCGACGGCACGCACACCGTGCGCAGCCCGCTGACGGCGCGCGCCTCCACGATCGCCGTACCGGGCACGGTCCAGAGCGAAGCGACGTCCGGCACCAAGGTCATCACCATCGGCACCGGTTTCGCCGGCGCGATGACGACCGCCAAGTCCGGCCTGATCCCGGCCACCGAGTTCAGCTCGACGGTCGTGAAGGCGACGAACACGGCCAACAGCGTGTGCACGGGCGGCGGCGGTACGGGCGTGAACGTCCACACCGTCTCCATCCCGGCCGGCACGACCACGGCCCGCTTCGCGCTGTACGACAGCGACACGAGCGGCAACGGCAAGACCGACCTGGACCTGGTGGTGGCACGCGGCACGACCGTCGTCGGCACCAGCGGCGGCGACACGGCCAACGAGATGGTCACGCTGACTAACCCGCCGGCAGGCGACTACAGCGTTTGCGTCGTCGGCTATGCGCCGGTGGGCGGCAGCGCCACGTACAAGCTGTCGACCTGGGTGCTGAACCCGACCGCAACCGGCGGCAACTTCAAGGCGCTCGCGCCGAGCCAGGTCGCCCTGGGCGGCACGGCGTCGGTGGCGGTCTCGTGGTCCGGCCTCGCGACCGGCAAGCGTTACCTGGGTTCGGTCTCGTTCGCGACCGGCGGCACCACGGTCGGCACGACGCTGGTGGAAGTCGACACGACCGATCCGATCCCGCTGTTCCAGAACGCCGGCAACAAGCAGGCGAAGGTCGAGTAATCGTCCTGGCAGGGCCGCCACGAGCGGCCCTCAATGACAAAGGCCGCGGTGCATGCCGCGGCCTTTGTCGTTTGTGGTGAAGTATCAGCGTGCCACGGGTGCCGTGCCGCCGGGGCCCGTGTTGGTGGCGCGCAGCACGCACTGGCCGGCGGAGCACGTCGCGCCCGGGTCGGGGACGACGGAACAGGTCGACATCATGCCCTTCTTGGTATCCTCGGCCTGGCGCGCGGCCGCGTGTTCGGCCACGAGCGCGCGCAGGCGCGTGCCGTCGTCGTTCTTGCTGGACCAGGCGAGGTAGCGCTCGGGACCGCCGCAGGCCTTGTGGCCGACGCCGATCGTGTGGCACTGGTTGTCCGTATCGCAGGCGGCAGTGCCGCGCGCGGCCTCGATGCGGGCCAGCAGGGTTGCGCTGTCCGAGGCAGTGGAGGGCGTCTGCGGCGCATCGCTGCGGCAGGCGCTGCTCGCCAGTAACAAAGCCAGGCCGGCGAGGGTGCGGGGTAGGGTGTGCAGGTTCATGAGGCCATGATCGCGTGCATGGCCACGCTTGGCAAGGGGCGCACGCGCCGTCACGGCACCGTCACATTCAACCGCTACATTGCACTCATCGATATGCACGGCTAGGCGAGCGCGATGGGTGGGCGTTGGATGGAGAACGAAGGCAGGGCAGGCAAGCGCATCCTCGTGCTGAGCGTGCCGGCCGGCGCCGGCC
>Ga0187844_10001598_pt1 | contig 17063 bp, 18 predicted proteins | sample SpaLakP09_SKY_50_FD_134517 | JGI IMG/M metagenome (GOLD analysis project Ga0187844, IMG submission 134517) | Oligotrophic lake water microbial communities from Sparkling Lake, Wisconsin, USA - SP09_SKY_50 | ecosystem: Environmental > Aquatic > Freshwater > Lake | place: USA: Sparkling Lake...
GGCATGGTTATGCCCGGTTTGTGCTGGGGCTGGCGCAGGGAGCGGGGATGGCGCTGAAGGCGGGGCCGGAGCAGGTGCTGCCAATTCCGACCTCGGCTTACCCGACCCCGGCCAAACGGCCGCACAATTCACGCTTGGACACCACATTGCTGCAAAACACCTTCGGCCTGACGTTGCCGCACTGGCAGGTCGGGGTGGCGCGTTTGCTGGCAGAAACCCTCTGAGACATCCCGAGACAGCGACCATGACACAACGCAAAGGCATCATCCTGGCCGGAGGCTCCGGCACCCGGCTGCACCCGGCCACACTGGCCATCAGCAAGCAGCTGCTGCCGGTGTACGACAAGCCCATGGTCTATTACCCGCTCACCACGCTGATGCTGGCGGGCATGCGCGACATCCTGCTGATCAGCACGCCGCAGGACACGCCGCGCTTCAGCCAGTTGCTGGGCGATGGCAGCCAGTGGGGTCTGAACCTGCAATACGCCGTGCAACCCAGCCCGGATGGGCTCGCACAGGCCTTCATCATCGGCGAGTCCTTCGTGGGCAACAGCCCGAGCGCGCTGGTGCTGGGCGACAACATCTACTATGGCCACGATTTCCACGGACTGCTGGGTGCGGCGGACGCCAAGGCCAGCGGCGCGACTGTCTTTGCCTACCATGTGAACGACCCCGAGCGCTATGGCGTGGTGGCGTTCGATGCCAAAGGCAAGGCCAGCAGCGTCGAGGAAAAACCCAAGGTCCCGAAGAGCAACTACGCCGTCACCGGCCTGTATTTCTACGACCAGCAGGTGGTGGACATCGCCAAGGCCGTCAAACCCAGCGCCCGCGGCGAACTGGAGATCACGACGGTGAACCAGATGTACTTGGACCGCGGTGAACTGAGCGTGCAGATGATGGGGCGGGGTTATGCCTGGCTCGATACCGGCACCCATGACAGCCTGCTGGAGGCCAGCCAGTTCATCGCCACGCTGGAGCACCGCCAGGGTCTGAAGATCGCCTGCCCGGAAGAGATCGCCTGGCGCCACGGCTGGATCGGCGACGAACAACTTGAGAGACTGGCGCAGCCGCTGGCCAAGAACGGTTATGGCCAGTACCTGTTGCGCCTGTTGAGGGAACAGCCCATTCAGATAACTCCTCCCTCCGGGAGAGGGCAAGGGTGAGGTCGTCAACATGAATGTCATCCCTACCGCCATCCCCGATGTGCTCATCATTGAGCCCAAGGTGTTTGGTGACGCGCGCGGCTTCTTCTTCGAGAGCTACAACGAAAGCGCCTTTGCTCAGGCCACGGGACTCAAGGTGAATTTCGTCCAGGACAATCACAGTCGCAGTGCCAAAAATGTCCTGCGTGGCCTGCACTATCAAGTCCGGCAGCCGCAGGGTAAGCTGGTCCGTGTGGTGCGCGGGAGTGTGTACGACGTGACGGTAGATCTGCGGAAAAGCTCCCCCACCTTTGGGCGCTGGGTCGGTGTGGTATTGAGCGAAGACAATCAGCGCCAGCTCTGGGTGCCACCGGGCTTTGCACATGGCTTTCTGGTCACCAGCGAGTTGGCCGATGTCCTCTATAAAACCACCGATTACTATGCGCCGGAGTACGAGCGTTGTATCGCCTGGAACGACCCGACCATCGGGGTTCAATGGCCGCTTGCCGGCACTCCTTTGCTTTCCGTGAAGGATCAGCAGGGACAGACGATGGCGCAGGTGGAGGTGTTTGAATGAGCGCGCCAGCGCCCTCCTTGGGACGCGTGCTGTGAATATTCTGCTCACAGGCGGGGCCGGCTATATCGGCAGTCATGCGGCCGTGGTGTTGGCGCAGGCTGGGCATCGTGTGGTGCTCTACGATAATTTTTCCAATAGCCGTAGTGAGGCGATCCATCGGGTAGAGCAGATCGTGCGGCGCCCCATCCCTCTGGTCGAGGGGGATGTGCGCGATACGGCCATGTTGGCCCAGGTTCTGAAAGAACATGACATCGACGCCGTGATGCATTTCGCGGGCCTTAAGGCGGTGGGTGAATCCGTGGCGGATCCCATTACCTACTATGCCAATAACGTGGTCGGGACGATCAGTCTCTTGCAGGCGATGCGGGAGGGGGGCGTGCGGACGCTCGTGTTTAGTTCCAGCGCCACGGTCTATGGACAGCCGAACTATTTGCCCATAGACGAGCAGCATCCGACCGGCGCCAGCAATCCCTATGGGCGCAGCAAGCTGCATATCGAGGAAATGCTGGCTGATGTGGCGCATTCAGACGCGAGTTGGCACATCGTCTGCCTTCGCTACTTCAATCCGGTCGGCGCCCACGAGTCCGGGCTGATCGGCGAAGACCCAAGCGGGCCGCCCAACAACCTGATGCCTTATGTGGCACAGGTGGCGGTTGGCCTGAGGCCCGGTCTGAGCGTCTTCGGCAATGACTACCCGACACCTGACGGGACCGGGGTGCGCGACTACATCCATGTCATGGACTTGGTCGAAGGGCATCAGGCCGCCCTGGATTTTCTGGCCACCCAGAATGGCTGGCATGCCTTTAATCTGGGGACAGGGCAGGGGCACAGCGTGTTGGAGATGGTGCGTTCGTTCGAGTTCGCCAGTGGCCGTGCCGTGCCCTGTAACATGGTGGGCCGTCGTCCAGGGGATGTGGCCATCTCTTATGCAAGTGCCGATAAGGCGAGAGAGTTGCTGCGCTGGCAAGCCCGGCGAAGCTTGCAGGAGATGTGCGCGAGTACCTGGCACTGGCAGCAAAATTGCGAGAAGCTGAAAACATGATGAACATCACGCCCGTCATCCTTTGCGGAGGATCTGGTACGCGTCTCTGGCCCTTGTCGCGTGCCGGCTTCCCCAAGCAGTTTCTGGTTCTGTCGGGCACCAGCAGCCTTTTCCAGCAGGCGGTCGAGCGTATCCAGGCCGTCGCTACAGAGCGTCTTGAGGTTGGTGAAGCGTTGGTGGTGACCAATGAGGAGCACCGCTTCCTCGCGCTCGATCAGTTGCGTGAACTAAAGGGCGTGGCTGCCACCTTGTTGTTGGAGCCATCCGCGCGCAACACGGCGCCCGCATTGACGTTCGCCGCGCTACAGGCCACTGCTTCCGGACAAGACCCAATATTGGTGGTGACGCCCGCGGATCAGACTGTGCAGGACGGCGCAGCGTTCACGGTGGCCTTGCGTTCAGCGGTGCATGCCGCTGCGGGCGGCGCAATTGTCATATTGGGTGTCACGCCAGATCGGCCCGAGACCGGTTATGGATACATCAAAGCGGGGGGCTCCTTGCCTGGCGCCACGGGTGCTTTTGAGGTGCAGTCCTTTGCCGAGAAGCCCGACATCGCTACGGCAGAGCGTTACCTGTCAGAGGGCGGTTACTACTGGAATGCTGGCATGTTCGCGCTCAAGGCCAGCACTTGGCTCAAGTCGCTAGCCCAGTTTCGCCCAGATATTGCTGGTGCTACGCAGGCGGCTTGGGCGGGCAAGACAGTCGATGCGCCCTTTGTCCGTCCCGACAAGGCTGGTTTTTCCGTCATTCCTTCCGAGTCGATCGACTACGCCGTGATGGAGAAATGTCCTGGTTCGGGCGTGCCGATTTGCATGGTGCCACTGGCTGCAGGCTGGAACGACCTGGGTGCCTGGGAGGCCGTGTGGCAGGTCGGTGAACAGGATGCGCAGGGCAATGTCATGCACGGCGACGTGCTGGCTGCCGATACCCGTGACTCGCTGGTTTATGCCAGCAGCCGGCTGGTGGGAACGGTGGGTGTGAGCAATCTGGTGATTGTCGAGACCGCTGACGCCGTGCTGGTGGCTGATCGCAGTCAGAGCCAGAATGTGAAGAAGCTTGTCGCGGCGCTGGAGCAGCGCAAGCGCGAGGAGCACACCTTGCACCGCAAGGTGCATCGCCCCTGGGGCTGGTACGACAGCATCGACGAAGGCGAGCGTTTCAAGGTCAAGCGCATCCAGGTCAAGCCTGGCGCGAGCCTGAGTTTGCAGAAGCACCATCATCGTGCCGAGCACTGGATTGTCGTCACAGGAACCGCCGAGGTGACCTGTGGCGACAAGAAGATCCTTTTGGGCGAGAACCAGTCCACTTACATCCCACTGGGCGAGGTGCATCGCCTGGCCAATCCGGGCAAGGTGCCACTGGAGATCATCGAGGTGCAGAGCGGCGCTTATCTGGGGGAGGATGACATCGTGCGCTTCGAGGATACCTATGGCCGTGTCGATCCCAAGAGCTGAGCGCACTCCTGCGGCAGGATGCCGATCATGAGTGACAAGCCGGTCTATGTGACGCAACCTTCCATGCCGCCGCTGGAGGAGTTCATGCCCTATCTGGAGAAGATATGGGACAGCAAGATCCTGACCAACGGTGGGCCATTCCACCAGGAGCTGGAGTCGGCGCTCTGCAGCTACCTGGGGGTCCGTTACATCTCCCTTTTCACCAATGCGACGATTGCTCTGGTGACGGCGTTGCAGGCGATGCGCATGACAGGGGAGGTGATCACCACGCCCTATTCCTTTGTGGCGACCGCCCATTCGCTCCTGTGGAACGGCATCAAGCCCGTTTTTGTCGACATCGATCCCGACACGCTCAATCTGGATCCCGCCTGGATCGAATCGGCCATCACACCGCACACCACGGGCATCATGCCCGTGCACTGCTACGGCCGGCCCTGCGACGTCGCAGCCATCCAGAAGATCGCCGACACCTACAACCTGAAGGTCATCTACGATGCTGCGCATGCCTTCGGCGTGCGCGACGCGCAAGGCAGTGTGCTCAACCATGGCGATCTGTCGGTGCTGAGTTTCCACGCCACCAAGGTGTTCAATACCTTCGAGGGCGGCGCCATCGTGAGTCCCGACGCCAAGACCAAGCAGCGCATCGACCACCTCAAGAACTTTGGCATCGTGGACGAGGTGACCGTCGTGGCCCCCGGCATCAACGGCAAGATGAGCGAGATCAATGCCGCGTTTGGCCTGCTGCAGCTCAAGCACGTCGACCAGGCACTGGCGCGCCGGGCGGAAATCTCGGCAAGGTACCGCGCTGAACTGGCTGGTGTGGCCGGCATTCGCGTGTTGCCGGAGTCGGATCGGGTGGCCCCCAACCATGCCTATTTCCCGGTGCTGGTGCAGGAGGGCTATCCGCTCAGCCGGGACGCGCTCTACCAGAAGCTGCGTGAACACAACATCTATGCCCGCCGCTATTTCTATCCGCTGATCTCCGATTTCCCAATGTACCGTGGCCTGCCCTCGGCTGACCCCGCTAACCTTCCGGTGGCGGCCAAGGCAGCCGCGCAGGTGCTGTGCCTGCCGATCTATCCGGCACTGACGGAACGAGAGCAGTCGCATGTAATAGGTCTTCTTGTGGAGACATGAGCATGGCGCACTTGACCAGCGATGAAATTAACAGCATGGGCTTCGCGTCCGTGGGGGAGCATGTTCAGATTTCTTCCAAGGCGTCTTTTTACAATTGCCCTGCCATTGCGCTGGGAAGCAACGTCCGCATTGATGATTTTTGTGTTCTTGCTGCTGGAGCGGGGGGCATACATATTGGGGATTATGTTCACATCGGCGTCGGATCTAGTCTGATTGGCGCGGGGAAAATCACGCTTTCAGACTTCAGTGGACTGTCATCTCGGGTCTCGATTTACTCAAGCAGCGATGACTATTCTGGGGCTACGCTGACCAATCCGACAGTGCCTCGGGAGTTCACCGGAGTTGTGCATGCGGATGTCAGGCTTGCAAAGCATGTGATCATCGGCAGCGGGAGTGTTGTTCTGCCGGGTGTGAATCTGGATGAGGGGGTGGCGATAGGCGCACTGACTCTGGTGAGCAAAAGCTGCCCGGCGTTCGGTATCTATCTCGGCAACCCGGCCAGGAGAATCGGGGAACGTAAACGAGACCTTCTGGCACTTGAGGCCAAGCTGATAGAAAGCATGCGGCGGAAATCGTAGCCAGATGTCCCTCAAGACTAACGTTTTCGCCAGCTACGCCGGCCAGGCGTATGTGGCGCTGGTGGGCATCGCTGTCCTGCCGTTGTACCTGAAGTACATGGGGGCCGAGGCCTATGGCCTGGTCGGCTTCTTTGTCCTGCTGCAGTCCCTCTTCCAGCTGTTGGATATGGGCATCACGCCGACGCTGTCCCGCGAAGCGGCCCGCGTCAATGGCGAGGTGACGTATGCCTGGCGCCTGCGCCGACTGCTGCGGCTGATGGAGTTCATCTTCGTTGCGACGAGCTTGCTGGCTTGCCTGGTCCTGGTGGCGTTTGCCGAAACGGTGGCTACCGATTGGCTGCAGGTGCGGCAACTGGACCTGCTGGAGGTGCAGCGGGCCATCGAGCTGATGGCCGTGATTGCGGCACTTCGCCTGGTGGGGGGGCTGTACCGCGGCGTGATTAGCGGATTTGAACGTCTGGTGTGGCTCAACGGCTTCAATGTCCTGATGACCACCGCCCGGTTTGTGTTTGTCATCCCTTTCTTTGTCTATGTGGGCAGCACGCCGGCACTGTTCTTCGCCTACCAGCTCCTGTTGGCCCTGATCGAGCTGGCTGTGCTGGTTGCGCAGACCTACCGATGGCTGCCGGCGGCGGGGCCCGCGGCCGCAGCGGGAAGAGATCGCTCATCGCTGAAGGATGTGCTCCGGTTCTCGCTCGGCATCGCCTTTGCCGGCGCAGTGTGGCTGCTGGTCACAAACATCGACAAGCTGCTGCTATCCAGGGTCTTGCCGCTTTCGGACTATGCCTATTTCTCCCTGGCAGTCCTGGCGGCCAGCGCGGTGACACTGGTGACGGCGCCTGTCAGCGGCGCCCTGCTGCCCCGGCTTTCCTCTCTGGCTGCCGCTGGCGACGAGCAGGCGCTGCTTCGGCTCTACGGGAACGCGACGCAACTGGTGGCACTCGTCGCTTTCCCGGTGGCCATCATGGGCGCCTTCTTTCCGGAACAGGTCCTGTGGGCCTGGACAGGTGATCCGGAACTCGTGCGCCATGCCGCGCCGGTCTTGCGTCTCTACGCACTTGGCAATGGCTTGCTGGCCATGGGTGCATTCCCCTACTATCTGCAATACGCCAAGGGCGACCTGCGCCTGCACCTGCTGGGCAACTGCCTGTTTCTTGTCGTGCTGATACCGGTGTTGGTCTGGGCCACCCTCGGCTATGGCGCGATCGGCGCCGGCTGGAGCTGGCTGGGGCTCAATATGGCTTATTTCCTGTTGTGGATTCCGCTGGTGCACCAGCGCTTCCGTCCCGGATTGCATGCCGGTTGGCTGCGGCATGATCTTGGCGGCATAGCGCTGATGACCTTGACCGGAGGCGGCCTGGCCTATGCGCTGTTCAACTGGCCGCAAGGGCGCCTGGCGGTCGGCGCCAGTGTGCTGGCACTGGGCGTGCTGCTGCTTGTCCTGGCCTCGTTGGGTTCGGCCTGGGCCCGAGGGGCGGTACGGGAGCATTGGCGCCAATGGAGCCTGCGCGCATGAGCGGTGTAAAGTGCCCGGGCAGGACCGGCTCTGCCGTCGGTCCGGGCATGCAAGGTTCTTCGCGCGAGGGCGGGTCCGATGCTGTGTTGATCCGGATGTACGAAGGTGTGAGTAAAGCATGATCGACAGGAGAAGAATGGCTTACTCGGTGAGTCGCGGGCAGTTGGCTTGGCGGGCGCTTTGGCGGCGGTTTGAGCGGATCGGCTGGGGGGGCAGCCGCACGTGTGTCTGTTGCGGCCGGAACATCTTCCGATTTCTACCCTTTGCGGGAGGTTGGGCGACGGCGCCGCAGGTGGTCCGTCAGTTGCAGATCATCGGAAGTGACCTGCGGTACTACGAATGTCCGCGCTGCGGCGCCAGCGATCGCGAGCGGCATCTCCATCTGTATTGCTCGAGGCTGGAGCTGGACAGGAAGATGGCTGGTGCCAGGATTTTGCACTTCGCGCCGGAGCCCCATTTCTCCCGGTTCGTCCGCAGCGCCGGCCCGGCTGAATACATCCAGGCAGACCTCTTTCCCCGCGATCCTGGCGTGAAGCAGGTCGATATGCTGGCGATCCCTTACGCCGACCAGTCGTTCGACTGGGTCATTGCCAACCACGTCCTGGAGCATGTTGCGGACGACCGGGCGGCACTGGGTGAAATCTGCCGCGTGCTCAAGCCGGGCGGACTGGCGATCCTGCAGACGCCATTCAGCGCGGTACTTGAGCATGCCTGGGAAGACAAGGGGGTCGATACTGACGAATCGCGGGAGTTTGCGTACGGCCAGTCGGACCATGTGCGCCTGTACGGCCGCGATATCGTGGATCGACTGGCCTCGGCAGGGTTTCTCTCGCGTGTTTGCAGCCACGAGGGGGTGTTGACTGACGTTGACGTCCGAAGACATGGGGTGAACGGCAGGGAACCTTTCTTCCTGTTCGAGCGGCGCGGGTGATAGCATGAAAAACGTTCACGAACAGGAATTGACGAGATGAATGGCCCGGCCAGCCCGTTGGTCACGGTTTGCGTGGCGACCTATCATCAGGATCGTTACATCGAAGACTGCCTGAACACTGTCCTCGCCCAGTCGGGGGATGTCCCGCTGGAGGTCCTAGTGGGGGATGATGGTTGTTCGCCGGAAACACCGCGGATCGTCGAGCGGTTGTCGCGACGGTATCCGGGCATCATCCAGTATTTCAGGCATCAGAAGAACCTGGGTCCGTCCGCGAACTACCAGTTCCTGGTCGGACGGGCAACAGGGAAATACATCGCGCATCTGGATGGTGATGATTACTGGCTTCCAGGTAAGCTTAAGGCACAGACGGCCTGGCTGGACGCGCACCCCGACAGTCCGGCCACTTACGCTAACGCGGCGGTCATTGACAGCGAGGGGGTGCTCATCGGCGTTTTTTCATCTGACATTCACCGCGTCATCGACCTGCCCTTTCTGCTGGAACGAGGCAACTTCCTGAACCACAGCTCCATGCTGTATCGTGCCAGTTGTCGTGGCGTGGTGCTCGGGATCGAAGGCCCCTTTATCGACTACCGCATGCACCTGGGTTTTGCGCGTCAAGGCGGATTGGGTTTTGACCATCGCGTAGGGGTGGTCTACCGTCATGGTTCCGAGCACTCCATGGTCCAGAAGGTGCCGGAGATCGTGCGGGAACTGTACTTTGATGCCGTGAACTCCGTCCTCCTTGATCCCCGTGTTTCCGATGTCGTGAGGCGCCGCGTCCTGGTGCATTTCCTAGCTGACATCATGTTCGGATCCATGGTGCAACTTCGCTTGCGCTCGACGCTTCTGTGGTGCGGCCGGATCAGGGAAAGGCATCCCCGGGACTATCGGCGCGCAGTGTTGGGGGCGGTGGGGGGCAGCCTTTGGAAATTGATCAGGGCGGTGGCCAGAAAACTGGGGCTTGCGGCTGCCAGCGGGTTGAGGGTCATGCATGAGCGCTGATCCAAGGTTGACGGTCGGTGGGACACTACTGGCATTTTTCTATCCTCGAGCTTAGGTAAATGAATGCGCATCTTGACGCAGCACGACGCGGTATCGCCGCAGTGGTGGTGACGTACCAACCCGATTTGCCGCAACTGCAGGCCCTGCTGGAGGCCCTGCGCGAGCAGGTGCAATGGGTGATCCTGGTCGACAACGGTTCAAGCTGCAACGTCTCGGGTCTGCTGGCAGAGGGTGACGTGTTTCTCCCGCTGGAAGAAAACCGGGGGCTTGCAGCTGCGCAGAATATCGGTATCGAACGCGCCTTGGCGCTGGAGGCGCAGTACATCTATCTGTCGGATCAGGACAGCCTGCCGACGCCGGGGATGATCGCCCTGTTGGCCTCGGCATACCTGCGGACTGCGACGGAGGGCGCTGCCACAGGCAAGCCCATCGCTGCGGTGGGCCCGGCAACCGTCGATGCGCGGACCGGTGTTTATTCCTGCATCCTGGCTGAGCGCCAGGGCAGGCCGGTGCGCTACAGCCCTGATCCGGCGTCGGACGCCCTGGTCGACGTTGGCATCTTGATCGCCTCGGGCAGCTTGCTGTCTGCTGGCGCCCTGCGGGCCGTAGGAGGCATGCGTTCAGACTATTTCATCGACCATATCGATACGGAGTGGTGCCGGCGCGCGCGAGCGGCGGGCTATCGTCTTCTGGCGGTTCCGGCTGCCTGCATGCAGCACCGGCTGGGTGACGCCGTGCGCCATTTCTGGTTCTTGCGCTGGCGTCATGTGCAATTCCATTCACCGCTGCGCGACTACTACATGATTCGCAATTCCATGCTCATGCTGAGGGATGTGCCCATGGGGTGGGCTTGGCGCTGGCTCATCGTCTGGCGGCGCTTCCTGCTGCATCCGGGCTATCTTCTGATCCTAGGGGATCAGCGCATGCAGCGCGTTCGGCTTATGATGCGCGGCTTTCGAGATGGCCTGCACGGCCGGGGTGGGCGTTTGGATCCGGTCTCCGGCGTGCTCGCGCCGGTCGCCAGGACCGCTCTGGATCCCTGAGAAGCCTGAGAGGATCATTCCAATGACAGCAGGACGCTTTTTCCACCCGGCTCGGCGACATTCCACGGCCGTGCCGGTGGCCTCGATTCCGCAGCCCGTCATTGAACTTGACTTCCATGCCCCAGACTGAAATCTTTATCCAGCAGTTTGTCGAACGGCTGCGGGCGCTAGCCGTGTCTGCGCAGGAAAAGCAGGGCAGCGAGGCCTTGGAGTCCGTCGCGAGCCTGTACCAGTACGCGCCGGCCTATCGATGGGTCCTGACCAATATCCCGCCCGGCGCTCGGGTGCTGGACTGGGGGTGCGGCAACGGGCATTTTTCCATCTTCCTGAGGGAGGCGGGTTATGCAGTGACTTCCTATGGCTTCCAGCCCCCCGAATTGCTGGCGCTGGTGAGCCCGTCGCTGGCCGAGTATGTCGCGGGCATCGATCCGGTGCGACTCCCGTTCCCGGATTCGGATTTCGACTGCGTCGTGTCCATCGGCGTGCTGGAGCATGTGCGGGAAGTCGGGGGAGACGAGGTGGCCAGCCTCAGGGAAATCCGTCGGGTCTTGAACGACCGTGGCGTCTTTTATTGCTATCACCTCCCGAACAAGTACAGTTGGATCGAGTTTGTGTCGCGGGTGCTCGGCAAGTGGTCGCATGCTTTCAGGTATTCCCGGTCGGATGTGCTGAGGATCTTTCAATCGGCCGGCATGTCGATTGACGGGCTGGGTCGGTACGGGGTCTTGCCTCGCAACACACTCCGGAAGCTGCGGGTGATGCGATTGAACCGGTCATTCGTGTTTGCGCGATGGTTTGACGTTGCGGATGGGTTGCTGCTCCCCGTTTTTGGGTGCTTTGCGCAAAACTGGGCGTTGGCGGCCAGCAAATCGGAGGTGGCGGGTACCGGGTTTGCCCAGCACGGCGGTAGCGCAGAAGCGCGCAAGCATGTCGGACGTGACTGACCCAGAAACGGAAAGCTTCCCATGGTGTTTAAGCAGAACTCCCGGCGTGCCGCATTCACCATCTGCGCGCGCAACTACTTTGCCCAGGCGCTGCTGCTAGCGCGATCCTATGGCAAGCACAACCCCGGCTGCGATTTCCATATCGTGCTGGTCGATCGCCGTGATCCTCGGTTTGGCGAGCGCTTTGCCGACGTCAGCGTCACCTGGGTGGAGGACGTCGGTTTGCCCGATTTCTTCGCGAACGCGTTCCGGTTCGATGTGATCGAGTTCAGCACCAACGTGAAGCCGCATTGCTTTTCACAGCTGTTGGCACAGTATGACCAAGTGCTGTATCTCGACCCGGACACGTATGTGTTCGACAGTCTGGCGCCGGTATTCGACGCGCTGGCGGACCACTCGATACTCATCACCCCCGCCAGCATGACGCCTGTCCTCGATGGACATCGGCCTGACGACCTTGAATTCCTGCGGGTTGGGGTGTTCAACCTCGGCTTTGCCGGAGTGTCCTCCTCTGACGAAGGCCTACGCTTTGTTCACTGGTGGTCCGATCGCTGCCTGAGCGACGGCTTTCACGAGACTTCGACCGGCGTATTTGTTGATCAGAAGTGGGTCAATCTGGCGCCATGCTATTTCGAGGGTTGCCGGATTCTCAGGGATCCCGGGGTCAACATGGCGCCTTGGAACCTGCACGAAAGAACGCTGTCCCGCGTGGACGGGATGTATCGCGTCAATGAACAGTGGTCACTGCGCCTATTCCATTTCAGCAGCTTCGATCCCCACCAGCCGCAGACCATTGCACGCCGGCAAACGCGATATGCCGAGGGCGAGCGTGCAGACCTGCGGCCACTGCTGGAGGTCTACGCGGCGGAACTCCTGTCTGCCGGGTACGACGAATTGTCCCAATATGAATACGGCTTTGACTATCTCGAGACGGGTGAATATATTTCGCCCACCTTGCGCAGGATCTACGCGAATCGCCGGTACGGGTTTCCTCCATCAGAAGATCCGTTCCAGCCTGACTCTAGGTTGATGCGTTTCGCGCGATCACATCGATTGATCGGCAAGTCGGTGAAGAAAGCGAGGCGATGGACGGCGGGGGAGATGTCGAACTTCGGTTACCAGGCGCGGATCCTGGACTTCCTTTTCAGGTTCGCGCTGCGCATCCTCGGACCTAATCGCTATTTTCTCTTCATGCGCTACCTGGCACTGGCCTCGTCCATACGCGGCCAGCGTCCGCTGTGAACCGGCCCTGCTTGTCGTGAACATCGAGATCCGCCCCCTGCACATCGGCAAATTCGTGCCGCCGCCCTACGCGGGGGTGGAGGCCCACGTCGACACCCTGCTGCGCTGTCTGCCGCCGGAGGTGCAGGCCACCTTGCTGGCGGCCGACTCGCCGGCAGGGCTCGCCGCCCACCAGGGCCTGCCCTATCGATTGCTGACCGCGCGCGCCTATGGCAAGCTGGCCTCGGCCACCCTCAGCCCCGGCGTGCTGTCGCTGGCGCGGCAGGAATTGTCTTCGGGGCGCTGCAATCTGCTGCACATCCATGCGCCCAATCCCTGGGGCGACTTCGCGGCTCTGGCCTGCGCGCGCGAGGTGCCGGTGGTGATGAGCTGGCACAGCGACATCGTGCGCCAGCGCCAGCTGATAAAGGTCTACCAATACGTCCAGCGGCGCGTGCTGCGGCGGGCCGACCGGATCATCGTCTTCACCCCCAAGCATTACGACAGCTCGGCGCAGCTGCACCAGCTGGAGGTCGCATCGAAGATCGCCTATGTGCCCATGGGCATCGACTTCGATGGCCTGGACCCGGTCCATGCCGATGCCGCCATGACCGTGCGGCTTCAGGCCTGGGCCGCTGGGCGGCCACTGCTACTCACCGTGGGACGGCATGTGTCGTACAAGGGCTACGAGCAACTGCTCGCAGCCATGGCCCGCCTGCGCAGCGAGGCCGTGCTGGTCATGGTGGGCGCCGGTGTTCTGACGCCGTCGCTCCGGCAGCGAGCGCGCGAGCTGGGCCTCACGCAGCGGGTGCTGTTCCTGGGCGAGGTGGAGAGAGCCGCGCTGGTGGCGGCGCTGCATGCCTGCGATGTGTTCACCCTGCCCTCGATCGCGCCGTCCGAGGCCTTCGGCATCGCCAGCGCCGAGGCCATGGCCTGTGGCAAGCCCACCGTCGTCTGCGAGCTGGGCAATGGCGTGAACTACCTGAACCGCGCGGGCGAGACCAGCCTGGTGGTGCCGCCCAGGGAGGTGCCTGCGCTGGCCGACGCGCTGGATACGCTGGCACTGGACGCAGGCCTGCGGCTGCGCATGGGACGAGACGCCCGCGCCTGGGTGCGCGGCGAATTCAGCCTTGAGGCCATGAAACAGGGCACACTCGCGGTGTACCGCTCCCTGCTTCTGGGAGCAACGGGGGGGAGGGGCTTCACATGAACAGCATTGTCATCGCGGCGCTGGTGTCCTGGTTGGTCACCCTGCTCATTATTCGCTTCAACCATCTGCATGCTGGCTTGACGGCGGACGCCGACACCGGGGGCGTGCAGAAATTCCATGCCCAGCCGGTACCGCGCGTCGGCGGGGCCGGGCTGCTATTGGGCTTGCTGGCGGTTGGCTTGTGGCTACGGTTTGTCAATCCGCTGGTTGGAACGTCCATGCTGTGGTTGCTTTTTGCGGCCTGTCCGGCCTTTCTGGGGGGGCTGGCAGAAGACCTGACCAAGAAGGTGACCGTGCTCGCGCGCCTGCTGTTGACTATAGTTTCCGCCTTACTGGGGTACTGGCTACTTGAGGCGGGTCTGCTACGGCTCGATATCCCATTGCTGGACACGGCCTTGAGCTATTGGCCGGTTTCCTTGCTGCTGACGGTGGTGGCTATTGCTGGGGTGGCCAACGCGGTGAACATCATCGACGGCTTCAATGGCTTGGCGGGCATGGTCTGCGTGATGATTTTTGCTGCGCTGGCATATGTGGCTTACTGGGTCGGTGATGTGCTGCTCTGGAGCACTAGCGCCGCCATGATCGGCGGAATATTGGGTTTCCTGGTCTGGAACTATCCGCGCGGCTTGATTTTTCTCGGAGATGGGGGGGCCTATTTTCTTGGTTTCATGATCGGAGAAATTTCAGTATTGCTAGTGGTTCGTAATCCGGAGGTCTCTCCGTGGTTCCCAATGCTGCTGGTGGTGTATCCAGTGTTCGAGACGCTGTTTTCGATTTATCGCAAAAAGATATTGCGTGGGATGTCGCCTGGCTTGCCCGACGGCGTGCATCTGCATATGCTGATTTATCGGCGTTTGGTGCGATGGGCCGTTGGCAGTCGTGAAGCCGGTGATCAGACCAGCCGCAATGCATTGACGTCGCCTTATCTATGGCTACTGTCCTCGCTTGCGATATTTCCTGCCGTATTGTTTTGGCGGTCTACTCCGATTTTGATGGCACTCGTTTTCTTATTTGCTTTGGTGTACTTGTGGTTGTATCGAAGCATCGTGTTGTTTCATGTTCCTCCCGGACTAGTCTTGCGCAAGCAAAAAGACAAGGTGACTGAAGAAGGCGATGGCGGCCGTTGACGTCGTGGTGGAAATGGCCGAGTTGGACACTTAATTCGAGGTGAATACCAAATGGGTAATTTGATTGATATTCAGTTGCAAATTGAGAAGCTGCAGAAGCAGGCAGCCGATATCCGAAACCGGGAGTTTGATAAAACGATCAAGAATATCCTGACTCAAATGCAAGCTTTTGGTATCACGCTGAATGACTTGCAGCAAGCCTTAGGTGGCGTGCGTAGTCAACGCGGGACGGGTGCGGCCAAAAGCGCCGGTCAAAAGACGACGACTAAGAAACGCAGCAGCCCTGGCAAGAAGACCGCCGTCGCGAAATACCGAGGCCCCAAGGGCGAAACCTGGAGTGGGCGTGGTTCGATGCCGCGCTGGATGACGGCCCTGGTGGCTAAGGGGCGCAAGCGGGAGGAGTTCGCCATCAAGGCGTGAGGGATGTGTTTCTCGCGTGATGCCCGCGAGCCTGTGAGCGCTGTTGCGGCACAATCGGACAAAAGATTCTCGCCCGATCCGACCATGACCAACACCCCCGCCATTGCCCCCCACGCCAAGGCCGAAATCCTGGCCCAGGCGCTGCCTTATATCCGCAAGTTCCATGGCAAGACCATGGTCATCAAATACGGCGGCAATGCCATGACCGACCCGGCCCTGCAGGCCGCCTTTGCCGAGGACGTGGTGCTGCTCAAGCTGGTGGGCATCAACCCGGTGGTGGTACACGGCGGCGGGCCCCAGATCGAGACGGCGCTCAAGCGCCTGGGCAAGAAGGGCGAGTTCATTCAGGGCATGCGTGTGACCGATGCCGAGACCATGGAAGTGGTCGAGTGGGTGCTGGCCGGCGAGGTGCAGCAGGACATCGTGGGCCTGATCAACCAGGCCGGCGGCAAGGCCGTGGGCCTGACCGGGCGCGACGGCGGCCTGATCCGTGCCAAGAAGCTCAGGCTGGTGGACACCAACGACCCGTCCAAGGTGCACGACGTCGGCCTGGTGGGCGACATCGAGTCCATCGACCCCAGCGTGGTCAAGGCATTGCAGGACGACGCCTTCATCCCGGTCGTCAGCCCCATCGGCTTTGGCGAGCACAACGAGAGCTACAACATCAACGCCGACGTGGTGGCCGCCAAGCTGGCCACCGTGCTCCAGGCCGAAAAGCTGCTGATGCTGACGAACATCCCCGGCGTGCTGGACAAACAGGGCCAGCTGCTGACCGAGCTGACCATGAAGCGCATCGACGAACTGGTGGCCGACGGCACCATCTCGGGCGGCATGCTGCCCAAGATCGCCGGCGCGCTGGACGCCGCCAAGAGTGGCGTGAACGCGGTGCACATCATTGACGGCCGCGTGCCACACGCCATGCTGCTGGAAATCCTGACCGACCAGGCCTACGGGACCATGATCCGCTCCCATTGAGCGCGGCGCACAGCCCAAGGAGAGTGGGCGACCACTGAGGTAAAACCCCTAACCGGGCCTGTGCGAGAATGAAGAAAAGGGATTTCCGAACACCATGTCTGACGCCGAAAACACCACCCCCGCAGCCGTCGCCGATACACCGGTCCGCAAGCGTCCCAAGCCGGGCGAGCGCCGGGTCCAGATCCTGCAGGCCCTGGCCAGCATGCTGGAACAACCGGGCGCGGAGCGCATCACCACCGCCGCCCTGGCCGCCAAGCTGGAGGTGAGCGAAGCCGCCCTGTACCGCCATTTCGCCAGCAAAGCCCAGATGTTCGAAGGCCTGATCGAATTCATCGAGCAGGCCGTGTTCACCCTGGTGGGCCAGATCGCCGAGCGCGAGGCTGCCGCCACCGACCCCGCCGCGGGTTCCCGCCACGCTGGCAAGGTGGTCACCATGCTGCTGCAGTTCGCCGAGAAGAACCCCGGAATGGTGCGTGTCATGGTGGGCGACGCCCTGGTGTTCGAGAACGAGCGCCTGCAGCAGCGCATGAACCAGTTTTTCGACAAGATCGAAGCCACCCTCAAGCAGTGCCTGCGTGACGGTGCGCAATCGGGCGGCTCCATGACGCCCACGGCCGACGCCCAGGTGCAGTCCTCGGTGCTCACGGCCTTTGTGGTCGGGCGCCTGCAACGCTTCGCGCGTTCGGGTTTCCGGCGCATGCCCACCGAGCACCTGGACGCCAGCCTGGGCCAGATGCTGCGCTGA
>Ga0187844_10001599_pt1 | contig 17056 bp, 20 predicted proteins | sample SpaLakP09_SKY_50_FD_134517 | JGI IMG/M metagenome (GOLD analysis project Ga0187844, IMG submission 134517) | Oligotrophic lake water microbial communities from Sparkling Lake, Wisconsin, USA - SP09_SKY_50 | ecosystem: Environmental > Aquatic > Freshwater > Lake | place: USA: Sparkling Lake...
CGAGCCATGGCTCGGTGCCGGTCAGGGCGGAGGTGGAGGTGAGGGAGTCGACGGACACGGCCGATAGATAGCCGTTCGGGACGTGAAACGGAACGGGAACATGCTATAGGCACGACGTGACGCCGCCGCCCGCCCCCGCAACGCTTTCGACGCCAGGACTGGCGCCCCTGTTCGCCGACTGGTTCGCGCGGCGCGGCTGGTCGCCGCGACGGCATCAGCTGGAGATGATCGCGGCGGCGGAGGCCGGGTCGCATGCGCTGCTCGTAGCGCCGACCGGGGGCGGCAAGACGCTGGCGGGGTTTCTGCCGTCGCTGGTGGCGCTGGCGGAACGCGGGCCGCGGCCGGCGTTCGGGCCGGGCAGCGGGGTGCACACCCTCTATCTGTCGCCGCTGAAGGCCCTGACCACCGACGTCGAGCGCAATCTGATGACGCCGATCCGCGAGATCGGGCTGAACATCCACGTCGAGAGCCGCACCGGCGACACCAAACAATCCAAGAAGCAGCGACAGCGTGAAAACCCGCCGGACATCCTGCTGACCACCCCCGAACAGCTGGCCCTGTTCTGCGCCTGGGATGGCGCGCGTGACTATTTCGCCGACCTGAAATGCGTTGTGCTGGACGAGGTGCACGCGATCTGGAGCGGCAAGCGGGGCGATCTGCTGTCGCTGGGTCTGGGGCGGCTGCAACAGTTCGCGCCGGATATGCGGCGGGTGGCGCTGTCGGCGACGGTGGACGATCCGGAGATGATCGCGGACTGGCTGAGGCCCGGTGTAGAGGCCCCCGTCACCATCGTCCGCGGCGACCCCGGGGCCCCGCCGGTGGTCGATGTACTGGTCAGCGAGGGCCGGGTGCCGTGGGCCGGCCACACCGGCCAGCACGCCATCCCCGAGGTCTATGAGGCGCTGAAGCGCTCGGGCATGACCCTGATCTTCGTCAACACGCGCTGGCAGGCGGAGTTCGTCTTCCAGTCGCTGTGGGCGATCAATGAGGACGACCTGCCCATCGCCCTGCATCACGGCTCGCTGGCGGCCGAGCAGCGGCGCAAGGTCGAGGCGGCGATGGCGCGGGGCGAGCTCAGGGCCGTGGTCTGCACCTCGACGCTCGACCTCGGCATCGACTGGGGCGACGTCGATCTGGTGATCCAGCTGGCCGCGCCCAAGGGCGCCTCGCGGCTGGTGCAGCGGATCGGCCGGGCCAACCACCGGCTGGACGAGCCCTCGCGCGCCCTGATGGTGCCCGCCAGCCGGTTCGAGATGCTGGAATGCCAGGCCGCGCGCGAGGCGGTGGCCGAGAACGCCTTCGACTGGGAGCCCGTGCATACGGGCACGCTCGACACCCTGGCCCAGCACGTCATGGGCTGCGCCTGTTCCGAGCCCTTCGCGCTGGATGATCTGTATGCGGAAATAACCGGCTGCGGTCCCTATCGCGGGCTGACGTACGAACAGTTCGAGGAGGTCGTCGATCTGGTCGCCACCGGCGGCTATGCCCTGCGCACCTATGAGCGGTTCGCGCGGATCGTGCGGACGCAGAATGGCAGATGGACCGTCCGCAACGCCCAGACGGCCCAGCGCCACCGGATGAATGTCGGGACCATCGTGGCCGCCGCGACCCTGAACGTGCGCATCGCCTCGCGGCGCGGCGGGGCCTCGAAACAGCTGATCGGCGGCCGCAAGGTCGGTGAGGCCGAGGAGAACTATTTCGAACAGATGTCGCCCGGCGACACCTTCGTCTTCGCCGGCCAGGTCTGGGCCTTCCAGGGCATCAACGGCATGGACGCCCTGGTCACCCATGCCCAGGACAAGGACCCGAAGATCCCGTCCTGGGGCGGGAACAAGTTTCCGATGTCGACCTCCCTGGCCAGCCGGGTGCGGGCCATGATCCAGGACCGCGATCACTGGCGCATCCTGCCGCCCGATGTGCAGGAATGGCTGGAGCTGCAGGAGGCGCGGTCGGTCATCCCGGATGCGGAAACCTTGCTGGTCGAGACCTTCCCGCGGGGTTCGCGGCATTTCCTCGTGGCCTATCCGTTCGAGGGCGGGCTGGCCCATGCGACCCTGTGCATGCTGCTGACGCGGCGGCTGGACCGGCTGGGCGTGGGGCCGCTGGGTTTCGTCTGCACCGACTATTCCCTCGCCATCTGGTCGATCAAGCCGATGGACGGGCTGGACCTCGGCGCCCTGTTCGAGCCCGACATGCTGGGCGACGATCTGGAGAGCTGGCTGGCCGAGAGCTTCATGATGAAGCGGACGTTCCGCAATTGCGCCCTGATCTCCGGGCTGATCGAGAAGCGCCAGCCGGGCAATGAGAAGACCGGCCGGCAGGTGACCTTTTCGACGGACCTGATCTACGACGTGCTGCGCCGCCACCAGCCCGACCACCTGCTGCTCAAGACCGCCCGCGCCGATGCGGCCGCGGGCCTGCTGGACGTGGCGCGGCTGGGACAGCTGCTCGAACGGATCCGGGGCCAGATCAAACATGTGCCGCTGGAGCGGCCCTCGCCCTTTTGCGTGCCGGTGCTGGTCCAGATCGGCCGCGAGCGGGTCGGCGGCGGGCAGGCGGCGGAGATGATCCTCGACGCCTCGGCCTATGGGTTCGACGAGGAGACGCTGATCGCCGAGGTGATGGCGGACGCGCCGCCCGAGCTGGCGGGGGCAGAATGAACGCCGCCCTCAGACAGGCCCTGTCCCCCGCCCGCTGCCCCAGCGGCGGCCTGCGCGTCCATATCGAGGGCGAGCCCTGCGTGCTGCGCTGTTCGGGTGCCCTGTGGGTCCTGAACCACCGGACGCTGATCGCCGCCGACCTGCATCTGGAGAAGGGCTCGGCCTTCGCCGCCCGCGGCCAGATGCTGCCGCCCTATGACAGCCGGGCTACGCTGGACCGGCTGGAAGCCGAGATCGAGGCGCTGTCGCCGGCGGCGGTGGTGCTGCTGGGCGACAGCTTCCACGATGCGAAGTCGGTGGGCCGGATGGCGGCGGACGACAAGGCCCGGCTGGAACGGCTGGCGGCGGGCCGCGACTGGATCTGGCTGGAGGGCAACCACGACATCGCCGCCCTGGCCGGGGCCATGGACGATCTCGTCGGCGAGGTGGTGGAGACCATGGCGCTGGGCTCCCTGCGCCTGATCCACGAGCCTCAGGCGGGTGAGCAACCGGGCGAGATCGCCGGCCACCTGCACCCGGCGGCGCGGGTTGCGGCGCATGGGCGGGGCGTGAGGCGGCCGGCCTTCGTGACAGACGGACGGCGCGCGGTGCTGCCGGCGTTCGGGGCCTTCACGGGCGGGCTGGATGTGCGGGACCCGGCGATCGCGGGGCTATTCGGAGAGCCGCCTATGGCTGCGGCGTTGGGACGGGATCGGGTGCATGCGCTGGCATGGGAGAGCCTGAGATAGGCTCTCGTCCCAGCAGCGCGTTCGACGCCCCCTCGAGCCGCTCCTCCAGCGTCGCCATGAACGCATCCCGCTTCAGGCCTGCCGGGATCGACGGCAGGAACTCATAGACGATCGTCCCCGGATAACGGCGGAAGCCATGCGCCGGCCAGTAGACGCCCGAGTTGGTGGCCATCGGGGTGCAGGGGCAGTCGAGGTCGCGGTAGAGGGCGGCGATGCCGGGCTTGTAGTCGGCGGGGGCGCCGACGGGCGCGCGGGTGCCTTCGGGGAAGATCAGCATCTGACGGCCCTCGGCGAACCGGGCCCGCGCCTGGCGGACCATGTCCTTCAGGGCCTTGGAATGGGCCGAGCGGTCGACGGCGATCATCTTTGTCTTGGTGGCGAACCAGCCGAAGAAGGGCAGGGGTGCCAGCTCCTGCTTCATGATGAAACAGTTGTCAGGCAGGACCGCGAAGGGTGCGATCACGTCCAGCATCGACTGGTGTTTGCCGGCGATCAGGGCGGCGCCGGTCGGGCGGTGTTCCAGCCCGCGGAACTCGACCTTGACCCCGGCGATCCAGCGCAGGCCGAACAGGCAGAATTTCGACCAGCTGCGGATCACCCACATGGCCGGGCGGTAGGGCATGAGCAGGGCCGGCGACAGGCCGACGGCGAACAGCACCATCGACAGATAGAGCCAGGCGACGAACAGCAGCGACCGGATCGTGGTCACGTCAGGCGGCCTGTTCTGCGGGGGCGTCAGCGGTGTCGGCGCGACCGCCGCCGACCGTGGCCCGGGCCAGGGCGGCGAGATATTTCATGTATTCCAGCGTCATCCGCCGGGCCGTGACGGCGGCCTTCCACCAGCGGGAATTGTCCAGCGACGGCGTCTCGACCGCATAGGGGGTCAGTTCGATCCCCGGCGCGGCGGCGCGGATCTCGGTCAGGGCCCGCGGCATGTGATAGTCCGAGGTCACCACGATCAGGCTGTCATAGCCCTTGGCGTCAGCCCAGGCCGCGATCTCCTGGGCATTGCCGATGGTGTCCTCGGCCTCGAAGCCCAGGTCGACGCAGCAGTTGAACAGGCGGTTGGAGCCGGGGGTCAGGGCGCGCAGCTCCTGGCGGCGGACCTCGCGGTTGACGCCGGAGATCAGCACCCGCTGGCCCTTGTCCTGCTCCAGCAGGCGGATGGCGGCGTTGACCCGCTCGGCCGAGGGGCCGGTCAGGGCGACGATGGCGTCGGCGCGGGCCGGCTCGGGCGCGGGCGTGAATCCCCGCACGCGCTCGGCGAAGGCGAACAGGCCGATCGTCCAGATCAGCACCAGAATGGCGATGAAGGTCAGAAACTTCATGCGCTTAACCTAGTGACCCCGCTTCAGCCGCGCCAGAGCGGTGAATCGCGCCGCCACAAGCGCCACCGTAGCCGCGAGCAGCGGACATGGCGAGAGAATCAGCAGGTCGCTCCAGGCCAGCGGCAGGGCGGGGGTCACGCCCTCGGCACCGCCCAGGAAACGCAGGCCCGCGACCAGCAGCATGGCGACCAGGGCACCGATCGCGCCGGCGCCGGCGGCCAGCAGGCCGTAGCGGACCTGGAACAGGCCGGCGACCGTGCTGTCGGAGGCCCCGTTGAGGCTGAGGGTGCTGATCACGCCGGACTGGGCCGCCATGCCCGCCCGCGTGGCATAGGCGACGGCGGCGCCGGCCGCGCCCGCGGTCAGCAGAAAGGCGGCGGCGGCCAGAAGCGTGATCAGCCCCGCCGATCGCTCGACCTCGCCGCGCCACAGGCTGTGGTCGTCGACGGTGGCGTCGATTCCGGCCTCCGCCATGGCCCGGCCGAGGGTGACGGCGCTGGCGGGGGCGGCCGGGTCGAGCCGGACGGTGACCAGATAGGGAATGGGCAGGTCGGGCAGGACGGCGTCGCCGATCCAGGGGCGCAACAGGGCCTCGGCGGTCTCGCGGTCCATGGCCGCGGCCTCTTCGACGCCCTCGACCCCGGCGAGGGTCTGGGCGGCGCGGGCGGCGGCCTCGGCTCCGGTTTCGCCCACGCGCGGCCGGACCTGGACCGTGGCCTCGGCCCGAAGCTGGCGGGCCCAGCCGTGGGCGGCCCGGTCGGCCGAGACGGCCCCGACCGCCGACAGACAGGCGAGGAAACAGAGCACGGCGATCAGGCCGGCCAGCCAGGCCTCGCCGCCGGCGTCGCGCGACAGCAGCGACGGGCGGGTGTTGAACAGGCGGCGGATCATGCCGCGCCTCCGGTCAGCCGGCCGCCTTCGAGCCGCAGCACGGTCGCGCCCGAGCGTTTGGCCAGCGCCTCGTCATGGCTGGCGATCAGCACCGTGGTGCCCAGCCGGTTCAGCGACTGGAACAGTTTGAGCAGCCGCTCGGCCATCTTCGCATCGACACTGCCGGTCGGTTCGTCGGCGAGGATCAGGTCGGGTTTGGTGACCACGGCGCGGGCGATGGCCAGCCGCTGTTTCTCGCCACCCGAGAAGGCGGGCGGGGCGTCATCCATCCGGTCCCCGAGCCCGACCCAGTCCAGCATCTCCTCGACATCGCCCGCGTAGTCGGCCTGCTTCCGGCCGGTCAGCCGCAGGGGCAGGGCGACATTGTCGAAGGCGGACAGGTGGTCCAGCAGCCGGAAGTCCTGGAACACCACCCCCATGCGGCGACGGAAGGCGGGCAGGGCGTGGCGCGGCGCCGCGGTGGCGTCCTCGCCGAACAGATGCAGGGTTCCCACGGTCGGTTGCTCGGCCAGGGTCAGCAATTTCAGCAAGGTCGACTTCCCCGCCCCGGACGCGCCGGTAAGGAAGTGGAAAGAGCCGGCTGGCAAGGTGAGATTAACGTCCCGCAGCGCGCGGTGCGTCGCGGCATAGCCGAAACCCACGCCAGAGAGGCGGACGGTGTCGGATGCGGCGTCGGATGGGTAAGCGCGGCGGGGCTGGACGGGCATGAATTTCGGGTCAGGACGCGGCCAGGCCGCGACGGGAGGGGGCGAAGAGCCTCGCAGTCAGCGCACATGATACTGACCTGCCCGTCCTGCGCCACCAGCTATTTCACCCCTGATGAAGCGATCGGGGCCGCCGGCCGGACCGTGCGCTGCAAGTCGTGCCGCCACACCTGGCGCGCAACCCTGGACGAGCCGCTGGAGCTGTCCCAGTCCTCGACACCGGCGGAGGCCGTCAGCTTCGGCCATCGCGACGAGCCCGAACCCGAATCACTGGCCGAGACGCCGGCACCCGAACTGCCCAAGGCCTTCCGTGCCCGCGCCGAACAGCAGCGCCGTCTGCGCCGCGCCGCAGCGCACGGGGTGGTCTGGGCCGGCATCGCGTCCGGCTTCGCCGCCCTGCTGGCCTCGGCCTGGTTGTTCCGCGTGGAGGTGGTCGAGATCGCCCCCCGCGCCGCCGCCGCCTATGCCGCCATCGGCCTGACCGTGAACCCGACCGGACTGGATTTCGAGGCCGTCAGCGCCAAACCCCTGCCCAATGACCCCGGCAAGGTGATCGTCTCCGGCGCGCTGAGGAATGTGCGGGACAACGAACGTATCGCCCCGCCTGTGCGTGTCGCCCTGCTGGACGCCCACGGCGCCGAGATCGGCCATGCCGTCATCCGCATCGACGCCGCGCCGGTCCTGCCCGGCAAGGTCCAGGGCTTCGCCGCCGTGATTCCCGATCCGGGTGCCCGTGGCCAGGGCGTCGGCGTCGCCTTCGTGCTGGATGAGGCCCCGGCCCGCGCCGCCGCGCCGCACGCACCCGCGCCCCATGCCGATACCCGCCGGCCCCCCGCCGCGCCCGCGCCGGCTCATGCGGAAGCCCCGCATGGCCCTGCCCCGGCCGCGCCCGCTGACGGCGGCCTGCGCCCCGCCCTGTCGCCGGGTGCGCCGGTGCCGATGGACATGCATCCGATCGACGCCGTGCCGGTGGTGGACACCCACGGGTAAGAGGCGGTATCCGCCTCGCATGGCTGACACTCCCCCCCAAGACGTCGTCAAACCCACCGTCCTGCTTCCCGAAGCCGAGGTTCAGCGCATCGTCGCCGACCTCGCGGCCCAGATCGCCCCGGTGATCGACGACGAAACCGTGGCGGCCGTGCTGCTGACCGGTGGCCTGTGGTTCGCCGCCGACCTGACCCGCGCCCTGTCACGGATCGGCCGTAACGTCCGCTTCGACGCCCTGTGGCTCGCGTCGTATGGCGATGAACAGACCAGCCGGGGCCGGATCGACGTCTATGCGGATTTCCAGCGCTCGATCGAGGGCCGCCGGGTGCTGATCGTCGACGATGTCTTCGACACGGGGCTGTCGCTGGCCGAGGCCGTGCGGATCGCGAAGTCGAAGGGGGCCGCGGAGGTCCTGACTGTGGTCTTCGCCAAGAAGCCCTGGCCGCTGCCGCGCGCGCCCGAGCCGGACTTCGTCGGCTGGGATGCCCCGAACCGGTTCCTGGTGGGCTACGGGCTGGATCACGCCGGGGCGCTGCGCGGCCTGCCGGATGTGTGTGCGCTGGACTAGAGCCAGTCGGCCCGGGGCTCTCGCTCGAGCATCTCGTCATACGTCGGCCGCGCCCTGACCACGGCCCACCGCTCACCGTCCACCAGCACCTCCGGCACCAGAGGCCGGCTGTTGTACTCGCTGGCCAGCACCGCTCCGTAGGCTCCCGCCCCCATGAAGGCGACGAGGTCACCCGCCTGCATCGGCGGCAGCAGGCGGTCGCGGGCGAAAATGTCGGTGGATTCGCAGATCGGGCCGACGAGGTCGTAGAGGCGTGGCTCGCCCTCGCGCGGGCGCACCGGGACCAGATCGTGGAAGGCGTCATAGAGCGCCGGGCGCATCAGGTCGTTCATGCCGGCGTCCAGCACCAGGAACCGCCGACCGTCGCCGCGTTCGTTGACCTGGATGACCCGGCTCAGCAGCACCCCGGCGTTGGCGGCCAGCAGGCGGCCCGGCTCGAACGCCGCCTCGACCTCCAGACCGTCCAGCACGCGGGCGGCCATGGCGACATAGGCCTCGATCGACGGCAGGTCCGACTGGCCGTGATAGGGCACGCCCAATCCGCCGCCGAGGTCGAGCCGCGACACCGACAGTCCGGCCGCGCGAAGCTCCAGCGTCATGGTCCGCAGCGCCCGGAAGGCGGCTTCCAGCGGCTCCAGCGAGGTGATCTGGCTGCCGATGTGACAGGCCAGCCCGACCGGCGTCACATGCGGCGACAGGCTGGCGCGGGCGTAGAGAGCGTGGGCCTCGTCCGCCGGCACGCCGAATTTGTCCGTCGCCCCGCCGGTGGTGATCCGCGCATGGCCGCCGGCGCCGACCGAAGGATTGACCCGAATGGCGATCTCCGGCCGCGCGCCCTTCGACGCCGCCACCGCGATCAGCCGGTCCAGCTCGACCGCGCTCTCGACATTGATCTGGCGCACACCGGTCTCGATGGCGAAGGCCAGTTCGGCGTCGGTCTTCCCACGCCGGAGAAGACTATGCGGTCCGCCGGAATGCCGGCCTTCAGCGCCCGCCGGATCTCGCCCTCGGACACCGTATCGGCACCGCAGCCGAGCCGGGCGAGCGTGGCCAGCACCGACAGATTGGAATTGGCCTTCACCGCGAAGGCGATCAGGGCGTCGCCCAGCGCCGCCCGATGGGTCGCGACGGCGTCGGCCAGCAGGCCGTAGTGCCGCGTCAGGGTCGCGGTCGAATAGACATAGGCGGGCGTGCCGACGGCGTCGGCGAGCGCTTCCAGCGGCACGCCTTCGGCCTGAAGCGCGCCGTCGATCCGGTCGAAATGGTGCAAGGAAACCCTAGCCGGGGTTGGCGCCCGAGCCGCCGTAGGGGCTCGAGCTGGGGCCGCCGTCGATCGGAACCTGGCTGGCCGGACGGTTGACGGTCGCGGGCTCGGGCAGGCTGCGTGCCCGCTCGTCGCGCATGCCGCGCTCGGTCTGTCTGGCCGGCGGGGCGTCGAGGTCGGCCATCCGGCCGCAACCGGCGGCGGAGACGGCGATCAGGGCGGCGATGCCCGCGACAACGATCTTCTTCATCCCAATCCCCTTACGCGAGACGCGTCTTCCACTCGGCAATGCGCGCGCGGACCTGTTCCGGCGCCGTGCCCCCGAAGCTCTGGCGGCTGGCGCAAGAGGCCTCAGGGGTGAGCACCTTGTAAACCGCTTCCGTCACGCCCGCCTCAAGCGATTGCAGTTCAGCCAGCGGCAGTTGCGACAAATCCACGCCCAGGGCCTCGGCCCGCTTCACCGCCGCCCCCGTGACATGGTGCGCCTTGCGGAACGGCAGGTTCAGCTCGCGGACCAGCCAGTCGGCCAGGTCGGTGGCGGTGGAGAAGCCCGAACCGGCGGCGGCGCGCATCCGCTCCGTGTTCGGCTGCAGGGCCGAAACCATGGCCGTCATGGCCCCCAGGGCCAGGGTCAGGGCGTCGAAGGCCTCGAACACCGGCGGCTTGTCCTCCTGCATGTCCTTGGAATAGGCCAGCGGCAGGCCCTTCATGACCGTCGACAGGGCCACCAGCGAGCCCATGATCCGGCCCGTCTTGGCGCGGACCAGTTCGGCGGCGTCCGGATTGCGCTTCTGCGGCATGATCGAGCTACCGGTGGTCAGGTCGTCGGGCAGGGTCACGAAGCCGAACTGCGGCGTCATCCAGATGACGATCTCCTCGGCCAGCCGCGACAGGTGGCCGGCGCAGATCGAGGCGGCGGCCAGGCTTTCCAACGCGAAATCGCGGTCCGAGACGGCGTCCAGCGAATTGCGCATCGGCCGGTCGAAGCCCAGCTCTGCCGCGGTCATGTGGCGGTCTATGGGGAAGGGCGATCCGGCCAGGGCGGCGGCACCCAGCGGATTCTCGTTCATCCGTGCCCGGGCATCGGCGAACCGGGCGGCGTCGCGGCCGAACATCTCGACATAGGCCATCAGGTGATGGCCGAAGGTCACCGGCTGGGCCGGCTGCAGATGGGTGAAGCCTGGCATCAGATCGCCGGCGTGCTGGTCGGCGCGGACCAGCAGGGCGCCTTGCAGCCCCTGCAGCTGTTCGACGGCGGCGTCGCAGGCGGCGCGGACCCAGAGGCGGAAATCGGTGGCGACCTGATCGTTTCGGCTGCGTGCCGTGTGCAGACGGCCGGAGGGCTCGCCGACCAGTTCAGCCAGCCGCGCCTCGACATTCATGTGGATGTCTTCGAACTGGTCGCGGAACGGGAAGGTCCCGTCGCGGATCTCGGCCTCGATGGCGTCCAGCCCGTCCAGGATGGCTTCGGCGTCGGCGGCTGTGATGATTTTCTGCGCCGCCAGCATGCGGCAATGGGCCCGCGAACCGGCCAGGTCCTGGGCCCACAGACGCCGGTCCACGCCGATCGAGACGTTGATCGCCTGCATGATGTCGGCCGGTCGCGCCGAGAACCGCCCGCCCCACATGTCTTGACCTTCCGCGTTCGGAGAAGGCTTAACTGGCGCTGGCGTGGGGGAAGGCTTGGTCATGAAGGGCTCGAAGACGGCGGGGATAGCGATCGCGGGCGCGCTGGCGGTCGGCATGATCGTGGGCGCGGGCCTGCTATACGCCAATCGCGACGCCTTCTTCAAAGCCGCAACGCCGGAACCCGCGGCGAAGAGCGAACTGGCCCGTTTCGCCACCGGCTCCCTGACCCGGCTGGAGACGCCCAGGGCCACGCCGATGGCCCAGGCCTATGTCTTCAAGAACCGCGACGGCGCCGACGTCACCTTCGCCCAATTCCGCGGCAAGGTGGTGGTGGTGAACCTCTGGGCCATGTGGTGCGCGCCCTGCCGCACAGAGATGCCCACCCTCGCCCGTCTGGACGAGGCCTATCCCGACAACGAGCTGATGGTCCTGCCGATCAATGTCGACGCCACGCCCGACGGCCTGGCCGACGCCCGCAGCTTCATCGACGTGCACGAGCCCCTGCCGCTCTACAGCGACATGAAATTCCCGCTGCCGTTCGAACTGCCGGGCGAAGGCAAGATGCCCCAGACCGTGCTGCTGGACCGCAAGGGCCGCATCCGCGCGTCCTTCTCCGGCGAGGCCGACTGGGCCAGCCCCGAGGCGCGCGCCCTGATCGACGCGCTGCTGGCGGAGCCGGCTGCCTGATGCGCTGACGCCCTAGTTGGCGGGGACGCGCTCGTCCGTGGCCGGATCGACCGCGCCGGGCCGGCCCTCGGCGGCGGCCTCGGCCTGATTTTCCTCCAGCCGCGCGGCGACGTCGCCCGCGCCGCCCTCGACCGCCCGCGCGGCCTTCATGGCACCCGACTCGATCACTTCACCGGCCTGTGCGGCGACATCCCCCGCCTTTTCGCCCGCGACTTCAGCCTTGGCCTCGGCCTCCTGCTGTTCCGTCGGTGTACAGGCGGCGGCGCCCAGCGCCAGGGCGGCGACGGCGGCAAGGGTGATGGACTGGATGCGCATGGGATATCCCCGATCAGCGTTGAACCTTGGCGGTTAACGCGGGGGAGGGTGACGGGTTGCGGCGATGGTGGCTGGAGGCGGGCTCGAACCGCCGACCTGTGGGTTATGAATCCACCGCTCTAACCAGCTGAGCTACCCAGCCCCGATCACTCGAGTCCCGGCGGGAACTGGTCTGTCCGCCGGAAGAGCGGTGCCTATAGAGGGAGGCGGTGGCGGATTCAAGCCGCCTTCATGCGAGTGTCGGGCCGGGGCCATGCGTCGCACACAGGTGACGCGGCCGGGACGGAACGGCTAGGCTGCGGCGACCGTTTCCCGCCCGTCCGATTCAAGGGGTTTCCCATGCGCCTGCTCGCCCTCGCCGCCACTGTCTCCGCCGTGACCCTGGCCGCCGCCTGTGGTGCCAACGGACAGGACGCGGCGCGGCCCGGGGATCCGGTCGAGACCCGTGCGGCCAATGCCCCGGACCAGCAGCCCGCCTTTGCCGGCCAGACCCGTGCCCCCGGCGTGCGCACCGAAGTCGCCCTGGCCCATACGGTGGTGGCCTCGGGGCTGGAGGAGCCGTGGGGTCTCGCGCTTCTGCCCGACGGCCGCTGGCTGGTGACCGAGCGGCCCGGCCGGCTGCGCATCATCACCGCCGAGGGCGCGATCAGCGAGCCGGTCGCCGGCCTGCCCGCCGTGGACACGCAGGGGCAGGGCGGCCTGCTGGACGTCGTGACCGGCCCGAGCTTCGGCCAGGACCGGATGATCTACTGGAGCTATGCCGAACCGCGTGAAGGCGGCAACGGCACCGCCGTGGCCCGCGGTCGCCTGTCGGACGACGGGATGCGGGTCGAGAGCGTTGAGGTGATCTTCCGCGCCACGCCGACCTATGCGGGCCGGCTGCACTATGGCTCGTCCCTGGCGTTCGCGTCCGACGGCAAGCTGTTCATCACCCTCGGCGAACGGTCCGACGCGCCGATGCGGCCCCAGGCCCAGGACCTCGCCTCGCACATGGGCAAGACCATCCGCATCAATGCCGACGGCTCGATCCCTTCCGACAACCCGTTCGTCGGCCGCGCCGGTGCCCTGCCGGAGATCTGGTCGCTGGGTCACCGCAACGTCCAGGGGGTGGCCATCGCCGGAGACGAGGTCTGGACCATCGAACACGGCACGCGCGGCGGCGACGAACTGAATTTCGATCGCGCCGGCCTCAACTATGGCTGGCCCGACGTGGCCTATGGCATCGAATACCGCGGCGCCCCGATCAACGCAGGGGTCACCGCCCGCGAGGGCACCACCCAGCCGGTCTACTACTGGGACCCGGTGATCGCGCCCGGCGGCATGACCTTCTACGAGGGTGCCATGTTCCCCGGCTGGCGCGGCAACCTGCTGGTCGCGAGCCTCAAGGAGAAGCATATCGCCCGTCTGGTGCTCGAGAACGGCGAGGTCGTCGGCGAGGAGCGGCTGATGACCGATATCGGCGAACGGGTGCGGGACGTCGCCGTGGCGGCCGACGGTGCCGTCTGGGCGATCACGGACGAGACAAACGGCAAGCTGGTGCGGCTGGCCGTGGCGAACTGACGGCTATTCGGGTGCGGGGCCAAAGCAATTGGGGCCGGGGTCTCCCCGGTGCCACTCCGTCCAGGTCAGGTCGCGAATAAAGAGGCTTGCGAGCAACGCGACGCCCGAGACTCCCGCGAGGCCCCACCGGGCCGGCTCGGGCAGATCGGGAAGTGCGAGCGCGACCCCGACCGGCGTGCTGATGATCAGGAGCCAGAACCATCGCTTCAGATGGACGCGATGCGCGTGGCGTCCGACGTCATGCAGTCGGCGCACATTGGCCGCGACGAGGCCGACAAGGGCCGGGACAAGGAGCAAGGCGGCCGCTGCCGCAACCGCACGGGGCGCGCCGATCATGAGCAGAAATATCGGGCCGACAACGCCGGGCATGGCGATGAGCAACAGCTTGCGTTCCAGCCGCTGACGACCGACGAAGCTCAGACGACCGCGAAAGTCGAAGGCATTGGCGAGACGATCAGACATGATCGCACCTTGCCGCCGGTTGAAATGGTTGCCTAGTCCCGCAGCAGCTCGTTCACACCCGTCTTGGCCCGGGTCTGGGCGTCCACCCGTTTGACGATCACGGCGCAGTACAGCGACGGCCCGCCGTTCGGGTCGGGCAGGCTGCCGGGCACGACGACCGAATACGCCGGCACCTCGCCGCGGAAGACCTCGCCGGTCGCGCGGTCGATGATCTTGGTCGAGCCCGACAGATAGACGCCCATGGCCAGGACCGCGCCTTCGCGGACGATGACGCCCTCGGCCACCTCGGCCCGGGCACCGATGAAACAGCCGTCCTCGATGATGGTCGGATTGGCCTGCAGCGGCTCCAGTACCCCGCCGATGCCGGCACCGCCGGACAGGTGGACGTTCTTGCCGATCTGGGCGCAGGAGCCGACCGTGGCCCAGGCGTCGACCATGGAGCCTTCGTCCACGAAGGCGCCGATGTTCACGAAGCTGGGCATCAGCACGACGTTGCGGCCGATGAAGGCCCCGCGCCGCACGATCGAGCCGGGCACGGAGCGGAAGCCCGCCTCCTGATAATGGGCCGCGGTCCAGTCGCCGAATTTGTTGGGGACCTTGTCCCACCAGGGGCCGACCCCGGGCGCGTGGCTGGCGGGGCCACGGTCGCCGCCGCGCATGATCTCATTGTCGTTGAGCCGGAAGGACAGCAGGACCGCCTTCTTCAGCCACTGATGCGTGGTCCAGACGCCGTCGGCCCCGCGCGAGGCGACCCGCGCCTGGCCCGAATCGAGCAGCGCCAGCGCCTGGTCGACGGCCTTGCGGACCTCGCCGTGGGTGGCGGCCGAGACATTGGCGCGGTCTTCCCAGGCGGCTTCGACGATGGCTTCCAGATGAGCGAGGTCGGTCATGCGGCGGCGTCCTTGAAGGTCAGGTCGGTCAGGAAATCCAGAAGATCGGGGGCGATGTGGTCGATGTGGTCGCCGAGCGGCTTGCCGTGGCCGTCGCCGATCAGGACGGTGGTCATGCCGAGGGCCTTGGCCGGCTCCAGATTGCGCGGCGTATCCTCGAAGAAGGCGGCCTGCCGCGGGTCGAAGCCGAAGCGTTCAATGACATGGCGGAAGGTCGACGGGGCCGGTTTGGGCGTCAGGTCAGCGTCCTCGATGGCGAAGACGCCGTCGAAACAGCCGGCGACCCCGAGGCGGTCCAGAACCCGACCGGCATACTCCCGCGCGCCGTTGGTGAAGACGAAGCGGCGGCCGGGCAGGCGCATCAGCTGTTCGGCCAGGCGCGGGTTCGGCTCCAGTCCGTCCATCGGCACGTCGTGGACATCGTGCAGGAAATGCTCGGGATCGATGGTGTAGTTGGCCATCAGCCCCGCCAGGGTGGTGCCGTGCTCATCCAGAAACTGGCGCTGCAGCACGCGCGCGGAGGCGGAATCGAGACCGACCGCCTCGACGACGTAGGCGTTGATCCGCGCCTGGACCAGCTGCATCAGCCCCTGCTCGCGCGGGTAAAGGGTGTCGTCCATGTCGAACACCCAGGCGGAGACGTGCGACAGGTCGATCAAGACGCCTTCACCAGCGTGCCGGCGCCGTGTTCAGTGAACAGCTCGACCAGCATGGCGTGGGGGCGGCGGCCATCGAGAATGACAACGGCCTCGACCCCGTCGCGCACCGCCGCGATGGCGGTCTGCAGCTTGGGAATCATGCCGCCGGTGGCGACACCTTCCGCGATCAGTCTCGACGCCTCGTCCACGGTCATCTGGCGGATGATCTCGCCGTCCGCGCCCTTGACGCCGGGCACGTCGGTCAGCAGCAGCATGCGTTTGGCGCCGAGTGACCCCGCGACGGCGCCGGCCACGGTGTCGGCGTTGACGTTGAAGGTCTGGCCCTCCTCGGTCACGCCGATGGGGGCGATGACGGGCACCCAGTCGGCGTCCGATTCCAGCAGCCGCTTGATCAGTTTGGGATCGACCCGGGTCGGCTCGCCGACGAAGCCGAGGTCGACCTCATGCTCGATCATGCTGTCGGGGTCGCGCTTGGTGCGTTTGGTCTTTTCAACCGTCAGCAGGCCGGCGTCCTTGCCGGAAAGGCCCACGCCCCGGACATCGGCCTCGCGGCCGGCCATGGTGATCCAGTGGGCGATCTCCTTGTTGACCGCGCCGGACAGGACCATTTCTGCCACCTGCATGGTGTCCGCGTCCGTGACCCTCAGGCCGTCGACGAAGGCGGACTTGACCCCGGCCTTGTCCAGCATGGCGCTGATCTGCGGTCCGCCGCCGTGGACCACGACCGGATTGACGCCCATCAGCTTCAGCAGCACCACATCGGCGGCGAACTGTTTGGCCACGGCGCTCTCGCCCATGGCGTGGCCGCCGTATTTGATGACCACCGTCTTGCGGTCATAGATCTGGATATAGGGCAGGGCCTCGGCGAGCGTCTTCGCCGTGTCCCAGCCGCGATCCTCGGATTGCCGTTCGGTCTCGTCCATGATGAGCAGGCTCCTAAAGCGAGGCCCGGTCGCTGTCACCTGAAACCAGCCGCCGTGAAACCTGCGCGCGCCCTGACCGTTGGTCCCGGTATGAAAGAGCATGAGATCGATGATCGCGACCTGACCCGGTCCCGCCCCACGGATCCGGCCCAGATGCAGGGCCTCGACGCGGTCCTTTGCCCGGAATGCCAGGGCGGAGGGACGACCACCACCGGCGAAATCTGCCCGGTTTGCGAGGGAACGGGCAAGGCGACGGGACGCACCGGCGGCGGCTAAGGGGGCGGACTTCGCCTGTTTTGGCGGCTTTCTCACCGGGCAAGAGCAAGGCCGGACGAAAATTCGCGCAAACGGGTGCCGCGCAAGGGGGGGCTGTAGCCCATCAGCCACGCTCGCCATTGTTCGCGTTCGCCCCGTCTCGACCTGGGCCAGCGTGGCTGTTATGACACCTCAGCGGCGGCTACTACGCCGTCACAAATTCACTTGGGCTGCGGAGGGCATCCACCCATGCGCGTAAAAACTTTCATTCTGGCCACCAGCGCTGCCGGGGCTCTCGCCCTGTCCGCCGGCGTTGCCAACGCCGAGCCGAACGGCTGGTACGGCGCGATTGATGCGGGCTATCACACGATCGACTCGATCGAGACGTTCAGCGCGCGCGGTCCGCAGTTCGACATCGAAACCCAGGACGACTGGGCGGCCTTCGCCCGTCTGGGCTACCGGTTCGACCAGAACTGGCGCGTCGAACTCGAGGGCGGCTACCGCTCGAACGACATCGAGTCGGTGATCAACCCGGTCGTCGGCCAG
>Ga0187844_10001602_pt1 | contig 16998 bp, 16 predicted proteins | sample SpaLakP09_SKY_50_FD_134517 | JGI IMG/M metagenome (GOLD analysis project Ga0187844, IMG submission 134517) | Oligotrophic lake water microbial communities from Sparkling Lake, Wisconsin, USA - SP09_SKY_50 | ecosystem: Environmental > Aquatic > Freshwater > Lake | place: USA: Sparkling Lake...
CAACCACCACATTCCACAACGCGCCATCGGCAGTAAAACGCCTATTCTCGCACTCAAAGAATGGCAGCAGAAGCGGCCAGAATTATTCGTCAAACGTGTTTACGATCAAACGGGACTGGACACGTAGGGTGTTTTTATATCGGCTTCTGCGATTGCGTAAAAACGTCAGTGCGAGCGGAATTCGAACCGTGCGAATACGAAATTCACAAAGTCATATGCCGCCTCTGAAGTACATGAAGTTGATCAAAGATAGCGCTATTAGTGGGCATACCGTAAGTAACTGCATTTGATGGAATGATTTGTAATTCTCGGTGTTATAGCCGGCAAATTTCCGAAGCGTAATTCTGTTCGAGATAGGTAGGTATTTCAAGGAGCTCATGATGAAGCATGACCTGGTGGCCAGAAGACATTTTATGCAGCGGTCCGTGATGTTACTCGGCGCGTCTGCAATTCTTCCTAAAGTATTTGGCCAGACGACATTAGTTGTCCGTCCAGAATGGCAAGCGTTCAAGACGACGCCGCGCTATGATTCATTGTTGCGAGCGGTAAAGCTCATGAAGGCCAATACGCAGGCCACCGATCCCAAGAGCTGGTCCTACTGGACAAATATTCATCTGAACCGTTGCCCGCATTCCATTCCGTACTTCTTTGCATGGCACCGAGGCTATATCTATTATTTCGAACGCCAGCTGCGTGCGGTGTGCGGCGATTCGCAACTTGTCCTCCCCTATTGGGATTATTATACGAACCCGACGTTGCCTGCCGAGTTTACGAACCCGAGCGCGGACAATCCACTCTACGAGTCTTCGCGGGTCAATAATAATGTTCGGGACGCCCTGAGCATGGCGCCGTTTTCTTCGAGTCTCATTAATTTCCCGACAAATAGCGCCAACGCATTCGAGCCGAGTTTCGAATCCGCGCCCCATAATCTGGTCCACAACATCATCGGCGGCGTGATGTCCGATATGCAGTCGCCGATTGACCCGATATTCTGGCTGCACCATGCCAATGTCGACAGGCTCTGGGTCGCCTGGGTCAGTGCCGGCAGCGGACGGAAGATGCCGGCCCTCGGCAGCGCTTACTGGTCCGGGTCGCATATCTACACGAGTTCCCTGACGATGCCGCGGTCGTACACCTACAGCACACGTACGAATCTGGGATATCGCTACCAGAACGAGAGCTTCCCGACTGCGCTGCCGACGGCCCGGTCCGCGCTCTCGACCCCGGATCGTGTACAGACTGCGCCGAACGAACCAGCGGGAATGCAGCCGCCGCTCGGTTCATTCAGGATATCGCCGATTCGGCAGACGAGCGATCAGACATTCGCAATCAGCGGAGCGGTCGATGTCAGCCTGGATGACCGGTCGATCGGCGTGCAGCTGCCGCTGGGCTCGGAGAGCATGCGTGCCCTGGCGCAGATCGGGACCGGGGCCACTGCCAACCTGCCCGGTAGCCCGCAGGGCTATCGTTCCGTCCAGGTCGTCCTGGATGACATCATGATCACCGAGGGCGGAAAGCGCGGAGGATATTACTATCGTGTCTACCTGAACCTCCCCCCAAATCCTTCCGGCAAATCGCAAACCATTCCCATCGGTACCGTCGGCGCTTTTGAAATCAGCGGCGCGGCGCACCACGGAAGCCCTGTTCGCTTGCGTTACCGGATAAGGCGTGCCGTATTGGCGGGGGTGGCATCCAGGATCGGTCTGCTGTCGGTCTCGTTTGTCCGGGTCAACGGGGACCAGAAGCCGACAGGCCCCGTTATCGGCCTTGGCGAAGTTCGGCTGGAACTCTCGACCGAGGACAACGACGCCTAGGCGGACACCGTGGCGAGCGTTCCCGCAAGCGCCGTCCCTGTCTAGCGGGGATAGAGGCGGCGCTTGCGGAGCGCATTGACTGTGTTACGCAGAAACTGCACCAGACCGTACAGGTTGCGGTAGTCCTTGAATGACTTCACCGGCGCCCTCATGATTTCCGCAAACTGCTCGGTCGACAGGCGCAGCTTCTTCGCCACATAGGCCAGGTCTTGCTGCTGCAGCTCTTCCGGGTATGGCGGACGCTGCATCTCCGCAAGCGCCTGCGCCCGGCTGATCTGTCCAGCGTTGATCAGGTCGGACAGGTGGCCATACCGCTTGTCGACGCCGAATTTGCGCGGCAGAACATAACCCTGGTAGAAGCGCGTGTAGATCGATTCGTGGTGCTTGCCGCCGTAGTCCCGCCAGCCAAGCTGGTCGCGCAGCAGGGACATGGCCTCTTCCTTGTTGTAATCGACATAATTAAGAATCGACACGATGCGCGTGCCGCGCAGGATATTTGCGTAAAAGAGGTAGAACAGGCTGAAGTGCGGGTAGGTCTTCAGCTTCACACGCCCGAAGCGGCGATGGATGTCCTTGATGAAGCGCCAGTCGGAATGCCCGTATGACCATTCCGGCACGCTGATCGATTCGGTGGCGAAATTCATCCCGGAGATGATGTATTTGATGCCCCGCGATGCCGCCTGTTTCCACAGCAGCGCGCCGATCGCGTGGTCGGTCGGGATCTCGCCGTCCGGGGTCGAGGCCTTGAGGAAGGCGAGCTGCAGGTCGCGGAATTCTTCCCAGTCGACGACATGGGTATGCAGGTCAATGCCGAGCTTGCGCAGCACGCGCTCGATGTTCCGGGTCGCCAGTTCGGAGTTCCAGCCATTGTCGAAGTGGACCGCCAGCGGGCGCAGCCCGTTCTGCTTGACCAGCCAGGCCACGTAGGTACTGTCCACGCCGCCACTTACCCCGACGATACAGTCGTACTCCTGTCCACGGCCGGCCGCCTTGATGCGCTCGACCAGCGCCTGCAGCGCTTCGCGTCCCTGTTCGCCCTGCAGCCGGCGAGCGCTCACCAGCTTGTCGTAGCGATGGCAGTGGCAGCACAGGCCGCTCTGGTCGAACCTGATGCTGCGGTCCGCCATCGTGTTCATGATGCAGCGGGTGCAAGCCTGATAGGCCTGGTCCGGCACGGCCGTATAGTTGTAGTTTTCGGTAATCGACGTCATTTGAATACCCTGTCCAGTTCTTCGTACTCGGGATACGTGATCAACACGGCGTCGTGCTTGCCGTGGAAAACGAACATGCTGCCGGCTGCCAGTCCGGACGCACCGGCATCGGTGGCGTCGCGGAAGTGCCGCAATTCTCCTGCGCCGCCGGCGGCGACCACCGGAATCGACACCGCTTCGCTCACGCGCCGAACCAGCTCGAGGTCGTAACCCGATCTCGTGCCGTCACGGTCGATCGCATTGAGGAGGATTTCGCCGGCGCCGAGTTCTTCCATGTCGAGCGCATAGCCGGCCGGTTCGCGCTTCAGGTCTCGTGTGCCGCCGGCCACGCACACCGTATAGCTGCCCAGCCAGTTGCGGCGTACGTCCATCGACACCACCACCCCGGAGCTGCCTGCCAGCGCGGCTGCTTCGGACACCAGGCGCGGTTGGCCGGCCGCGGCGGTGTTGAGCACGACTTTCTCGACACCAAGCGCGTAGAGCTGTTTCACATGCCCGATGCTGGTGATCCCGCCCCCGTAGGAAAACGGCATGAAGGCCTCGCTGGCGATGTCGGCCAACAAGTCGAAGTCGGGCGCGGCGCGCGTGCCGGCGCTGCCGATGTCCAGGAACACCAGCTCGTCGACTTCCTTTTCGTTGAAGATCCGCACGGCATTGATCGGGTCGCCGACGTAGCGGGGATTCTTGAATTTCACGGTCTTGACGAGGCCGCCGTTGCGCATCAACAGGCAGGGAATCACGCGTGGGTGCAACATCACAGCTCCGCGAAGTTGTGCAGCAATGCCATGCCGAAGCGATGGCTCTTTTCAGGATGAAACTGCACTCCGTACACATTGTCGTGCTGGAGCATTGCCACGAACTCGCCGCCGTAGTCTGCGGTGGCCACCACGTCGCCAGGATCGGCGCAGACCAGGTGGTACGAGTGGCAGAAGTAAAAACGCGAGCGGGCAGCCAGCTCACGCAGCAGGGGGGCGTCGCGGCGCGGCGCCAACAGGTTCCAGCCCATGTGCGGGACCTTCTTCCTGCTGTCCGGCGCGAAGCGAAAGCGGCGCACTTCGGCATCGATCAGGCCCAGGCCCTCCGTGCCGCCCTCCTCGCTACGCCGCCCGAGCATTTGCATGCCGAGGCACACGCCGAGCAACGGGACTTTGTCGTGGAGTACCCGCTTGCGCAGTGTCGCGGCCAGCCCGCGCTCCCGCAGGGCGCCGATGCCATTGTCGAAGGCCCCTACGCCTGGCAGGACGAGCTTGTCGGCCCGCTCGAGCTCTGGCGGGGTGGAGACCAGCTGCGCTTCGACCCCGACCTTGCGCAGCATGTTGAGCATCGACCCGAGATTGCAGACGCCGTAGTCAATGACAGAGATCATGCTGCACCTCCCCCTGGTGGCCATGGCTGTAGCTGCGCGAACGCAGGCCGAGGGCTTTCAGATAGACCATCTGCAGTTTCGCTTCCTGCCCTTCCCAGCAATATTCGTCGGCGGTCTGCATCAGAGCGTCCTGCAGGGCGCGCCGGTCGCGGGCCAGCAAGCGCAGCACGCCTTCGCGGATTGCTGCCGGCGAGGCGTCGCTCGTGACTTCGCCGATCCCGTGCCTGCGCACGAACTCGCTTTGCTCGCGCGTCGGCGAGACGAGGACCGGCTTGCCCGCCATCACGTACTCGAACAGCTTGTTGGGCATGCAGTACTCATAACTGAGCGAAGTGGCCTCGATGACGGAAAGCCCGAAATCCGCTGCCGCGGTGTAATCGAGCAGGCGTCCCGGCGCTACCGCAGGGTGGTAATGGATACCCGGGTGCTGCGCAGCTTCTGCCGCAATCCAGTCCGCCAGCGGGCCGTAACCCATCACAACGAGCGCCGCGCGCCCGGCCAGGCCGGCAAACGCTTCCACCAGGTTGCGTATCCCGCGGCCCTCGCCGATGAAACCCTGGTAGAGGAAGATCGGCGTGCCGGCATCGATCGAGTACGCCTCGCGGAAATGATCGGCCGGGTTCACGCTGCGGCGCCGCGGGCAGTTATAAAGCACCGTAACATTGCGCAAAGCGTACTTGCGCACGTACCATTGCTCGATCGCTTGCCCGACGAAGATGCAATGGTCGGCGTGCCGGATCAGGACGCGTTCGGCGAACCGGGTGAGGAACTTGCGCAGCCCGCCGAGGCCATTGGTCTCCGTCTCCAGTTCGTGAGCGTCATACACCAGCCGGGCGCCGGTGGCGCGCTTCAGCAGGACGCCGAGCGGCAGGGTGGCAATACTGTGGCAGTTGATGCACCCGAGTTTGTCGTCGCGGTAGCGCTGGTAGACCGCACGGCTCCATTCACCCGTGCGCTTCAGCTTGCCGACCAGGCCGCCGGCGCTGCGCCGTCCGATGCGCACGATCCGGATATTGTTGTGTAGATCCTCGATTGCCGGCGCGCCCTCCAGTCCCACCCCAACCAGGTCGATGCGGTCGAACAGCGCCAACCGGGACAGCGAACAAGCCTCGCGCAGGATCCGGCTCTCGTTCAGGAACGGCGACGGATACAAGTGTATGTTGATCAAGGTCCCTCTCCTTCTACGTTATCGGGGGCTTCCCGCAGCTGCTTCCTGCTTCGATAGTTCGCGTAGGCCCCCATGGCGGCACCGAAAAACATGTCGTCGAAGGTCTTGGCGGTCACCAGCAGGAGCAGTGAAATGCACATCAGTGACCATGCGAGCAGGAAGTGGCCCGACCTGGGCCGTACGAGCCAACCGTGGGTACACAGCCCGACTGCGGCGCGCGACAACATGAACAACATGTAGACAAAGCCGAAGAAGCCGAGGTCGACCCAGGCCGACAGGATGTTGTGGGAATACCCGCCCGGCGGATAACTGGCGTATGCGCCCAGTAGCGGGTTCTCCGCGATCGTATGCAGCGCGTGTTCGGTGAGTTCGTGCCTGGCGTTCGCGGACGAAGAGTGCGACAGGTCGAATAATTCCCAGATCCGGCTCCCGGGAAAATGATTGGCCAGCAGCTTCGGATCGATGCCGGCCAGGCCGGACACAAGCAGCAACAGGTACAGAAACGGCAGCCAGTGCTTCGCACGATACAGTTCGATCATGGGAAGCAGGAATAGCGTCGCCACGAGCTCGCTGCGCGCACCGTTCAGGAACAGGGCCGCCACCGCGACGGCAGACAGGACCAGCCGAACCGCCAGCACGCGAATGAAACAGATGACCGTCACGAAGGTCAGGACGTAGGATCGGGCGAGCGCCTGATACGTCGCGACGCTGTCCGGGTCCGTCGGATCGCCGAATTCCCCGGGCTGGAAACTGCCCTCCCGCGAAAAGAAGAAAATGGTCGCGGACATCAGCAGCAGCGTGGCCAGCGTGATCGTGATCGTCTTGCGCTCGGAAAAGTCCGTTTGTCTGAAGATCAGGTAGATATTGATGAAATAGAGGATAGACAGCAGGTGCGTTTTCACGATCGTGGTATTGGCGCCAAAGGCCGCGTTGGTCACCACGATCACGAAGAAATAGGACAGGAAAAACCCGAAGTGCAGGTCAGTGAATGTTACCCGGTGGCCGGAACCCTTCATGCCCACGTAGACCATGTAGGCGAGCGGCGGAAACAGTCCGATGGACACGACCGAAAAATACCCGCCCAGGAAGGCGCTCATCGCACCCATGCCGATCAGCGTCTGGTAGAAGAAGAAGCCGGGGAACAGCAACAAAAACGCGAGGCGCGCCGGACCTGCCTTGGCGGGCGTGCCGGCGATGCTGGCTGAGGGCGCATAGATCGCGGACATGGTCGGCTCACCTATTGGATGAGGTCGCAATACATCGCCCGGTCACTATCGCCCGCGAACGACGAGTTATGCCACAGCAGCGTGAAGTCGCCATCGAAACGGACGCATGCCTGTTTGTAGCGCCGCATCGCGGCAAGCGCCCGTTCGCCGTGACCCAGTCCCATGTTGGGGTCGTCGATCACCGCGTTTTCCATGACGATCAGCGGCCGTTGCTTCAGCGCGAGTGGCCGGCGCGCGACCAGGTCGTACATCGTGTATTCGTGACAGGTTCCCGTCCGAAATCCGGCGATCGTCGGGTAAGACAGGGTGCTGTCGTAAGCCAGTCCGTTCGATGCCCATAACTGCGGCGTGGTGCGCACGTCCCACCGCAGGTAGTGCTGGCGCCCGCCCAGTTCGTCCTGGCGGATGCCCTCCTCGTCCATGGCACGCCGCAGCGCAGTGACCGAGCGCGCAAACGTGTCCGGATGGCGATAGGTGTTATAGCCGGGGTGTATGCCGATCAGGTGGCCGCGCGCATGCACGGTGCGCAGCAGCTCGCGCATGCGGCCATGGTCGATGCCCGGTGCATTGTCCATGGCGCAGTCGGTCCGTTCGGGAATGAAGTTGAATGTGACCTGGTTCCCAGCCTTCTCGTTCACATCCATGATCCACGACAACGCCCGCCAGTAAGGGTCCCGTGCCTGGTCACCGCGCTTGACCGCCCAGTAGTTGCCGGCCGTTGCGAATAGCGCACCCAGCGAGCGCTCCCGGACCGCGCGGCCCACCAGCCGCTTGCCGAGACGCGGCATCGACCCGCAGGCCGGGTCGAACGGCAGGTCGACGTCGCAGCTGATCAGCTTGCGTGTGAGGCGTCGCTTCCTGGCGAGCGTGGGCCACAGCCTGTGGATGGCCGCCCACAGGATCTCGGTGTACTCGTCCACGACCGGGCGATCGAGAAAACCCTGGCGCACAGCGAGCGACAGATCGGCGGGAAAGCGCTCGTGACGGTCGCGTGCGGGCGTCACCGATTCCTCGTAGCGCGCGAGCATGAAGAATGCCGATCCGAAGACATCGAGAGAAAGCCTGGCATCGCCGTCGGCATCGATCGTGAAACCGGGCGCGCCGAACAGCACCGGGACGCTGGCCGCGCACAGACGGGCGTCGAGGCCGCTGTGGCCGACGATCCAGCGGCGGGGCCTCGCGTCCCTGTGCACGGCCCCGCCAAAGAACGTGTCGGGTAGATGCAGCGTCCTGCCGGCCGCGCTGATGCGCACCGTGTCCGCGTGGTCGAACGCGAGCTCGACATCGAGCCCCAGGAATTCGCCGAGCAGTACGTTGCAGATCCACTTGCGCTCTGGACGCCGAGTATCGGGAAGTGAGACGCGCAGCATCAGTATTTCCCGGTGAGTGACAGCACGCCTTGGCGCAGGGTCAGCAGCCGCGACGGGGTCTTACTGATATGGAAATACGGAACATGGTCTCCGCCGAAGCCGCGCATGTAGCCCTCGAAGGGCTCGATCATCGAACCGGAGAAGTTGTATTGGCGAGTCACGCCGGCGGCGTACAGGAGCGACTCCCATACGCAAAGGCTGTTGGCCTCGCTTCCGCGGTAGGCAGGGTCCGTGCCCGAAATCAGGCCATAGGCGCTGTGTTCGTCCCAGACGATGTAACAGGCCGCATGCGCGGCGCCGGCGGGATCGACCGCGCAGAACAGCCTGCTGCAGCCGCGCTCCCGGCACGCGGCGTCGATGCGCCGGACGAAGTCGTCGGGATACGGCGGGGACAGGCCCTGACGCGAAAAGGTCTTGCGGTTCAGGTCGAGAAGCAGGTCGAGCGGGACGTCGCCGCGGACTTGCAGTTGGTGTTGCTTCCGGGCCTTGGTGATGGCGCGGCGCGTCTTCCCTTCCAGTCCGGCCCACAACTTGTCGATGTCGGTCAGCTCGGACAGGACGAAGGTGTAATACGTGGTCTGGCGGAAGCGATTCCAGTAGAACGGCTGCCAGTTCGTGACGCCGGGATGCCAGGTCTGCGCAAAGTGATCGAAACGGGGCAACTGATCGATCAGCGCTTGCATGACTTCCTTGTCGTTGCTAAGCCGCGCTGCCTGCCTGCCCCCGGTCGGCCGCAGCCAGGGGCCGAGGACGGGCGTCAGCGCGGGCTGCGTGATGATCTTCATGCCGTAGCGACTGCGAATGACATAGGGCATGGCTGCCAGCACTTCGCTGCCTTTCCTGACGAGCGCGACATCCCAGCCGTCTTGCCCCGCCGCCGCGTCCAGCCACCAGTCGCGCGAAAACAGGGGCAGCGAAGGTTCCTGGGCACAAAACCGGCGGTACGCTTCCTTGGGCGAAGCCATGTCGCTCGCGTCCTGTACGGGCGTCTTGCGGCGCGGCTGCGGCGCAGTGTGCGGGATAGTGGTCATCGGGCAGGCTTTCGGTAAAAGAAACGTTTCTAGTGTCCGCTGGCGAGAGCCGAGATCAGCCCGCGGCGCAGCCGCAGCAGCCGCGAGGGGGTTTTGGTGATGGTGAATACCGGTGTCTGCTCCGTCCCGAAGCTGCGTACGTAGGGTTCGATCGACGGATTCATGTTTCCGAGAAAATCGTATTTCGTGGCAACCGTGGCACTGAACTTGATGGCTTCCCATTGGCAGACGCTGGGTGCCTGGGTATGGCGCATGTCGGGGTCGGAGCCCTTCAACAATGCATATGCACAATTGTTGTCCCAGACTGTATAGGTGGCGGAACAATGCCGGCCGGCGGCGTCGACAACGATGTGGAGCTTGCGTCGCTTGTGTTCGACACAGGCGGCATCCAGGCGGCGCAGGCAATCCGTCGTGAAGCCCTGCGCGACGCCGCGGCTGTCGAGCGTCATCTTGTGCAGGGCCAGGAAAGCGTCCAGCGGCAGGTCCTCGCGCACACGCAGATTGTGTCGCGCCACCGCGGTCCTGCAGTGTTTGCGGCGGGTGGGGTCGAACCTGCTCCAGACGCTGTCCAGGTCGTCCAATCCGGGAATGACGTACGTGTATTCGGTCGACTGGCTGAAACCGTTCCAGTAAAACGGCAGCCAGTTCGACAAGTCCTTGTTCCAGGTCTGGCTGAAATGGTCGAACGGTGGAAGCTGCTCGATCAGCGACTGCATGATTTTTTGTTCATTGCTCAGTCGAGTGGTCGGGTTGCCGCCGTCGCCCCGTATCCACGGCCCAAGTACCGGTGTCAAAGGCGGCTGCCGGATCACCTTCATCCCATACCGTCGAGCAATGCCGAATGGCATGGCGCCGACGATACGCCCATTGACCTTCGCCAGCGCGACGTCCCAGCCGTCGGGCCCCGCCGCCGCGTCGAGCCACCAGGCGTTGGAGAAAACCGGGATCGACGGCTCGGTTGCGCACAGGTTTCGATACTCGGCTTTGTTGATGAACGTATCGGACCGGTATTGCGTATTCTCGCCTCCTGTCCCGTTCGACCGCTGAATGACTGCATCCATTGCCTTGATCCCATCAAAAACAACCATTGCCACTGTGGCGCCGATCAACGCGCTCGGCCGCCATGCGTCCGCAAGTCGCCATCGCAGGCGAATTTATATGAGGCAAAGAGATTCGTGACATCAAATATGCTGTAGATCGTCACGAATCCCACGATGTATATTTTCACGTCGAGGTGGATGACATAATGTGTTGCCGCCACGACCATTAGGAATAGCAACATACCGACTTGCCACAAGAATTCGAATCGATTCTTCTGTGCGATTATGGCAACCAGGCTCAAAGGGTTACTGATGAAGCGCAGGTAAAACATCGGGCACATCAGTCGTGCATATTCGCCCGCGACGCGCCACTTTTCACCGAATACCAGTGCAAACAGGGAGGGCGCGAAAAACAGCAGGACAAGGAATGGAGGTGTCGCGATCGCGACGAGTTTCTTGAGTGTAGAAATAAATATTTCCCTGCAATTTTTTCCCTCTAAAAAAGACTCGTTAATCTCCTGCCTGAAAACGTCTCCGACCGAGCCCGATACCAATGACAGCGGCATGCCGATCACCCTCTCAGCCAGCATGAAAAGTCCCGACGCCGCCAGGCCGAACGCGGTATTGATGAATATCGTGGGCAGCTGGACCGACATCGCACCTAGTGTATGGGCCGGGACCAGGTATTGCGGGCAGCTGCGGTAACGCTTCGCCAGCGCCAGCATCCGGCGTCTGTCGATGCCGCGCCAGAACTGCGGGCAATGGCGGCGCACCATGCTCGCCATCATTCCCGCAGCCAGGGCCTGACCGGAAACGCTTCCGATCACTAACCCGCCGGCGCCAGCGCGCAATAGCCCGAGGCCGAGTTGCACCGCCGATGTCCCTCCGCTATGAAGTACTTGCCGGTGCGCCATCAGAAAATATAGCTTGTGGCGATTACTCCAATATTTCAGGGTCGAATAGATGCCGTTCAGCAAAACTGCCAGGGGAACGACATACAACCAGACCGACATCGCCCCATTGCCCAATGCCTTTGATATGGGTTTGTTCCACACGCAAGCGACCACAAACAAGCCGATGCTGACGATCATGCTGATCGTGATCGACAATGCCGCAATATTGTTGGCATCGGTATCTTTGCGCGGCAGCATGATCGCGAATTCATAACGGCCCGTCGCCAGTGCGGACATGCTTGATACTGCCGACACAAAGAGTGCGAGTACGCCGAATTGCTCGGGAGAATAAAGGCGGGACAGGATCGGCGTTACAAACAGGGGAATCACTTGTGCAAGCCCGGTTCCGGTCATCAGGGTAGCGACATTGCGATTGAATTCGCCCTGGAGAAACACTCTGACGCTATTTAACATGGACGTGTTCGCTTAGATTGCCGATCGGCACCGAATAACGAATGTTATATGTCCCGGGCCGATGCGAAATGAGATACTCCTATGCCGGCTGAATTATTTTTTTGATACCACGCAAACTCCAGTTCATGCCGAAGCCATTTCGGATGCGATGCTTCATCAGGCGTCAGTTAATTCTTCGTGCATTCAGAAATTACTTCTCGGGGGCGAGTTGCCTCCCGCTGACGGCTATCAAGAACGCCCAGTCCGTTTGTCACGATAGTGAACGGCGCAGGAATGGCGCCCGCTTTCCGCTGGTTCCAGCGCTGCACGCTATTTCAATGGAAAGGAGTAATGCCGTGAAACATTCCGCAATCGAAATCGGGACTCAGCTGGAGGCCGCGGCCCCGCAGGTGAGGACCGTGGAGACCATGCTGAAAGACATGGAGAACAACGTGGCGCCGAATGCGCGCGCGGTCGCGCAAGGAAAATCGAAGCCCTTCCTGCCGACCATGCCTGCTGCCGACTACGAAGAACTCAAGACAAAGCTGCGCGGGCAGGAACGGATGGCCGAGAAGCTGGTCGAGGCGGAACTCGATGCCGAAGCCGAGGCGCTCCCGCGCGCGCCGATCGCCCTCGTCGGCCCGAATTTCGCGGGCGCGACGGACGTCGATGGACTGATTCCGCCGGATACGCACGGCGCGGTGGGCCTGGATCATTTCGTCGAGGTGACGAACTCGCACATCGACATTTTCCTGCGAACGAATCCGGCCCAGCGCACCAGCATTTCGCTGGCGGCCTTTTTCGGCTACACGACCCGCGTGCTGTTCGACCCGCGCGCCGTGTATGACAGCGTGTGGAACCGCTGGATCGTGACGGCCGACGCCTTCCAGGAATCGAGCACGACCCAACTCTTCTTCATCGCGATTTCCACGACATCGAACCCGCTCGGCTCGTATTTCATCTACGGGCTGAACGTCACCTTCAACGCCGGCGACTTCTGGGACTACCCGCAGCTCGGCTACGACCAGGACTCGCTCATCTTCACGGCCAACGTGTTCACGTCGTCCGGCGGATTCCGGGGTGCCGACATGTTCGCGGTGGCGAAAGCGCGCCTGTACAACGGCCTGGGTTTCGCCGTGCCCGTCTTCACGGGCCTGCGCGCCACGCTTGCGCCGCCGATCGTGCTCGACCAGAACGCACGCACGTACCTGATCGCGGCGTCGGGGGGCAGCGCACTGAGCCTCTATACGCTGACCAATTCGAGCCGGCCGAACGCGATCCAGCTGACAGGGCCGGTGAACGTGGCGGTGCCTGCCTACGCCGTCCCGCCCGACGCGCCCCAGCCGGGCACGACGGCCACGCTGGACACGCTCGACGGCCGCTTCGTCAACGCCAGCACGCAGACCGGCGACTTCCTGTGGCAGGTCCATACCGTGAACCTGGTGGGCTACGCCGCGCCCAAGTTCTACCAGATCAATACGGCCACCGGATCGCTCGTACGGAGCGCGTTCTTCTTCGGGACGTCGACGTCGTTCGACTTCAATGCCTCGATCGCGGCCAACAGTGCGAACGACATCTACGTGACCTGGACACTGACCGACCCGCCGCGGGGCACGAACGCCCAGGTGCGGTTCTCGGGCTTCGACCACAACAACGGCGCCACCTATTCGTTGAGCCCGGGGATCGCGGCCTTTACGAGCCCGACGTATTTCACCGGTGGCCGCTGGGGCGATTACTCGGCGGTGACGGTGGATCCGCGCAACGCACGACGGGCGTGGCTGGTCAATGAGGATGTCCTGACCAACCACGACTGGGGCAGCCGTATCGTCGGCATCGGCTTTACGGCGTGATCAGCGGATGCCGCTGTCGTAAATGATGCGTACCGGCGTGAACCGGTCCTTGGTCACCGAGACTGTTTGCGCCGGCGCCTGCGGATAGATGGCGTCGGATTCCGGGTGCAGGACGTACGTACCGGGTTCGAGAACGATGCGAAACCGGCCGTCGGGATCGCTGCGGACCTCCGCCACGTGGCGCCCGGCCCCATCCGCCACGTCGATCAACGCTTCGTACGGGCGCTGGTTGACCATGCCCGGCCATTCGACCGGGCTCACCGGGCGCAAGATCACTGTGCCCTCGATACCGCTGGTCGCGTGGGCTGCCATCGTCATGCGCCCAGTATAGCGCGCAGCAAGGTAACAACCGCGCCTACAGGATGCCGCGGCCGTTCGCCGACGCGATGATCTCGTCGTAGCGCTCGTTGTCGGTCTTGTGCAGATAGGCCGCCGTCGTGGCGATGTTCGCGTGGCCCGCGGTATCCTGCAGCGTCTTGAGCTGCACGCCATTGTTCGCGTGGTTCGTCAGCATGCTGTGGCGCAGCCAGTGCGCCGATGCCTGGCGCAGCGTGGCGGCCGTGTCGAAGTCGCCGCGCCCGTCAGCTACGCCGGCCGCATCGGCAAAGATCGCCTTGATGGCTTCCGACGCGGCTTCGTCCGTGACGCGCGCGAGCTCGCGGCTGCGGCTCGACAGGACGAGTGGCATTCGGTCCGTTCGGCCCGTCTGCGGCAACAGGCCGAACGCCTCGCGGTAGGCGCGGAAGGCGTCCAGCATGTCCGGCGGCACCGGCAGGCGGCGCGCTTTGTTGCCCTTGCCGAGAACGTCGATCCACCAGCGGCCGTTGCCTTCCGTGTAGATCGACCCCATCGACGCCCCCACGATCTCGTTCAGACGCGCCCCCGTGTGCGCGAACGCGACGAGCAGGAAGCGGTCGCGGGCGCGCCGCTTTTGCGCCGCCGGCGTGTCGGCCGGGCGGTGCGCGACGGTTTCCAGCGCCAGCGCGATCGCCCCCTGCGTCAGGTAGCGCGTGATGCGGCTTGCCGACGGGGTCCGGACGTTGCGCACGAGCGCACCCGGATTACGGCGCAGATAGCCTGTCTGCTCCGCGAAGCTCAGCAGCCCCTTCACGGCGATCATCGCCTGGCGCCGGCTCGCGTCGGACAGCGGCCCCGTGAACGGGCGATAGCGCGGATCGGTGCGCGGCCATTTCGTCGTGCACACCCACTCGGGCGGCGGATCTTTCAGGAATTCCTTGTACGCATTCAGGTCGGCGACGTTCAGCTGGGCCAGCGTCTTTCTCGCTTCCTCGCGGCACCAGGTAAGAAAGCGGAACAATTCCTTTTGCGTGTTCTGGATGGATTTCGCGCTCAGCTCTCCATGTGCGATGAATTCGCGGGCCAGCTCGATGTCGGTGGTCGCTTCCGTGATCGCGTCCTCGGCCTGGCGGTACATCTTGACGTGGAGGCGGCCGCTGGCACCGGTCGTGATCGCTTCCGGTATCGTTGGACCGAGGTCGATGGGCGTGAAGTTCGGCATGGTGGCTCTGATATAACTGTGTTTTTATACAGTATACCAGTTCGGCCGCCCGCGGCCCAGCGCCGGACTTGATCTAGTCGGCCAATCCGTGCCGCGCCGAAGCGAGGATCTCGTCGCCCAGCGCCGGATCGTCGACGGCCCGCGCCAGCGTCACGGCGCCCACCATCGCGGCCAGCGCCAGCATCGCCCCGGCCCGCGCATCGGCTTCGGCGCGGCGCTTGCCCGGCAGCGCACGCACCAGGCGGTCGATCGCACCCCTCACATGTGCCGTGAAGGCGCCGCGCGTGGCCGGTTCTTTCGCGGTGTCGGCGGCGAGTGACGTCATCAGGCAACCGGCGCCGGCGCTGTCGACGTGGCGCCGGCTCAGGTACAGGTCGAGGTAGGCCGCAAGGCCCTGCTCCGCCACGATGCGGTCGAAATCCGCGTGCGTCCGGGACGACAGGTCGGCCAGCGCCTCGGCCATCAACGCTTCCTTCGATGCGAAATGGTTGTAGAACGGCCCGTGCGTGAGACCGGTCGCCTTCATGATCTCGCCGACACTGACGCCCGCGAAGCCACGTTCGCGGAACAGCCGGCCGGCCTCCTCGAGGATGCGGCGGTGCTTGGCGGCGGTTTCTTCCGGTGGATAGCGCATGACTATCGACTCCATATAAATTGCAGGGTTGACGGCAAACATTATATCCATCATGCTTCGTCCATCCAAACATGACGACCATCATGTTTGCTTTCAACCCCACCATCGAGGAGCACATCATGAGCAAAGCACAGCAAGGCACAGCCATCGTCACCGGCGCATCCGCAGGCCTGGGCAGGATTTATGCGGACCGCCTGGCACGGCGCGGCTACGACCTCGTCCTCGTTGCCCGCCGCGGCGACAGGCTGGCCGCACTGGCCGATGCGCTGACGAAGGAATACGGTGTGCAGGCCCGCGCCTTCATTGCCGACCTGAGCCGCAGCGACGACGTCGAGCGCCTGGCCGAACTGATCCGTGAAGATGCCAGCATCACCATGCTCGTCAATAATGCCGGCGTGTCGGTGGCCGGCTCGACGACGACCTTGAATGCGGCGGACGTCGCGTGGCAGCAGGCGATCAACGTGGATGCCGTCAACCGGCTGAGCCTTGCGGCCCTGCCGAAGTTCCTCGAACGCGACCGCGGCACCCTCGTGAACATCGCCTCGATCCTCGGATTCGCCTTCCTGCCGACGACCACGTTCTACAGTGCGGGCAAAGGTCACGTCGCGAACCTGACCCGCGCGCTGCAGAACGAGGTGCAGGGCACGAACGTCCGTGTGCAGTTGGTGGCGCCGTCCGTGACCGCCACGGAGATCTGGGACGAAAACACCCTGAACGCGATGGATCCGCGCATCGTGATTACGGCCGAGGATTGTGTGGACGCGGCCATGGCCGGTCTCGACCTTGGGGAGCAGGTGACCTTCCCGTCCGTCGAGGATGCCCAGCTGTGGAAGAACTTCGAGGAAGCCGCCACGAAACTGATGCAGGCCGCGATGCGCGGCACGCCAGCCTCGCGCTACCAGGCCGCGCACGCTTGAACCGCGTTTGCAGGCCGCGCGCGCCTACGGGACAATGACCGTGACGATCAGCACACCGAAAGGAGCATGCATGAGCATCACGGTAAAGAACACGACGCCCGACACGACCCGCGTCACCCTGTTCGGCGAATTGCGCGACGGCAGCTTCGACGCGAAGATCATGGCCGAGACCGACGTACCCTACACGCGCTGCTGGGACGATGAAATCGAGCAGCGCGTCGTCTACATCCAGCCCGATCCCGGTCAGTTGAAAGCGATCCTTGCGGCCCTCAACGAGCGGCGCCTGACGATCGAACAGTTGCAGGAATTCGGCAGCGTGGGCGGCGGCACGTCCGAGATCCCGGTCTGATCCTACATGCGCACGCCGTGCCTGCCGACAGACGCCGGGCAGGCGCGCGGCGACAATCGCTCATCGATTCACAGATCAGGAGGCGACATGAACGCGAAATCGACAACGATCGGCGTCGGCAACCCGACCAGCGGCGAAGAAGGCAGCACCCTCACCC
>Ga0187844_10001604_pt1 | contig 16967 bp, 15 predicted proteins | sample SpaLakP09_SKY_50_FD_134517 | JGI IMG/M metagenome (GOLD analysis project Ga0187844, IMG submission 134517) | Oligotrophic lake water microbial communities from Sparkling Lake, Wisconsin, USA - SP09_SKY_50 | ecosystem: Environmental > Aquatic > Freshwater > Lake | place: USA: Sparkling Lake...
GAAGGGCCGCGACTTCGTGCGGCTGCGCTTCGAGGTGACGGACACCGGCATCGGCTTGTCCGCGGAGCAGATCGATCGCCTGTTCGAATCCTTCTCGCAGGCCGACAGCTCGACCACGCGCCAGTACGGCGGCACCGGACTGGGCCTTGCCATCTCGCAGCGCCTGGTCGACCTGATGGACGGCGAGATCGCGGTGGACAGCGCCCCGGGCAAGGGCAGCACCTTCCACTTCACGGCGCGTTTCGGGCTCGCCCCGGCCGGCGCCAAGCGCGCGCCGACGCCGAAATCGATGCGCGGCATGCGCGTGCTCGTGGTCGACGACAACAGCACCGCGCAGTCGATCCTGCAGGCCTACCTGGAATCCTTCGGATTCGTCGTCGAAACCGTCAGCGACGGGCTGCGTGCGATCGAGGCCATCCGGAACGCCGGCGCGCAGGGCTTCCGGCTGGTGCTGATGGACTGGCAGATGCCGGGCATGAACGGCATCGAGGCGGCGCGGCGCATTCGGGAACTCTCCAGTCCCGAGCCGTCGGTGATCATCATGGTGACCGCGTTCGGCCGTGAGGAAGTGGAGCACCAGGCGCTGTCGGCCGGACTCGATGGCTTCCTGATCAAGCCGGTGAATCCTTCCGTCCTGCTGGACACCATCCTGGATGCGTTCGGCAGGGAGGCTGCGCTGGAAGCGGGGCCGGTCGCGGCAGCAATCGCCCCGACGGTGTCGCTCGAGGGCCTGCACGTGCTGCTGGTGGAGGACAACGAGATCAACCAGGAAGTCGCGATGGAGCTGCTCAAGCGCGCGGGCATCACGGTGGATCTGGCGAAGAATGGGCGCGAAGCGGTGGACCAGGCGGCCGCGAAGGATTACGACGCCGTGCTGATGGATGTGCAGATGCCGATCATGGATGGCCTCGAAGCCACGCGGCGTATCCGTCGCCTGGAGTCGCTGCGGGCCACGGTCCCCATCATCGCGATGACGGCCAACGCGATGGCCGAGGACCGGCAGCGATGCATCGAAGCCGGCATGAACGATCACCTCGGCAAGCCCGTCGATGTGAGCCGCCTGCACAAGGTGCTTGCGCAGTGGGCGCGCGGTGCCGCGCGTAGCCCGGACGAAGTCCGGGAGCCTTTGCCCCGGCAAGATGCCTTCCCGGACGTCGTCCGGGCTACGGTTCCGTCAGCCGTGCCCGGTGGTCAGGCTCGGCCCGATGCCAAGTCTGCGTCGGGGGAACCGGATTTCGACTTTCCGCTCGCGGTCCGCCAGATGGGCGACAGCGTGGCGCTGTGGGAGAAGCTGGCCCAGCGCTACGGTGCGTCGAGTTCGCCGGCCGCGCAGATCATGCAATCCCTGGCAGCCGGCGATCGCGAATCCGCGCGACGTAACGCGCACACGCTCAAGGGGGTCGCGGCGACGCTCGGACTGCTGGCGCTCAAGCGCGCGGCGGATGAGGTGGAACGCGCGCTGGCCGCGGACTCCGGCATCGCGATGCCCGACCTCGAAGAATTGACCCGCGCGGACGAGACAGCGCGCCGGGTGATCGGTCAGCATCTGTCCAAATGACGACGCACAGGCTTGACGGAGACCAGCAGTGAAATCCCGTATTGCGGTGGTGGACGACGACGAGATGATCCGCGAGGTCGTGGTCGAATACCTGACCGGTCAGGGTTTCGACGTGCTCAGCCTCGACGGCGGACCGGCGTTGCGCGCGGCTTTTTCCACCACGCCGCCGGACTGCGTGATCCTTGATCTGGTGATGCCGGGGGAGGATGGGCTGAGCGTTCTGCGCTGGATCCGCAACGGCTCGGCCGACCTGCCGGTGATCATGCTGACCAGCGCGGATGGCACGGCCGACCGGGTCGTGGGTCTGGAACTGGGCGCCGACGACTACATCTCGAAGCCGGCCGATCTGCGCGAACTGCTGGCGCGCGTGCGCAGCGTGCTGCGCCGACGCACCGGAGCGGGGTCGCCGCCGCCGATGGCGCAGCCGGTTGCGGTGGTCGAGCAGCGCAAGACGGCAGGGCCGGGCGAGGCCTGGTTCGGCCGCTGGCGGCTGGACCGCGCGCGGCGGCGCCTGGTGGATTCGGCCGGCGAGGTGCTGCCGGTGACCGGAGCGGAGTTCGGCCTGCTGTGCGTGTTCGCCGATCACCCGAGCGTGGTGCTGTCGCGCGACAAACTGCTGGAGCTTTCGGGCACCGACCCCGCCGAAGTGTTCGACCGCGCCATCGACCTTCGGATCACTCGTTTGCGCCGCAAGATCGAGCCGGTTCCCGGCGATCCGACGGTGATTCGCACGGTTCGCGGGCATGGCGGCGGCTACGAGTACCTGCCTTCGGACGGCCCCAACTACGGGCGCTGAGCGTCGGGGCCGCCGGAAGGCGCTGGTTCGGCTGGATATCCCGGACCGAATGGCTACAATACGCGCCCTTTTCGCAGCCGCTCGGCCGCGAAGCTTTTGAGATTGAACTGCATGGTTACGATTCGTCTGGCTCGCGCCGGCTCCAAGAAGCGCCCGTTCTATCACGTGGTTGCCACCGACAAGCGCAGCTCGCGCGACGGACGCTTCATCGAGCGCCTCGGCTTCTACAACCCCACCGCCCAGGGCAAAGAGCAGAAGCTCGTGCTCGACGTGGCCAAGATGAAGGACTGGCAGAGCAAGGGCGCGCAGGTTTCCGAGCGCGTTTCCTACCTCGCCACGACGCTCCCCGCCGCCACGCCCGCAGCGGCCTGAGCATCAGGATGAGTCGCCGGCTGACGCTCGGTCGCGTCGCCGGGGTGTATGGGGTCAAGGGCTGGGTCAAGCTGCGTTCGTTCACCCGGCCGATCGACAACCTCCTGGATTTCCGCGAGTTCTGGATCGCCAAGGGCGAGGGCTACGCGGGCCGGCTGGCCGAGGGCAAGCTCCATGGCGACGGCATCGTCGCCCGCCTGAGCGGCCCCGACGGCAAGCTGATCGAGGATCGGGACGTGGCGACTGCAATGATCGGGACTGAGATCCAGATCGAGCGAAGCCAGCTGCCGCGGCTCGACGATGGCGAGTACTACTGGTTCGACCTGGTCGGACTCGAAGTACGGAACCTGGAAGGCGTGGTGCTGGGCAAGGTGGACGAGGTGACCAGCAACGGCGCACAGGATGTACTGGTGGTTCTGGACGGTGAGACGGAGCGGCTGATCCCCTTCGTGCACGGTCCGATCATCCAGTCGGTGAGCCCGGGCGACGGCGTGATCGTCGCGGACTGGCAGCCGGATTATTGAATGACGGTCGGGGCTGGCGCCCCTCCTACAGGGTGATGTAGGAGGGGCGCCAGCCCCGACAGCGAAGCACGACGGAGCCGCGTGATGAAGATCGAAGTCATCACGCTGTTCCCGGAACTGGTGGAAGTGGTGACGCGGCACGGAATGCCGCGGGTGGCGGTGGAACAGAAGGCGCTGGAGTTGAGTTGCACCAACCCCCGCGACTTCGCCCAGAACCGCTGGCGCAAGGTCGATGAACGGCCTTTCGGCGGCGGCCCGGGAATGGTGATGCAGGCCGAACCGCTGGCGCAGGCGATCGAGAACGCGAAAGCGAATCTCGGGCCGGCGACCAAGGTGGTGATGATGTCGCCCCAGGGCGAGCGCATGGACCAGTCCTGGTTCGGGCGCCTCGGCAAGGAGGCGGGATTGGTGGTGTTGTGCGGTCGCTACGAGGGCGTCGATGAGCGCCTCGTGGCCAGCATGGTGGACGTGGAGCTGTCGCTGGGCGATTTCGTGCTGTCGGGAGGCGAATTGGCGGCGATGGTGATGATCGACGGCATTGCGCGGCTGTTGCCGGGCGTGCTGGGTCATGCGGAGTCGGCGGGTCAGGATTCGTTCTCGAACGGCCTGCTCGACCATCCCCACTATTCGCGGCCGGTGGATTGGCGCGGCGAAGCGGTACCGGACATTTTGATGAGTGGTGACCACGCCAAACAGGCGCGGTGGCGGCTCAAACAGGCACTGGGGCGGACGTGGTTGCGTCGCCCGGACCTGCTGGACAAGTTGGAACTGGATGCGGAGCAGCAGATCTTGCTCCGCGAATTCGTATCAGAGCAGAAGGCAGGTGGATCATGAGCAACGCGAACAAGATCATTCAGTCGGTCGACAACGAACAGCTGAAGCAGAACGTCCCGACGTTCAACCCCGGCGACACCGTCGAGGTGAAGGTCAAGGTCAAGGAAGGCGAGCGTGAGCGTCTGCAGGCCTTCGAGGGCGTGGTGATCGCCAAGCGCAGCCGCGGCCTCAACTCCGCGTTCACGGTCCGCAAGGTTGCGCACGGTGAAGGTTGCGAGCGCACCTTCCAGCTGCACAGCCCGCAGGTCGCCGAGATCTCGGTGAAGCGTCGTGGCGACGTGGCGCGCGCCAAGCTCTACTACCTGCGCGATCTGGCCGGCAAGAAGGCGCGCATCAAGGAAAAGCTGTCCTGATCCCGGGTGGCGTCGCGTCGATCTGACGCGAAACGCCCTTCGGATCACGCGGTACGAGGGCCTGGACATCGTCCGGGCCTTCGTCGTTTCTGTCGTTCGGACAGGGTGCCGGACAGGCGTCGAACGCACTGAGGGTGACGGTCCTCACACTGCGAAGTGCCCGCCCCGATATATGCATAGCATCTGCCTTGCAGTCGGGTTTACCGGGGCCCTAGTATGGTCTCCGGATCGCGAGACTAGGTCCGTCCTTCGGATACACAACTGGGAGTTCAATATGAAGAAACTGGTCGCTGGTGCTGTCCTGCTCGTTGCTTCCTCGTCCGTCTTCGCGGAGGCCCCGGGTGGCCCGAACTGCGGTTGGGGAAACATGCTGTTCAAGGGTCAGTCCGGCTTCGTGGCCCACTTCCTGGGAAGCACCACCAACGGCACGTCGGGCAATGCCACGTTCGGCATGACCACGGGCACCAACGGTTGCTCGGTTGACGGCAAGCTGACCTACGGCGGCAAGGCCATGGTCGGCGCGATGTTCGACGAGTTCTCCGCCGACGTCGCAGTGGGTAAGGGTGATGCGCTGAACGCCGTCGCCGCTGCCTACGGTGTCAGCAAGGAAGATCGCGCCGCGTTCGCCACGCTGGCCCACCAGAACTTCGCCGCGCTGTACACGAGCGAGAACGTGACGGCCGAAGAAGTCGCCACGAACCTGGAAACCCTGATGAAGGCTGACGCACAGCTGTCCAAGTACGTCATCTGATCTTTCGCGACTGCCGCCCAAGGGCGGCAGTCCGATGGTCCATTCGGGCCCGGTATCGCTTAGATGCCGGGCTTTTCTTTTGAACGCCCCGAAGCGATGTACACGACGCGCGCGCTCGTTCCGATCCTGATTGTCCTGTTCGCCTTGTTGCCGATGCCGACCTGGTCGGCCGGTACGGCCTGGGAACAGGCGCAGGCCAGCGAACTCTGGCAGCGCAACGAATGGATCAAGCTGGGCCACTACAAACCGGCTACCTGGCCCGGGTCCTGGCGCAGCCAGACCGAGGATTCGCGCTTCTTCATGGCGGCGAACGGCGCGGTCGATCCGCGTGCCGAACTCCAGGCGACGCTCGAGGGTTTCGCCGCCTCCGCGGAATCGGGTGACGAGCACGCGCAGTGCCGTTTCGTCGCCCGCCTGAGCTGGCTGCGTGGGGAGCTGGATCTCGGCGATCTGCCGCAGCCCGACTGCGCCAAGTACCGGGAATTCAGGGAGCAGGTCAACGCCACTCAGGCCGTGCTGGTCTTTCCGTCCTATTACCTCAACAGCCCCTCGTCGATGTTCGGCCACACCTTGCTCCGGCTGGATCCGGGCGAGGCGGACGGCGGTTCCGAGTATCTGTCCTTCGCCGTCAATTTCGGTGCGCTGGTCGATCCGAACGACAACGGGATGTTCTACGCCTTCAAGGGTCTGGCTGGAGGCTATGACGGCCAGTTCGAGGTCGACCACTACTACAAGAAAATCCGCGAGTACAACCACGGCGAGAACCGGGACATCTGGGAGTACCCGCTCAATCTGACCGCCGAAGAAACCGAGCGGCTGATCCAGCATCTCTGGGAACTGCGCCGGATCAACTTCGCTTACTACTTCTTCGACGAGAACTGCTCCTACCGGATCCTGGAGATGCTCGAAGTCGCGCGTCCCGGGCTCGACCTGACCAGCGCGTTCCCGCTCACGGCGATCCCGATCGACACCGTCCGCGAGGTGGAGCGATCGGGGCTGGTGCGCGACAAGCATTTCCGGCCTGCGCAGGGCACCGTGCTCAAGCAGCGTCTGGAGGGTGTGCCGCCCCGGCTTCGCGAGCTCGTCATCGAAGTGAGCCGCGCCCCCGATCGGCTCGACGACGCTGATGTGCAGGCGCTCGATCCGGCCACTCGCGCCCTGCTGATCGATTCCGCCTACAAGTACCTGCGCTACACGCAGACCGGCGTGGAGCGCGACCCCGAGGTCGCGCAGCGCAGCTTCCGGTTGCTGCAGGCCTTGCAGGCCCAGGCCGCCGATCTTCCGCCGCCTGCGGCGCAGCCCGATCCGGCGACGTCGCCGGATCTGAGCCACGGCAGCCGCCGGCTGGCCGTCGGGGCCTGGAACGAGGACGGCAGGGACTACGTGAGCCTGGGGCTGCGCATGTCGCTGCACAGCCTGCCGGAGAACCGCAACGGCTTCCCGGCGGGAGCGCAGATCAACCTGGGCAACTTCGATCTGCGGGTCGAGGATGACGGCAAGGTGGATCTGAACCGCTTCGACGTCGTCGACATCCTGTCGCTGAGTCCGCGTGACCGCTTCTTCAAGCCGCTTTCATGGGCAGTGAGGACCGGCGTCGAGCGCCAGTGGACCGACGATCGCGAACATCGGGTGGCCCACATCAACGGCGGCGTCGGCGCGACGCGCACGCTCTGGGCCGACAACCGGATCTATGGCCTGGCCACGGCCCGGCTGGAAAACAACTACGGCTTCGCCGAACCCCTGCAGCCCGCGCTGGGCCTGCGTGGCGGACTGTTGTTCAACGCGGGTCCCGTGATCCTGCATTGGGAACTGAGCGCGGAAAAATTCGCCAATGGCGAGCTTCGCAAGATCGCGGACCTTAGCCACAACCTGCGCCTGTCGCGTAACCAGGCGCTGCACCTGGAACTGCTCTGGCGGGACCAGCAGCCCGACGATAGGCTCGCCGTCGGCCTTCGCTACCAGTACTACTACTAGTGCCCTGTTGCTCGAAGACGCTGCGGAAATCCCTTGGCGAATTCTTCAGCGCCGCGGAACGGGGCGCCAGGGAGGTTCTGCATGGGTCTTCGGAGGGCGTGGTCGGGGCAGAGCCCCTCCTACACGTCTGTGATCCTGTAGGAGGGGCTCTGCCCCGACAGAACCCCACGCAGGGGAACCCTGGCCGAGGCGTTTCGATGCGGCGGCATCAGACTTGAACGTGTTCCGCCCGCGGGCCGCCTGTCCGATCGCCGGCACCCGAGGCTCGCCCTCGCTTCGGCTTCTGCGCCGGCATGTCCTGCATGGCTTGCTGCTCCTCTGCCTTGGACTGTCCGGCTGCACCTCGGTATTCCTGCAGCCGGACCACGTGCAGTACTTCCAGAACCGGACACTTGGAACGCCGGTCGAGGATGTCTGGCTCGCCGCGCGCGACGGCAGCCAGCTTCACGCCCTCTACCTGCCGGCACAGGGAACGCCTCGTGCGACGCTGCTGTTCCTGCACGGCAACGCCGAGAACCTGACGTCGCACATCTACGCGGTGAAGTGGCTGCCGGCACAGGGCTACAGCGTGCTGGCGCTGGACTATCGCGGCTACGGACGCTCGCAGGGTGACAAGAGCATCGATGCGGTTCACGAGGACGCCGAGTCGGCGCTCGCCTGGCTCGTCGCGCGCGATGCCGGCGCTCGCAGCCCGCTGATCGTCTATGGCCAGAGCCTCGGCGGGTCGGTCGCCATGCGTCTGGCCGCGACCTCGCCCCTGCGCGAGCACATCGCCGCGGTGATCGCCGACAGCGCCTTTGCCAGTTATCGCGACATCGCGCGCGAGAAGCTGGGGCAGGTGTGGCTGACCTGGCCGTTGCAATGGCCCTTGTCGCTGCTGATCTCCGATCGTTACTCCGCGATCGACGTCATCGACCGCATCAGCCCCATTCCACTGGTGCTGATCCAGGGCGAACGCGATGTCATCGTCGACACCCGTCACGCACAACGGCTATACGCAGCGGCGGGGGAGCCCAAGCAGCTGTGGATGGTCCCGGAAGGGCGCCATATCGACGCCGTCTCCCGCGAGCCGGTACGTGCCCGCTTTCTCGATTTCCTGAACACGGTGCAGGCCCGCCCTTGAAAAAGGGGCAGGGGCGCACATTCGAACGTCACGATGTTTACCAAAGGGATTCCGCTGCGCCATGACTGACAAGCACGCCTTCCAGGCCGAAACCAAGTCGCTGCTGCGACTGATGATCCACTCGCTGTACTCGAACAAGGAGATCTTTCTCCGCGAGCTGATCTCCAATGCGTCGGACGCCTGCGACAAGCTGCGGTTCGAGGCCATTTCCAAGCCAGAGCTGATGGGCGCGGACGAGCTGGCGGTGGAGATCATCCCGGACAAGACGGCGGGAACGCTGACCATCCGCGACAACGGCATCGGCATGACGCGCGAGGACATGGTCCAGCACCTGGGCACCATCGCCCGCTCGGGCACGCGCGAATTCATGAGCAAGCTGTCCGGCGACCAGGCCAAGGACGCGCAGCTGATCGGCCAGTTCGGCGTGGGTTTCTACTCGTCGTTCATCGTGGCCGACGATGTGACGGTCAGGAGCCGCCGCGCAGGGACCGGTGAGGCCACCGAATGGTCGTCGACGGGCGAGGGCGAGTTCGAGGTCCAGCCCTGCGAGAAGGAAACGCCGGGCACCGACGTGATCCTGAAAGTCCGTGAGGACGACAAGGAATTCCTCGAGGCGTCGCGGCTGTCGTTCATCGTGCGCAAGTATTCCGACCACATCGGGCTGCCGATCCGCATCCGCGACGAGAAGGGAGAGCTCGAGACGCTCAACCAGGCCAGCGCGTTCTGGACGCGGCCCAAGAGCGAGCTCAAGGACGAGGACTACCAGGCGTTCTACAAGCACCTCGCGCACGACTTCGAGGAGCCGCTGTCCTGGGCGCACCACAAGGTCGAAGGCAACCTCGAATACACCTCGCTGATCTACATCCCGAGGCGAGCTTCGTTCGAACTCTGGAACCGCGAGGCGCACCAGGGCCTGCACCTGTACGTGAAGCGGGTCTTCATCATGGACAAGGCGGCCGAGCTGTTGCCGCCGTACCTGCGCTTCGTGCGCGGCCTGGTCGACACCGCGGACCTGCCGCTGAACGTGTCGCGCGAGATCCTGCAGGGCAGCCGCACGACGGAGAAGATCAAGGCCGCGCTGGTCAAGCGCGTGCTGGATTTGCTGGACGAGATGGCCGAGAAGAAGCCGGAGGACTACAAGGTTTTCTGGAACACCTTCGGATCGGTGCTCAAGGAAGGCGTGGTCGAGGACACCGCCAACAGCGAGCGCATCGCCAAGCTGCTGCGCATGGCTTCCACGAAGGATCCGGCCGGCGAGCTGACGTCGCTGCCCGAGTACGTGAAGCGCATGACCGAGGGGCAGAAGTCGATCTACTTCCTCACGACCGAGTCGCTGACGGCCGCGCGCTCCAGCCCGCATCTCGAAGGGTTCGCCAAGCGCGGACTGGAAGTGCTGCTGCTGACCGATCGCATCGACGAGTGGGTCGTCGGCAACGTCACGCAGTTCGACGGCAAGCCGCTGAAGTCGGTGGCGCAGGGCGCCGCCGAACTCGACGACGTGGTCGAGACCGCCGAGCAGGCGCAGCAGGAATCGTCGTTCAAGGACGTGTTCGAACGCGTGAAGTTGGCGCTGGAAGATCGCGTGCAGGACGTGCAGCTGTCGAAGCGCCTCACCGATTCGCCGTCCTGCCTGGTCGCGCCGGACTTCGGCATGAGCCGTCGCCTCGAGAAGATGCTGATGCAGGGCGGCGAGAAGTTCCCGCGCAGCAAGCCCATCCTCGAACTCAACGGCGACCACCCGCTGGTGGCGCGTCTGAAGGAAACCAACGACGACGCGGTGTTCGCCGACTTCGCGGAATTGCTGTTCGGGCAGGCGCAGCTCGCCGAAGGCGGCCAGCTCGACGACCCGGGCGCGTTCGTGAAGCGCCTGAACCGGCTGGTGCTCGGACAGGCGACTACGGGCCGGATCATCGTCTGACCTGATCGTTGTTCTCCCTCTCCCCATGCGGCTTCATCGCATGGGGAGAGGGATCGGGGTGAGGGGCAAGCCGCTCCGAATTTCGAGGGCGACCCGTATCGGCGAGCTGCGGCCCCTCACCCCAGCCCTCTCCCCGTGAACAGCACACGGGGAGAGGGAGACCAGCTGAAAAAAGATTTCGCCGCTGATGTCGAAATGCGGCAGGCTGACCCGTCATGGGGGTGCACGGACTGTCGTGCGACCTTCTTTCAACGGGAGTCACCCATGAAATACGCGCTCTGCTTCTACGAAACCGCCGACAACTTCAGCGCCCGCACCAGCGGCACCGCACCCGAGTACTGGAGCGCCTGGAAAGCCTATGCAGGCGCGCTCGGCGACCGCATCACCGGAGGTTCGGCGCTGCAGGGCCCGGCGACCGCGACGACCGTCTCGGTGCGGGACGGCAAGCGCCAGGTCCAGGACGGACCGTACGCCGACACCAAGGAACAGCTCGGCGGCTTCATGCTCATCGAGGCCGCGAATCTCGACGAGGCGCTGGAATGGGCCGCCAAGTGCCCGGCGGCTGCCACCGGCCGCGTCGAGGTTCGTCCCGCGCTGTCCACGCAATCGATGTAGGGCACGACATCCGGTCTCCGGAGGTCGACGCCCGGTGAGTGACGCGCACGAGGCGGTCGTCGCGGCTGCGAGACGCAGCTACGGCCGTCTCGTGGCGTACCTGGCCTCGCGCATGAAGGATCTCGCGGGGGCCGAGGATGCGCTGGCCGACGCCTTCGAACGCGCGCTGCGCACCTGGCCGCAGGACGGTGTTCCGGACAATCCGGACGCCTGGCTGCTCACCACCGCGCGGCGACGCTTGCTCGACGACCTGCGTCATGCGCGCGTGCAACGCGAGGCCGAGCCCTTGTTGATCCTGATGATGGACAGCCCGGCCGAACCCGCCGATGCGTTTCCCGATGAGCGCCTGAAGCTGCTGTTCGTATGCGCGCACCCGGCGATCGACGTCGGTATCCGCACACCCCTGATGCTGCAGGCGGTGCTCGGTCTCGATGCGGCGACCATCGCCAGCGCTTTCCTGGTGGCTCCGGCGTCGATGGGACAGCGCCTCGTGCGCGCCAAGACGAAGATTCGTGCTGCCGGTATCGCGTTCGAGGTACCGGGCGAGGGCGATCTGCCGGCTCGGCTGGAAGCCGTGCTCGACGCGATCTACGCCGCTTACGGCACCGGGTGGGATGCGTCGGGCGCCAATGGTCGTCACGCGAGCCTCGCACGCGAGGCGGTGGATCTTGCTCGCGTACTCGTCGCACTGATGCCCGACCAGCCCGAGGCGCTCGGCCTGCTGAGCCTGATGCTGTACTGCGAGTCGCGACGCGATGCGCGTCGCGACGATGCGAACCGCTATGTGCCCCTGGCGGAGCAGGACGTAGCGCGGTGGTCCCGAACGCTGATCGGCGAGGCGGGGCAGCTGCTGCAGCATGCCGGCGCGATGGGACGCATCGGACGCTACCAGCTCGAGGCCGCGATCCAGTCGGTTCACGCGCAGCGCGCGCTGACCGGGACGACGCACTGGGACGTCATCGCCCGGTTCTACGGCGAGTTGCTGCGGCTTGCGCCGACGGTCGGCGCGCAGGTGGGCGAGGCGGCGGCGATCGCCGAATGGCGCGGCCCGCAGGCCGGCCTTGAGCGGCTCGATGCGATGGACGCCGACGAGGCGCAGCGCTACCAGCCCTGGTGGGCCGTGCGGGCGCATTTGCTGGCCGCCCTGGGTCGCGTCATGGAGGCGCGTCCGGCTTATGAGCGCGCGATGGGGCTGGCGGAGGATGTCGAGGTGCGGGCCTTTCTCGCCGGTCGACTCGCGGCCCTCGACGACACGCCCGTGTAGCCCGGGTGAAACCCGGGGCCGTTTCAGTTCGATGAGAGGAAGCCCCGGGTTGCACCCGGGCTACACGGTGATGGGCTAGTAAATGACGCGCACCGTGTCGACGTAGCGGTCCATCCACCAGCGGTTGCCGACCGGGGCGACGATCACCTGCCGGCCGCTGCTCGGCGCGTGCACCGCCTGGCCGTCGCCGAGATAGATGGCGACGTGATCGATGCCCCAGCTGTTGAAGCTGTAGAAGATCAGGTCGCCGGGCTCCGCGTCGTCGAGGTCGATCTCTTCGCCGGCCTTGTGCTGCTCGCGCGTCGTGCGCGGCATCTTCACGCCCTGCTGGGCGTACACGTACTGAACGAGGCCGCTGCAGTCGAAGCCGTCCGGCGTCGTGCCGCCGTAGCGATACGGTCGACCGATCTGGCCGAGTGCGTCGAGCACGATGCCGCGCCTGATCGCCTGTCCTTCCGGAGTGGGCTTGTAGCTGGAAAAGCAGCCTGAGAGCAGGCTCGCCACGAAGGCGAGCAGAACGAAGCCGGATAGCGCCCGCATCAGCCCGGCGGCGGGACGGTGGCGACCATCGATTCGCGCAGCGCGAACGTCGTGAACCAGCGATCCAGCGGCTCGTGCCCCTTGCGCCACTCGATGTACGGCATGCGCAGGTCGAGATAGGCGAGGGCGACGCCAGCCGTGATCTCGACCACGCTCGGGGCTTCGTTCGACAGCTCCGCGGCTTCCAGGTCGAGCACGGCGATCGAGCGGCGGATCACGTCGGCCTGGCGATCCAGGAACGCGACGTGGCGGATGCCTTCAGGGCGGCGCTTCTCGATCACGGAGGCGAACGCGGCGTTGATGACACCTTCGGCGACCTGGGCGCGACGCAGCGCCGACCAGCGCTTGGAGCCGCGCGGCAACGCGGTCAGCCCGCGGCCCCGTGTCTGCAGGTATTCGATGATCAACGTGGAGTCGGGCAGCGATTCGCCCTTCTCGGTGACTAGCGTCGGAATGCGCGAAAGCGGGTTCGCGGCGAGCAGTTCGGGCAGAGGATCGAACGGGTCGCAGATGATTTCTTCGATCAGGTCGGAAAGGCCGAGTTCATGCGCAACGACGCGCACTTTGCGTGCGTAGGGCGAAGTCTTGCTGCAGTACAGCTTCATCTTCACCGCGCGTCCCCTCGTTCTTTCTACGTGGTCAGCCTGACCGTATGCCAGGACGGGCGCAAGCCTTGACGCCCGCTCAATAAAAAGCCCCCGACCTGCGGGGGCTTGTTACGCAACGGACGGCTCAGTGGATGCCGGCGAGCGCGTCGAGGTACTTCTCGGCGTCGAGCGCGGCCTGGCAACCCGTGCCGGCGCTGGTGATCGCCTGGCGGTACACGTGGTCCTGCACGTCGCCTGCCGCGAACACGCCGGGCACGCTGGTCTGCGTGGCGTTGCCGTTGGAGCCGCTCTGCACCTGGATGTAACCGCCCTTCATCTCGAGCTGTCCTTCGAAGATCGCGGTGTTCGGCGTGTGGCCGATGGCGATGAACACGCCCTTGAGGTCCACGTTGCGCGTCGCGCCGGTCTTGACGTTCTTCACGCGCATGCCGGTGACGCCGGACGGATCGCCCAGCACTTCGTCGAGCGTCGAATCCCAGACGATCTCGACCTTGCCTTCCTGCTGACGCTTGAACAGCTTGTCGTGCAGGATCTTCTCGCCCTTGAAGCGGTCGCGGCGATGCACCACGGTGACCTTGTTGGCGATGTTCGACAGGTACAGCGCTTCTTCGACCGCAGTGTTGCCGCCGCCGATCACGGCCACGTCCTGGCCCTTGTAGAAGAAGCCGTCGCAGGTCGCGCAAGCGCTGACGCCCTTGCCCTTGAACGCATCTTCGGACGGCATGCCCAGGTAACGCGCCGAGGCGCCGGTGGCGATGATCAGCGCATCGCAGGTGTACTCGCCGGCGTCGCCCTTGAGCTTGAACGGCTTGTTCTTCAGATCCACGACGTGGATGTGGTCGAAGATCATCTTCGTGTCGAAGCGCTCGGCGTGCTTCTGCATGCGCTCCATCAGCGCCGGCCCCATCAGGCCATGGACGTCGCCGGGCCAGTTGTCGACCTCGGTGGTGGTCATGAGCTGGCCGCCCTGCTCGATGCCGGTGATCAGCACGGGCTTGAGGTTGGCGCGGGCGGCGTAGACGGCGGCGGTGTAACCCGCGGGGCCGGAACCGAGAATGATCAGGGGATGGTGATTCATGGTGAGTATTGAGATGGAGGCTCGAGCGCGGACCTCAAGCAGGCCGTGTGGCGTCGGGATGCGCGCATTCTACGGACCCGACCGGGCCGCGTGCTGTAGGAGGGGCGTCAGCCCCGACAGGCCCGTTCGTCGTCGTGGCGGCGGTCGGGGCTGACGCCCCTCCTACATCGCGCTTCGGTTCGCTGCGCCTTTCGGGCCGGCTAACGGCCTGAGCCGCAAGGCCTTGGCCTCGCGCGCTTCATTGCGACCGCGTGCCCGCGCGTGTCTAATACGCGCCCCTGTTTTCCTCCTCCGGCCCGCGCCGCGCCGAGTCCCTGACGTGAATACCAATTTCCCGCGCATCCAGCGCCTTCCTCCCTACGTCTTCAACATCGTCGGCGAGCTGAAGAAGGCTGCCCGGGCACGCGGGGACGACGTCATCGATTTCAGCATGGGCAATCCGGACCAGCCCACTCCCAAGCACATCGTCGACAAGCTCGTCGAAGCGGCCGTCCGCGGCACCCAGAGCGACTACGTGCGCCCCGAGGTGCACGACGAGGACGGTACGCACACGCACCGTTACTCGGTCTCCAAGGGCATTCCCCGTCTGCGCCGCGCCGTCAGCCGCTGGTACAAGCAGCGCTACGACGTGGACATCAACCCGGAAACCGAGGCGATCGCCACGATCGGCTCGAAGGAAGGCCTCGCCCACCTCGCATTCGCCACCTTGGCCGAAGGCGATGTCGTGCTGGTGCCCAACCCGGCGTACCCGATCCATCCGTACGGCGTGGTGCTGGCCGGGGCCGACGTGCGCCACGTTCGCATGACGCCAGAAGTGGATTTCTTCGAGGAACTGCAGCGGGCGGTCAAGGAATCCTGGCCCAAGCCCAAGATGCTGATCCTGAACTTCCCGGGCAATCCGACGACGCAGTGCGCGGACCTGGCGTTCTTCGAAAAGGCGGTGGCGATCTGCAGGGAACACGAGATCTGGCTGGTTCACGATCTCGCGTACGCCGACATCGTGTTCGACGGTTACACCGCGCCGTCGATCCTGCAGGTGCCCGGGGCCAAAGACATCGCGGTGGAATTCTTCACCCTGTCCAAGAGCTACAACATGCCGGGCTGGCGCGTCGGCTTCATGGCCGGCAACCCGACTCTGGTCGCCGCCCTCGGCCGCATCAAGAGCTATCTCGACTACGGCATGTTCACGCCGATCCAGGTCGCCGCCATCGCCGCGCTCGAAGGTCCGCAGGACTGCGTGGCCGAGATCCGGCACATGTACAAGGTGCGCCGCGACGTGCTGTGCGAAGGCCTCAACCAGGCCGGCTGGAAGGTGACCAAGCCCAAGGCGACGATGTTCGTCTGGGCCGAGATTCCGGAGCCGTTCAAGGCGCTCGGCTCGCTGGAATTCTCCAAGCTGCTGATGAACGAGGCCAAGGTCGCGGTCTCGCCCGGCATTGGTTTCGGCGAGTACGGCGACACGCACGTGCGCTTCGCGCTGATCGAGAACGAGCACCGCACGCGCCAGGCCGTGCGCGGCATCAAGAAACTGTTGAAGGAAGGACCTAAGGGATGAGCTCTCCGCTGCGTATCGGCCTGATGGGCCTGGGCACCGTCGGCCAGGGTGTGCTGCGCGTGCTGCGCAAGAACGTCGACGAGATCGAGCGCCGCGTCGGCCGCAAGCTGGTGGTGACGCACATCGCGACCAAGGACCTGGATCGGAACACGGAGTCTCTCGAAGGGATCACCGTCAGCGACGACGCACTGGCCTGCGTGCGCAGCGCCGACGTCGACGTCATCGTCGAGGTCATGGGCGGCTACAACATCGCCAAGCAGGTGATGCTGGCCGCCATCGAGCGCGGCAAGCCGGTTGTCACGGCCAACAAGGCGCTGCTCGCCGAGCATGGCAATGAGATCTTCGCGGCCGCCGCGAAGGCCGGCGTGGGCCTGGGCTTCGAGGCCGCGGTCGCCGGCGGCATTCCGATCATCAAGGCCGTGCGTGAAGGCCTGGCCGGCAATCGCATCGACAGCCTGGCCGGCATCATCAACGGCACCTGCAACTACATCCTCACGCAGATGACGGTGAAGGGGCAGACCTTCTCCGATGCGCTGGCCGATGCGCAGAAGCTGGGTTACGCGGAGGCCGATCCCACGTTCGACGTCGAGGGCGTGGACGCCGCGCACAAGCTGACGATCCTGGCGAGCATCGCATTCGGCATTCCGCTGTCGTTCGGCGCCGTCGCGCGCGAAGGCATCTCGAAGGTCACCGCGCAGGACATCCAGATCGCGCAGACGCTGGGCTACCGCATCAAGCTGCTCGGCATCGCGCAGCGTTCGGACGCCGGTGTGTCGCTGCGCGTGCACCCGACGCTGGTGCCGGACGACCAGCTCATCGCCAAGGTGGACGGCGTGGTCAACGCGGTGGTCGTGAACGGCAACGCGGTGGGGCAGGTGGGCTTCTACGGCCGCGGCGCCGGTGGCGATCCGACGGCTTCGGCCATCGTCGCCGATCTGGTCGACGTGGCGCGGAGCCTGGGCGTCACCGAAACGCAGCGCGTGCCGGTGCTGGCGTTCCAGCCCGGCGCGATGAAGGCGCTGCCGCTGCTGGCCATCACCGATATCGAGTCCTGCTACTACCTGCGCCTGCGCGTGGCGGACGAGCCCGGCGTGCTCAAGGCCA
>Ga0187844_10001606_pt1 | contig 16958 bp, 11 predicted proteins | sample SpaLakP09_SKY_50_FD_134517 | JGI IMG/M metagenome (GOLD analysis project Ga0187844, IMG submission 134517) | Oligotrophic lake water microbial communities from Sparkling Lake, Wisconsin, USA - SP09_SKY_50 | ecosystem: Environmental > Aquatic > Freshwater > Lake | place: USA: Sparkling Lake...
CTTATCCCGCTCCAAGATTTTCCAGGAATGTTCCTAGATGGGAAGCCCAGGCTTCCCATTTTCGTCAAAGCCGCACCAACGGCTTTGATTGGGTTTACGGCGGCGCGATAGCAAAGCGGTTATGCCCCGGATTGCAAATCCGGTTAGTCCGGTTCGACTCCGGATCGCGCCTCCAAAACAAGACACTGCGGGATTAGCTCAGTTGGTAGAGCGATACCTTGCCAAGGTATAGGTCGAGAGTTCGAGTCTCTTATCCCGCTCCAGTGTTTCACGCCACGATGTGCCGCAAGGCAGATCGGCGATGCGGGATTAGCTCAGTTGGTAGAGCGATACCTTGCCAAGGTATAGGTCGAGAGTTCGAGTCTCTTATCCCGCTCCAATCCCTACGGGAGATTCGTTCATCGGGTCTCCCGTTTTCATTTGTGCCGGCTGGATAATTCACGCCGCCGCGCGGGTGGCGAAATCGGTAAACGCAGCGGACTTAAAATCCGCCGCCCTCAACAGGCGTACGGGTTCAAGTCCCGTCCCGCGCACCACGCTGTCAACAGCGCCCAAACGGTCAGCATCTGCTGGCCGTTGCTGTTTCTGGCTGCCAGGCGCGGACATTGGCGTCGTGCCACCCAAGCACCTGCTCGACCCAACCGCGCAGCATGGCGGCGTTTCCGCCGGTCTCGATGTCCAGGGCCGGTTGGTCGCAGGGTGCAGGCGTCCAGAGGTCCGCCGTGCGCCGCGCCACGGCAGTCTCGATGCGCAACAGCTTGACCTCTTGCCCGAGTGCGGCCTGCCAAACCGGTTCGATCAGCGGATAGTGAGTGCAGCCCAGCAGCGCGGTGTCCACGCCCCGGTTGAGCAGCGGCTCGCAGTAGCGTCTGACCAAGGTGCGCAGTTCCGCGCTTGTGAGGTCGCCCGCCTCGATGTGGTCCACGACCCCAGCGCATCCCTGGACGACGACCTGACGGTCTCCTGCGTGTCTCTCAATCAGCGCTTGCAGTCTTGCGCTCGCAGCGGTTGCGGGTGTGGCCAACAGGCCGATGCGACCGTTGCGCGTCGCGCTGACGGCGGGCTTGATTCCCGGCTCGGTGCCAACGAAAGGCAGGTTAGGCCAGCGCGCCCGCAACGCGTCGATGGCGTGGGCCGTCGCGGTGTTGCAGGCGACGACGATCAGTGCTGCCCCCTGTGCGACCAGATGTTCAGTGATGGCGAAGCTGCGTGCGCGGATGTCGTCTGGGCTGCGGTTGCCGTAGGGCGCGTATGCCGTGTCGGCAAAGTAGCGCAGCGGCGTGGTGGGCAGCAGGGTGCGCAGTTCGCGCAGCACCGTGAAGCCACCGACGCCGGAGTCGAAAACGCCAATCTCGCGGCGCGGGGAGAGGTCGGTCTGCATGGGCAAAGGCAGTCTAGCTTCTTGATTCGAGAGGGCTCTCCAAAAAGACTTCTCCCGCCGCCGCCTGCCCTATCGCTAGAATAGAACGATCGTGCTTTTTTGCGCATACCCCCTCGCGGGGCGCCTCGTAGAATCCACTTAACGTATACGTCAATTCGAGCTGGAGTTTTCGATGAAAGTCTTGGTCCCGGTAAAGCGCGTCGTCGACTACAACGTCAAGGTGCGCGTGAAGAGCGATGGCACGGGTGTCGACATTGCCAACGTGAAGATGTCGATGAACCCCTTCGATGAGATCGCCGTCGAAGAGGCCGTACGCCTGAAGGAGAAGGGCGTCGTCACCGAAGTGATCGCTGTGTCCTGCGGCGTCATGCAGTGCCAGGAGACGCTGCGCACGGCCATGGCCATCGGCGCGGACCGCGCCATCCTTGTCGAGACCACGGAAGAGCTGCAGCCGCTGGCCGTAGCCAAGCTGCTGAAGGCACTGGTGGACAAGGAAGGCCCGAGCCTGGTCATCCTGGGCAAGCAGGCCATCGACGACGATTGCAACCAGACGGGCCAGATGCTGGCTGCGCTGACCGGGCTGCCGCAGGGCACGTTCGCGAGCAAGGTGGAAGTCGTTGGCGACAAGGTCAACGTGACCCGTGAAGTCGACGGCGGTCTGGAAACTGTGTCGTTGACCCTGCCGGCCGTCATCACGACCGACCTGCGCCTGAACGAGCCGCGTTACGTGACGTTGCCCAACATCATGAAGGCCAAGAAGAAGCAGCTCGACATCGTCAAGCCGGCCGACCTGGGCGTGGATGTGACGCCGCGCATCAAGACGCTGAAGGTCAGCGAGCCGCCCAAGCGCGGCGCTGGAGTGAAGGTGGCCGACGTGGCCGCCCTGGTGAACAAACTGAAGACTGAAGCGAAGGTGATCTGATGACTGCGCTCGTTATTGCTGAACACGACAACGCCTCCATCAAGGGCGCCACGCTGAACACCGTGACGGCCGCTGTGGCGACCAGTGGTGAAGTCCATGTGCTGGTTGCGGGTCACAACGCGGGTGCTGCCGCGGCTGCGGCCGCGCAGATCGCCGGCGTCACCAAAGTGCTGCACGCCGACTCGGCTGCTCTGGCCGAAGGTCTGGCCGAGAACGTCGCTGCCCAGGTGATCGCCGCGGCCTCGGGCTACAGCCATCTGCTGTTCCCCGCCACCGCCGCAGGCAAAAACGTCGCGCCGCGCGTGGCAGCGCTGCTGGACGTGGCGCAGCTGAGCGACGTGACCAAGGTCATCAGCGCCGACACGTTCGAGCGCCCGATCTACGCCGGCAACGCCATTGCGACCGTGCAAAGCATTGACGCGACCAAGGTGCTGACCGTGCGGACGACCGGCTTTGACCCGGCCGCCGCGACCGGCGGTACAGCAGCTGTCGAGACCGTGTCCGCAGCCGCCGACAACGGCAAGAGCAGCTTCGTCGGCCGTGAGGTGACGAAGAGTGACCGCCCCGAGCTGACCGCCGCCAAGATCATCGTGTCGGGCGGGCGTGCGCTGGGCTCCAGCGAGAAGTTCATGGAAGTGCTGACGCCGCTGGCGGACAAGCTGGGCGCCGCCCTGGGTGCCTCGCGCGCCGCCGTCGACGCAGGTTATGCACCCAACGACTGGCAGGTCGGCCAGACCGGCAAGATCGTCGCGCCGCAGCTCTACATCGCGGCCGGCATCTCGGGCGCCATCCAGCATCTGGCCGGCATGAAGGATTCCAAGGTCATCGTCGCGATCAACAAGGACCCGGAAGCGCCGATCTTCTCGGTGGCCGACTACGGTCTGGAAGCGGACCTGTTCACGGCCGTGCCCGAACTCATCGCTGCGCTGTAAACCCACGCCAACCACTGCCGGGCGCCCCGACCGTCGTCGCGGCGCCCTTTTTGTTTCCGCAAGGAGTAACAAATGAGTTACCAAGCCCCCGTCAAGGACATGCTTTTCAACATCCAGCACCTCGCTGGCCTCGAGGCCCTGAACGATCAAGTTCCGGCCTTTGCCGACTTTGGCCTGGACACCGCTGCCGCCGTGCTGGAGGAGTGCGCCAAGCTGACGCAGGACGTCATCGCGCCGCTGAACTGGGAGGGCGATAAGAACCCGTCGTCGTGGAAAGACGGTGTCGTCACGACGACCCCGGGCTTCAAGCAAGCTTTCCGCGCCTACGCCGAAGGCGGCTGGCAGGGCTTGGTCCATCCGGCGGAGTTCGGTGGCCAGGGTGCGCCCAAGACGATTGCTGCGGCTTGCAACGAGATGCTGCAGGCTGCCAACATGAGCTTTGCGCTGTGCCCGCTGCTGACCGACGGTGCCGTCGAGGCGCTGCTGACCGCCGGCAGCGACGAGCAGCGTGCCGTCTACATCCCCAAGCTGCTGGACGGCTCGTGGACTGGCACGATGAACCTGACCGAGCCGCAGGCGGGCTCCGACCTGGCCCTGGTGCGCACGCGCGCAGAGCCGGTGGGCGACGGCACCTTCAAGATCTTCGGCACCAAGATTTTCATCACTTACGGTGAGCACGACATGGCCGAGAACATCGTCCACCTCGTGCTGGCCCGCGTGGTCGGTGCGCCGGAGGGCGTGAAGGGCATCAGCCTGTTCCTGGTGCCGAAGTTCCTGGTCAACGCGGAAGGAACGTTAGGCGGGCGCAACGACGCGCACTGCGTGTCCATCGAGCACAAGATGGGCATCAAGGCCAGCCCGACGGCGGTGCTGCAATTTGGCGACCATGGCGGCGCCATCGGCACGCTGATCGGCCAGGAGAACCGCGGCCTCGAATACATGTTCATCATGATGAACGCGGCCCGCTATGGCGTTGGCGTGCAAGGCATCGGCATCGCCGACCGCGCCTATCAAAAGGCCGCGGCATTCGCCAAGGACCGCGTGCAGTCGCGCCCGGTGGATGGCAGCACCTCTGGACCGGCGTCCATCATCCACCACCCCGACGTGCGCCGCATGCTGATGACGATGCGCGCGCTGACCGAGGGCTGCCGCGCGATGGCCAGCACGGCGGCGGCGGCGTTCGACGCGGCCCACCACCACCCGGATGCCGACACCCGCAAGCAGAACCAGGCCTTCTACGAGTTCATGGTGCCTCTGGTGAAGGGCTACAGCACCGAGATGAGCCTGGAGGTGACGTCGCTGGGCGTGCAGGTGCATGGCGGCATGGGCTTCATCGAGGAGACCGGCGCGGCGCAGTACTACCGCGACGCCAAGATCCTGACCATCTACGAAGGCACGACGGCCATCCAGGCGAATGATCTGGTCGGCCGCAAGACCGCACGTGACGGCGGCCAACTGGCGCGCGCCATCGCTGGCCAGATCGAGGTGACAGAAGCGGCGCTCGTCAAGCGCGACAGCATCGCCGCGCGCGCTGTGTCCAAGGCCTTGCGTGCGTCGCGAGAGGACTACCTCGCCGCTGTCGATTTCATTGCCGCGCAGGCCAAGGGCAACCCGAACGCGGCCTATGCCGGCTCGGTGCCCTACCTGATGCTGGCGGGCAACCTCGTCGCCGGCTGGCAACTCGCCCGCGCGTTGCTGGCTGCGGAAGACGCGTTGGCGACTGACACGGCGTTCATGGCCGCCAAGATCGTGACTGCGCGCTTCTACGCTGAGCACATCCTGCCGCGCACCGCGTCGCTGCGAGCGGCCATCGTGGATGGCGCCGACAGCGTGACCGCCCTTTCCCTTGACGCCTTCTGACGGAGTCCGAACCTTGGCCCTGCCTCCCATCCTGCAGAACCTGCCGCTGCCCATCATCGGCTCGCCGCTGTTCATCATCAGCAACCCCAAGCTCGTCATCGAGCAGTGCAAGGCGGGTGTCGTCGGCTCCATGCCGGCGCTGAATGCTCGTCCGGCGGAACTGCTGGACGAATGGCTCAACGAGATCACGACCGAACTCGCCGCCTACAACCGCGCCAACCCGGACAAGCCGGCCGCGCCGTTTGCCATCAACCAGATCGTTCACAAGAGCAACGAGCGCCTGGAGCACGACATGCAGGTGTGCGCCAAGTACAAGGTGCCCATCATCATCACGAGCCTGGGTGCGCGTGAGGACGTGAACAACGCGGTGCACGCCTGGGGTGGCATCGTGCTGCACGACATCATCAACAACAAGTTCGCCCACAAGGCCATCGAGAAGGGCGCTGACGGCCTGATCGCCGTGGCGGCGGGGGCTGGTGGCCACGCGGGCGTGAAAAGCCCGTTTGCGCTGATCCAGGAAATCCGCGAGTGGTTTGACGGCCCGGTGGCGCTGTCGGGATCCATAGCCACCGGCGACGCCGTGCTGGCCGCGAAGGCTTGCGGAGCCGACTTCGCCTACATCGGCTCGGCCTTCATTGCGACCGACGAGGCCCGCGCCAGCGACGCCTACAAGCAGATGATTGTCGACAGCAACAGCGACGACATCGTCTACAGCAACCTCTTCACCGGCGTGCACGGCAACTACCTGCGCGGCTCCATCGTCGCGGCGGGCATGGACCCGGACAAGCTGCCCGAGAGCGACCCGAGTGCGATGAACTTCGGCGGCAGCGGGGCCAAGGCCTGGAAGGAAATCTGGGGCAGTGGCCAGGGCATAGGCGCGGTGCGCGAAGTGCTGCCGACGGCGCAGCTCGTGGCGCGGCTCAAGCGCGAATACCTGACGGCGCGGGAGCGCCTGGCGTTGGGCTAACGCATCAGCGCTTGTGGATGCGCCAGGCCGGCAGCGTCCAGCCCGTCCACAAGGCCAGGCCGCGCAGCAACACCGCTGTCGCGGCCGCCGCGCTGATGGCGGCCCATTGCGGCGCGTTCAGGTGCACGGCCGCCACCAGCACCCAGGCGCCGACGAAGCTGCACAGCGCATAGGGCCGGTGGTCGTTGAAGGCCGCCGGGATCTCGTTGCAGACGATGTCGCGCAGTACGCCGCCGAAGGTGGCCGTGATGACCCCCATCAGCACGGCGACGATGGGCGGCTGGCCCAGGTCCAGCGCGACCAACGTGCCGTTGGCCGTGAACAGGCCCAGGCCCAGCGCATCGGGCCACTGGATGGCTTTTTCCGTCAAAGCCAGGTGGCGACCGCGCATGAACAGCATGGCAGCGAAGGACAGGCCCATCAGCGCCCAGAGCCAGTCGGCGTGCTCCACCCAGAAGAAGGGCCGGCGGTCCAGCAGCACGTCGCGCAGCGTGCCGCCGCCAAAGGCGGACAGCCCCGCAATGATGCACAGGCCGACGACGTCGAGCTGCTTGCGCGCGCCGGCCAGCAGGCCCGACAGCGCGAAGGCCAGCGTCGCGGCGATTTCGACCGCCGCCTGCAGCGTGGAGAAATTGATGACGGGAGGCTTCATGGCTGTTCAGTCGATCAGGGCCGCGTCCTTCAGGAAGCGGGAGGGGCGTGCGGGGTCGAAGGTCATCGTCAGGCGGCACTTGACGCGTGTCATCGCGACGTAGAGCAGGTTGCGGCTCTCCATCGAGCCGTCACCGAATTCGCCTCGGGTCAGATGCGGGATGAGCACATGGTCGAACTCCAGGCCTTTGGCGGCCTCGATGCTGGACAGCACCACGCGTTCGCTGGCGCGCAGGCTGCGGCGCGTCTTGTCCATCGCCGAGAACATGCGGAAGGCGCCGTCCACGCCCGCCTCCTCGGCCACGGCAAGGCGGTGCAACTGCGTGACGTTGTCGGCCACCTGGGCCGCGTCCTCCTTGCGCACGAACACGCGGGCGGCGAGCTTCAATGGGTCCAGCGCCTTGAGGAAGGACGCTTCGAAGGCATCGAAGTCATTGCGGCGCAGGACGGCCAGCCCAGCGTCCAGCTGGCGCCCAGCGGCAGGGTCGGCGCTGCGCAGCACATGGGCCTCGATGAAGGCCTGCGTGGAGTCCAGGTCGGCCGCTGCCTCGGCGACGGCGGCGCGCTGGGCTGCGGTGCTGTCCAGGTGTCGCAGCTCCAGGCTGTCGACCTTGGCGCCAGAGAACATCAGCAGCGCATCCAGCAGCCGCGCGCGCTGCGCGGCGTCCTCGAAGCTCGCGAAGTCTTGCCGCGCATGGGCGTACAGGCCGCGCACCAGCAGCGTCTCGGGGCGCTCCAGGTAGGGTGCGAAGCCCACCGTGCCGTAGGGCACGCCCATGCGCAGCAGCTCGTGCTCGATCAGCACCGACTGCGCGGCATGGCGCAACAGCACGCGCAGGCTGGCGAGCGCCTTCTGCTGGTGATGGGCCTGCGCTTGGGCGGCGACGAACTCGGCGGCCAGGCGTGAGGTTTCGCAGCGCTCCAGGTGGATGTCGGTGTGCAGCGACTCGTCAGCGGCATACGGCTTGCGGGCGAGCGCCCCCAGGTGCCGCGCGAGCTGGGGGCTGAAACGGCGGCTCTGCGTGAGCGGCAGCACCTGCGGCGTGCCAATCTCGGCCTTGAAGTGCGCATCCATGAAGCCGGCCTCGGCGCCGGTCTGCGCATGGATGACCTGGTCGCGATCACCCACGCCGACGAAGGCCGCGCGCGGGTTGGCCGCCAGCACCGCCTTGAGCACGATGAAGGCGGCGCGGTTCATGTCGTGCATCTCGTCGACGCACAGAAGTGAGAGGCCAAGGCCGAGCGTGTCGTCGCTGGCGGCAATCTCGCCGGTCATCAGCAGGCGGGCGAGGTCATAGCTGCCATCGCCGTCGAACCGGTACTCGGGGTGGTCGGGGTGGCCGCCCTTGCGGATGAACTCGTAGCGCTGCCACACGCGCAGCGTGAAGTAGCCAAAACCCAGCGCGTCGGCCAACTCGGGAGTCAGGCGTTCGTCGGGGTCCAGGTGTTCGACCACCATGCGGCCCTTAAGCACGTCGAAGGACTTGAGCAGGCCCTCGACGAGGTCGCCGGGCATGGCGTGGTTCATCATCTCGTCGGGGTAGGGCTCCTCGGGCACCGACTGGGTGCGCTCGATGGCGCGCACGACGTACGGCTTCACCTGCTCCAGCGACGTGAGGCCGGGCGTCTTCATGCCTTCGAAGCCGGCCAGCAGTGCGCGGCTGAAGGCCTCGAAAGTCTGGATGCGCAGTTGCTGCGCGACCGCCTTGGGCACGCCGATGTGGGCCAGGCGCTCCCGCAGTGCCTCGACGGCCGGCACGGTGGACGTGAGCGCCAGCACGCTCGCGGGCGGCGCGCCACGCTGCAGCGCCTGGGCGATGCGCAGGGCCAGCGTGGTGGTCTTGGCCGCGCCGGCGTTGGCCTCGACGAGCAGCAGCCGGCTCCTCAACAGCTGGATGGCGAGCTGCTCGTCACTCGGCGTGATATGGGTGGGCTGGAAGGGGACGTCGCTCATGGTGCGGATTGGACAGCACGACCAGGCCTGCTCGCCCTGGCCGTGCGACAGCGCCCGCCTCCGCGCGATGCATGGTGCCTACGGGCCGAGCGCCGGGCCGCGCCCAAGCATCGCCGTCCCCACGGGGGCTGAGGCTGGGCATGGCAAGTCCTGTGGACTTGTCGTGCCTGCCGAAGAGCAGCCGCCCTGCCGGCTGCGCGGTCTGCAAGACCGACCGGGCTGGCCCGCGTCCAGCGGGGCGAGACTGGGCGATGGGCTGGCTATTTCACTGTCGCCCAGCGTGCCTGCGGCGCATCGTTGGCGGAGTGCGGGATGGTCACACCGGCCTTCATCGCCCACGGCCGCACCTGGTGGTGGATGGGGATGAACAGCACCTCGTCACGCGCGCGCTTCAGGGCTTCCTGCATCAGCGCCAGGCGCTTGGGCACGTCGGTCTCCACCTTGATCTGCTGCACCAGAGCGTCGACCTTGGCGTCGCTGACGCGCGAGTAGTTGCCCTTGCCGTCGGCGCCGCTGGTCTTGGTGTGGACGATGTCCTGCAGCGTGTACTGCGCGTCAAAGGTCGTCACACCCCAACCGTACAGGTAGAGCGGCAGCTCGAAGCGCTGCAGTGCGGCGGAGTGCTGGGTCATGGGCTGGGTGGTCAGCTTGGCCTTGATGCCGATGCGCGCCCACATGGACACCACCGCTTGGCAGATCTCCTCGTCGTTGACGTAGCGGTCATTGGGGCAGGCCAGCGGCGTCTCGAAGCCGTCGGCATAGCCGGCGTCCGCCATCAGCTGCTTGGCGCGGGCGACGTCGGGCTTCTGCACCACGTCCAGCTCGGCCGAATGGCCATAGGCCACGGGCGGCACCATCAGCGCCGCCGGGATGGACAGGCCGCGCATCAGGCTGCGCTTGATGGCCTCCCGGTCGATGGCAAGCGACATCGCCTCGCGCACGCGCTTGTCCTTGAAGGGGTTCTTGCCCTTCACGCTGGCGCCCTTGATCTCGTCGCTGCCTGCGTCGATGGCGAAGAAGATCGTGCGGTTCTCGGGCCCCTCGATGACCTTCAGGCGCGGGTCGGCCTTGAGCTTGGCGACGTCCTGGGGCGGCAGGTCGGTCAGCAGGTCCAGGTCGCCCGACAGCAAGGCTGCGACGCGCGTCGCGTCCGACTTGATCGGCAGGTAGGTCACTTCGGAGATGTTGCCCTTGGGCTTGTCCCACCAATCCTTGTTGGCCACCATGGTGACGCGTTGGTCCGGCGTCCAGCCGGTGATCCGGAACGGCCCCGTGCCCATGGCGTTACGCGAGGCATAGGTGTCTTCCTTGGCCTTGAAGTCCTGCGGGTTCTCGGAGCGGTTCTTCGTCGCCCAGGTCTTGCTGACGATTCGTGCGAAGGTCAGGTTGCGCAGCAGCACGGGGTTGGGGCCTTCCAGCACCAGGTCCACCGTGTGGCTGTCGATCTTCTTGACCTCCTTGATGCCGGACACGTAGATGACCATGTTGCTGGCCGGGTGCTTCATGCGCTGCAGGCTGAAGACCACGTCGTCCGCCGTGAACGGCGTGCCGTCATGGAACTTGACCCCCTTGCGCAGCTCGAAGCGCATCAGCGTGGGCGAGGTCATCGTCCACTTGGTGGCCAGCGCCGGCTCGACGTCGAAGGTCTCCGTGTAGCGCGTCAGCCCCTCGTAGGCATAGCCCTGGATGGTGGTCGTCGCGGAGTGGTTCTGCGAATGCGGGTCCAGCGTCTGGATGTCGTTCTGCGCGGCCCAGCGCAGCGTGTTGGCGGTGCTGAGGCTGGTGGCCAGCAGCAGGGCGGCGAGTGTGGCGAGTTGCTTCATTTGACGGTCGTGTAGCGAGCTTCGAAGTAGTCGTTGGAGCGGTGGAGGGTGTCCACGCCCGGCTTCATCGCCCAGGGGCGGATCTGGTGATGGATGGGAATGAACAAGGCCTCGTCGCGGATGCGCACCACCGCCTCCTTGATCAGCGCGTTGCGCTTGGGCACGTCGGGTTCGAACTTGATCTTCTGGATCAGGCCATCGAGCGTCACGTCGCTGACCTTGCCGAAGTTGAAGTTCCCATCCGCGCCCTGGGTGCGCGTGTGGCCCCAGGCCTGCATCGCATACAGCGCGTCATAGGTCGACACGCCCCAGCCCAGCATGAAAAACGGCGACTCGCCACGCTGGAAGGTCTGGCTGTGCGTGGCGAAGGGCTGGGCGATCAGGCGCACCTTGACGCCCACCTTGGCCCACATCGACGCCGCGGCCTGGCAGACCTGCTCGTCGTTGACGTAGCGGTTGTTGGGGCAGTGCAGCGGCACCTCGAAGCCCTGCGGGTAGCCGGCCTCGGCCAGCAGCTTGCGGGCCTTGTCGAGGTCGGGCTTGGGTGGTGTGTCCAGCGCCGCGTCATAGCCATTGACGCCCGGCGGGATCATCAGCGCCCCAGGCACCGACAGGCCGCGCATGATGCTGCGCTTGATCGCCTCGCGGTCCAGCGCCATGTTCATCGCCTCACGAACGCGCTTGTCCTTGAACGGGTTCTTGCCCTTCACGCTGGACTCGCGCAGTTCCTCGCTGCCCTGGTCCATGACGAAGAAGATGGTGCGGATCTCCGCGCCCTCCAGCAGCTTGACCTTGCCGTCTTCCTTGAGCTTGAAGAAGTCCTGCGGCGGCAGGTCGGTGACCAGGTCCACATCGCCCGACAGCAGCGCCGCCACGCGCGTGGGCGGAGACTTGATCGGCAGGTAGCTCAGTTCGGTCACATTGCCCGGGTTCTTGTCCCACCAGTCCTTGTTGGTCACCATCTTGACGGCTTGGTCGGGCTGCCAGCTGATGAGCTTGTACGGCCCGGTGCCGTTGGCGTTGCGGCTGGCGAAGTTCTCTTCCTTGGCCTTGTAGTCCTGCGTGTTGGTGGTGTTGTTCTTGGTCGCCCAGGCCCGGCTCATGATGGGGAAGCTGATGATGTTCTGCAACAGCATCGGCGTGGGCGCCTCCAGCACCAGGTCGACCGTGTGGTCGCCGATCTTCTTGACCTCCTTGATGCCCGACACATAGGTCTGCTTGGTGCCCTGCGGCTGCGTGATGCGGCCGAAGCTGAAGACCACGTCATCGGCCGTGAACGGCGCGCCGTCATGGAACTTGACGCCTTTGCGCAGCTCGAAGCGCACCTGGGTCTGGCTCAGGTAGGTCCACTTGGTGGCCAGCGACGGCTCGGGGCGGTAATCCTTGCTCAGCCTCGTCAGGCCCTCGTAGATGTGGGCGCCGATGGCGTTGGAAGTGTTGTGGTCCTGCGAGTGCGGGTCCAGCGTCAGGATGTCGTTCTGGGCGGCCCAGCGCAGCGGCGCCGCAGTGGCCGTTCCGACTGTCAGGGCAGTCAGCAGTGGCAGGAGACAGAGAACTTTCATGCGGCTTCCTTGTGGGATGGCAGAAGCCAAAAATACTAGCCGCGACTGAGGGCACTCCGGCTAGGGCTTGCCCGCGACTTCCAGCGAGCAATCGCAACCGCTGCCCGATGAAATCCAGCGCCGCACCAGCCAGCCACGCAAGCCGCTCGGTTGCGCCGTCAGCGCGCCGCACACATAGCGTGCGCCGTCCCAAAGCAGGGCAACGCATGCACCTTTGAGGCGCCGGCTCAGGATGGCGCCCAGCGGGCAGGGCTCCGCCAGGCAGCAGACGCCGCAGCCATTGCAGGTGTGTCCGAGCGCCGGCTTGGCCGGCGCGTCGGGGTGGATCTCGATGACCCGGTGGCTCAGGTCTTCACGCCCAGCTCGCGCAGGCGCTCGTTGAGGTAGCTGTCCGCCGTGTAGCGATCACTCAGCACCACGCTGTCGCGCGGATGCAGGAAAAGCGGCAGCGACACGCGGCTCTTCTTCGCACCTTCGCCGGTCGGGTTGACGACGCGGTGCTGCGTGGACGGGTAGTAGCCCTCGGAGGCTTCCTGCAGCATGTCGCCGATGTTGATGGTCAGCGTGCCGAAGTCGCAGGGCACGTCGTGCCACTGCTCGTCCTTGCCCAGCACCTGCAGGCCCGGCTCGTTGGCGGCGGGCAGGATGGTCAGCAGGTTGATGTCGCCATGCGCTGCGGCGCGGATGGAACCGACCGGCTCCTCGCCCGTCAGCGGCGGGTAGCGCAGCACGCGCAGCAGGGTCTTGCTGCTGCCCTGGATCATGTTCGACAGCGGCTCGCGGTACCGGGCCGCAATTTCCGGCGGCGTGTACTTCTCGACCCAGCCCAGCAGTTCCTCGGCCAGCGCATTGGCCTCGCGGTAGTAAGTGAGGGCGTCTTCCTTCAGCTGCTCCGGGATGCGGCCCCAGGGGTAGACATGGAAGTACTCCTTGATGTCCTTCTGCTTGGAACCCTTCGCGGTTTCGGAGATGGCGGTGGAGAAATACCCATCCTGCGTTTCCTTGGAAAACGCAAACCCGTGCTTGGCCTCGCCGTTGAAGAAGGCCAGCCAGTCGGCGTAGATCTTCTCGACCAGCGCCTGCCGGATCGGGTGGTTGGTCAGCACGCCGAAACCGGTTTCGTGCAGGGAGCGGGTGAACTTCTGGGCCGCGTCGGGTGCGCGGTAGTCGACCACTTGAACTTGCATGGGGATCTCCTGAATGTCCCTCGGCACAGCCATTCAATCGCGGGGCTGATGCGGCGGCAAGTTTACGAGTCAGTCAACTTTGCCGCACTCCACCGCGTGAACTTTGTCGCGCCCCGCGCATCTTCCGGGCAAACCCGGAGTGCTAGAGTTCGCGCCCTGAGACGTAAACCAGTCCTTCCCGTCCCTTTCGTTGGTGCCACTGGCAACAGCGGAGGTGGGTCGCAATCCGCCAATCGGTCGAGCCGTGTCGCGGAAGGTTCTTCAACCAGCCAACTCCCTGGAAGCCGGGGCATGAGGTGAGCGAAAGATGATGCAGCAATACCAGGGCAACTCCTACCTGTTCGGCGGCAACGCGCCGTATGTGGAGGAAATGTACGAGGCCTACCTCGACAATCCGGGCTCCGTGCCCGACAACTGGCGCGCCTATTTCGACGCGCTGCAGCACGTGCCGGCCGTCGACGGCAGCGAGTCTCCTGACGTGGCGCATGCGCCGGTCATCGAGTCCTTCGCCCAGCGCGCCAAGGCCAATGCCTTCGCCAACAAGGCGTCAAGCGCCGATCTGGCCGTCGCCCGCAAGCAGGTCCACGTCCAGTCGCTGATCGCGGCCTACCGCTTCCTCGGCAACCGCTGGGCCGAGCTGGACCCCCTCAAGCGCGCCGAGCGCCCCAAGATTCCCGAACTCGACCCGGCGTTCTACGACCTGACCGAGTCCGACATGGACATCTCCTTCAGCGCCGTGAACAGCTACTTCGGTGGCGAGACGATGACGCTGCGCCAGATCGTGCAGGCCCTGCGCGAGACCTACTGCGGCAGCATCGGCTCCGAATTCATGCACGGCTCCGACCCCGGCGAAAAGCGCTGGTGGCAGGAGCGCCTGGAAAAGGCGCGCGGCAAGCCCAGCTTCAGCGCCGACGAGAAGAGGCACATCCTTGACCGCCTGACTGCGGCCGAAGGCCTGGAGCGCTACCTCCACACCAAGTATGTTGGCCAGAAGCGCTTCTCACTGGAAGGCGGCGAGAGCTTCATCGCGGCGATGGACGAACTGATCCAACGCGGCGGCGAGCGCGGCGTGCAGGAAATCGTCATCGGCATGGCCCACCGTGGCCGCCTGAACGTGCTGGTCAACACGCTGGGCAAGATGCCCGCCGACCTGTTCGCCGAGTTCGAGCACAAGGCCGCCGAAGACCTGCCGGCCGGCGACGTGAAGTACCACCAGGGCTTCAGCTCCGATGTGTCGACCCCTGGCGGCCCGGTGCACTTGAGCCTGGCCTTCAACCCGTCCCACCTGGAAATCGTCAACCCGGTTGTCGAAGGCAGCGTGCGCGCCCGTCAGGACCGCCGTGGCGACACGGTCGGCACCCAGGTGCTGCCGGTGCTGGTGCACGGTGACGCGGCCTTCGGTGGCCAGGGCGTCGTGCAGGAAACGCTGGCGATGGCCCAGACCCGGGGCTACCGCACGGGCGGCACCGTGCATATCGTCATCAACAACCAGATCGGCTTCACCACCAGCGACCCGCGCGACCTGCGCTCCACCTGGTATTGCTCCGACGTCGTCAAGATGATCGAAGCGCCCGTGCTGCACGTGAACGGCGACGACCCCGAAGCCGTCGTGTGGGCCACGCAACTGGCCATGGACTACCGCGCCGAGTTCAAGAAGGACGTCGTCCTGGACATCGTCTGCTTCCGCAAGCTGGGCCACAACGAGCAGGACACGCCGGCTCTGACCCAGCCGATGATGTACAAGAAGATCGCTGCCCACCCCGGCACGCGCAAGGTCTACGGCGACAAGCTGGTGGCCCAGAACGTGTTGCCGGCCGACGGCCCGGACGACATGGTCAAGGCCTACCGCGCCGCCATGGACGAAGGCCGCCACACGGTCGACCCGGTGCTGACCAACTTCAAGAGCAAGTTCGCCACCGACTGGTCGCCCTTCCTCGGCAAGAAGTGGACCGACAGCTGCGACACCGCCATCCCCGTGGCCGAGTGGAAGCGCCTGGCCGAAAAGCTGACGACTATCCCCAAGGACTTCGCCGCCCACAACCTGGTGCAGAAGCTCTACGGCGACCGCGCCGCGATGGGCCGGGGCGAGACCAACATCGACTGGGGCATGGGCGAAAGCATGGCCTACGCGTCGCTGGTGGCCAGCGGCTACCCGGTGCGCCTGTCCGGCGAGGACAGCGGGCGGGGAACGTTCACCCACCGTCACGCGGTCATGCACGACCAGAACCGCGCGAACTGGGATGACGGCACCTACATCCCGCTGCAAAACGTGGCCGACGGCCAGGCCCCGTTCAACGTCATCGACTCCATCCTGTCGGAAGAAGCGGTGCTGGGCTTCGAGTACGGCTACGCCGCTGCCGAGCCCAACACGCTGACCATCTGGGAAGCGCAGTTCGGCGACTTCGTCAACGGTGCGCAAGTCGTCATCGACCAGTTCATCGCCTCCGGCGAAGTGAAGTGGGGCCGCTCCAACGGCCTGACGATGCTGCTGCCGCACGGCTACGAAGGCCAGGGCCCGGAGCACAGCTCGGCGCGCCTGGAGCGCTTCATGCAGCTGGCCGCCGACAACAACATGCAGATCGTGCAGCCCACCAACGCCGCGCAGATCTTCCATGTGCTGCGCCGCCAGATGCTGCGCATGTTCCGCAAGCCCCTGGTCGTCATGACGCCCAAGAGCCTGCTGCGTGCCAAGGACGCGACCTCGCCGTTGGTCGACTTCACCAAGGGCGAGTTCAAGACCGTCATCGGTGAGCAGGACGCGACCGTGAACGCCGAGAAGGTCAAGCGCGTCATCGTCTGCTCGGGCAAGGTGTACTACGACCTCGTCAAGGCACGTGCCGAGAAGAAGTCTGCCGATGTCGCCGTCATCCGCGTCGAGCAGCTCTACCCCTTCCCGCACAAGGCCTTCGCGGCCGAGCTGAAGAAGTACCCGCACGCCACCGACATCGTCTGGTGCCAGGACGAACCGCAGAACCAGGGTGCCTGGTTCTTCGTGCAGCACTATGTGCACGAGAACATGACGGAAGGCCAGAAGCTCGGCTACGCCGGCCGCCCGGCCAGCGCCAGCCCCGCCTGCGGCTACGCCCACCTGCACCAGGAGCAGCAGAAGGCGCTGCTGGATCAGGCGTTCGCCAAGCTCAAGGGCTTCATCCTCACCAAATAAGACTGCTTTGCGCGGCGCCTTTCATGGCGCTGCGTTCGCTTGCGCCTGCGCACACCACACCCAATAAAAGACACGGAGCCTCACATCATGGCCATCGTTGACGTCCAAGTTCCCCAGTTCTCTGAATCGGTTTCCGAAGGCACGCTGCTGACCTGGAAGAAGAAGCCCGGCGAAGCCGTCACCATCGACGAAACCCTCGTCGAGATCGAGACCGACAAGGTCGTGCTGGAAGTGCCCGCACCGGCTTCCGGCGTGCTGGGCGAAGTCCTGGTGGCTGACGGCAGCACCGTCACCAGCCAGCAACTGCTCGCCAAGATCGACACCGAAGGCAAGGCAGGCGCTGCTGCGCCCGCCCCTGCCCCCGCTGCTACACCCGTGGCCGCCGCTGCACCGGCCGTTGCCGCCAACAAGGGCGATGTGGCCATGCCGGCCGCCGCCAAGATCCTGGCCGAGAAGGGCCTGGCCGCCACGGACGTCGCCGGCTCCGGCAAGGACGGGCGCGTCACCAAGGGCGACGCCCTGGCCGCCTCTGCCAAGCCCGTCGCGGTGCCCGCGC